>Ga0256842_1000699_pt1 | contig 29184 bp, 24 predicted proteins | sample 4559240metaG_FD_185973 | JGI IMG/M metagenome (GOLD analysis project Ga0256842, IMG submission 185973) | Hydrothermal vent microbial communities from Guaymas Basin, Mexico - 4559-240 | ecosystem: Environmental > Aquatic > Marine > Hydrothermal vents | place: Mexico: Guaymas Basin | collected... | reverse complement strand
CCTACAAAGTTTTCTTCATTTACTATTGTCCCTTCTAATTTTACTTTATATCTGGGGATCATGTTCCAACCTAAGCCCTTTGGTTCAGGGATTATTTTTATATTATTTTCCATTGAAAGGAGAAATAACCCAACTCCTGATTTTTGGTCTAAGAGATATCTGTCTATTGCCAATATGAGGTGGTTTGCATAAGATGCATATGGGACATATCTAACTTCACCTTGTATTTCAAAACCATTTTCTTTTTTGATTACATTCAGTTTATCTATTTGTTTTTCTCCTAGAAGTAGAGAATAAATTGAACCCAGATTGGAAGATATAAATTTTTCTCCTGAAAGTAGAGGTGGTAGCAGGTCTTTTTTTTGCTCTTCAGTGCCGAATAAAAAAATTGCCTCAGCGCCAAGCTGGGAATAAATTATTGACAGGGCGAACGTGGAATCTATAGAGGCCAGTTTCTCTCCAACTAAAACTGACTCAAAATAGCTCAAATTCCCACCCCCATATGATTCGTCAATATGTATTCCCAAAAATCCTAACTCGCCTGCCTTTTTGATAATATCTGTAGGAAATGTTGGATTTTTATCGTAGCTGAGGGCAGTTTCTAAATCAAACTCTCCCTTTGCAAATTCCTCTGCCGCCTTTATGATCTGTTTTTGGTATTTTTCAAGTAATGTCATATCAATCCTCCAATTCTCTTTGTTCACACAATTTCCTTAATTTCTTCCTTTAAGTATCCAAGACTCATTAATATTTCTTCTGTATCCTTGCCAAAATCTGTGGGTGGTGTATGGATCTTTGCTGGATTTTTTGAAAATTTAATTGTGGGTCCTATATACTTGTTTTCTTTACCCTCTTGATCCTTGCAAGAGACAATCATTTTTCTCTCTTTAAACAAAGGAAGTTCTATTGCCTCTTCATAATGGAGTACCTCAGACCAACAACAATCAACGTCCCGAAGTTCTTTCTTCCATTCATCCATGGTCTTTTGTTGAAATTTTTCCCTGAAAAATTCAATTATCTCTTCTCGATGTTCGTCGTCATATTGGAGAGGAATATACTTTTTGCAGTCAAAAAACTCACAAATTTTTTTCCAGAATCTATTTTCAACAGCACCCAGGGCGATTGCTCGACCATCTTTTGTTTTATAGGTGTTGTAACAAGCATATCTATGGGATAGGAGGGTATTTGATCGTCTTGGCGGGATATTTTGAAGTTTCATAAAAAAGAATATTAAGGTGGTAAGAGACAAGACACCGTCTGTTAAGGATACATCAACATATTGACCTTCTCCAGTCTTTTCTCTGGAATAAAGGGCCATAACTATTCCAATAACACCATATAGTGCTCCAACTACATCTGCTATTTGAATTCCAGGGATAGAGGGAGGAGCATTTGGGATGCCAATTAAATCTAACACGCCAGCATAACTAAGATAATTCACATCATGACCTGCTCGCATTTTAAAAGGTCCATCTTGTCCATATCCACTAAGTGAGCAATAAATAATGCGGGGATTAATCTTTGAAAGGTCTTTATATCCAATCCCCAATTTATCAACAACACCTGGCCTAAATCCCTCAACTACCACATCTGCATCTCTTACCAACCTGTAAAATGCTTCCTTTCCCTTGGGCTTTTTTAGATCAATGTTTATATGCTTTTTGTTTCTATACAAATCCCTGATAAACAAATCATCTTTAAAACGCTTATCTTCTACACATATTACTTCTGCACCATTATCAGCAAGGATCATGGTACAAAATGGACCTGGATATAACCTTGATAGATCAATTACCTTCACTCCATTAAGACAACCTATTAATTTGGATAATTTTTCCTCAACCATTTTTTGCTCCTGTTAAAATTGATTTATATTGTAACTGAGCGCACGTTTAGTGTTGTATTATATTTAAATTTTTTTCATGTCAAGAAGTTAGAGAAATTTTTATTAACATTGTTATGTGGAATAATTGTTTCTTCAAGTACGGGGATCAGCAAACAAGATAAAGTGAGTATCATGAGAAATTCAAAGAAATATCCAGAAGGGTCATGTGTTGCCATGACCCTTCTTTAAAGATTGTATTAACTTAGCTGTTTTTTTAGCTCTCTTTTTAGAATTTTTCCAACAGGATTTCTTGGAAGTGCATCTATTATTTTCAATTTTTCAGGGAATTTGTATTTTGCTAGCCCTTGTTCTTCCAAAAACTTGCAAATCTCCTCTAATGTTATGTCTTCACCAGGGGCTGGGACCACAAAGGCGCATGCTCGTTCTCCAAGGATTTCATCTGGATAACCTACAACAGCTACCTCAACTACCTTGGGGTGTGCAAGTATTGCATTTTCTACTTCCTGTGTACTGATATTAAAACCACCTCTTACAATAATATCTTTTTTCCTTTCAAAAAAACCGATATATTTTTCATCTTTTATCACAAAGAGGTCGCCTGTATAAAAGTATCCATCTTCATCAAAGGAGTTCTCTGTAATATCTGGCCTTTTAAAATAACAGGGTATTACACTAGGTCCTTTATATGCTAGTTCTCCCACATCTCCAATATTGGTTACTTCTTTTCCTGTAGCAGGATCTATTAATTTTAATTTTATCCTTTCATTTAATAAATCAGAAGACCACTTTGTATTTGGTCTCCCATAAAATGGGAAGTGATCAACTCTTTTTTCTATGTCTGGTACATCTTTTACACCTGCAATTATGCCAGTTCCCTCATTCTGTCCCCATATATTTCCAACATCTATATTCCAGCGTTTTTTAAACTCCTGCATGGTATAAAGGGAAGGCGCTGCAGAACCTAAAGTTACATGTTTTAGTGAGCTCAGGTCGAATTCCTTGGATTTGGGGTGTTTTACAATTATATTTGCAATAGCCGGAACCATCAAAGTGTATTGGACTTTTTCCTGGATTATCTGTTTTATATAAAGCTCAAAGTCAAAGGGATGGTGCAGAACAAAAGTACCACCATGAAGTATCCACGGCATATATGTTGTTCCAATAGCTGCCATATTCACAAGTGGCCCAGCTGTTATGTATATTGTGTCTTCAGACAATCCAACAGACTCTTTTTGAATAAGCGCCAGGTTGATCCAGTTGTTATGACTTAAAGGACACCCTTTTGGATCTGCTTCAGTTCCAGAAGTCCAGCATAAGGTGAAGATGTCGTTTGCATCAATATGTACTTTTTGGAGACGCTCATAGTCAGGTTCTACATTTAACATCTCTCTTAAGTTGTTATACAATAGGACATTTTTGATAGATGAATGTTCTTTCATTAATTCATTGGCCAGGTCCTTGTGTTTGAATCCTTTGAATTCTTGAACTGTAATTATGAGTTTAGCATTGGTTAGTGATGCAATATAGGATAGTTCTTTTTTTCTCCATTGCATGGGAACAGGGCTGGTTATGGCACCAGCTTTTGCTATAGCAAAATAAAGCGCTGCAAGCTCCCAACAATTAGGTATTTGAACTATTATTATATCGTCTTTTTCAATTCCAATGTCCAAAAGGGCTGTTGCAATGGAATCTATTGCTTGTCTGAATTTTTCATAGGTTAGCCTCTCAGGAGATGACCCTGTTAATTCTTCTTTATTATAAGGATCTACTACAGCTATTTTTTCAGGATATTCTTTTGCATTGTTCTCAAAATAATCGATTAAAGTTGTAGTTCCCCACCAACCTTTTTGGGTGTATTCCTCAAGCCTTTTTTTAGGTGCAAGTATCATCTAATACCCCTTTTTATGTTTTAAATAAATCCTTATAAGTTATTCTAAGATCCCTTTTTAAGAGTTTACCTGTAGGTGTCTTTGGCAGTGCATCCACAATCACAACCTTCTTAGGAACCTTAAATGGGGATAAGTGCTTTTTGCAGTGTTCAATTACATCTTGTTCAGTTAATTTTTCACCTTTTCTAGGAACCACTATAGCACAGACTGCCTCCACCCATTTGGGATGGGGGACTCCAACAACAGCTACTTCTTCTACCCTTTTATCCAGATATATGGCCTCTTCTACTTCGCGACTTGCCACATTTTCACCACCTGTCTTTATCATATCCTTTTTCCTGTCTACTACTGTAATATAGCCTTCTTCATCCATGACTCCAAGGTCTCCAGAATGGAACCATCCCCCACGCATAGCTTCTTCAGTTTTTTCAGGATCTTTAAAATACATGAGCATAGCATGGGGTCCACGACCTGTTATCTCCCCGACAACACCTGGTTGATCTATTGTGTTACCCATATCGTCTTCAAGTCGTGTCTCCATATTAAGTCCACCTTTTCCTGCTGAACCCAATTTTCGTAGGGCATCTTCAGCCTTTAATATGGTATGATATGGCGCCAGTTCTGTCTGTCCATAGTAATTATATACCTTCGCTCCCTCGAATTTTTCTAAGATCTCCTTTAAGACCTCCACAGGCATGATTGAGGCTCCATAATATATCTTTTTTAAACTGCTCAAATCATATTTATCAAAATCTGGATGTCGCAACATCCCAATCCACACAGTTGGTGGAGCAAAAAACATAGTGGCCTTATATTTTTCAATGTTTTTTAAAATTTCTGGGATCTCTGGAGTTATTAGGATGTTTTCTCCACCTATCCAAAATATTGGATTCATAAGTACGTCTCTTTGTGCACAGTGGTATATTGGAAGGGCATTTACATTTATATCAGAAGAATCATATCCACCATCAATAATACATCCCATGTATTCAGAAAGTAGAGACTGATGGGTTAATATTACCCCTTTGGGTTTGGACTCTGTACCACTTGTATAGGTCATTTGACATGGATCTTCAATCCTGAGAATTACATCTGGTTCTGTATCTGGATACTGACTATACCAGTTATCAAAATCTATAAATCTATCATCAGCAGGCTCCATTCCTTTCATATCCTTAGACCAGATAAATTTATTAACACCTTTCATATCATCTATAACATCTTTAACCAAATCAAAGAGAGCATCTTCAACTATAAATATTTTGCTCTCTGAATGGTCTATACAATATTTTATATCTGGTCCATGTAAAAGATAATTAATTGCCAGATAAATTGCCCCAATTTTAATTGAACCAAACCATGTAAGAACATGATGTAGGGTATTATGGGCCAGAATTGCAACTCTATCATATTTTTTTACACCAAGATCCTTTAATGCATTGGCAACTTGATTTGCCTTTCTATCTAGTTCAGAATATGTCAAAGCCACATCTTTAAATCTAAGTGCAATCTTATCTGGATAGTGATACGCACTTCTTTTTAATATATCTGCAACCACCCATCTATTGACCTTGTTGTAATGGTTTAATAGATAATTTACATTTTCTTCTGTAATAGAGTAAAATTTTTCCCTTAGCTCCTCTGAAATATTTGTCATCACTTCCTCCTTCAATTAAAAATTACGCATTTTTTGTATAGAAGTCCCAGTACATCTTTCTTATATCTTTTTTGGAAAATTTACCAACACTGGTCTTGGGTATTTCATCGACAAATAAAACCCTGTCTGGGAGTTGCCACTTTGCAAACTTTGGAGAAATAAAATCAAGGATATCTTTTTCTTTAATATCTTTTGATGGGTCCTTTAGTACAACAATGGCTAGGGGCCTTTCTTCCCATTTTGGATGTGGAATTCCAACTACTGATGCCTCGGCTACTTCTGGATGTGCCATTATAGCATTTTCTAAGTCAATTGAGGATATCCATTCACCTCCACTTTTTATGAGGTCTTTAAACCTATCAGTGATCTTTAAGTATCCATTCTCATCCACTGTTGCAGCATCTCCGCTCTTCCAGTAACCGTCTTCAGAAATGGCCTCTTTGGTCCTCTCGTCATTGTAGTACTTGCATGTAATCCACGGACCTTTTAAATATAGTTCTCCAACAGTTTTGCCGTCTGTTGGCACGTCTCCTCCCAGAGGGTCTTTTAGCTTCCAGTTGACAAATGGCACAAAATAACCCTGTTTTTTCTTAAGTTCCCACATCTCTTCTTCATCTAAATCTAAATATGGTTTTGGTTTATTAAGTGTTACAATGGGCGATGTCTCACTTGCTCCATATGCGTGTATTACCTTTGCACCTAATTCTGCATACTTTTTCATAAGTGCCAGTGGCGGCTCTGTGGCACCAGAGAGCATGCGCAGGTTGTTAAATTTTGGTTTTGGATCCATCTTTTCAATGTAATGTAGCATTGGCAGAAATATGGCAGGTGCGCCATTAGTAATTGTAATTTTTTCATTAACCAATAATTCAACTAGTGACCCAGGATTTTCAGCAGTATATCTTCCAGGAAATACTAATTTTGCCCCCACCATAGGAGGACCAAAAAAGGCTCCCCATCCCTGGGCGTGAAACATAGGTACAATTTGAAGCATTGCATCATTAGGTGTTAGTTCTGATAACATGTTTATTATCATTGTGTGGAGGCAGATGGCCCTATGGGAGTAATATATCCCCTTTGGCCTTCCAGTAGTGCCTGATGTATAAGCTCCACTATAGGCAGAGGATTCATCTATCATGGGCCAGTCAAACTCTTCCTCTCTTCCTTCAAGTAATTTTTCATAATTAAATACTGGAGACAAAGAAGTTTCTTTATTTTTGTCTGTTTCTGAAATCACAACAAATTTTTCTACGCTGGGAATTGAGTCAGATACCTCTTCGATTAAAGGAATAAGGAGCTCACTTGCAAAGATAAATTTTGTCCCAGAATGGTTTATAACATAGATCCGGTCATCCTTGGATATCCTTGGATTGAGCTGCATAAGGACAGCACCAACTCCAGAAATTGCAAAATAGAGCTCAAAAAATCTATGGGAATTAAAATCCATAACACCAACACGGTCTCCAGGCTGAACTCCTAAGTCCTTTAGTGCATGCGCCATTTTACATATCCTTTTGTAGGCCTCCAGATAGTTGTATCTAAACATAGTTCCATCTAAACGCCTGTATGCCACTTCACTTTTTGGAAACATTGTAGCTGCATATTTGATAATTTCTATTAAATTTAGTTGATAATTGTCCCCCATTGTTGATGGAAAGCCTTTAATTATCTCTCCCATATCTATCCTCCTTGTAGGTTAAAATTATACAGTTAAACTGGGCGCCTGGTAATATTTTAGAGGGAGTTTATATGAAATAAATATTTATTGTCAAGTTAAATTTAAAGAGTTAATATCCTTTAAAAGCGTTGCTCCTAAAGATTAATTTTTTTAAAATCAAATGATTTAAAAAGGGGAGGGATTATGCGTTTAAATAAATTAATTTTTATGGTCTGTTTTTTTACCTTGTATGGACTTATGCCTTTTGCATATTGTGAGAGTGCGGGAAAAATAACTAATATTGTCTTATATCCAAACATGGCCCTTGTGAAAAAAGAAATAAATGTTGATTTAAAAAGGGGCGAAAAACAGTTTAGATTTAAAGGTTTTCCAATGAGTATGGTGGATAGGTCTATTCAAGTGGAAGCAGTTCCAGGAAAATTTGTTGAAATTTTAGATGTTAAAGTGGAAAAAAATTATTCAAATGATCTACAGTCCAACAGGATAAAAGAATTAAAACACAAAATTCACATTCTTGATAGGGAAATTTCATCTATTTCAAACAAGATTAAGTCAATAAAAACTGCAATTGAATTTATTAAATCAACTAATCCATTTCCAGAGAAATTTAAAATATCTACAAAGGAAGTGGAAAACTTTTCCAAATATATTATAAAATCCCTGGAATTAAAATATACCATGATTTCAAAATTAGATGAAAAGCGAGAAGATCTAATTAAGAAAAAAAAGGCATTGGAAAATAAAATAAATGAGATTAGTCCTTATTCTAATCCATCAAAGGAAATTTATATAACCCTATATTCAAAAAAGGACATAAACACAAAGCTAAAGGTTATGTATCTTGTAAGGGCTGCTGGATGGAAATATACATATGATATAAAAGTTGATTCCCATGAAAAATCAGTTGCAATTTATTCTTATGCCATTGTGCGACAGTCTACTGGAGAAGATTGGAATTCTGTCAATATGGAAATATCAACCTCTAGGCCATATGCAGGTCAGATCCCAGATCTAACACCTTGGTATTTAGATGTATATTCCCCTCCTGTATATAAAAGTGCTCCAATGCTCAAAAGATCCATGAAAATGGAACTTATAGTATCAAAAGATTACTCAGGCGAAAGAAAATTAAATAGAAACACTTTTTTAAAAGAAAATCTTACTTCATTTAGTTTTATTTTACCCAAGAAGGTATCTATTCCTTCGGACAAAAAAGAGCATAGGATTTATTTATTTTCAAAGACCACAAAAGGGGATTTTATTTATTTTGCCGTTCCAAAACTAAATAATTATGCACAACTAAATGTTCAAATTAAAAATCCCTTTAAATACCCAATAATGCCAGGGAAGGTTAGTGTTTTTTTAGATGGCATGTTTATAAACAAATTTTTTATTAAAAAAGGAAAATTACCAGGAGAAGAGTTAAATTTGTCTATGGGTATTGATGAATCTATAAGGACAACAAAGAAATTAATAAAAAAATATACCCAATATAAGGGTGTAGTCACAAAAAAGATAAAGCTTGTTTATGAATATGAGATAGATGTCCATAACGGAAAAAAAAGAAATATAAAACTTGTTGTAAAAGATAATATCCCTGTCTCCAGAAACGAAAAAATAAAGGTTACGCTTTTATCCCCTAAAAAGGACAAAGCAACTATATCTCGAGATGGAATAATTAAATGGAAAATAGATCTCAAACCCAATGAGGTTAGGAAACTTCCTATTAAATTTATTGTTGAATATCCAAAGGACATTAAAATTTCAGGATTATAAAGTGAATTTTTTGTTTAAGACTATCACATAAGGAGATGAGGAGATTGTTTTATGCCAGGATATAAGGTTCATTTAGCAGGTGGAATGGCCTTAACTGGCCTTGGTGTTGCCGTGTCAATGTATAAGGGGTTGTATGATTTTAATGTATTGGAGATTACATCAATCTTGTTTATAGGTTCCCTTGGGGCACTATTTCCAGATGTTGACACTGATTCAAAGGGACAGAATATCTTTTATTTTTTGTTGGTTTCTCTGGATTTGGCGTTGATGATAAAAAAGTATTATAAATGGGCTGCTATACTGGGATTTATGGCAATGTTGCCTCCCCTGGGAAAACACAGGGGATGGACTCACACCCTATGGGCAATGGTGCTTGTTCCATCCCCGATTATTATATTACCTATGATTTTTTATAAAATCCCTATACAAAAGGTGCTTCCTTTTTATCTGGCTGCAACTATTGGCTATTTTTCCCATCTTCTTTTGGACAGAAAGTTTTTGTAATTATTCATCTAAATTCTATTTTCGCTGCAGTCGGGGAAAAAATTATCTTTCCTTCCATTCTGGGGTCCTTTTTTCTAAAAAGGCCCTAACCCCTTCTTTAGCATCCTCTGTGGAACACAATCTGGCAAATACTTCATTCATATAACTAAATGCCTTTAAGTAATCCATGTCTTCAGCAGTATAAAATGCCTTTTTTGCAATTTGAAGGGCAATAGGGCTTTTGTTTGCAAGATCCTTTGCAATTTTTAAGGTTTCTTGTTCCAGCTCATCAACCTCTACCACCCTGTTAATTAGGCCTATTTTATGCGCTTCTTCAGCATCTATGGTATGTCCCAAAAATAAAAGCTCCAATGCCCGCTTTCTACCAATTGATCTGAGTACAGGGATTACTGGCCCAACACAATTTAGGCCTACATTTATTGCAGTTAAGCCAAATTTGGAATTTTTTGCAGCAATGGCAAGGTCACACGATGCTACAAGTCCTAGACCATTTGCAACAGCAGGTCCTTGAACCTGAGCAATCACAGGTTTACTCATCTGTGATATATACACAAGGGGAGATTCCATGGTCTCTACCCATTCCCTGTACTCTTTTGTGGATTTGTCAAAGAAATCACTCACATCAATACCTGCACAAAATGCCCTGCCTGCACCTTGTAAAATTATTACTCTAATCTTTGGGTCCCCATCCATGGATTCCAGGGCCTTTTTTAGTTCCTTGGCAAGTTGAATGGTAAATGTGTTTAGATTTTTGGGTCTGTTTAAGGTTATAATTCCTAAAAAGTCATCTCTTTTTTTGACAATCAAGTTCTTATATTCCATACGCTCCCTCCAGAAGTTACAGGTTATATGGTTTTATAAACATCTGAAAGCATCTTAAACCCTAAAGCACGGTTTGACAATATAAAAACGGATTTTTAGGATATGTGGTGATTTTCACGAATCTCATCTGGAAATAACAAATTCAGGTAAATGTTCTGCACTGTGGTAATAATCAAGTATTTGACATGCATCTGGAAATATAGAGCTAAAGGCGTCCCAAATCCATTCTGCGCCATCGCCGAGACAACAGATACGAACTGGGCGTTGTCAAAACCTCAAATTGATATGAATTTCAACTATTTGTTTTTTGAAAAAAAATGGATTTCCAGATAAGTTAACAAAAAATTAAAAAACGTAGAATAAAAAATACAAGTTGAATTATAGATATTTGTTAACACTAAGAATTAGACAAGACAAGATACCAAGAGATGAGTTTATAAGATGGAATTTATATTTGAAGAAAATTATGGAAAGGGGGGATTTTAAATCCCCCTTTATTTTTTAAAACACAACAAATTTATCTGTTTCTTCATTCCATTTTAAAAGGATTATTACAAAAAGAAATACAATTATAAAAAGCACAAATGCTATTGGCCATCCAAAAATACTTGGGGCAAAGATACCGTGACCAAGGATTTTCTTTAGACCATATTTTTTTATGATCATCCCAGTTAGAGAATTTGATAGGGTAAATGAGAGAAATGCAAGCCATAGCTTTATATGTCCTTCACCCATTCTCCATAGGGTACCACTTGCACATCCTCCAGCCAACAGCATACCGAACCCAAAGATAGTCCCGCCAATAAGTGCACCAAAATATGGATGGTAGATCCCTGCTTCAGGTGGCTGAATGTATGCCCATTTAATCACAACGCTTGCACCAACATAGAGCATGAGACTCATCATAACAGCCCTCATCATTGAGCCGTCGCCAGTCATAAATGGTTCTCTAAATGAATTGGCAAAACAAAACCTTCCCCTATGCATAACTATGCCAATTAAAAAACCAAAGAAAAGCAATCCCCCCATCTGGGTCTTGTTAAATTTTGAATAAATATAAAAGGCTATAATAACTAATGCAGTAACAACAAAACCAAAAAAAGGCTTTATCTTGTCTAGGTTTACATTTTGTTTTGTGCTAACACCGCCAGATGAACCAATATTTACATGTTCCATCTCCCACAAAAGGTATTTAAGTCCAATATAGGCGCCTATAAATAGGCCAATCATCATCATAAATCCACTTAGATCAAGCATTCCCAGGGCAGAATAAAATGCACCTACATTACATCCAGCAGATAGAGCTGCTCCTATGCCCATAAGGGAGCCGCCAACAATGCCTTTTAAATATTCCCATTTAGGGGCAGGGTTTATTTTAAATTGTTTGCTATAAAGGGCAGACGCAAAGGCACCCAAAATAATTCCAATGTTGGATACACTCATTCCATTTTCTAAGGGAGATTTTTGTGGAGGTTTGTCGTATAGGCCAATTAAATAGTACAACCAATCTCCCCAATTTCTGTATCCACCAGCAATACCCCATGTATGCCACCACAAAAAGATTATAATAGCAAGAAAAGCAAGAAAAATACCTGCCAACCACGCAGGCCATTTTTGCTCAAAAATAAAAGAATATCCTTGTTTTATTTCATTTTTAGCAAAACTAAAAAATCCATTGTCAGACATTTGGTGGTTCTCCTTTTACTTGGATTTATTAAAAAAGGCGACCAAGTTAAGGTCGCCTTTTTTTCTTTAGAATCTATAGACCACAGAGAGGTAGTATTGCTGCATATATTTGATGACTGGGGAGAGCGCATCCATAGCTGTTATGTCGTCAACATCAACTGGTTCTCCTAAAGGATTTCCACTTCCAGAATACTCATATTTGTAGAACTGGGCACCTGCCTTGATAAAGAAATGGTCATTAATTAGGGATTTTATGAAATATGGTTCAAATACATGTCCCCTGGTTGCAATCTTAGAAGCAACAAGGTTGTCTTCAGCGCCTGTAAATGGGAACCAGTATTTTGATCCATAGTTGTATTCAAACCCCAGTTTAAGCCCATAGTCCATGAGGTTGTACCTAACACCACCGTAAAATGCCCATCCATCTCTATCCCTTAACTTGCCATTGGAGGAGAGTAAACTATATCCCAGCATTTCATAGAGAGGTATTTTAGATATCCTTTCTGCTTCTGTGTGACTCCATGATCCAGACAAAAATAGATCAAGGGCACCGTCTAACATGTTGGTTTGAACGAGCAAACTAGCAGCCTGCCATTTACCAATATCAGTTTTAGGTTCAACCCTATCTACAAAGAGTCCTGTATTTTTCTCAAAATGATATTTCCCTTGGGAATCTTTGTAAATATTGAATGGCATGACAGTTAGACCTGTAAATCCATCAGATATATCAGGTGCATATGCGTAGTTGAACATGACTTTTAGGTCCATATTAAGTGGATCCACCCACCCATTATACAATGTTGCAATAAATCCAAAGAGATCAACATCATCTAAGGATGGCTGACTCACAAATGCACTGGTGGTTCCATACTGGCTATCAAAAGCGGATCCGTAACAGAGCTTAAATGCTAGTCCAGGTATTCCTGTTAGGTCTTCAAAGTTAAATCCAAGGGACGCACCGTCAAATTCCCAGTTGATAATAGTGGCAAGGGGAGATCCTCCAACATCAGGAAGATTTTCCCTATATTCAAATGGAGGACCTTCTGTGGATGGTCTCCTTCCCACTGACAAATGCCATTTTATCTTGTTAAATTCATTGTGATATACAAAATATGCCCTCTCAAGTTTAACATCATCTCCGTGGGGATTGGATGATTCTGTTCCATCTAAAGTGACATCGTGCATTCCAGCACTGTAATAATTTATACCTACACTATCCCCCCATACCTTGTACACAGCCATGCGGCCAGCAAAACGCAGGTGTTCGTTAACAGTTGAATCCATTCTCAGTCTGAACTTAAGGGTCCTAACAATATCGTTGTCAACATCTATCTTATCTGCCTTTGGAACCATACCAGCCTGTTGCATTCCCTGTAACATTTGTTGGATCTGGGGCCGGGTGGCGCCATTTAGTCCCCCTGCAAATGGATTAGCGGGATTATAGTTTTTGAAGAACAGAGCCATCATAGATTGTGGAGCTACATACACATCATCCATGTGTATTGACCAGAATTTTGGCTCAAGGGATATACTTAACCTCACCTTGTCACCAGCTGCGTGTTTGTATGCCTTAGCAACCTTAGTCTTTAAGGTCTCTACATTTTTGGTAGCCATTTTTTGTTGTTTTTGAGTCTGTTCTAACTTCTTTTGGGTCTCCATTAATTTTTGTTGAAGGAGCAACATCTGTTTTTGGAGCTCATTTAACTGGGACTTTAGCTCCTGGGTCTGTTTTAAAAGCTCTTCAGTATCTGTTTTTGCATAACCATATGAAAAAAATAATAGGAAAAGAGATAATAAGATAACTGTTTTTTTTAACATAGATTATAACCCTCCATTATCGTGTATTAACCACAAGTAGCTGGTTGTGCAGAATCGTATGCATGCTCATGTAAATAGGTGAAAATGTCATTTAAATCTTTATGTTTTAGCTTATTCCATTCGTCCTTGCACTTTAAATTTTGGTAATTTGCAAAGACCTGTTCCCAATCAGCCATGGTTTTAGAACTTGGGGAAAGTTCTTTTGCTGAAGAACCATCGTGGCATTTTCTACAATACTTTCTGTAGAGATACTTGCCCTTTCTCTGATTCCCATTAGGAGTGAAAGGGTCTGATCCAAAAACAGGGGACAAGATAAACCCCAAAAAACTACAACAAACCAAGGCCATTAACAAAAATTTCCTCATAACCATACCTCCTTAAAGTTTTTAATAATGTGTTTCGTTAACATTATTGCCCTTTATATTTTTATTTGTCAATATCAAATATCTGAGCTTTTTCATTTACAGTACATCGGTCTTTGAGAATAAAGATAAAAAAACCCGGACAAAGCAGGCCCGGGTTTTATGAAATTAAAATTTAATTAAATGGTTATTTCCCCTGCATCATTGCTTCAATATCTTCTTTTGGATCTCCTATTGGCTTTAGATCAAATTTTTCTACTAAAGTTTTTGCAATATTTGGTGAGAAAAATCCTGGAAAAGTTGGTCCAACCCTAAGGCCTTTAAAGCCAAGGTAAAGAAGTGCCAGAAATACAGTTATGGCCTTTTGTTCATACCATCCAATATCAAAGGATATTGGTAACTCATTTATATCATCAACGCCGAAAACTTCTTTTAATTTAAGGGCAATAACTGCAAGGGAATAACAATCATTACACTGTCCAGCATCTAAAATCCTTGGAATTCCGCCAATATCTCCGAGATCTAGTTTTATATATCTATATTTTGCACACCCAGCTGTTAAGATAACAGTGTCTTTTGGGAGGTTTTTTGCTACTTCTGTGTAATATTCCCTTTTTTTCTGCCGGCCATCACATCCTGCCATGACTATAAATCTTTTAATGGCACCAGACTTAACTGCATCTACTATTTTATCAGCAAGTCCAAGTACCTGATTTCTGGCAAAACCACCAACAATCTTTTTGTCTTCTAAAGGTGTTGGGGCTGGACAGGATTTTGCCCTTTCAATCACTTTTGAAAAGTCCTTACTTCCACCTTTTGGCCTATCTTCAATATGTATTGCCCCTGGATAATTAACCACACCAGTTGTAAACAATCTGTCCAAATAATTACCTTTAACAGGTATTAGACAGTTGGTTGTGAGGATAATTGGACCATTAAAAGATTCAAATTCCTTGTTTTGATGCCACCAGGAGCTACCATAGTTTCCAACAAAATGGTCATATTTTTTAAATGCAGGATAATAATGTGCAGGGAGCATCTCTCCATGGGTATATACATCAATTCCTGTTCCCTTTGTCTGTTCAAGAAGTTCTTCTAAATCCTTCAGGTCATGGCCACTTATCAAGATCCCTGGATTGTTTCTGACGCCTAAATATACTTCAGTGATTTCTGGATGGCCATAGGTTGATGTGTTTGCCTCATCTAGAAGCGCCATGGTCTTAACGCCATATTCGCCAGTCTTGAGAGTTAAATTAAATAGCTCATCAACTGAGAGATCTTCTGTCATAGCTGCCATTGCCTCAAAAATAAAATTATAGATATCCTTGTCTTCAAATCCCAGAAGTGCGGCATGGTCAGCATAGGCACAGATTCCCTTAACAGCATAACAAATGGTTTGTTTTAATGACCTTAAATCTTCATTTTCAAACCTGAGCCAGCCCGCTTCTTTGGCCTTTTCGTAAAAATCCTTAGGATCTGAGCTTGTCCATGTGGCAGCATCATCTAAGGGCTCATTAAATTCTTTTCCATATTTGTTTTTGTACGCTGCAAGGAATTTTTCCTTTACCCCTTCCCTTACTTTAAGGGCCCTTTTAATCCAATCTTCGAACTTCTCATTATCCCATCCCACATTTGTAATGGTACTAAACATGGCCTCACATACAAATCTGCCAACACTACTGTCCACATCCTCTAGCTCTTTTAGTTTGTTGGCATAAATGGATATGCCTTCTACCAGGTAGATTAAAAGATCCTGAAGATTCGCTAAATCTTCTTTCTTGCCGCATACCCCGACCTTTGTACAACCCTGGTTTTTTGCAGTTTCCTGACACTGATTACAAAACATACACTACTCCTTTTTTAGTTTTATTTGTTAACTATTTGATTAAATTATCTACAATGTTGCCTTCTGGACTTATGACTGTCTGTTTAATTGGGATATTTTTCCCACTCTTTTCCATTCCTTTTTTTACAATTGAGGGCAGGGCAGAGCAGCATGGAACCGTCATAATAAGGACTTCAACAGAATTTATGTTGTTTTTAGAAAAGATCTGCTTGAATTTCTCTACATATTCCTCGCGATCATCAAATTTTGGACACCCAATCATAATCACCTTTCCTGGCAAGATATCTCTGTGAAGGTTTGGATATGCCACAGGTACACAGTCAGCTACTACGAGAATGTCTGCATTTTGTAAAAATGGTGCATGTGGTGGAACAAGCTTGATCATAACTGGCCAATGAGATAGGGCAGAGCTTAATTTGGGTTCAGCATGGGATTTAGATATGTCTTTAGACAGGATTTGAACCTGGCTGGATGGACAACCACATGCTAGTTGGTCCTTATGTTTAGGATTGGATTTTAAATATTCCTGGACAGCTTCTTCATCAAAGTCTTCTGCTTCCCTCTCAACGAGCCTAATTGCATCATTTGGGCATTCCCCAAGGCAGGCTCCAAGTCCGTCACAGTATTTTTCAGCGATCAGTCTTGCCTTTCCATCGATAATTTGAATGGCACCTTCTTCACATGCTGGCACACATTGCCCGCACCCATCACACTTTTCTTCATCAATTTCTATTATTTTTCTCAGTACCTTCATAAAAATTACTCCTTAATTAATACCTTTTTTGCTAAATTTTTTCCAGTTTTTGTGAGAAATTTTTTATTAACAATTTCTTCTAATTTTTCTTTGGAAATTTCCTGTTTTTTTATTTTTTCTTCCAGATTCACAATGGTGTCTGCATCAAATACGCACTTAAAATTAATTGTATCATCTTCCCTTGGATGATGGTGATGTGCTATTATATCACAGACCTCTTTTATAAGTGCATCGTCTGCCCCTAGTTTTTTAAGGATTTCCTCAGCTAGAGGAGGCCCTAATTCCTCCTGATATATTGCAGCACAAGAGTTATATTTTTTTTCTGCTTCTTTTATTCCTATGTCATGTAGATATGCAGCTATTAGAACAACTCCCATATCAGCTCCCTCATCCCTTGCGATCTGCTCAGCATATCTGGCTACTTTTACCGCATGTCCAATCCTTTTAAAATCCTGACCAAACCTTCGTTTCATCTCTATTGCGACCCTATCTTTGAGCATGTCTTTTCTCTGGGCCAAAAGCTCTGGAGGAAGATTTCCAAGGCACTGTTCAGCGTACTGACAATATGCAGCACAACCAAAATCCATCTTTGGGTTTAAGAACTTATGTCCGCAATGGGGACATTTTCTCATTGTGTCGTCTTTAAAAAATTCTACTTCTTTTCCACAATTTGGACATTTTACTTCAAAAACAGCAGAGTGATCCCAAAATTGTGTATCTTGACCTGGACATTTCATGTTTTTTATCTCCTACAATTTATTTTTTATTCAGGTATAAAAGTTATACAACCAGCAGGGCAGCTATCCACAGCTTCCCTGATCACATCGTCATCACAACCTTCTAATTGTTTTACATATGCCTTTTGTTCTGATTCATCAAAACCAAAAACATCTGGACAGATTTCAACGCAACTTTCGCATCCAAGGCACTCTTCCTGATCAATTGTAATTTCTCTGGCCATTTTTTAACCTCCAATTTTTGTATCAATTATTTTTGTTAAGGTTTTTTTTATATTAAATGCTGAGTCTCTTATAACTCCACATAGTACCAAAAAATCATTTCCCTTAAATTCTTTTATTCCCATATTTGATAAGGCCAACATATCTTTAATTAGTTTATTAACTTGTTCTAAATACTCATAAGTAAAATTGGGAACTGAATTTTTGTTTTCCATGATTATTTCCTGCTTATTTTTTCATTTTCAATTTGTAATATGTTTTGAGCAACTAGCGTGCCACATAGAATCTTTGATATTAAAAATTCAAAAGCAACGAGAATACGGGTTTTATGGAAATATTGTAAAAAAATTTTTGAAATTTTTGAAACACATTTTTTAAAAAGGAATTTTCTTTGATACACTTAAGTTGAGACACATATAAAAAAACAATATTTTTAGGGAGTTTTCAAGGGGTAAATGTATGTTTCAAATTAATTATGAGACAGTGAGATGAGACATATAAAATTTTAGTAACCTGAGTTTGTCAAAGATTTTGACAAACTCAGGTTACAGGGGATGGCTATAATTTTACGCTAGGGAAGTCTTTTAATTCGGTATGGGGTAAAAACAGGGCAGAGGTAAACTCCTCCATAAATTCAGTGTTGTCGCTAAAATCGATGTAGGTCATAGAATTACATATTTCCCTTGCCTGCTTACGTGCCTCTTTTGAGAGCAGGCACATATAAGCACCAGCAATGGAGCTGTTTCCCACGTATTTAAATTTGGATCGGTCTATATCTGGTAAAAGACCAATGGTGATTGCCCTTTCAACATCCAAATGTTCGCCAAAACCACCTGCAATTAACATTTGATCTAAGTCATTGAAACTAAGTCCTGCCTGTTTTAAAAGTACCCTAAACCCAGCGTAGATAGCGCCTTTGCTCCTGATTAGATTACTTATATCAGATTCTGTGAATACTATATCCTGTTCAAGCTCGGTTTCTTTATTTGCAAGGGCTAGGATGTACTGTTTTTCTCCATTTTCTTCCTTTATCCTGGGATGTGTTATGTCTAAATTGAATTTTCCGTTTGGTTGAATTATCTTGTTTTTTAACATCTCTGCCATAAGATCGATCATTCCAGACCCACAAATTCCCCTGGGCTTTACATCTCCAACTACCTTTATTTCAGGTTCAAGGCTTTGAGGGTCTATTTTTACCTTTTCTATTGCTCCAATTTCTGCCCTCATGCCAAATCTAATTCCACCACCTTCAAAGGCTGGTCCTGCTGAGCAAGAGGCAGTGAGTAACCACTCCTTATTTCCAAGGACAATCTCTCCATTTGTTCCCACATCTACGAATAGTGTAAGTTTATCATCTTTGTGGATATTACAGTATAGTACTCCAGATACAATGTCTCCGCCTACATAACTTGCTGGTCCAGGCATTACATATACTGCTGCCATTGGATTGGTCCTAAGACCTAGCTCCATTGCCTTAAATATAGGATACTGGCTAGCTGTTGGTATATAAGGTTTTCTTCTAATATATCTTGGTTCTATGCCTAAAAAGAGATGGGTCATGGTTGTGTTTCCTGACACAACTACATTTTTTATTTCCCTATGATCTGCCCCAACGGTATTTAAGATCTCATTTATAAGGCCATTTATAGTGGATTTTGCCATTTTGCTGAGTTTTTTTACCCCGTCTTTTTCAGCACATACAATGCGATTTATCACGTCATCTCCACACGCAGCCTGTTTGTTGTGGTCTCCTAGAGCACCCAAGATTTCTCCTGTTGACATGTCTACAAGATACACAACTATTGTAGTGGTTCCGAGATCAACTGCAATTCCAAGGTTTCTTTCTTTATTTTGACCTGGTCTTACTGCAACTATTTCATTGGAACAATCCCTTGTTATAATAGATGTTGTTATATGCCAGTTTTGGGCCCTCATTACATTTGCCAAATCTTGAATTACCTTTAAACTTTCTGTCATTCTGGTTGTATCATAGCCCAATTTTTTAAGCCCTCTAAAGAGTCTATCTAAATCACTTACAGAGTCTTCCAGTGTGGGGGGATCTAAATGCAGTTCAACTTCATGATGAACTGGTTCAATGGTCTCAACAAGTCCCTTTAGTTTTTCAGTGGCTTCCTTTCCTTGACCTGCGCAGACCATTTGTCTCTCTATTGTTTCAGGCGGAATTTCAACCTCCACATCTTCCAATACCTTTGTCTGGCAGGCTAACACATATCCCATCTGCTTTTCTTTCTCACTCAACAACACTGTTGGATTTGTCTCTATGTTCCCTTTTTTAACAATTAATTTACATTTTCCACACGCTCCTGCTCCATTACACGATGCATTTAACTTGATTCCAGCTTCCCTTGCAGCATCTAAAAGGTTGGTTTTTGCTTCCACCAAAACTTCTTTTTTGTCAGGTAAAAAAACTACCTTTACCTTTTCGGCCTTTTCTTGCTCCTCTTGTTCCCTTTCCCGTTTTTTCCTCTCCTTATAAATAAACCAGATGGGACAAGATGATCTAAACTTGCAGTAAAGCTCAGGGTCCTGACATGTGAGACATTCATCGCATAAATACACATTGTGCTTCATGCATAGGTAATTGGTCTCCCTGTCTGGATGATTTATGCACTTTCCCATGACATTCTCCTCCTTAACAGAAGTTAATATAGGTTAACATTTAGAATTAACAGACTTATTTAATTTTTTTAAAATATCTATAATTTCATTAGGTTAATAAAAAATTAATAAAAATAAATTAAATTCCAGATGGATTAAAAGCAAGTTTAAGGCCAGAAAAAATTTTTTATTGACAAAAATCTAGAATTTTTGTTTTATTGAATTTAATTCAATAAAAGAATATTATTCAGTAAAAGAATCTTATTCAAAAAGGGAGGGGGAGATGGATTTTAATCTAAGTAAAGAGCAGAGGATGTTTAAGAGGGAGGTGATAAATTTTGCAAAAAAGGAGATTGTTCCAAGGGTTAGGGAGTTTGAAAAAAAGGGAGAGTTTGATTTTGAGTCATTTAGAAAATTAGGGGAATTTGGCATCCTTGGCCTCCACTTTCCAGAGTATTTAGGTGGTGGAGGGGCAGATGTTTTAACCACTGTAATAGCTGCTGAAGCCCTTGGTGAAGCCGGTGTTGATGGAGGCCTTACCCTTTCCTATGGTGCCCACACCTTTTTGTGTGCAGACACTATTTTTCGTCATGGCACAAAAGAGCAGGTTGAAAAGTATCTCCCTAAATTAATCACAGGGGAGTATATAGGGTGTATGGGGTTATCTGAACCAAATGCAGGTTCTGATGTGGCATCAATGAGTACTGTTGCTGAAAAAAAGGGAGATAGATATGTGCTAAATGGGACCAAGATGTGGATTACCAATGGACCAATTGCAGATGTGGCAGTTATTTATGCCAAGACAGACCCCTCCAAAAAGCACGAAGGAATTTCTGCATTTATTGTGGAAAAAAATACTCCTGGATTTTCTGCTGGGCCTCCAATCGAGAAAATGGGTGTTAAGACCTCCCAGACCTCAGAATTAATATTTAATAATTGTGAAATCCCAGAAGAAAATTTGTTGGGAAAAGAGGGAGAAGGTTTTTTAATGGCACTTGAAACAGTTGAATGGGATAGAAGTGCGCTGCTCGCTCCATTTGTTGGTGCCACAAAGTATGTTTTAGATAGATGTATAGATTATGCAAAAAAAAGGATCCAGTTTGATAGACCCATTGGAAAATTCCAGGCAATAAAGCACAAGATAGCAGACATTAAGATATTCTATGAAACAGCCAGGCTTTTAACATATAAAATCGCATGGTGTAAGGATCAAGGTAGGCCAATAAACCATCTAGAGGCAGCAGTTGCAAAATTGTATGTTGGAGATTTTAGTCTAAAGCCCACCAATGATGCCATGGTGCTCCATGGTGGTAATGGCTATACCCATGAATTTGATATAGAGAGGGTATTTAGGGATGGAAGGCTTGCACCTATTGGTGGAGGAACATCAGATATTCAGAAAGTGATAATATCGCGTATGCTTTAAATTTATGGGAGGGGGAGATGAGATTTGATTTTAATGAGAAAGAAAGAAAAATAATTGAAGATTTTTCTTATATCTTAAACCAGATACCTGGTGATGGTTCCTTTTTATATAATAAAGCAAATCTATCAGATATAATAAATAAGTTGTCTAAGACCATTTACTTTGACACAAGAAAAATAGTTGATGAAGAGATTAATTTAAATTCAATTTTATTTAAAATAAAGAGCGATCTATGTTCAAAAAATTTTTATTTATATTTAATAGCTGAATTAGGAATAAATTTTATACGCAACATTTTGGAAGATCAAAATTTATCTGATTATATAAGCTCAATCATGAATTCAAAAAATATTATAATTCCAGCATATGTTGAAGATAATATGAATTTCCATTTAAAAGAGATAACTACTACAGCAATTTTAAATGGAGATTATTATATTGTATCAGGGACGAAAAAAAATGTCTTATTTTTGGATTGGGCTGATTATGTGTTGTTACTAGCAAAATATGAAGATAATCTAATCTTTTTTATATTAAACAAAGATGAAGTTGAAATAAAATCTAGAGAAAATTTATATGGTATTGATTTATTGACAATATCAGAAATACTAATAAAAGAGAAAAAAATTCCCAAAGATAGATGTGTAGGTCCTATATTAGATAAAAATTTTTTGGACAACTTTTTTTATTCCATAAATCGTATTTTGATTCCAGGTTCAATTGGGCTTATGCAAAAGAGTTTTGAAGAGGCGAGAGTGTTTGCAAAACAACATAAAAATGGAGGAAAACCAATAATTGCCTATCAGGAAGTGGGTTTTAAATTGGCTGAGATGAAGACCTTGCTTGATGCATCTTATTTAATAGCTGCTAAAGCCATGAATACAGAGAATAAAAAACAATCTTATGAGACAAACCTTGTTGCCAAGGTGTTCTGTCTTGAATCATTGGAAAATATAGCAAGTAGTGCGCTTTCAATACTCTCAACATATGGATTTACTGATAAATATCTCTCAGGTAATATACTAATGCTTTCAAAATTTTTCCAGGTAAATGGAACATCTACTGAAGTGTCAAGGGTTAATCTTGGAGATTTGTGTCTGGGATATAAAAAAATTTGATATAAGGAGGTCATTATACATGGAAACAGATAAAAAAGAGCTTTCAGTAGCAGCCAAGAGAAGACTTAAAGAAAAACAGCAAAGATACAATATTATTTTATCTTCTGCACTGAAACATTTTTGCGAAAAGGGTTATAATAAAACAACCATACAAGATATTGCTCAGAGTTCTGAAATTGCAGTTGGTACGGTGTATTTTTATTTTAAGAACAAAGAAGATATTATGATACAACTAATCCATGATATTGGTCGAATTTTGAGGAGGGCTTTGGGCGAGGAATTTAGGAAAAAAAGCGGGAGCATTGAAGGATTTCTAAATGCAGGTAGGATTTTTTTTTATGAGGTGTGCCAAAAATATCCAGATCATATCTTGATACTCATGAGGGAGTCTGTAGGACAAACCCCTGACATAGAAAAAGCAAGGCAGGAGCTTTTTAATAAATTAATAAAAGATATAATGAATGCCTTAATTAAAATAAAAGATCATCATAAAATTCAATATAAATCAAAGATGTCAATTGAAGTGATAGCAACTATTGTTGTAGGACTTTTTGAAAAGATTTCATATCATTTTTTAATTAATAATGGAACTCATATAAAACAAATAGGGGAAGATGTCCTTGATTTTATATATGGTGGTGTAAAAAATCTCATTATAGGTAAGTTAAATGATAATTAGAGGTGCCCTTCATATCCATACCCTATGCTCAGATGGTGAAATGGATATATTTGAGGCGATTGACATATATAAATCAAAGGGATTTGATTTTATAGCCTTTACTGATCATGACTTTTTAATGAAAAATGGCTGTTATGATGTGTTAGATGAGCTTAGTGAAGACATCTTGATATTTAAAGGTATAGAAAAAACTGTTTTTGTATCTGGATATGTACATGTAAACGAAATCTATGGACAAAATGAAGTATTAAGGATCTTTAACCACCCAGCTGATCTAAATATGAGTATAGATGAGATTTTAAAAAAGATACAAATGACAGATAGGCTAATTGGAATCCATGCAGTGGAGATTACTTCAAGGGGATTTTATACACCAGAGATAGATAAGGAAATTATTAACTATCCAAAGGTTGCTACAGACGATGCCCACAATGTTAGGATGTGTGGCAGGGCATGGATTGAGATGGACGCACCTTTAGATAAGGACATAATTTTAAGAAAAATAAAGGCAGGGGATTTTTGGAATTGTTTTATTTAAAAAAATTATGGAGGAGGACATGGAAAAAATAGGTATATGCGCCTTTTCCCAGACCAGTGTTGAATCAGATAAGTGGTATCAAAGGTTCCAGGAAATGGCATTTGAAGTGGTAAAAGACCTGTTAGAACAGACTTCCCTTGATTTTAGTGATTCAGGCATAGAAATGACTATTAGTGTGTCTGACGATGTATTTGATGCCAGGACCATATCAGATAATGCGATGACTGACGTACTGGGCGCCCATTATAGATGTGAAGAAAAGGTGGCACAGGAAGGTTTGCAGGCGATTTATTATGCATGCAGTGTTATAAATTCTGGTATTGCAGATGTTGTAATGGTGGTTGGTCATTGTAAGGAATCTCAGGCAAAGTCAAGAAATATGGTCACTCACATGGCCTTTGATCCTTTTTATGCAAGGCCAGTTGGTCTTGATTTTCAGATTGCAGCTGCTCTTCAGGCACAGACATTTTTGGATAGAGCTAATATTGGAGAGGATGAACTTGCTCAAATAGTGGTGCGGGCAAGAGAGAGGGGGAGCAAAAATGTATTGTATCCAAATCTTACACCTGTAAGTGTAGAGGAAGTAATTGCATCTAAATATTTGGCCAAACCCATAAGAGAGCTACATGCATATCCAGTTTCAGATGGTGCTGTTGGGTTTATTTTGGCCTCTGAAAAAAAGGCAAAAGAGATATGTAAGGATCCTGTATGGGTCACTGGAGTTGGTTGTTCAATGGATACCTATTTCCCAGGTAATGGAGATCTTATTAATTTAGGCTCATTGAAAAAGGCAGTTTCCAGAACATTGGATAGGGCAAACACCAGTCTGGATTCAATAGATATATATGAATTCTCAGACCAATATGCCTACCAGTTGCCTCTGTATCTGACAAATTTAGGTTTCTGTAACCTAGAAGACGTATCTTCGTTTATCAAAAATGGTGGCCTTGATGAAAAAAATATAAATTTATCAGGTGGGATGCTCATTGGCGCACCCCTTATTTTAGGTGGGCTTTTTAGGGTTGTTGAGGCCATTAAACAACTAAAGGGGATCTCGGAAAATCAAATTCAGGATCCAAAAACTGCCATTGTTCAGAGTTCCATGGGGCCAGCTGCTCAATTTAACTCCGCAGTAGTTTTATCAAGGGATAATTAAGGAGGGGGATTATGAGAGATAGAAAAAGGGAAGTTGCAATAGTTGGGGTTGGTCAAACCAAATATTCTTCCCATAGGGAAGATGTGAATCAACCTGAAATGATTAGTGAGGCAATTTTTGAGGCCTTAGAACAAACGTCTCTTACAATGGATGATATAGATTGTATAGTACACGGGAATATGGAACTTTTTGAGATGATATACCAGCCCGATTTGTGGCATACGATTGGTACAGGTGCATCAGGTAAAGAGTGTCTAAGGCTTACAACAGGTGGAACAACTGGTGCTACCTTAGTGTGTGCTGCTGATGCCCTGGTTGCATCTGGAATGCACGATATAGTAATGGCAATAGGGTTTGAAAAATTACAAGAAGGGCACACCACAGGCGGTATAACAAATATGGCAGATCCACTCTGGGGTAGAAAATTACAAAGTGGTGCGCTAGTTGGGATCACAGCCACACAGATGATTGAAGAATTTGGGGAAGAAAGGGCAAAAAAGGCCTCAATAGATTATCGCATTATTATGGATATGCACGCAATGAAAAATCCAAAGGCACACAGAAGGCTTGGGCTTAATTTTGATATGGCAGAGGATTTAATGAATAATTCTCCCCAGCTTGTAGGTGAGCTCAGGATGATACATATGTGCTCCCAGAGCGATGGGGCGTGTGTGGTTATTTTAGCATCTGAAGATAAGGCAAAAGAGATTTGTGATAGACCTGCCTGGATATTAGATCATGTAACTGTCCATAGAGAAGAACACATGGGTACACTCTTTGGTTTTAAAAAAGAAAAATTAACACACAGACACGCAGCAGAGGTCTTATTTAAAAGAAATAATATAAATGACCCAGTAAATGAGTTTGATGTGTTTGAAATGTACGATCCATCGAGCTGGTGGGGAGTTGATTGGCTGAGAGAATTTCTCCTCTTTGATGGGGATGAGCACTTAAAACTGGTGGAAAATAGAGAAATTTTAATAGATGGCAAATTTCCTGTAAATCCATCTGGCGGAGTTATAGCTTCAAATCCCATTGGTGCCACTGCCATGGTGAGATTTGCAGAAGCTGCCCTACAGATAATGGGAAAGGCTGGAGAACACCAGGTTAAAAAAGAGGTAAATAAGGCCCTTGCCTCTGGATTTGGTGGCACTTTTTGGACTGTTCTAGGTATTTTAACAGCAGATAAACCAGAGAGATAGGGGAGGGGAATGATGGATAAAAACTTAACTGTTAAAGATATTATTTTGAGTTTTAAGAACAGGGCAAATGAACACATTATAAAAGACGTAGTTTGCTCCCTTGGTTACGATATTTCAGGTGAGATGGGTGGCAAATGGACAGTAAAAATAGATAAGGGAAAAGTAATAATTGAAGATGGACTAAATGATCCAGATGTGGTCATATCTATGAATGATGAAGATTTTATTAGCTTTACCCTGGGCAAGTTGGACCCAGTAAATGCCATTTCAGCAGGAAGATTAAAGATAACAGGCGACGCTCAAATTGCGCAGCAGTCAGCTAAATTTTTCAAAAAATATCAAATAGATAATGGAGAAGAAAGGGAAGAATTAGTACGACTTAGGAAAATCTTATCAATACCTCAGCGTTTTTCAACAGGTGAGGTCATGGGATTTTTTCTTAATAATTTAAAGAAGAAAAAAATTATGGCCAATAAGTGCCCAAAATGTGGGAGAATGCAATGTCCTCCAAGGGAGGTATGTGCTATCTGTAAAGTGGAGGCAAGTGAATGGGTAGAGGTTGGACCAGAAGGTAGACTCACAGTGGCAGATATTGTGTTTTACGCCTCACCAGATCCTTTAACTGGCGAGATCAGAAAGACTCCTTACATTACTGCATATATCCTTTTAGATGGATGTGAAGACCCTGATACTTTCTGGCACGAGATTGATCCAGATACTCCACATGAGAAACTAAAGAGGGGTGTTAGGGTAAGACCTGTATGGAATGAAAAAAGGACTGGAGCCATTACTGATATTAAATACTTTGAGTTAGTAGAAGATTAAATAGATGAAGGAGATCTACTATGTATAGGAATAGTTTTATAGTCCATGGTAAGTTGGCATTACCTTATCAATATTTTGCAGGAAGATTGGGATCAAAATTTATAAAGACTTTGGAGAAAGAACACAAAATAATTGGGACAAGATGTAAAAAATGTAATACAGTATATGTACCACCAAGAAGCATATGTGATAGATGTTTTTTAGATATAAAAGACAATTTAGAAGAGGTATCCAAGGAAGGAACTGTTTTAAGTTATACAGTAGTAAACTCCTATGAAGACCACTATCCAGAGAGACCTCCATTTATTTTAGGTTTAATAAAATTAGATAAAGCAGATACACCCTTTGTCCACATAATAAAAAATGTCCCAATAAATAAAATGAAATCAAATATCAGGGTAAGGGCAATTTTTTCAAATACCCCAACTGATACAATATTAAATATATCTCATTTTGAACCAGTTGATTATTCTGTCTTTGAAGTTGGATACACCTATGAAGAACTTGAAATAGGCATGAGTGCATCTTTTACAAAGACCATAACTGAGACAGATGTATATCTTTTTGCTGGTATATCTGGTGATTTTAATCCCATGCACGTGAATGAGGAATATTCTAAAAAAGGAATTTTTGGAAAAAGGGTGGCACATGGAGTAGTTCCCCAGAGTTTAATTGCCCCTGTGTTGGGTACCAAATTGCCTGGCCTTGGTACCGTGGCAATAGAGATCAATACAAGATTTAGAAGACCCACCTATTTTGGAGATACAATCACTGCAATTGCCACAGTGAAGGAGAAAATTGAAGAAAAGAAGTGGGTAAAAATGGCGCTAAAATTTATAAATCAAAAAGGAGAGATAATAGCAGACGGGGAGGCAATAGTAATGCCACCTAAGGGATAAAAATTTTATGGGGCAAATTCGCCCCATGAAAAAAAATAAAGGGAGGGGGAGAGATGATAATGGGTCCAAGGTTTAAAAAGGGAAAAGATTTTTTTGATAAAGATTTTTTTGATTTGTATGAAAGAATTGGTTATCCTAAACAGTGGTTACAAGAAGCACTAACGTTTGCACCAGAAGATAGTTATGTAATTTCTCATCCATCCTGGTTTTATGAAGACTTACCTGAGATTCCTTTATGTTCCATCTACGAGCTATTTGAACGTTCTTATCAGAGGGGACCTGATAAAACAGCAGTTGTTTTTTTAGATAAGGCAATAAGTTATAAAAAGTTATATGAACTTATTTCTCGTTATGCTAGTTTACTTAAAAAATTAGGTGTTAAAAAGGGCGATGTTGTAGCAACAATGCTGCCTAATTCTTTGCAGCATATTATAGCATTTTATGCTGTAACTAAAATAGGGGCTATACATACTCCAATAAATGTTATGTACAAAACAGAAGAGATATCTTACCAGATTCAAGATTCTAAAGCCAATGTAATTTTTCTGTTAGATGCATTTTTTCCCCGTATAAAACCCCTTATTGATGAGGGATTTTTAAAACATGTAATTGTAACAAACATTAAAGATTGGGCAAGTGAGGATTTTAAGGTGCCATCTTCCTTTGAACAATTGTGGAATATTCCAAAAAAAGATATACCAGGAACAATAGATTTTTTTAGTACTATAGAAAATTTAGAACTAGAGAATGAAAGTGAGATAGTAAATCCAAAGGAGGATATTGCTTTACTTTTATATACTTCTGGTACAACAGGAAAACCCAAAGGAGTAATGGAGAGCCATTTTAATCTTGTATTCAATTCTATTACTCATACTCATGCATTTCGTGTATGGAAAGGGGATGAAATTAATCTTTCTATTATGCCAATGTTTCATACTGCTGGATATTTACTCCATTTTCTGCCTACTATGTATCAGGGAGGTTCTGTTATCCCAATCCCAATTTTTGATGTACAAAATGTTGTGGATGTTATAGATAGATATAAAGTAAATGTAATCTTTGCACCACCAACATTTTACATTGCACTTATGTCAAATGCAGAGTTTGTGACTAAAGAAAAATTAA
>Ga0256842_1000698_pt1 | contig 29206 bp, 36 predicted proteins | sample 4559240metaG_FD_185973 | JGI IMG/M metagenome (GOLD analysis project Ga0256842, IMG submission 185973) | Hydrothermal vent microbial communities from Guaymas Basin, Mexico - 4559-240 | ecosystem: Environmental > Aquatic > Marine > Hydrothermal vents | place: Mexico: Guaymas Basin | collected... | reverse complement strand
TTTCAACATCGTTACCTTATGAAACTTTCTCATCATCTTTAACATAATTTTCATCATTAATTTGTAAACTATCAAAGTAAACATTCATAGGTTTTTTATACTTTAATGATTCGTGGAATCTCTTATAATTATAGAATCCCATATAATCTGATACATCCTCTTTTAACTCCTTGATTGTATTGTATTCATTAAGATAGATTCTTTCAACTTTAGCACTTCGCCAAAATCTTTCAATAGCAATATTATCAGTAGCTCTACCTTTCCCATCCATTGATATGGTGATACCATTATCTTTTAGTGTTTGAGTATGAATATAGCTTGTATATTGAGACCCTTGATCTGTGTTAAATATCTCTGGTTTACCATAAAGTGAAAGTGCTTCATCTAGTACACCCATCACTAAGGATATATCCATAGTGTTTGATATTCTCCAAGATAATACAGCCTTAGAGTACCAATCAATAACAGCAGCCATATAAACCATACCACCTTTAATTTTGATATATGTTATATCAGTTGACCATACTTGATTAGCTCTTACAATATCCAATCCTCTAAGTTTATATGTATATTTAGGATGTTGTATGTTTGGTTGAGTAAGGCTGATAGGCTCTCTAACAGCTAATATAGCCTTTAATCCTAACTCTTTTCGATAAGCCTCAACTGTATTCAAACAAACATTAAATCCATTCTCTAACAGCTGATAATATACTTTCTTCGCTCCATATATTGGTATCTCTTCAAAGATAGATTTTATCTCTTGTTTAATAGCTACTTTATACTTATTCACCACTGGTGCATAATAAATACTGCTTCTGCTTAAATGTAATAGCTCACACTGTTTTACTATAGATACTGTTTTCAGCTCAGTCTCATCAACTATTGCTAGTTTCTTAGATAAGTCCAAGCTCTTGAGCTTTCCCACAGCCCAGTCCTTTTCAAGTGTTAATTGTCCAACTTTTTTGGCATATTCACCAACCTCAATCTGTAATTTAGCATTAGCTTCTTTATACTCTTTTATAGCTTTACTAGGTTCCATTGCTAATACAGCATTTTCTAAAAATAGTTTCTTCCAGTTCTGAAGATTCTTTGGTGTAATTTTATTTGCACTAGCTATTTCTACTAATGTTCTTTCCTCTTTTAAAACTTCTAAAACTAATTTAGTCTTCAATTCTGCACTATATGTCTTTCTAATTCTACTCATAAAAATATCCTCTTTTTTCTTATCTTTATTTTATCATTTTAGGAATAAGGATTCTTGAAATGTTGTTTGATTTTTCTGGGGTAGTATAATCTTTATATGACCATTTTGCTGTACTCTTATGTGCCTCAATAAAAGTTGCATCTATATCAAGAATAAGTTCTTCATTCTCAATACTTTTTAAAAATTGTTTGAGAAACTTTGTTGTTCTAGGTTCATACCTTTGAGGTATTCTCCGAGTATTGCAACACCTGTTCTTGGTGTTAATTTCTCATTTGTGGATTCTAGTTTGAAGTTTAATGTAGTTTGCACTATAATTCTCTCGTTTTGGAAAAAGTTACACCCGTTGGGTGAAGTCTTTGAGTGTGACTTTTTCGCTTTAAAGTACCTAATTATAGAGCAAGTTGGCTTGTTGTCTAATTTGGTATGGAATTATTGGGGAATATAAACACTGCACAAAGACAAGCTATATTTACAAAGACTAAAGATAAGAATAAAAAAAATGCCTGGCTTAAAAAAAGAAAAGTACAGTTATCTCTAGGACTTGAAAGCTTAAATATTGGAGATATGTTGATAAATAAAATTCTAATGGCAAGAGATGAAGATAAATATACTCCTTTTAAAAGTATAGATGACTTCAAAAACAGAGTTCCTGTTATTAATGAAGTAGATAAAAAAACTCAAAAAATAATTTTTGATAATCTTCAAATAGATTTAGATAAAATAAATAAATTAAAAGAAGATTTAAAAAATTATAAAAAAGAAAATGGAGGCTAAAAATGATAACCTACAATCCTAATTATTTAGATAATACAGATATATTTACACCAAATGAAATAAAACTTTTAGAAGAACTTAATCAAAAAGTTTCATTAGAAAAGTTTTTAAACAATAAAAGTTATATAGATAAGTTTGGTTTAGATTTTATTCATACATCAGCACTTATTGAAGGTAATACCTATGATAAACTAGATACACAAGCTTTAATAGAATATGGAAGAACAGCAGGTGGTAAAAAATATAGTGATGCGAAAATGATTTTAAATTTAAGAGATGCTTATGAGATGTTTATCACTAAAGATTTAGAACCATCTAAACAAACTTTAAAAGATTTACACTATATTTTATCTGCTGAAATGGTGGCTGAAAATAAAAGAGCAGTACCAAGAGACAGTGAAGTAATGATTACGGGATGTAATTATATACCCTTAGCTACTAAAGAAAAATTAGAAGATGAACTGAATTATCTATTTAAAATCAGTGATACAATAGAAAATCCATTTAACAAAGCTTTATATATTCATAATAATTTAGCATATCTTCAATATTTTACAGACTGTAACAAACGAACTGCTAGATTGATGTTAAATGTAGTATTAAAAGAGACATTTAATATGATATACATACCTGATGAAGAGAGTGTAAAAGAGTATTTAAAATCTATTGTAACTTACTATGAAACTGGTAACTATACTTTGTTTAAAAAATATTTTATCAATAGCTATAAAAAAGTAATTGAGATGATAGTAGAGATTGAAGAATCAAGAGGAAATGAGACTAGCTTTCGAGAATAGTTTGAACTTAAAAGAAGTAAACATACAACAAAACATAGGAAGTCAATAAATTATCTAGCGAAAATTTATGCTTCTATTCGACCGTTATACCCAAACAAATATATTTTAAAATAAGAGAGATTTATGTCAAATGTAAAATTAATTTCAACTTCAGCATTAGCTAAAAAAATGAGTATATCTAAAAATAAACTTGATGAAATGTTGTTAGCTGTGAAGTATATTTCAAAAGAGGAAAAAGGTTTTAGTTTAACATCTTTAGGTATAGAAAAAAGTGGTTGTATGAAGAATCATGCAAAGTTTGGAGATTACATTGTATGGGATGAAAATATAGAAATACCAAATAAATTAATAACCCAAGGTAAAGAATTTTATACATCAACAAAAATTGCTATAAAATATAATCTTTCAGCAAGAAAAATCAATATGATTTTATCAGAAATAGGCTTCATTGAAAAATATCTTAAAGGCTGGACAATTACTATTTTAGGAACAAAAAATGGTGGTATTCAAAAAGAAAATTTAAAAAATGGAATACCTTATGTTGAATGGAATGAATCTATCTTTACAAGTTCAGCATTTTCATCAATACTTAAAGAGGTAAATGGTGAAGCTGGAGAAAGTACACAGATAGAAATTGCAAATACAAAAAGTTCAAATTTTAGAGAAAAATTTCCTACTAAACATAGAGCAACTGATGGTCATATGGTAAGAAGTAAGGCAGAGATGCTTATTGACAACTGGTTATATATGGCAGAGATAGTACATGCATATGAAAGAAAACTTCCAATTGAAGAAGAAGTTTATTGTGATTTTTATATTCCGACAGGAAAAGTATATATTGAATTTTGGGGCTTAGAAAATGACCCCAAATATGCTAAAAGAAAAGAAATTAAAAAAGATATATACAAAAAATATGACTTCAAACTAATAGAACTTACGGATGAAGAGGTCTTTAACCTTGATGATATTCTTCCAAGACTATTATTAAAATATGGAGTACAAACTTACTAAAAGATACTGTAAACTTTGCAAGACTCAAATTTTAGCATAAGCTTGTATCTGTTTAAACATTTTTTGATTTAAATTATCTCTTCAACTCTTTTAGTATTGTTTTTGATTTTTTTAGTTGTACAAAGTTTACAGTATAATTCTGTCAAAGGATTTAAAAATGAAAAAAATAATCTTAGTGGCAACAACAATGGCACTTATTACATTTAGTGGTTGTACTCAAGAGACACAAAATAAATTTGGAAGAGGTCTTCAAAATTGGACAGGGACGAATGGTGTTCTTGATATCTATATGGGTGAAAAACTTGTAAAAAGATTTATTAAAATTGATAAGCTAACAACTGCTACTAGCACGGAGGGTTCAGTCTCTAGAAATTATCGTTATGCTTATGGATATATAGATAAAAATTTTAATTTTAAAGTAGATAGTGGTGAAAAAAAAGTTTATTTTGAAGTGAGTAATTATTCAACTCCCTATATTTTTTATGCAAATCCAGAGAACTGATTGTGGAGATAATAGAACTTTTTAAATATATGATAGCTCAAAAGAGTGAAACACCAGAGGATGGTGGCTTACTTGATTTTATAGAAAATTATTTACCTGAATTTACTGCTGAGAGAGTAGATGTAGAAGATGTAAAGAATCTATTTATTTATAAAAAATTCGGAGATGGAGATCATCTTTGTTTTGCTGGGCATATAGATGTTGTTCCTGCTGGAAATAATTGGGATACCAATCCTTATGAAGCTGTTGAAAAAGATGGATTCATATATGGTCGTGGAACACAAGATATGAAAAGTGGTGTGGCATCATTTGTTCAAGCTGTAAAAGAGGTGGAAGATTTTAAAGGCACTCTTTCACTTTTACTCACTTCTGATGAAGAGGGTGATGCGATAAATGGTACTATAAAGGTACTTGAATATCTAAAAGAAAAAAATATGCTTCCAGATTCTGTGGTAGTAGCAGAGCCAACTTGTGAAGATAATTTTGGTGATGCTATAAAAGTTGGTAGAAGAGGTTCTATAAATGGTTATATCACTTTAAAAGGTAAACAGGGACATGCTGCTTACCCTGAAAAAGCTATAAACCCTATACATAATATATCTAAAGTATTAGGTGATATGGCAGCTGTGAATCTTGACAATGGAGATGAGTTTTTCTCCCCTAGTAAATTTGTAATAACAGATATCCGTTCAGGGATGCAAGTAACAAATGTAACTCCGAATCATCTAGATATGATGTTTAATGTAAGAAACACAACATTAACAACTCAAAAAGAGGTTAGAGAGTTTGTTGCAAAGAATCTTGACGGTTTAGATTATGAACTGAAACTTACACAAGGCTCTTACCCATTTAGAACAAATACTAATACAAAGCTTGTAAGAAATATTGATGAAGCGATAGAGAATGTAACAGGTATAAAACCAAAACACTCAACTGCTGGTGGAACTTCTGATGCAAGATTCATATCGCCAATGGGGATTGATGTTGTGGAGTTTGGTGTTAAAAATGATACAATTCACTCTGTAAATGAGAGAACAACTAGAAAAGAGGTTGAGAATCTTTACGAAGTTTTTAAAACTTTAATTAGTGAATGGAAATAAAATTTTGAAATTAGTTTTTATACTATTAATCTTAGTAACATCTCTTTTTTCAAGTGTAGAGTGGCAAAATAATTATAATGAAGCTATTCAAACAGCACAAGAGGAAAACAAAAGAATATATATGTTGATTGTTTCTGATGATTGTGTTTGGTGTAGAAAATTTAAAAATCAAACACTTACAGATAAAAAGATTCTTAAAAGATTAGATGAAAAATATGTTTTGCTACTCCTAAATAGAGATGATGATTTTATCCCAAGAAAGTTTAAAACAGCCCCGATTCCACGACACTATTTTTTAACATCAAAAGGTAAAAAAGTTTTTCCAGTTGTTGGGTATAGAACAGTAGATACATTTAATACATTTTTAGATGATGTAGAAAAAAGATATGAAAGGATAGAGAGATGAAATTTGTGCAAACAGAAAAAGCACCATCAGCGATAGGACCATATTCACAAGCTGTTGTAGCTAATGGAATGGTTTATACATCAGGACAAATAGCTTTAACACCAGATGGTATAATGTTAGAAGATGATGTAAGGGTTCAGACTAAACAGGTGCTTAAAAATTTACAAGCTGTTTTAGAAGAATCAGGGAGTTCTATGGATAAAGTGCTAAAAACAACTATATTTATAGCAAGTATGGATGATTTTAGTATTATAAATGATATTTATGAAGAAGCCTTTGGTTCTCATAAACCAGCAAGAGCAACGGTAGCTGTAAAAACACTACCAAAAAATGCACTTGTTGAGATTGATGCAGTGGCAATTGTTTAATAATATATAAATGGATAAAACAAAATATTTTAGAAAGAGCAAGATTAAAAATGTTTCAAATTTTTTTTTTAGTTTATGCTGATTCTAGGATATAGTGTTTTGAGTATAGCTAATATAAGTGATGAGTTGGTGCAAGAATATTTAAAGTATGATAGGAATTCATCAAATTAAAATATAAGTCCAATAATCATAGAGTAGTGGGTGAACTTTTAGTCCATAGTATTTTGTTTTAAATAAAAAAATTATATGCTCATGTGAAAAAAATGGAACTGTAATTTTACAATTAGATTAAAATAGTTAGATATTATTTGACAGTTAAACAATAATTAAAGCTTAATTCGATACAATTGCGAACTTTTTTAGTAGAATTATAAGGAAATATAGATGTACGCAATTATCAAAAACGGTGGTAAGCAGTATAAAGTTCAAGAAGGTGATATCCTTAATTTAGATAAAATGTCTCTTGAACCAAAAGCTACGATCGAAATTACAGAAGTACTAGCAGTAAATGCTGGTGAACTTAAAATGGGAGCTCCTTTTGTAGAGGGTGCTGTTGTAACTGCTGAGGTTATCAACGAAGGTCGTGATAAGAAAGTTATTATTTTCAAAAAACGTCGTCGTAAAGATAGTAAAGTTAAAAGAGGTTTCAGAAGAGACTTCACTCGTGTTCGTATCACGAAAATAGCTGCATAAGCTAAAAGTCAAGGAGAAATAAGATGGCACATAAGAAAGGTCAGGGTAGTACACAGAATAATCGTGATTCGGCTGGTAGAAGACTTGGTGTTAAGAAATATGGTGGGGAAGTTGTAATTCCTGGTAACATTATTATTCGTCAAAGAGGAACAAAGATTCATCCAGGTAACAATGTAGGTATGGGAAAAGATCATACTATATTCGCACTTATTGAAGGTGTTGTTACATTCGAAAGAAAAGACAAAAGACGTCAACAAGTTTCTGTAGTTCCTGCTTCGTAATTCTACAATAATATTTGAGCTTATGCTCAAATATTTTCTACTTCCATATTAGATTTAGTCAAAATTTATTTTAAATATTTAACAATTTACTTTTTAACACTTTTAATAGTGAATTTTTAAATATTAAACAATTAAGGATTACCATGTTTACAGATAGTGTCGAGTTAACAGTTTCATCAGGAAAAGGTGGACAAGGGTGTGTAGCATTTCGTCGTGAGAAATTTGTTCTTAACGGTGGTCCTAATGGTGGAGATGGTGGAAAAGGTGGAGATGTATATTTTAAATGTGATAACAATACTCATACACTTTCACATTTTCAAAGAAGAATGCATATAAAAGCAGATGGTGGTGTTCAGGGTGAAGGGTCTCGTATGACTGGGAAATCTGGTGCTAAAAAAATTATTATTGTACCACCTGGAACTCAGATTATTGATACTGAAACAGGAGAGATTCTTTTTGATATGATAAAAGATGGTCAAGAGGAAAAATTTCTTCAAGGTGGAAAAGGTGGATTAGGTAATACTCACTTTAAATCACCAACAAACCAAAGACCAACTTATGCACAACCTGGTGAAAAAGGTGAAACTAGAAGTATAAAACTTGATCTAAAACTTATTGCAGATATAGGTCTTGTAGGTTTTCCTAATGTTGGTAAATCGACGCTTATATCTACTGTTTCAAATGCTCGTCCAGAGATTGCAAACTATGAGTTTACAACACTTACTCCAAAGCTTGGTCAAGTAAATATTGGTGATTTTGAATCATATGTAATGGCAGATATTCCTGGTATTATTGGTGGAGCACATGAAGGTAAAGGTCTTGGAATTAAATTTTTAAGACATATTGAAAGAACAAAAATTCTTTTATATATGGTAGATTTAGCTTCATATAGAGATTTGAAAGAACAGATAGAAACTCTTAAATCAGAAATTGCCTCTTTTTCAGAAAAAATGGGTGAGAATAAATATGCAATCGCATTAACAAGAGTGGATGTTATTCCTATTGAAGATCGTGCTGAGCTAGTAAAAAGTTTCTTGGATCTATTAGGTTTAGAAGCTACTAAATCAAATGAGTTTAAATTTGATAATGATATGCCATTCTTTATTCAAGATTCAGCAAATGAAACATTAGGTTTTGATAGAAATTTACCATATTTAGTTGCTCCTATCTCTTCAGCAACTTTTACAAATATTGAAGCTTTAAAGTACTCTTTATTTAACCTTGTACAAGCTGATCGTATATAATTATGGGCAGAGTTGTAGTTAAGGTTGGTAGTGCAGTTTTAACTCAAGATGGTTCTTTAGCACTTGCTAGAATGCAAAATCTAGTTCGATTTTTAGTTGACTTAAAAAAGAATAATGAAGTTATTTTAGTTTCATCAGGTGCTGTTTCGGCAGGATATACTGTATTGCAACTTGATAGAACAATTATAAAAAATAAACAAGCATTAGCTTCACTTGGTCAGCCTATCCTAATGAAACAATACTCAAGAGAATTTTATGTTCATGGAGTATTGGCTTCTCAAGTTCTTATTACAGCAAGAAATCTACACAAACATGATGATATTGATAGAGTTAAAAACACAGTAAATACTCTTTTAGAAAATGGTATAATCCCTATAATTAATGAAAATGATGCAACATCAACAAAAGAGTTAGAGGTTGGAGATAATGATCAACTTTCAGCTTATATAACTAAAAATACAGATTCTGATATGTTAATTATATTATCTGATATTGATGCTTATTATGACAAAGATCCTAGAAAAAATTCTGATGCTAAGATGTTGAAAATTGTAAACAAAATAGCAAAAGAGGAATTAGAACAAGTTGCAACTCCAAATGATGTTTTTGCTACGGGGGGAATCGTTACAAAATTGAAAGCTGCTAACTACTTATTAGATTCTAATAAAGATATGTTTTTGGCAAGTGGATTTGATTTAAGTGATGTGAAAAGTTATATGTTAGATTCTAAACATATAGGTGGAACTTTATTTACAAATGGAGAGAACAGATGAGAATAATTTTTATGGGTACTCCTGATTATGCTAAATCAATTTTACAAAGAGTTATTGACACAAAAAATATCGATGTAGTAGCAGTATATACTCAACCAGATAAGCCAGTTGGACGAAAAAAAATTATGACTCCACCTGAAGTTAAAACTTTAGCAGAAGAGAATTTTATTGCTATTTATCAACCAACTAGGTTGAGAGATGAAGATACAGTAAGAGAACTTTTAAAAATAGAGTGTGATTATATTGTAGTAGCTGCATATGGTCAAATTCTTCCTCGTGCTATTTTAGATCATGCACCTTGTATAAATCTTCATGCTTCAGTATTACCTCAATATCGTGGAGCTAGTCCAATTCAACAAACTCTATTAAATGGAGATAAACAAACAGGTGTTACTGCAATGTTGATGGAGGAGGGTTTAGATACTGGAGATATTATCAAAATATCTACTATTGATGTAAGTGAAGAGGAGATGGTGGAAACACTTTTCGATAGACTTACTGATGTAGCATCAGATTTAACTATTGATGTGTTAGAAAATTTTAACTCATTTATTCCAAAAGCCCAAGATGATTCTATATCTACTCATTGTTCAAAAATAACTAAGGCAAATGGTGAAGTTATATTTTCTAATGCAGTAGAGTTATATAATAAATATAGAGCTTTTACACCTTGGCCAGGAATTTATTTACAGAGTGGCTTAAAATTAAAAATGATTAGCCTTGAAGATAAAAATAGTAATAATGAGATTGGAAAAATTTTAAAGATTGATTCTGATTCTATTGTTATTGGATGTAAAACTGGTAGTGTTAGAATTTTTAGGGTTCAACCACAGTCTAAAAAAGAGATGGATGTTCTTTCTTATATAAATGGCAAAAGATTAGCACTTGAAGACTCTCTATCTTAAAAGTGTAGATTCAACTCAAAATTATTTAAAAGATTTACTAAAAAATGAGAATCTTGAATTACCATTTGCTGTAATTAGTGAAGTTCAAACAAATGGTATAGGAAGTAGAGATAATTTATGGTCAGGATTAGATGGAAATTTATTTTTATCTTTTGCTATCTCTTTAGAACAGCTACCAAAAGATCTTAAGATAGAATCTTGTTCTATATATTTTGCTTATTTATTAAAAGAAACATTATCAGAATTAAACTCATCTGTATGGCTAAAATGGCCAAATGATTTTTATATAGATAAATTAAAAATTGGTGGAATGATTACAAACTTAGCTGGAGACAATTTAATATGTGGAGTAGGTCTAAATTTAGTTGATTCACCTAAAGAATTTACTAAGTTAGATATAGAAATATCCAAAGAGACATTATTAAATAATTATTTTAATAAAATCAGTGAGAGAGCTATGTGGAAGCAGATTTTTAGTAAGTATAAGCTAGAATTCAATCATAATAAAAACTTTTTTACCCACATAAATAATAAAAAAATATCATTAGAAGATGCTGAACTTTATAGTGATGGCTCAATAATAATTAACAATGAGAGGATATATAGCTTAAGATGAGTGAAATAATTGTAATAGCAAATCAAAAGGGTGGTGTTGGAAAAACAACAACTGCTGTAAATTTAGCTGCTTCGTTAGCAGTGGCAGAAAAAAAAGTACTTTTAATTGATTCTGATCCTCAAGCAAATGCCACTACATCATTGGGCTTTCACAGAAATGATTATGAGTTTAATATCTATCATGTATTAATTGGTACAAAAAAACTTACAGATATTATTTTAAAATCTGATTTAGCAACATTAGATTTAGCTCCATCAAATATAGGTTTGGTAGGTATAGAAAAAGAGTATTACGATTCTGAAAATACAAAAGGTCGTGAGTTAGTTTTAAAAAAAGCGATAGCTAATGTTAAAAAAGATTATGATTTTATTATTATAGATTCTCCTCCAGCATTAGGTCCAATGACTATAAATGCTCTTTCTGCATCAAACTCAGTAATTATTCCAATTCAATGTGAGTTTTTTGCTTTAGAGGGTTTAGCACAACTTCTAAATACAGTTAAATTAGTTAGAAAATCAATTAATCCAAAATTAAATATTAGAGGTTTTTTACCAACAATGTTTACATCTCAGAATAATTTATCTAAACAAGTATTTGCAGATTTAAAGCAACATTTTAATGGTAGACTTTTTAAAGATAGTGATGATGAATTTATTGTTGTACCAAGAAATGTAAAACTAGCAGAGGCTCCATCATTTGGTAAACCTGTTATTCTTTATGATGTAAAATCAACTGGTGCAAAAGCGTATCAGAATTTAGCAAAAGTGATTATAAAATAATGAAGTCTAAAGCACTAGGTAGAGGGTTAGATGCTCTTTTTGGAGAGATTGATGAAGCTTATGAAAATGAGGGAACAAAAAATGATAATATTTTAAATATTAATCTTAAGGATATAGTTCCAAACCCATTTCAACCAAGAAAAGTTTTTAATGAAGAATCTCTTCAAGAGTTATCAGAATCTATTAAAAAAGATGGTTTATTACAGCCAATTGTAGTTAAAGAAAATATAGATACTTATATGATAATTGCAGGAGAAAGAAGATATCGTGCTTCAAAACTAGCAAAACTTAAAACAATTCGTGCAATTATTTTAAATGCTGATGATGAAAAAATGAGACAATTTGCTCTCATAGAAAATATTCAAAGAGATGATTTAAACTCTATTGAACTAGCTTTAGCATATAGTGAATTATTAAAATTACATAATATTACACATGAAGAACTAGCTATAATAATACATAAAAGTAGAGCTAATATAACTAATACAATAAGACTATTACAGCTATCATCTAAAACTCAAAAAGCATTATTAGATAATAAAATAAGTGCAGGTCATGCAAAAGTTATGATAGGTTTAGATGAAAAACAACAACAATTAATTGTTAATTCAATAATTGGGCAAAAGCTAAGTGTAAGAGAAGTAGAGGTTCTGGTAAAAAAAATGAAAAACTCTGTAACACCAAAAGAGATAAAAAAGGAAGAGATTAAATATGATTTTTCTAAAGTAAAAGATAAATTAGTAACTCTTGGTTTTAAAACAAAATTTACTAATAATAAATTAACTATTGATTTTAATAGTGAATCTCAAATAGAGGATTTTTTCCAATATTTATCAAAATAAAGTTATTTATTTTGTGTAAAATTAATAATAAATTAACGAAAATATAAATTTATCAATTTATTTTTATTAATTTAACTATCCTTTCAATATTCACATAGTATAATCTCGCAACTTTTAGGAGGTGCTATGTTAGATATAAATCCGATACTACTTTTGGCTACATTTGTTGTATTTCTTTCGCTTATAGCCGTTTTAAACAGTTGGCTTTATAATCCATTATTTGCATATATGAATAAACGTGATCAAGATATCAAAAAAGACCTAGATAAAGTAGGTAATAATGATGATGAGATCAATGAGTTAAATTCAAAAGCGCAATTAATAATTACAAATGCTAAACTCGAAGCTGCGGCCCTAAGAGAAAAAGTTATTGCGGATGCTAAGGAATTAGCAGATAGTAAATTAGAGGCTAAGCGTGCTGAATTAGCTAGTGAGTATTTAGAATTTGAGAAATCTCTTGCTAAATCAAAAGAAGAGTTGACTGGAAACTTAATGTCTCAAGTTCCACTTTTCAAAGAAGCTGTAGAAGCTAAATTTAGTCAAATATAAGGATGTAATGTGAGTAGAATTTTAGTAATAATGCTAATGATATCAACTTATGCATTAGCATCAGATGCAGAAAGTGCTGGAACTGATATTGTACAGAGAACGGTAAACTTCGTATTGTTTGCTGGTTTAGTATGGTATTTAGTTGCAGAACCTGCAAAGAACTACTTTGGATCAAGATCTGAAGCTATTGCAGATGAGCTTAAAAAGGTTCAAGATAGATTAAATGAGTCTATTGCTCTTAAAAAAGATGCTTTATCAAAAATTACTGATGCTGAGAAATATGCAGATGAATTAATGAAAACATCAAAAAAAGAGAATAAACTTATTAATGATAATATGATGATTCAGTGTGAATCTGATTTAGAAGTATTATCTAAACAATATGAATCATCAACTGAATTTGAACATAGAAAGATGGTTCGTACAGTTGTTGAAGATATACTTGATGAAGTGTTAGTTCAGACAAATGATAGCTTTGGTAAAGAAGCTATGGCTAATGTTATCTTAAAGAAGGTTGCATAGTATGGAAGAATTAATAGCTAAAAGATATGTTAAAGCTATCAAAAATAGCTCTAATAGTACATTAATTGAAGAAATGGCAATTATATTTGCTGGATTAGCTGTTTCATTTAAAAATGAATCATTTGTTAATATCATTAATAATCCAAATATAAACAAATCAAATAAATCTGAAATTTTATTAGATGCTGTTAAGTCAGCAGATTCTAATAGTATTAATAATTTAATAAAATTATTAGTAGAAAATAATCGTATTAATATTATTCCAGCTTTAGCAAATGAGATGAGAAAAGATGTAGCAAATGCTAATAAATCTTACTCAGGGTTTGTTTACAGTGATAGCTTGATAGATGAAAAAGTTATAACAGATTTAAGTAATGGTTTAAGTAAAAAGTTTGATTCTAAAATATCATTAGTATATGTTAAAGATGACTTTAACGGTATAAAAGTTGATGTAGAAGATTTAGGTATAGAAATTAATTTTTCTAAATCTAGAATTAATAGTCAAATAATAGAACATATTGTAAAAGCAATTTAATTTTAAATTAGAGGAGAACAATAGTGGTAGCAAAGATAAAAGCTGATGAAATCAGCTCAATAATTAAAGAGCGTATTGACAACTTTGAATTAAGTGTTGATATTAATGAAACTGGTAAAATTGTTTCTTACGCTGATGGTGTTGCACAAGTTTACGGACTTAGCAATGTTATGGCTGGTGAGATGGTAGAGTTCGAAGAAGGAACTCAAGGTTTAGTAATGAACCTTGAAGAGAGTGCAGTAGGTATTGTTATACTTGGTGCTGGTACAAAACTTAGAGAGGGTATGTCAGTTAAAAGACTTGGCAAACTTCTTAAAGTTCCTGTTGGAGATGCTCTTTTAGGTCGTGTTGTAAATGCACTTGGTGAACCAATTGATGGTAAAGGTCCTATTGAAACAACTGAAACTCGTTTCGTTGAAGAAAAAGCACCTGGTATTATGAATAGAAAATCAGTTCATGAGCCATTATCAACAGGTATCAAAGCTATTGATGCACTTGTTCCAATTGGTAGAGGTCAAAGAGAACTTATTATTGGTGATAGACAAACTGGTAAAACAACAGTTGCACTTGATGCAATTATTAACCAAAAAGGTAACGGTGTATCTTGTATATATGTTGCTATTGGTCAAAAAGAATCAACTGTAGCTCAAATTGTTCGTCGTTTAGAAGAACATGGTGCAATGGAATATACAATTGTTGTATCTGCAACAGCTGCTGAAGCTGCTGCTCTTCAATTTTTAGCTCCATATACTGGTGTTGCTATGGGAGAATACTTCCGTGATAATGCAAGACATGGTTTAATTGTATATGATGATTTATCAAAACATGCAGTTGCTTACCGTGAGATGTCACTTATTCTTCGTCGTCCTCCAGGTCGTGAAGCTTATCCTGGTGATGTATTTTATATTCATTCTCGTCTTTTAGAGCGTGCTGCAAAATTATGTGATGAAGATGGAGCAGGTTCTTTAACTGCTTTACCTATTATTGAGACACAAGAGGGTGATGTTGCGGCATATATTCCTACTAATGTTATCTCAATTACTGATGGTCAGATTTTCCTAGAAACTGAACTATTTAACTCGGGTGTTCGTCCAGCAATTAATGTTGGTCTTTCTGTATCTCGCGTTGGTGGTGCTGCTCAGATTAAAGCTACTAAGCAAGTTGCTGGTACTTTAAGACTTGATCTTGCTCAGTATCGTGAACTTCAAGCGTTTGCTCAGTTTGCATCTGATCTTGATGTTACATCTCGTAATCAACTAGAGCGTGGACAAAGAATGGTAGAGGTTCTTAAACAAGGACCTTTCTCTCCACTATCTGCTGAAAAACAAGTTACTATCATTTTTGCTGGTAATGAAGGTTTCTTAGATGATATGGATCCATCAAATGTTGTTCGTTTTGAAGCTGAAATGTATCCATTTATAGAAGCATCTTATCCTCAAATTTTTGAGAATATTAGAAGTAATTCTAAAGTAGATGATGATACTAAAGCACTATTAATGAAAGCTCTTGAAGAATTCAAAGCTACTTTCGTAGTAGCATAAGGAAAACTTTATGGCAAACTTGAAAGATATTCAAAGACAGATAAAGAGTGTTTCTAATACTCAAAAGACGACTCGTGCGATGAAGCTTGTATCAACTGCAAAACTTCGTCGTGCTGATGAGTTAGCTAAACGCTCTCGTCTTTATGCTACGAAAATGAATCAGGTTATTGCTGAAATTGCTGGACGCATAAAATGTAATAAAGTTGGAGGAATTGATAATCGCTATTTTGTAGAGATTGAAAATCCAAAGATGGTTGACATTGTTTTTGTTACTGCTGACAAGGGTTTATGTGGTGGTTTTAATATTCAAACTATTAAAGCTGTTAAAAAACTTTTAAAAGAGTACAAAGATGAAAATGTTAAAGTGCGTCTGCGTGGAATCGGTAAAAAAGGTATTGAATTTTTTAAATATAATGAAGTTGAACTTTTTGACTCAGTTATAAATTTAAGTTCAAAGCCTGATAAAGTTAGATCAGATGAATTTATAGCAACTTCTATTGAAGATTATAAAGATGGTAAGATTGATGGTCTTCATATTATCTATAATGGTTTTAAAAATATGATGACTCAAGAGTTACATGTTATGAAACTATTACCAGTAGATACAAAACAGTTTGAGTGCGGTGAAGCACAAAATTCTGTACTTGAGATAGAAGCTCAAGATGAAGAACATATGCTAGACTCACTAGTTAATAAATATGTTGGTTTCAGCATGTATTATTCTTTAATTGATTCTGTTGCTGCAGAACATAGTGCTAGAATGCAAGCTATGGATACAGCAACTAACAATGCAAGTGATATGGTAAGAAGTTTAAATGTTAAGTTTAACAAAGCTAGACAAGCAGCTATTACTACAGAACTGATAGAGATTATTAGTGGTGTGGAGTCGATGAAATAATGGAGAAAAATATGATTGGTAAAATAAGCCAGGTTATGGGCCCAGTTGTTGATGTTGATTTTGATGGTTATCTTCCAACAATAAACGAAGCAATTGAAGTTCAAGTAAATTTAGAAGGTACTACAACTCGTTTAGTACTAGAAGTTGCAGCTCACTTAGGTGATGGTCGTGTTAGAACGATTGCAATGGATATGAGTGAAGGTTTAGTTCGTGGTATGGATGCTACTGCTACAGGTGATCCTATTAAAGTTCCAGTTGGTGATAAGGTACTAGGTCGTATCTTTAATGTAATTGGTGAAACTATTGATGGTTTTGGTGAGATTACAGATGCACCTGAATGGTCAATTCATCGTGCACCTCCACCGTTAGTTGATCAATCAACTACTACTGAGATGTTTGAAACAGGTATCAAAGTTGTTGATTTACTTGCTCCTTATTCTAAAGGTGGTAAAGTTGGATTATTTGGTGGTGCTGGTGTTGGTAAAACTGTAATTATTATGGAGCTTATTCATAATGTTGCTCATGGTCATGATGGTTTATCTGTATTTGCTGGTGTTGGTGAAAGAACTCGTGAAGGAAATGATCTTTATCATGAGATGAAAGATTCAAATGTACTTGATAAAGTTGCACTTTGTTATGGTCAAATGAGTGAGCCTCCAGGAGCAAGAAATCGTATTGCTCTTACAGGTATTACTATGGCTGAATATTTTAGAGATGAAAAAGGTCTTGATGTATTGATGTTTATCGATAATATATTCCGTTTTGCTCAATCTGGTTCAGAGATGTCAGCACTTCTTGGTCGTATCCCTTCAGCTGTTGGTTATCAACCAACTCTTGCTCGTGAAATGGGTGCTTTACAAGATAGAATTACATCTACTTCTAAGGGTTCAATTACTTCTGTTCAGGCAGTATATGTTCCAGCGGATGACTTAACGGATCCAGCTCCAGCTTCTGTTTTTGCTCACTTAGATGCAACTACAGTTCTTAATCGTAAAATTGCTGAAAAAGGTATCTATCCTGCAGTTGATCCACTGGATTCATCTTCAAGATTACTTGATCCACAAATTATTGGTGATGAGCATTATGGTGTTGCTCGTGGTGTTCAACAAACACTTCAAAAATATAAAGACTTACAAGATATTATTGCAATTCTTGGTATGGATGAACTTTCTGAAGATGACAAAAATGTTGTTGAAAGAGCTCGTAAGATTGAAAAATTCTTATCTCAGCCATTCTTTGTTGCAGAGGTATTTACAGGTGCTCCTGGTAAGTATGTTTCTTTAGCTGATACTATTAAAGGTTTCAAAATGATTCTTGATGGTGAATGTGATCATATGCCAGAGGGTGCTTTCTATATGGTTGGTAGCATGGATGAGGCAATTGAAAAAGCTGCAAAGCAAAAATAACTCATAATATACTAAAGGACTAAAATGGATAAGTTAAAACTTGAAATCCTAACTCCTAATGGCGAAATCTTTAATGATGAAGTTATTAGTGTGGTTCTTCCTGGTAAAGAGGGAGAATTTGGTGTATTAGCACATCATGCTTGTTTAGCAACTTTGCTAGAAGCTGGTGTTATAGACATTGAAAAAATAGATAAAACAATAGAATCTGTTCTAATCAACTGGGGTATGGTTCAAGTTGATGAAAATAAAATTATTGTTTTAGTTGAAGGTGCCGTAGCTATCCGTGGTGAAAGTGAAAGTGCTATCGCTGGTGCTCTTGAAGAAGCTAAAGAACTAATTAGTGATATTGCTGATGCAAATCCTGCAATTGCTATTGTTTCTTCTAAAATAGAGTTAGCAGCTCAAAGATTATTATAGTAAATGCTTAATAATCTTATAGATTTTTATCTAAAAAGTCATCCAGTAACTCTGGGTGTACTTTTTCTTCTATCAATATATTTTATAATATTAAATTGGGTATTTATATATCGATACTTTTCTTTAAATACATGGGTATCTCGTGAAAATAATTCATTGGAATCTCTTTTGATGGGTTCATCTACTGTTAGTGATCAATCATTTTTGAATAATTTTTTAAAAACAAGTTCAAATCCATCCAAAGAAATTTTAGATTTAGCCATGTTGGCAGCAACAAAAGAGGCAACTAAAGGCTTATCAATTTTATCAATTTTTTCATCAACTACACCATTTATAGGTCTTTTTGGTACAGTTGTTTCTATCCTAGATACATTTTCACATATTGGTCAAACAACGGGAAGTATGTCTATAATTGCTAGTGGTGTTTCTGATGCACTAATAGCAACAGCTACTGGTATATTTGTAGCTATATTTGCATATACATTTCATCAAATTCTAAAGAGAAAATCATTTGAGTTAGTAAGCTTTTTGCAGATGCAAAGTGATGCCATTTTAGCTAGAAAAGAATAAATTAAGTATGTATGATTGGGATGATAAGCCAGAATTAAATATTACACCATTAGTTGATGTAATGTTAGTTCTTTTAGCAATATTGATGGTAATTGCTCCTAATATAATTTATGAGGAGAATATAAAATTACCTCAAGGTTCTGTATCTAAGCAATTATCTGAAATTCCACCTGTTCATATAACAATAGATAAAGATATGAATGTAAAAATTAACAAAGACAATTACATGCTTAATGCTTTTATGGATAATTTCTCAAACTATGCAAAAGATTTAGATTTAAAAGCAACGGTATTGATTAGTGCTGATAGAAGTTTAGATTATGGGATTGTTATGTCAGTATTAGCTGCTGTTAAACAAGCAGGTTTTTCTGAAGTATCACTAGCTACAAATGGTTAGAAACAGTTCTTTATTTTATATAAGTGGTTTAATCTCTTTATCGCTTTTTATATTTGTCTTATCACTTTTTTTTTATATGATGTTTAAATCAAATAAAATTATCTCCTATGCTTTAAAAAAAGATAATTATATTTCAGTATCATTAGATATTGTACAAGTGGAAACTAAAACAAGTGAAAAAGCTGTAATAGAAACTAAAGAAAAAGTGTTAGAAGTAAAAGAGAATATAGTAAAAGAAAAAGTTAATATTGATAATCTTTTTAGTGATGTTTGGACGAAGAAAATTGATAAAAAAGTTATAAAAGATAAAATAGTAAATAAAAGAAATTTACAAGAGATTAGCAAAAAGATTAAAACAACTAGTGAAAATAAAACAAAACCTGTCGTGGAGAATAATAATAAAGCTGAAAATATTGATGATAAGCAAGCTAAAATCTCCACTGGTGATGAAGTTAATGAATATATTGCTAAAATAAAGGCTTTAGTTTATGATAATTTTTTCCCACCTAATAATTCACAAGGACATAAAGTTATAGTTGTTATTGAATTAAGTTCTTTAGGTAAAGTTTTAGATTTCAGAATTTTAAAATATTCAAATAATGAAGCATTAAATAGTGTAAGTGATAATATGAAAGAAAAATTAATGAGTGTAGTTTTTCCAATAAACCCAAATAATAGTTCAAAAAGAGTTATTATTAATTTAATATCTGATAAATAAGGAGTTTAAATGAAAATATTTTTTTCATTGTTGATGTCAATTAGTTTTTTATTTGGTGGAGATGCTACCATCGATGTAATAAAAAAGGTCGAAACATTACCTTCAATAGCAGTAGAAGATTCTTCTACTTCATATGATAATAGGTTTAGATTGAAATTTTTTAAAGCATTGGTAGCTGATTTGAATGTTATATCAATATTTAATGTAGATAGGAATCATCGTTCAGTTACATATGATGATAGTAGTGTAGTTTTTGAAAATAAAGATATGAGGTATGTTTTAAGATATAAAATTTTTGAAGATGATAGTAGATCTTTCAATGTTCAATATAAATTAATCTCTAATGATGAAATAATATTAAGTAAAAATTATAGAATAAAAAATAGTGATTATAATGTTTTTATATCACATGCAATAGCTTATGATATAAATAGATTTATGGGTGCACCTTCTGTTGAATGGATGAAGAAAAAGGTTATTTTTTCTAGAATAGTTTCACCGAAAAAAAGTGAAATAGTTGTTTCTGATTATACACTTTCATATCAAAAAATTATTGTTAGGGGTGGTTTTAATATATTTCCTAAATGGGCTACTAGAAAACAAAATTCCTTTTATTATACCTCTTTAGATGAAGTTAAACCAAGTTTATATTATGTAAATATTATAGATGGAACAAATAAATTATTGTTAGAATCTGATGGAATGATGATATGTTCAGATGTAAGTGCTGATTCAAAAAAGTTGTTATTAACAATGGCACCTAATGGTCAACCAGATGTGTATTTATATGATGTTGATACTAGAAGATATAAAAGAATTACAAAATATGGTGGAATTGATGTTGCTGCAAAATTTATGAATAATGATAAAATAGTTTTTGTATCAAATAGACTTGGTTATCCAAATATATTTTCTAAAAAATTAAATAATAGTGAAGTTGAACAAATGGTTTATTATGGAAAAAGTAATTCTGCTTGTAGTGTAAGTGGAGATTATATAGTGTATAAAGCTAGAGAGACATCTAGTGCATTTTCTAGAAATACATTTAATTTACATTTAATATCTACTAAAACTGATTTTATTAGAAGGTTGACAGCAACAGGAGTTAATGAATTTCCAAGATTTTCAAAAGATGGAGATGCGATACTTTTTATCAAAAATTATAAAGCACAAAGTTCAATTGGTATAATAAGACTTAATCATAATAAAAATTATCTTTTCCCATTAAAATATGGAAAAGTGCAATCGATGGATTGGTAATAGATTAAATTTATTTTGATATAATTGTCTCAATATTTATGTGAAAAGGATACTAAGGTATGAAAAAATTAGTGATAGCAAGTGTTTCAGTAGCACTTTTAGTTTTTAGTGGTTGTTCAAAAGACCCAAAAGTTATTGATTCTGCTACTAATAGTAGTGGTAGTAGTAAAAATCAAGTTGAAGAAGTTAAAGTAGTAGAAACGGAAATTATTGAAAGTGATAATGCTCTTGTAGGTTCTGAAAATACAATTTCAAGTATGGAAAAAAGCTTATCATCTGTTTATTTTGCCTTTGATAAATTTAATATAGATTCAACTATGGAAACAAAGGTATCTAAATCTGCTAAAATTGTAAATGGAATTGCTAGTGCTTATAATGTTAAATTAGAAGGTAATTGTGATGAGTGGGGTAGTGATGAGTACAATTTCGCACTAGGTTTAAAAAGAGCAAATGCTGTTAAAAAATCACTTATATCTGAGGGTGTAGATGCTAATCGTATATCAATGGTAAGTTTTGGTGAAAGTAATCCAACATGTACTGATAAAACTCGTGATTGCTGGTCTGCTAACCGTCGTGTTGATTATAAACTACTTCCATAGTTTATGAAATTTAAAATATTAGTTGCATTTTTTGCAACTATATACTCCACATTTTTAGTTGCTTCTGAACCATCTGCTTTTGGAGCTGGCAACTTAGATAATCCAACTCCATACGGCCTAACATCAAGTGAAAAAACTGTACTAGAAAATAAGAAAAAACTTCATAGTGTAGTTGTAAAAAGTAAGAATCAAGGCTACGAAGTAGATTCTATTAGAGAAAGAATAGATGGACTGCAAAGTGTTGTTGAAAGTCTTAGCAGAAAAGCTCAAGATAATAAAAGAGAACTAAAAAATTTAGCAGATAAAAATAATGAAAAATTATTAAGTTCAGATGAGTATGAAAAAAGATTAAGTATTGCTGTTGAAAATAACACTAAACTTCTTGGTGATATATCGAAGCTAGTTGATGATATGAGTAAGGATTATGTAACAAAAGCTGAGTTTAATTCTCTTATAAAAGATGTAAATAAATTTAAGGATTTAGTTGCTTTAGAATTAAAGAATAAAACTAAATCTAAAAAAATAATTAAATCATCAACTAAGTATTCTAAAATGACTAATGGTGATATAGCAACATCAGCAAAAGCCAATTTTGATAAAAAATATTATACAAAATCTATTGAACAATATAATTACTTGATACATGAAAATTATAAACCAGCTAAAGCACATTATATGATAGGTGAGATGAATTTTAGAAGAAAGAATTATAGTGATGCTATCGCTTATTTTAAGAAAAGTGCAAAGTTATATTCCAAAGCAGGTTATATGCCTATCTTAATGTTACATACTGCTATATCAATGGATAAGACTGGTGATAAACAGAATGCAAAATCATTTTATAATGGTATTATCTCTAATTATCCAGATTCAAAAGAAGCAATTCAAGCAGAAAAAAAGCTTAATTCTTATTAATAGTTATATATATTATATAAGTTTATGCTAGAATTTGAAAAATCAAATAAAAGGTTTAAAAAAATGGCAATAGAAGCAAATCAAATCGTTTCAATAGAGTATGAACTTCGTGATGGAGATAAAGTAATAGATAGTAATGTTGGTCAAGATTCATTAGTGTTTATGTTTGGAAAAGGTCAAATTATTCCAGGTTTAGAAAATGGAATCGTTAATATGTCTATTGGTGAGAAAGCAGATATTGTTGTAAAACCTGAAGATGCTTATGGTGAATTAAATCCTGATGCTAAACAAGAGGTACCAAAAGATCAATTTGCTGGAATAGATTTAGAAACTGGGATGACACTTTTTGGTCAAGGTGAAGATGGTGGAACTGTACAAGTTACTGTTGCTGAGATAGGTGAGGAAACAGTAATTATTGATTTTAATCATGCCTTAGCTGGTAAAACATTAAAGTTTGCAGTTACAATAAATAATATTAGAGATGCTTCTGAAGAAGAAAAAATCTCAGGTATTCCTGCTGAAAATCAGAAAGAAAATGATAGTTGTGATGGTTCTGGTGGTGGTTGTGGTTGCAGTTAATTTTATAACTGAGTCTGAAGCCTCTAAGGAGGCTTTTCGGACAGCTACTCTATTAAAAACTCTTAGTGTTAATTCTCTAATAATGGGAGAGATAGGGGTAGGTAAAAAAAGTCTTGCAAAATATATATTACCAGATGCACCAATTGTTGATGCAATAAATCTTGATGAACTACTTACAAAAATAGATAGTTTAAAAGAGATTATAATAAGTAATTTAGAAACATCATCAAATATCAAAACTGTTATTGATGCAATAAATAGAAATAGTATTAAAGTTGTAGCAACAAGTAGTAGAATAATTAAAGAAGAATCTTTAGATGATACTTTTAGTGTTAAATTTACAATTCCACCATTATCTCAAAGAGAAGAAGATATATTTTTATTAAAAGATATCTTTATTAAAGAAGCTTCTGATTTATTTGGAATTAATAGTAAGTTTAGTAGTGAAAATTTTGTACCAGATTTAAGTGAAAACTCCATCTCTTTAAGAAGACAAATAATAATAAAGTCTCTTCTCTATAATATAAAAGATGTTGAGTTAATGGGAATAATTGAAAATTATCTATTTGACAAATTAGGTTCAAATAATGATTATAAAAATTATTTATATCTATATGAAGTTCCATTGATAAAATCAGGTTTAAAAAGATTCAAATCCCAATTACAACTTTCAGATAAGTTAGGTCTAAATAGAAATACACTTAGAAAAAAAATAGCAGATAATAAAGATTATTTATAAAATAAGGAAATAAATTATGTCAAAAAAAATAGCAATGATATTCGCAGGACAAGGTTCTCAATCAGTAGGTATGGGCAAAGATTTTTATGAAAATTCAGATATAGCAAAAGAGATGTTCGCAAAAGCTGGAGAGAGAATCGGTGTTGATTTTAAAGAGTTGATTTTTGAAGAAAATGAGAAGCTTGGTCAAACAGCTTACACTCAACCTGCTATTTTATTGGTTCAAATGATAGCGTATCGTCTTTTTAAAGATGCTTGTCCAGATGTGAAAGCTGAACTTTTCTTAGGTCATTCTCTTGGTGAATTTTCTGCTTTATGTGCTAGTGGTGCTATTGACTATGTTGATGCTATTGAGTTAGTTCATAATCGTGGTAAATTTATGCAATCAGCTTGTGATGAAGTTGAAGCTGGTATGATGGTTCTTGTTGGTCTTGATGATGCAAGTGTTGAAAAAGTTTGTGCAGATGCTCAAAATGATGGTAAAAAAGTATGGCCAGCAAACTATAATCAAGATGGTCAATTAGTTGTAGCTGGAATGAAAGCCGATTTAAAGTCTTTAGAGCAAACATTTAAAGATGCTGGAGCAAAAAGAGCGATACTTCTTGATATGTCTGTTGCTTCTCACTGTGAGATTTTAGCACCTGCTCAAGAGCCTTTAGCTGAGTTAATGGCAAAGATGGTTCAAGATAGTTTTGAAGCTCCTATTATCTCTAATGTTACAACTACTGGGTATTCAAGTAAAGATGAAGCAGTTTCTCTTTTGAAAGAGCAATTAGTAAAACCAGTAAAATATAAACAATCAATTTTAGCAATTGCTGGTGATGTTGATATGGCGATAGAGTTTGGTAATGGAATCACACTTAAAGGTTTAAACCGTAGAATTGTAAAAGAGTTAAAAACATTAAATATCTCTGATATGGCATCTTTAGCTAAAGTTGTTGAAGAAGTTTGCAACTAGAATGAGAGTTACATTAGTTCAAAGTTCACCGAAACTTAATCGCTCAAATTTAGCTGATATTATTAAAACGATAAATCAATATAAAGATGAGAGTGATTTAATAGTTTTTCCAGAGCTATCATTAAATGGTTATATGCTTCAAGATAAACTTTATGAAGATGCTTGGAATCTTAATGAGTTGGATGAACTTAAAGAACTAAGTAGAGAGGTAGATTTTGTAGTTGGTGGAGCAATTCGTGATTCTAAGGTGTTTAGAAATTCAGCTTTGTATTTTTCACAAGGTGAGTTACTAAGTCAACATAACAAAGTTCACTTACCAAACTATGGAATGTTTGAAGAGGCTCGTTACTTTAGTGCTGGTGATGTTTTTGAAGGGTTTGAAACAAATCATGGAAAAATATCAATGTTGGTATGTGAAGATTTATGGCATGCTGGTGTTCATCATCAACTTTTTGATGAAAACCCTGACTATATTCTTGCTCTTGTTGCTTCTCCTGCTCGTGGTTTTGAAGATGATGGACTTCTTATAGAAGATCAATGGTATGCACTTTTGAAATCAGTAGCACTGCATTGTGATGCTCAAGTTATCTTTGTGAATCGTGTAGGTTTTGAAGATGGATTAGGATTTTGGGGTGGGAGTTGTATAATTGGCAGAGATGCTAGAATCTTACATAAAATGCCTCATTATAAAACAATTATAAAAACTTTTAAAATATAGAAAATTAGGATATTAAATGAAAATAGCAATTATGGGTGCGATGCCAGAAGAGGTAGCACCAATTTTAGAAAAACTAGGTGAATATAAAACAACTGAGTATGCAAATAACAAATATTATCAAGCAACTTATAAAGGTGTTGAATTAGTTATAGCGTATTCAAAAATTGGTAAGGTGTTTTCAACTCTTACTGCTACAACTATGATTCAACATTTTGGATGTGATAGATTACTTTTCTCAGGTGTTGCTGGAGCAATCTCTCCTACACTTAAGGTGGGTGATTTAATTATTGCTACAAAACTATCTCAACACGATTTAGATATTACAGCTTTTGGTCACCCTTTTGGATTTGTTCCTGAGGGTGCTGTATTTGTAGAATCAGATAAAAAATTAATTGCTCTTGGAAAAGAGGTTGCTTTAGAGATGGGCAAAACTGTACAAGAGGGGACTATCGCAACTGGTGATCAATTTGTAGCAAATGAAGAGAGAAAGAACTGGATAGGGGATACTTTTAAAGCAGATGCCTTAGAGATGGAAGGTGCAAGTGTTGCAGTTGTTTGTGATGCTTTAGATGTTCCATTTTTTATCCTTCGTGCAATAAGTGATGCTGCTGATATGGATGCCAGTTTTTCATTTGATGAATTTCTTGAGACAAGTGCAGTAGAATCTGCTGAGTTTGTTATGAAAATGGTAGATAAAATAGTTGAGTAAGAAATCATCTATCAAATTATCTAAAAAAATTATGTCAAAACTTGGCAAAACAAATGGAGAATTTGAACTCATAGAAGAGGGTGATAAGATTCTTGTTGGTTTGAGTGGTGGTAAAGATTCTCTTACTATGATTCATACGATGAGAGAGCAACAACGAAGAGCTCCTTTTAAGTTTGAGTTTATAGCAGTAACAATTAGTTATGGGATGGGTGAAAATTTTGATGCTTTGTCTGCTCACTGTAAAAAGTATGATATTCCTCACATAGTCCATGAAACACAAACTTATGAGATAGCTAAAGAGAAGATTAGAAAAAACTCATCTTTTTGTAGTTTCTTCTCCCGTATGAGAAGAGGGTTTCTTTATAGTGTGGCACAAGAGCAGGGGTGTAATAAAGTTGCACTTGGTCATCATATGGATGATGCAGCGGAGAGTTTTTTTATGAACTTTATCTATAATGGTCAGATGAGAAGTCTAGCTCCAAAATATAGAGCAGAAAATGGACTCATCGTAATTCGTCCTCTTATTCAAATGAGGGAGCGACAGCTTCGTGCATTTGTAGATGATAATGGAATCTCTGCTATTGGAGATGAAGCTTGTCCAGCGATGAGATTTGATGTGAAGATGCCACATGCTCGAGCAAATATGAAAGTGATGTTAGCAAAGATGGAAAAAGATTTTCCACAACTTTTTACAACTATGAATGCTGCTTTTAAAAATATTTCAGTAGATAGTTTTTTTGATAAAGAGAAGTTTAGTATTTAGAGTTTATTGGCTATCCTTAAGGGATAGCAACAGCTTCTAAAACTTTTTGAATAATTTCATCACTTGTTATCCCTTCAGCTTCAGCTTCATATGTTAAAACAATACGGTGTCTCATTATCTCTTTTATTATATATGCAACATCAAGAGGAGTAACAAACTCTTTTCCTCTTAGATATGCCATCGCCTTTACAGCTTTAAATATATCAATACTAACACGAGGTGAAGCACCAAATTGGATATACTCTTCTATATCTTTTAATCCATATTGACTTGGGTTACGAGTTGCATTTACAAGTTCTATCATATATTCCTCAATTTGAGAATCTACATGAATATTTTTTATCTCTTGTTTAATTGCAAATAAGTCTTCTTTATTTATAACTGCTTCAATTGTCTCAAAGTTCCCATTAGAGATTCTTCTTGCTATCTCAAGCTCTTCCTCTTTAGTGTTATACCCAACAATAATTTTTATCATAAATCTATCTAATTGTGCCTCTGGAAGTTGATAAACACCCTCTTGTTCAACAGGATTCTGTGTAGCCATAACAAAAAATGGTGGATCTAATTTAAATGTTTCATCACCTAGTGTTACCTGTTTCTCTTGCATAACTTCTAAAAGAGCTGATTGAACTTTTGCTGGGGCTCTATTTATCTCATCTGCTAAAAGTAGATTAGTAAAAATTGGCCCTTTTTTAATTTTAAAGCTATTGTTTTTTGGATCATATATTTCTGCACCAATAATATCAGCAGGTAGTAAGTCTGGAGTAAATTGAGCTCTTTTAAAGTTTAAGCCTAAAGAGCTAGCAAGTGCATTTACAGTAGTAGTTTTAGCAAGGCCAGGTACACCCTCTATTAAAATATGTCCATCACATAAGAGTCCTATTAAAAGAGCATCTATCATTTTATCTTGACCAACAACTACTTTTGCAATCTCTTCTTTTATCTCTTTAATTTTACTCATTACTTAATACCTTGAATTTAATTTTCAAAATTATAACAAAAGGTAGTAAATAATAGATAATTTATTTAGTGATATAGAAATTTTATCACTCTACTTAAAGCCCTATTTTAAGGGGTTTAGATTAAAATTATCAAAGAATTTATAAATTTTACGATTTTGTCTTGACATTAAAGTTTATTTTCTCTATAATTCCACTCAACAAACAGAGATGTTTAGTTTAAGTCTTGTTAGCTCAGCTGGTAGAGCACGTCACTTTTAATGATGTGGCCGATGGTTCGAATCCATCACAGGACACCACTTATATTTGTTGGCCCCGTCGTCTAGCGGTTAGGATCCATGGTTTTCATCCATGTTACAGGAGTTCAATTCTCCTCGGGGTCACCACAATTAAAACTCATAAATCATAAACTTTTTAAGTCTAAATATTATTTTAATCTTTATCTATTTAATGTATACTTTATTGGTAATGTAATTATTAGTTCCTCTTTAGAATTTGGAAATTTACCTGAAATATCTTTAATAGTTTTTATTGCAGAGCGACTTAATATCTTGTGTTTAGATGATATTATAGAGATAAAACTAACTTTACCATCTTTTGATAGTTGAAATTTAACTATTACATCTCCTTGGATACCTCTTCTTCTCGCACTTTTAGGGTAATACAAATTTTGTTCTATAAGATTTTTTATTACCAAAAGATTATTTTTAATATATTTATTCGCTTTATTTTCTTTCGTATTCTCTTTTGTATTTTCAGTTTTATTTTGAATAATCTTTTTCTTAATAAGTTTTTCTTCTTTTTTAATAATATCTTTTTCAGTAGATATTAATTTAGTATCTATTTTTATTAAATCATGTTTCACAGGTATTTTATTATTACTTTTATCTTTAACTTTAATAATATTTTTTGTTACATTCTTATTTATAGTTTTGATTTTTTTTTCAGATTTTATTATTTCTTTATCAGTTTTTATAGGATGGATTTTTTTTTCGGGTGTAATTTTATTTATTTCTGTTTTTTCAATTAATGTTGGAGTGTATAGAGTAATAGATAGTTTTTTTTCTATTTGTGTCGCTTCATTCTTTAGTTTTATATCTTTTAAAAGTAAGATGAAATTAAAAATAATAACAGTGTGAATAAGTATAGAAATAACTAG
>Ga0256842_1000697_pt1 | contig 29273 bp, 16 predicted proteins | sample 4559240metaG_FD_185973 | JGI IMG/M metagenome (GOLD analysis project Ga0256842, IMG submission 185973) | Hydrothermal vent microbial communities from Guaymas Basin, Mexico - 4559-240 | ecosystem: Environmental > Aquatic > Marine > Hydrothermal vents | place: Mexico: Guaymas Basin | collected... | reverse complement strand
TTTAATTTCTGATAAATCAAATAAGAATTGGAAAGTGAGTAATGGAAGGATGACAATCAGTGTAGATAATAAGTCTCCTGTTTTTACCTTTGAGAATGTTAATTTGACTGGTTTTACAGCCAAAGATTCTTCATATATCTTAAGGACTTCAGGAATGTATTTTCCAATGAAAGATAGGTGGATTGGTAAAGGAGGTAAGGTGTTCTGGACAAGATTAGGTATTGATACTAATATAGTTTTTGCCTTTGTAAATAATTATAAAATTGATTTGAAGTCAACTATTTGGAGGGCTGATTCTGTTACTTTCTATGATAGACGCAAGTTTGATTTTGCTTTGATGGGGCGCTTTAAAGATAAATTTGGATATTCAAAGCCTTCTAAAAGTGTTTCATTTCCTTTCTTTGAGTCTTATAGACATGATTTAGTGCTAAAGGAAGTATTTGAAGATATTGATTACAAAGGAGGTTATTCCCTTGCCGGCTTAAATATTATTGGAAGTGGTGATGTTGGTGAAAAAGCTCACTTTATCTTTAAAAATAAGGGGCAAGGCTTTGTTTGGACAGGAGCTCAAACTTTCGTTATAGAAGATAATAAAATCCTGTCCGAAAAAGTAGATTTAACAATATATCTTAAAAGTATTGATACTATTACCGGTGAAAATACAATTGATTCTATTTATCATCCCGGTTTGAGTTTATATTACAGTAATTCCAAAAGAACACTTTCAATTTATAGGAAAGAGGAGGGCTTATCACGAACTCCTTTTTTCGATAGTTATCATAATATTGACCTTTATGTAGAAGAGTTGAATTGGAAACTGGGGGAAGATTTTATTGATATGAAATCATTGCAGCAGAAAGGAATAGAAAGTAAAGCATATTTCGAGTCGGTAAATATGTTTTCCAATGCCAGATATGAACGCTTACAAGGACTTGATAGAATAAATCCTGTTTTAGCAGTTTACGAATATACCGAAAAAATTGGTTATAATGAATTCCCTGCACGAAATTTTGCTGAATATATGCATATGGGTAAAAGTTCAACAATACGTTATTTAATGAATTTGGCTTCCAAAGGCTTTTTGATTTATGATACTGATAATGATTATGTAATTGTTAAAGATAATGTTGCAACCTATGTCAACGCTCATAAAGGTAGGGTTGACTATGACGTTATTGGTTTTAATTCTAGAACCAATGGACTTATTCCTAATGCAAGTTTAAATTTGCGTAATAATGATATTTTAATTCAAGGTGTAAGAAGTGTTTTCCTTTCTGATTCTCAGGATGTAAGGATATATCCTAAGCATGGATTAGTGGAATTAAAGAAAAATCGTGATTTTGTTTTTAGTGGTAAAATACAAGCAGGTAGATTTGACCTATATGCACATGATTGTTATTTTAGTTACGATAAGTTTGAATTGGATTTACCAAGTATCGACTCTTTAAGTTTTAAAGTAGAGTCTTTTGAGGAAAATGATTATGGAGAACATCCTTTGGTACGTGTAAAAACTGTTATTGAAGATTTAAAAGGAAATTTATTAATTGACCATCCAAATAATAAATCAGGAAAAGAAAGTTTTCCGGAATATCCTATTCTAAATAGTAAAGCGCGTTCTTATGTATATTATGAAAAGTTTAATATTTTCAATAATGTATACAAGAAAGACAAATTCTTTTATCGATTGGAGTCATTTACTATCGATAGTTTAGATGATTTTAAAACAGATGGTTTGGAGTTTAAAGGCTATTTAGCTTCTGCTGGAATATTTCCTGATATAGAACAGCCTCTTAAGGTTCAGAAAGATTACTCTTTAGGATTTATGACTGTTACTGGTAGCGGAGGTTTGGGAGTTTATGGTGGTGTTGGTAGATATACAGATTCTATTTATCTTAGTAATCAAGGATTAAGAGGAAAAGGTAAGCTGAATTTCTTAACATCGACATCTGTTTCCGATGAGTTTATCTTTTTTCCTGATTCATCAAATGCTACTTTAAGTTCATATTCAATTGAAGAACAGAAAAGTGGAATTGAATATCCACCTGTTGAAGCAAAAAATGTTTATGAGCACTGGGAACCTTATCGGGATAAAATGCAAGTAAGTACACTAAATGATGATGAGCCTTTTGAAATGTATAATAATGAAGCTAAGATGCTTGGAACACTTGCCTTGTCTTCTAAAGAACTGGGAGGTGATGGAGAAACATTTATTAAAAATGCTGAAATGAATTCTAAGATTTTTAAGTTTAATAATAGAACTTACAGCAGTGATTCTTGTGTGTTTAGATTAGCGAAATTTGTTGATTCAGAAGTAGCAGAGGGAGAGAGCCTTGAAGAAGGAGATCGTTATGCATATAAGACAGAGGATATGTTTAAAGCATTTATTGATTTTGATGCGCGAAAAGGTGATTTTGAATCGACAACAGGTTCAAAACCTGTAAACTTTGTTGAGAATATGTATATTTGCTATATGGACCAATTTACTTGGTATATGGATGAGGATAAAACTGAGTTTAGCAGCAAGGATGATCCAATGGCTCAGGTTGAAGGTAAATCTTTAAAGGAACAAGTTGATTTGGATTTAAGTGGTACACAATTTATTTCTACAAATCCTACTCAGGACTCTATTAATTTCTTTTCAGAAAAGGCAGTTTATTTGCAGAGAAAAAAGCTAATTCATGCTATGGGAGTGCCAAATTTATTTGTTGCTGATGCTGCCATAGAGCCTGAATCTCATGAAATTAATATTAGGGCTAAAGCTGAAATGGATGAGATTACTAATGCCCAGTTATTAGTAAACAGGGAAACTAAGAACCACCTTTTATACAATGGTACATTTAAAGTAAGAGGACTCCACGATTTCGCAGGAAGGGCTTTATATGATTATAAAGATGAGAATGGTAATATTCAAAATATTTTCTTTGGAAAAATTGAAGTGGATACTGCAAACTTTACTGTGGCTAATGCTACTATCGAACCAAATGCTAATTTTACTTTAAGTAAATATTTTGATTTCTCCGGAGATGTAAATTTAATTGGTGCTAATAAATACCTTACTTTTTCTGGAGGAACAAGGATAAATCATACTTGTGATACTACCGAGCAAGAACCAATACGTTTTACTGCACAAATTGATCCTGCAAATATTAGAATCCCTATTCCTGAAGATGTGAAAAATATTGATGGCTATTCTCTGTATAGTGGCATTAAAGCTAAGGAGATAAACGGTGCGATATATTCTTCATTCCTTAATAGAATTACTAAAAAGTCAGATAATATAGTAATGCAGAGCTATGGATATCTTATTTTTGATAATGTATCACAAGAGTATCGTATTGCTTCTGAAGATAAGCTTAGTCAAAGAAATGAATTGGGTGGTAATTATCTTAGTTTAAGTAGGAGAGAGTGTAGTGTCTATGGCGAAGGGAAATTAGATATTGCTTTTAATACAGGTGCTATAGATATGGGAGCTTATGGTAAAATTAAATATTATAAACGATTGGACTCCACAGCAATAAACGTAGCTATGCCATTAGATTTTTATTTTAATGATAAGGCCCTTGATATATTTACCGACGATCTGAATAATCATGCTGATGTAGAAGGGCTTTCTCTTGAAAGTGATATTTATAAACTTATGCTTATCAATAAGTTTGAAATGAAGAAAGCAGATCAGCTTTTAAGTAAAATTAGAGTTAATGGTGAGTATAATAAAATTCCTAAAGAATTAGTTAAAACAATATTCTTATCGGAAATAAAAATGAAGTATAATCCGAGAACAAGATCATTAGTTTCGATAGGACCAATTGGTATTGTTAGTGTTGGTAAGTCACAGATACTTAAAAAATATGATGGTAAGTTGGAAATTAAAAACAAAGGTAAGACTTATAAGATAACATTAGCAATAGACTTGGGCGATAAAGAGTATTATTATTTCCAGTTTAAAGGGAATCAAGTTTCCGGACAGGTATTAGTGTATTCTTCCAATGCTGAGTTTAATACTATTATTAAAGAGTCTAAGTCTGATGATAGAAAGCAGAAAACTAAGGGTAAAGAGCCTAAGTTTAGTTACTATATTAGTACACCAACTGCTTTTAAGAAGTTTATAAGAATGATGAAAATGAAAGAATAATATGATAAAGGAAGAAATAAAAGTAATACCTTTTTCGCCACCAAGAATCGATCAGGTGATAATAGATGAGGTTGTAGATACTTTGAAATCAGGATGGATCACCACCGGACCAAAGACGAAGAAACTAGAGTCTATGCTTACTGATTATGTAGGACATCGGAAGTCTTTATGTGTAAGTTCTGGCTCTGCTGGGCTTGAGTTAATATTGCGATGGTATGGAGTGGGAGAGGGTGATGAGGTGATTTTGCCGGCATATACTTATGCTGCAACTGCTAATGTTGTTGTTCATGTTGGTGCTAAGCCAGTTTTTGTAGATGTAAATATTGATTTTAATATTGATGTTGATCAAATTAGAGCAAAGATTACTTCAAGAACTAAAGTAATAATGCCTGTGGATATTGGTGGATTCCCTGCTGACTATGATGCTATTAATTCTCTTGTAAAAGATAAAGATATAAAGTCCCTATTCAGTCCAAATACTACGCATCAGAGCAATTTAGGTAGAATATTAGTACTTTCTGATGCCGCTCATTCTCTTGGTGCTTATTATAAAGGTAATAGAGCAGGTGTTTTGACTGATATCACGGTATTTTCTTTTCATGCTGTTAAAAATCTTACAACCTCAGAGGGTGGAGCAGTGTGCTTGAACTTGCCAGAAATATTTGATGTTGATGAAATATATAAAGAGTTGAATCTTAAATCATTACATGGTCAGAATAAAGATGCTTTAGCTAAATCTCAAATTGGTAATTGGCGTTATGATATCGTTGAGGCTGGTTATAAATATAATATGACAGATATTGCTGCTTCTATGGGCTTGGTTGAGTTGCAACGTTATGATAATGATATGCTTGTTAAGAGAAAGTACATTTTTGACAGGTATGCTGAAGCTTTTAAAAAATACTCATGGGCACAGATACCTACTTACGAAACTGATACCAAAACAAGCTCTTATCATGTGTTTATGCTTCGTATCCGAAATGTGTCTGAAGTAATGAGAGATCAAATAATAAAGAGAATATTTGAAAGGAAAGTCACTGTTAATGTACATTTTATTCCTTTGCCTATGATGTCATTTTATAGTAAAATTGGCTATTCCATAGCCGAATATCCTAATGCATTTTCAGAATATGCACGTGAAATTAGTTTGCCTGTATATTATGATCTTACTGATGAACAAATAGATAGAGTTATAGATGCGGTTGTTGCTGCTGTGGAGGAGGTCTTTAGTCAAAAGGGTAGATAATGTTAAAACGCTTTGTAGATATATTTCTATCTTTATTGGGATTAGTGATTATTCTTATTCCTTCAATAATTATTGCACTTTTAATAGTTATCGATAGCAAGGGAGGTGTGTTTTACATTCAACAACGCATAGGTAAAAACTTTAAGCCTTTTGGTATTTATAAGTTTAGAACTATGAGGCCACATTCTGATTCCTTAGGTCTTTTAACCGTTGGGAGTGCAGATAATAGGATTACTAGAGTTGGAAGTTTTTTAAGGAAATATAAAATTGATGAATTACCACAATTAATCAATGTTATAAAAGGAGATATGAGTATTGTTGGGCCACGTCCTGAAGTACCAAAGTATGTAAAATTATATTCCGATGAGCAAAAGAAAGTTCTTATGGTGAGGCCTGGAATTAGTGATTTGGCTTCGATAGTGTATTTTGATGAGAATGATATTTTAGCAAAAAGTAATAATCCGGAGCAAACATATATTGATGTAGTGATGCCTGCAAAGTTAGAATTAGGCTTAAAGTATGTGGAAAACCAAAGCTTTACCTTAGATTTAAAGATTATTTTGAAAACTTTCATGAAAATAATAAAAAGATAGAATGCTAAAAAGGTATATTTCTTTTGGAATACTTATTATTTTAGTTTTTATAAGTAATTCTTGTGTGTTGTATGAAATGCAGGCTAATTCTATGTATAATAAGAATATAAAGAATCAGCCCTTTGATGCTATTATAGTGCCAGGTATTCCATTCAATGGTAAAGAGTGGGACGACGTTATGAAACTGCGTGTTGTTTGGGCGGCTTATTTGTATGAACAAGGAATAACCAAGAATATAATATTTTCGGGTTCAGCTGTTTATACTCCATTTGTGGAAAGTAAAATAATGAGACAATATGCTATTGCCTTAGGAGTAGATTCCAATAATATACTTGTTGAAACGAAAGCTGAGCATAGCAGTGAGAATATTTACTTTTCTTATGTTAAAGCAAGGGAGAATGCATTAACTAATGTGGCCTTAGCTACAGATTTGGTGCAAATAAAAATGGTGAAAAAATTCTTGTCGGTAAGTGATATCCCTGTTTCCTTATTACCAGCTAAAATAAATATTATTAAGAGTATTATTTTGCCTGAAAATATTAAGATAGATACCATGGAGGCTTATGTTCCGAATTTTACTTCTATAATGCAGACTCAAAAGCAACAATATCGCTGGCGTGGTACCCAAGGGAAGAATATAGATTTTAGAAAATATCGTTAATCCGGATTATTTACAAATAATCATGACTTTTAAGTAAAACTAATAACCTCAGTTCGACATAAGATTTTACTTATAAATTTCGATAATTCGTCCATATACTTTTCAATTCCGCTTTAATTATCTCGATAGTACTGTTCATAATCGAGTCGTTTATGAACTAATTATCTGAAACTGTGAGAAAAGCGTATACCTTACTGAGGTTAATAAATTTGAATGTTTTTCAAATACTCAAATTTGAGTTGCCTGTACTGAACTTGTTTCGGGAGGTTTCCCCCGCATTGTACCTCGCTATTTATTGCTTATTCATATAATTCGTTTTGCTTTTGTATGAATAATATGGGATAAGTAGCACTAAATGTTAAATGTGATTTTAAAAGTTGTACCAATATTTATTTGACTTTCTACTTGGATGTCGGCTTTATGAGCTTTAACTACTTGATAAACATAGAATAAACCCAATCCAAAGCCTGTTTTATTTTCTGATTTCTCGTTTTTAACACGATAGTATTTTTTAAAAATATGCTTTAGATTTACCTTTTCTATACCAATACCATTATCTTTTATTACAATAATAAAATGCTTTTCTGTAAGTTTTGTACTTATAGTTACTTCTGGTTTAGATTTGCAATATTTTATTGAATTCTCTATCAGATTTGAGATGACATTAGAAAAATGTGTTTTATCGATTGGAATTTGAGTTTTATTCTTGTCTAAATTAAGTTCTAAATATCCTCCATGCTTTGATATAAGAATTTGCAATGGAATGCATACGTCACTAATAACTTGATTGATGTTCTCTTCTGTTAGACTGATATTTAATCTGCCACTTTCAAATAGGCTTACTTGCATAACTCTGTCAACTAAGCGTTTAAGTCTATTATTTTCTTCATGGATAATGGTGGAATAGCGTATTATCTTCTCTTTATCATTATTTACTTTGTCATTCTGTAGTATTTCGCTTGCCACAGAAATGGTACTTATTGGGGTTTTAAGTTCATGGGTCATATTAGAAGTAAATTCATCTTTCATTTTCTGAATTTGACCTTGCAAATTTATATTTCTTAAGAATATTGTTGTGAAAATAGCTAGTAGTATTAAAAATAATATGCTTAAACTTATCCATGATATAAGTTCACCAAGTATATATTTATTCTCATCAACTAAATTTATTTTTATTAAGATGGGCTTATTTGTGTTGGAGCATTGGATTTCGAAAAAAAGGATATTTGGATTGGCGTTTTTTTCAAGTGGAATATTATCTATTGTTTGGAGTGTAAATTTGGGATTTTCTTTAAGAAATGAGAGCTCATTATTTGTATATACGGTTAAAATACTATCCGACAATACAGAAGGGTAAGTGTTATCTTTGCAATATTTTGTAGTGGCATGCTTAATAGCACTTTCGATATGATTTATTAGGTGGAGTTCTCTTTCATTATAGGCTTTATTAATCCATAAGCCTTGCAGGGCAATAATACCTATTAATAAACTTATTAATATACTTTTAAATTTTATATATTTAGTCATGAAACATTGCTAATATGCAATATAATGTATTTGCTCTTTATGAAATGTATTTGTCTAACAATTATTGTCTTTATCTTCACATTGAAGTAAAGCGACATTTTTAGGCTTGGCAAAATAAGCTACTTTTTCTAATGAAGTGATAACATCATATTGTTCTACAAATATGTCTTTTATATTTATAGAGACAGGAGTGTAATTAATGATACCAAGAAAACCCGCATCTTTCATATTATTAGCTATTTCATTTGCATGTTTTGGAGGAACAGTTAGAATTCCAATAGTAATATTGTCTCTTGCAACAATTTTCTTTAGGCTTTTAATGTTATAACAAACAATCCCGTCAAAAGATTTACCAATTTTTTCTTCGTCATTGTCAAAGACAGCACTTAATTTTAATTTAGTATTATTATTTATAGAAAGATATTTTAAAAGAGCTTCTCCTAAATTACCAATACCAATAATGGCGACCTTTTGTATATCGTTACAATCTATAATATCACCAATTAGTTTTATTATATTTTTAATATTATATCCTTTTCTAAGAGTACCACTATGTCCCATTAACATAATATCACGGCGTACTTGCACTGGAGTGATATGTAATAACTGAGCAAGTTCGTGAGAATATATACTTTCGGTGCCTTTATCGAGCACGCGTTGTAAGACTCTCCTATATTGGCTAAGTCTTTCTACAGTTCTTTCCGGTAATAATTTCATAGCTCTATTGCTTATTATATGTTCTCAGATGTAAAATAATATTGATTATTTAATTATTGAAAACTCTTAAGTTATAGTATATATTAATTAGTTATACAGATTACAAATATATAAAAAAAATAATTGTTATTTGTTTAACTTGAAGTTTATTTGGGCGTATTTAATTGTCGGATTTTGCAATAATGGTTAAATTATTTTAATAAAATCTTTAATTATTTCTAGATGATCAAATGCTAGTTCTGGCAACTTATCAATACAAAACCATTGAGTTTCAGCAGCATCATCGCCAGCCTCTAATTCTTTAACAATTGCATTATTAATATTTTCGTAATATACAGTACTGATAGTCCTATGTCGAGGGTCTCTATCAATAGCCCCATAAGTTTTAAATTGCTTTAATGTTTCAAATTTAATATTGGTTTCTTCTTCAAGTTCTCTTACTGCAGCTTCTTCAGGAGTTTCATCAATTTCCATAAAACCTCCGGGCAGTGCCCACCTGTTTTTAAAAGGCTCATTTTTTCGCTTTATCAAAAGTAAAGAGCTATTAGGTTTATCGTAAATAATAGCGTCAATAGTAAAAGCAGGCCGTGGATATTTGTAACAATATTTCTTTTGTTCCATATAATTATCAAAAAAAAACGCTTGCGAATTGCAAGCGTTATATTATTCATATAATTATTTTGCGTAAGCAATAGCTCTGGTTTCTCTGATTACAGTAATTTTTATTTGACCTGGATAGGTCATTTCTTCCTGTATTTTTTTAGATAACTCATAGCTTATTTTGTTTGCTTGTTCGTCATCAACCTGATCTGCGCCGACAATTACTCTAAGTTCTCTACCAGCTTGTATAGCGTAAGTTTTTACTACACCTGGGAAGTTAAGTGCGTGAGATTCAAGTTCTTTAAGTCTATTTATATACGACTCGGCAACTTCTCTACGAGCCCCTGGTCTTGCTCCTGAAATAGCATCACAAACTTGAACGATAGGGGCAAAGAGACTAGTCATTTCTATTTCGTCGTGGTGTGACCCAATAGCATTACATACTTCCGGCTTTTCTTTGTATTTTTCTGCTAATTTCATTCCTAATAAAGCGTGTGGTAATTCTGGTTCATTATCAGGAACTTTTCCAATATCATGAAGAAGTCCTGCTCTTTTAGCAAGTTTTGGGTTTAAGCCTAATTCTGACGCCATAGTGGCACATAGATTAGCAACCTCGCGTGAGTGTTGAAGTAGATTTTGACCGTAAGAAGAGCGGTATTTCATTCTGCCAACCATTCTTAATAGCTCTTGGTGCATACCATGAATTCCTAAGTCTATTGCTGTTCTTTTTCCAATATCTATAATTTCTTGCTCAATTTGTTTTTTGGTTTTAGCAACAACCTCTTCGATTCTGGCGGGGTGGATTCTTCCATCAGTAACCAATTTATGAAGAGCTAGACGAGCAATTTCTCTTCTTACAGGGTCAAATCCGGAAAGGATAATAGCCTCAGGAGTATCATCAACGATAATCTCAATACCTGTAGCGGCTTCGATAGCTCGGATATTTCTTCCTTCACGACCAATAATTCTACCTTTTATCTCATCACTTTCTATATGGAAAACAGAAACTGCATTTTCAATAGCATTTTCTGTGGCAGTCCTTTGTATTGTTTCTACAACAATTTTTTTAGCTTCTATATTAGCATTAGCTTTTGCTTCTTCCATTATGTCATTAACATATGCAATAGCGTCTGATTTAGCTTCTGCTTTGATAGTTTCCATTAGCTGTTCCTTAGCCTCATCAGCGGTAAGGTTAGAGATAATCTCCAATTGTTCAACATGCTTACGATAGGCTTTGTTAAGCTCTTTCTCACGACTTTCTAAACTGGCAATTTTCTCTTCAAATTTCTCTTTTTGCAGATTTAGTTCTCTCTGTCGTTTTTTAAGGTCTTCAAATTTCTGATTTAATGAGTTTTCCTTTTGATTGATTCTGTTTTCTCCTCTTTGAATTTCTTTTGTTTTGGAACTAACCCATTTTTCATGTTCAGATTTGTGTTTAAGAATTTCTTCTTTTGCTTGTAGAATCTTGTCTTTTTTGATTACTTCAGCTTCGCTTTTAGCTTCTGAGATAATACTATTGCTTTTTTTCTTTGCTTGGCTTTTTGCAATACTCAATGCAGCAAAAAAACCAATAGCAACAGAAATAATAGCAGTGGCAATAATTATTACTATGTCCATAATTGTTAATAAAATTAAAAAAAGAAAAGCATTATTGGTATTTTAGGAAGAGTGGAAGAATAAAAAAAGACCCGCACATTTTGGGGTGTATGATAAACCCCAATAAGAAATATATAGGGATGCCTGAATCGTCGAACGTCCACTGTTTTGCAGTAGCAAAAACCGTTATAAACGGGTGAGGCCTGTTCTAAAACTCAATAAGAGCTTGTCCCTAATTAGAAAACTGTTGAGTTTATATACTAAATTCAAAATGGTGCGGGTCCATATTTTACAAAGAACGTTACTCTGATAAAATTTTATCAATCTCTTGTAGCTTATCAATTGCTATAACGGCACTATTTTCAGTAGTTGATTTAAGTTTAGCATGCTCAGTACCTAAAATAATACTAGCCATTGCTAATAAATCCTGTTTGTCTTTAAAGGCATAATTGCCCGAAAACTCACTGATTTTATTATTAATAGTTGCTGCAGCAGATCTAACAAACTCTTCTTCAGTTGGTTCAACTTTAAGTCTGTAGTTTCTACCTGCTATATTAATATTTATTGTAAATTTTCCCATATTGGGTTAATTATTTAATAATGCCATACATTTATCTATTTCCCGCACTACTTCATCAATTTTTCTTAATGAAGTTTTCTTCTCTTCTTGTCCAAAAACACCAGCAATGTGCTGAACTTTTTGTTTCTCTAATAATTCGTTAATACTCGATTCTTGATTCGAAATAACATCTTTAAGCTCTTGTATAGTTTGCTTAAGTTGCTCATTCTCCTCCAAAAGCAATTTTTTTTGCTTCACTAGCTTTCGGCTTTTTACTAAAATTGTCTCAACTAAGTGCTCCATTTATTAAAATTATACTTTCATTAAGAATCCTTTTGCAAATATATAGTAATTACTAAAGTGAATCAAGTAAATTTACTTTTTTAATTAAATAAAAAAAATTTTTGTTTTTTCTTGGAAGTAAAGAAAAAAGGTTTACTTTTGCATCCGCTTTTGAAAGGAAGCAAGTTCTTAAAATATTGGTCTGGTAGTTCAGCTGGTTAGAATACCTGCCTGTCACGCAGGGGGTCGCGGGTTCGAGTCCCGTCCAGACCGCAAAAAAAGGATAAACAAAGTTGTTTTGTTTGTCCTTTTTTTTTGCCTTTCAGTCACTTAGGAGAAGCGGGCTAAGAAGAAAAAATAGCAATCCCCACTCATAATGATGTGAGGATTGCCTTGTGAAAAAATTACTAATGCACAAGTAGGAGTTTGCTTTCAATGCTAATTCCCTTGATTAAGGTGGAGTTATACTATTTCAATTATTTCTACCTCACAACGCTAATTTTAAATGTTTTAGTCTCATTAATCGTTTTAATAGATAAGAAGTAATAACCTTGCCTAAGTGAATTGAAATTAAATCGCTCGTTAATCAGTTCTTTATTACTATAATCCTTCAAATAGATTATTCTCCCTGTTAAATCAAATACGGCTATTTGGATATTTGTTTTATGGGTTAGTTCCACTTTTAGAGTAAACTGTCCATTATTTGGATTAGGAAATAAGTTTGAACTCAGTATTTCAGTAAATTTTGGAGAATTTGGTTTATTTTTCAAACTATCAACGGGAATATCATTATTCCACCTAGGTACAGATGTAACAATGATTAGTTTCGAAATTTTTGCCTGACATTCTGAATTAGCAGCAATTAGCATAACATCATAAGTCCCCTCTAGATAGAATATATGTACGGGATCAGCAATAGTGTCATTTGTTCCATCCTTGAAATCCCATTTATAATGTATTGGATTTGGATAAGAAAGCTCAATAAATTTTACACTATCAAGTGTAAGAACATCACTAGCAGCTAAAAAGCGTGGGTGCATCGACATTTTTGAAAGACTTAGTTCAAAGGTGTCCCTATCGACACAACTAAGAACTGTAGCCTCTAGATAATAAGTGCCCACATCTGATAAAAGAACACTATCAGCAGTTTGGGAAAAGCCATTGGGCCCCCACCAATTTACTGTAGCTCCGCTTGCGTTAGGGTTGACATATGAACTATCACCACTACACAAAAATAGCGTGTCACTAAAGTTGATATTATGCAGATAGCGATAACTAATGTTAATAGAATCGGTGGCTGAACAATTATTTGTATCTGTTATTGTTACCCAATACAAACCATTTTGTGATGCATAAATCGAGTTACTGGTATTATTATTATTCCATAAATAGCTACTGAAATTGCCAGCAGAGAGCAATAGACTATCAACATTACAAGTGTCAATATCGGCACCAAGATTAATAATAGGAGGTGGCATAATTTGTAATGATATAGTATCAGTCCCTTCACATCCATATAATGTAGTAACCTTTACTGAATAAATTCCTGTTTGTGATATTGGAAGATATTGCGTGGTGTCCCCAGTATTCCAATTATAGAAAGCGCCACTACCAGCATCTAAGGTATAATTTGTACAAAATACGGTGTCTGCACCTAAATAAGGTTGTGGACTTGGATGAAATAGCATTAAAGTGGTGTCACTATTTTGACAATTATTTGTATCAGTAACCTGTACATAGTAAATTCCAGAAGTATTAACATTAATTGTTTGATTGTTTGAAAAATTCGACCATAAATATTGAGAACCTGTGTTATTAGCATCCAAAATATAATTGGGTGAACATGTTTCAGTAGTGTCACTAAAACCTATTTGTGGAGGTGTATTTACATTGATTATCTTTTTATAAACAGTATTACACTGGTTGTTGTTGTATGTTGCATAGAGCTTTACTTGGTATTGTCCTGGAGTTGAGTAAAACACTTGTCCATTGCTTGTGACAGCAGTATCGCCATTGCCAAATACCCAAAACCATTGAACACTTCCTTGAAGAGTAGATTGGTTATTAAAATAAATGGTATCACCTAAGCAAGTGTTTCCATTATAGAAGTATGCCGAATCATTTTGAATAACTGTATGTGTTGATGAAGCGGTGTCACTACAGCCCATATTTGAACTAACAATCAGTGTTGCAGTATAACTTCCTGTACTTGAAAATAAAATACTTGTATCTTGTGCAGTTGAACTTAGGTTATTACTAAAACTCCATTGATGACTAGTTATTGAATAGGCATTTGATATAGTAGAAGTATCAATATAGTTAACTTCAAAATTATCGCATAATGATGAACTTGTGAAACCTGCTTTGGGAACTTCATTTACCGTATGTATTATTGTTGTATCACTTACACAGCCTGAGTCGGAAATGATTGTAAGACTAACTTGATAGTTTCCTATACTTGCAAAAATGTGATTTGAATTGGCAGAATTTGATGTAGAATTATCCCCAAAATCATATAAGTATGATATAATATTACCTGAACTAATTGTGGATTGATTCTGGAAATAGTTTGGTTCGTTTAGGCAAGTGTTCTGAATAGAAAATGCTGCTGTAGGAGAAGGGTTGATAAGAATATTAATAGAATCGCTACCAGTACATCCATTAGCGTCAGTTACAGTTACTTTATAAAGCCCGTTGGAGCTTACAGTAATTGTTTGTGTACTGTCATTTGTATTCCAGATGTATGTACTTCCCACATAACCTGCATCGAGTTGAATACTTTCACAAACGGAAGTGTCTGGTCCTAAATTAGGAACACTAGGAGAGTTTAGAATGGCATAAACAGAGTCCTTAAAACTACATAAGTGTGAATTTGTAATGATAACCCAATAGTCTCCATTAGAGGTGACTGTTTTTTGTTGTGATGATGAGTTGTCATTCCATAGATAATTGCACCCGGAATTTTGGGCGTTTAGAACTAGCTGTAATCCACATGTTTGAATAGTATCGCCAAAATTGATATATGGATTTGCATAAATAGTAACTGTTTTTATTAAAGTATCATAACATTGCCCATTATTGTAATTTACAATAAGACGAGCATTATATACACCATCGTTTGAGTAGAGGTGTTTGGGAGAATATTGAGTAGTAATGTTATTGTCTCCGAAACTCCAATTCCATATAGTATTTTGAACAGAATAAGTAGAGTTATTTACAAAATCTGTACTATCGTTAAGGCATTCATCAGAAGCTGAAAACGCGAGGCTGTCCCTTGGGTTTACGTTTATTGCTGTAACGGTAGAATCCTTACATCCGAAACTTGATGTGCAAATAAGTTTTACATTATAGTTTCCAGGTGATGTATAGTTGTTTGTTGGGTTTTGGAGCATAGAAATAGAGCCGTCATCGAATTCCCACTTGTAGGAGCTTATTGTAAATGGTGCTTTTATTGTTGAAGTGTCAACAAAAGAAATAGCTTGTTTATCACACTGATAACTGCTTGTGAAGCCAGTCTTAGGTAATGATTTAATGTCAGTTGTATGACTTATGCTATCGACACAACCATAGGAGGAAGTTACTTTTAGTTTTATGCTATAGCTAGCATCAGAAGTGAAAGTATGGCTGGGATTTTGAATAGTTGAAGTGTTGGCATCACCAAAATCCCAGTTATAGTTACTTATACTGCCTGATGAAATAGAAGAGCTTTCATTAAAAATACTTTGTTGTCCTAAGCAAACATTAGAAACCGTGAATTGCGCTTGTGGTAGGGGTAGAATGTTGATATTTATGCTATCATATCCTGAACAGCTATGAGAATCGGTGACAGTTACTATATAGAGTCCTGAACTGTTGATTGAAATACTTTGAGTTGATTGACCCGTATTCCAGGAATATGAATTTCCACTGTATCCTGCATCAAGTAGGTATTGTGAGCAAACTGACGTGTCAATACCTAAATTTGGACTGGGGCTTGGATTAATCTTTACATACACACTATCGAAATAGGTGCAAGGGCTTGCATTGGTAATAGCTACGGAGTAGTATCCTGAGCTGGTAACATTGTGTGTTTGCCCAGTGCTTCCATCATTCCAAAGATAGGTGCATCCTGAATTTTGGGCGTCAAGTGTATAGCTATCGCAAGCTTCAATGGTATCACCGAAATTAATATAAGGCGAAGTTAATACACTATTTGTATTTGTTGCCGTATCAGTACATAATCCATTGTTGTAGTATACAATCATAGTAGTATTATGTGTTCCTGTAAAGTCAAATAAGTGTTTTGGATTCTCAATGAGCGCCGAATCACTATCATCAAATAAGTATTTGTATGTAAGATCTGTTTCAGTATAGGAAGAGGTGTTTGTGAAAACTGTAGAATCTCCTAGACAATTTGTAGTCGTTGTAAAAGAAGCAGTGTCGGTGCTATTGATAATAAGATTCTGTTCTATACTGTCAATACAACCTGCGTTGCTTTGAGCAATAAGTTTTACGAGATAATTACCTTGCACAGAGTAAGTAATAATAGTGTCTAATGAGGTAGTTGAGCTAGCTCCATTACCAAAATTCCAATATCGACTAATTATTCCAAATGGATTAGCAATGGTAGTAGTATCATGAAAATGAACTATACTCCCACCACAAGTTGCGGTATAATAGAAATCGGGTTTTGGTAATGGGTAGATTGTAATATTTTGACTTGTATCATAAACACAACCTGAATCGGATTCGCAAATCAGTTTTACCAAATAATTTCCTGCTATGGTATATTGTTCTTTTGGATTTGCCAAATAGGAGGTGTCGTTATTTCCAAATGTCCATGTGTAGGACACAATATTCCCTACGGGTATTGATGATTGATTGGTAAATATTGCAGAGTCTTTATTACAGATATTATTAGTTAAAAAATTGGCTTTTGGTAATGAATTGAATTTAACGTAAGTAGAATCAAAAGAGAAACATCCTCGAGGATTTGTAACTCTTACCCAAACAAGGCCTTCTTGAGTTGGTTTATAGATACTATCGGTTGAACTATCGAACCAATAGAAGCTATAATTGTTACTATGATCGCCTGCAATTAATAGTGCTGAATCGCCTGGGCATAGATAGGTTGTGTCGCTACCAATATTAACATATGGGGTAGACTTGCAATTTATTGGAGCAATAGTTAGCCAAGAGTCATCCATACTAATCCCAAAAATGTCTACAAAGTTATTTATAGTGTCAACATTACCATTTAGGTCGGTAAAAGTGCTACCAAAATCAGTTGATTTCCAGATGCTGAAATCGTTTTCTGTAAGTGAATCGGCATTAAATTCAGCGTCCATATAGGTGATGTGCACATTTGATGTTCCAGTATTGGCAAAATCGAAAGCATATACTTTATTGATGCTTCCATCAGTGATTTGCTGTTGTTGATGAAAACGTTTAATAGTTGTATTTCCAAAATTAGTTGATGAATTGAGTATAAGTCCGATTCCTGCAATATTCTTATTTACTGGCTGAAAGGCAATATAACTTACATCAATAGAGCCGCTATCGCCAATTACTCTAACCGAATCAGATTCGCCATATAAAAAACCAGTAGCATTAGTGCTGCTATTATCAAGGTGAATTGTATTACTGTTAAGAAGAATATATCCATTTTCTAACGATAATGAGTCAAAAATATGGATTGGGAGTTCCAATATCAGGGTGTCGGATGTTTGATTATGTAAAACATGAAAGTAAATCTCACTTCCACTACCTCCAATAGTTTGATTCTGATTTCCTTTGAGTGTAACGATACCATGATTTTCATCGGAAAATAGATGAAAAGCATTATTAGTAATACTACCTTCGATGCTTATGGAGCCTAAATTATAGAACGTACTATCATTATTTGTCAAATTACCTTTGATATACAGCTTAGTCCCTTTGCTAATAAATACTTCTGCACCATTATTGGTTAGTTGTATTTGTGCAAATGCAATTTGCGATAATAGTAATAAAACTAAAGTTCCATATGTTTTATAAAATCTTTTCATCTTTCGATTATTGAACACGCATGATATAGGCTAATGCATAGTATGGTGGACGGTTTTCATGGGACTGCCCACCACCTGTATTTTGTATTGTAATGCCTGTATATGAATTGCCTGTATTCTGATGGTGCCAATTTTGACGTACATTATCAGTATTTGTTTGAGGATCAGTTTCTAAATTATGAACAAAATTGTTTGCGGGTGTATAGTCGTGGTGGTGTCCTGGATCATTAATTCCATGATTATGTGAGGGCATTTCATTTATAGTAAGTGTAACTCTTTCTGCCCCACCTGTATTTCCTGGCGAATAGGTTCCTCCTGCCCCTACAATAAATCGACCCTTTAGATTGGGTGTTGTGTGATTGTTTACTGTTTGTCCATCACATAGAGCCCATCCAGTAGGAATATTTGAAGTTGTACCTGACCACATGATAATACCTCCAATTGGAATAGCTCCATTACCAATGAACGCTGTGGCTTTTATATTGCCATTTACCTCAAGTCGCTCACTTGGCGATTGTGTACCTATTCCAAAGTTTCCTGCAAAATACATGATTGCTCGTCCGCCAGGTGTGGTTTTACCTAGAATATAGAAATCAACGCCTCCATTTTCATCTTCCGCTTTTATAATATATATTTGACTTCCATCATTATCATAGCTTCTAATCCAAAGTTTTTTACCATTAATGTTTGGACCCTTATTTGCAGGGCCTGCCAAATCAAATTGTGCACCAATATTGGTAGTGCCAATTCCTACACATATGGTGTCATTTATATACACATTTGAACCATGAGGGGTGGCACTTTCCCAATTATTTATTACATCCCATTTGTTATGTGGGGCATCCCAAAAACAGAATTTACGTAAATCGGTATCGAATACTAGTAACGAGTTTGCTGGAACATTACCAAAACTTGACATAATATCACGCTCCGTAGAGGTCATTCGTGGTATAAGAAAACCCTTGCTTGTTGATTTTAAATCAAGAACAGCTGTGGTGTCTGGATTTGCATTATTGATACCTACTTGCGCTTCTACTGTGGTAAAAGCAATACATAGAATGATAATTAAAAGTGCAATTTTCTTCATGATACTTTAGATTTGAATGTTTTTAATTTCTGATTTAACTTTTGTTCCATCGGGATAAAAGGCAATAATTTTGAAAGAATACTTACCTTTTCCTTTAGATTTATATTGCGTTGAATTTGTAATTGTCATTTTGGATATGGGTTTCATACGCGAACCATTATGAGAGTAGTATACCACATATCCTATAGGCTCAATGCCTTTATATTTCCAATTAAGGGATATGTTCTTTGATTCGGGTTTATACTTAACTTTTAGTTTTGAGAATTTGCCTGTTTTCGTATCTTGAGTATTCTTTTTTAGAGTGTAATTATTAGAATAACCAGATTCGTTACTTGATGAATCTACGGCAGTTAGCCAATAGCTTAGGTCTGTCATATCAAGAGGAATAGCGCTTTTATACGAATTGCCTAGGATAAGTTCTTTATTAATTTTAATGGTATCATTACTTGTTTTAAGATATAAATTGTATCCTGCTAAATCGCTTTCTGTTATTTTATGCCAAATAAAGGAAACACTATCACCGGAGAGTTCAACTGTTTTAAGAAATGGGTTCGAAGGAGGTGTGATATCGGGGAGCTTCACGTATAGTGTATCACTGCTTTCACTTTCGTTATAGTTTGTATCCAATGCTACTACATAATAGTCCATTACGTTTTTTATATTATAGGCAAGTTGGTCACTGAAAAAATTGGTGTCAATATTATTTGTATTGATAAGTACAAAGTGCCGAGCCTTATGCGCTTTGCGATATACTCTATAGGTCATAAAATCAGGTGGCCTATTATCTTTCCAACTTAAAATAACTTTTCCACTGTCACCAAAAGCGAACGCTAAGTCTGTAACTTGACTAGGTGGTAAACGGTCGAGTATGCTAAAACTACATACTGAAGTATCGGACTTATTTCCAGCTATGTCTACTGCTTGCATATATATTTGATATTTTCCAGCTTCTTGCAGTTTGAATGAGTAGCGGATTGAGTCTTTAGAAATACATACTGTTTTTAACACAATATTTGTGTCTCTTAGTTGAATGATACTCATTGTGTAGTTGGCTAAATCATTTGCTTTTGGAGGCATCCAACTTAGTTTTACACTTAGGTTATTGTCGTGTACATGGGTAAATAGTTTTTTAGGTGAAGCAGGGGCTTCTTTATCCTTAAAATCGATGATAATTTGTTCCGACTGCTGACCCTCATTGCCCATATAATCCATAGCTTGAATTTGATAGCTATATTTATGATTTAACTCTAAGCTATCATCCGTATAGTTTATTTTAGGCCATACTTTCACACCATTCTCATTTGTAATCTTAGATAGAAGGATGACTTGTTCATTGAGTTTTTGAAATTTCCCATTGTCAACCGATTTGTAGATATTAATACCATAAAAGTTTTTTGGATCTGGCAACCAGCTAAAGGCAATACTTGTATTATTAAATTGATAAATATTTATACTGTCAGGGGGGGGGGATGCTTGGTAACTACCTGATGTAAAGCTTTTTTCTTGATAAATATTTCCTGTTTTTGCATTAATTATTTTGTATTGATAAGTTTTGTTTTTTACTACATTTTTATCTATAAATCGTAATCCTAGAGCATCGGCAAGGTGTCGATCCCTAAATAACTGTAGTGCAACAATAATTGAAATAAGTCCTGTATTGGTGGGCTCATTTGATTGAAGAAGCTTAAAAATTTCGCTTGACTCTTTATTTAAATTTAGGCCGTCTAAACTGCTTTTTTGAATAATAGGGTTTGCCGTTATTAGAGTCCAGTCTGATACGTCACTTTTACGATAAATATTAATTCCATCGGGATTTCTATAATCAGGAGTATAGATACGAATTTCAATAGCATTATCTATTGTAGGGTCATTGTTTATAAATACTGAAGTGACTTGCGATTGACCATCTACAATAAAGACAAGGCAAAGAAATAGTAGTAGAAAAGCTTGTTTTAGCCAATATGAATACTTGGTTGATTGCGTACTATGAATATGATAATTCATAAACAAGATTCTCGAATATTTTTTCATATGTTTTATATTATGCTTCATTTATAAAAAAGTATATGATCCATTAAGGTCAAAGTTTACATCAATGCTTAATAGTTCGACAGATCCTCTTAGAACACCTGTTGTTTTAATCGGTGTTGGCAAGAAGTGTAGATTAAAATCTCCATTTAACGATATGCGTCCCAAAGTCCATTCGCCTTCACTACCGAGATATTTGTATTTGCAATAAACCCCTGCATTAGTTTGAACCCAAATACCTATATCATTTAGTTCAAATTTAGGGTCCCATCTTAGTTTAGTGTGGAAACCAGTGGCAAGATAAAAACCTGCATAAGGTTTGATTGAGGCAAGATCTCCAACGCCAATCCATGGGCTTTGGAGTTCTATTTGTGCTCTTACACCAGCTCCAAGAAATAGACTTTGTTTTGTAACATCCATCCAACCTTCGAGGGAATATCCAATACAACCTGGAACAAAATAAACGTGGTCATCTTCACTACCAAGCTTCATTTCGAATTTATCCTTATTAACATCAATATCAAGTGTTCCATGTCCACATAATGTGGGTAGTCCTGTATTTACCTCAGCACTACCAATGTAGTGTTTGTCAGCAAAGTCGAGTGTAATTACAGCATCGCCTTCCAAAACTGAAGCATCAATCAATCCTCCAGGAAGTTTTAAGTTGCCAATTCCAATTCGTCCCTCTAAACCGATAGTTCGGAGCCCTTGTCCTCCACCAAAAGTGGTTTCAAATGCGCCAGTGTACATTACATTTGCTCCTTGAGTATAGGTGTCGATAAATGATGTTCGTAGAAGAAAACCGAAATCAACATTGGGATTGGGTCGATAATCAAATTCAGTATATCCATTTTCTCCAATTACGGTATTTCCAATTGAGTGACTCATATGATGATAAATACGACCTTCTATGCCCGTAATAGTAACGGGTCCTAAGGGAATTCCAACTTTCACCACATTTGCACCAGTTAGTTTGCCAAGTTTTTTGCTCTTGAACATCATACCGCTTCCTTCAGGCACTTTACTAGTGAAATTGCTACCCATTGTACTTCCTCGTTCGCTAATATCAAATGCAACACTTAAAAACCAGTACACCTCATTTTGATACACTCCAAATACCATATGAGAAAATAAAGACTTGGATATAGGTAACATTATATTTCCATACAAATAACCATGAAATCCATCTCCCCAATCGGGATGATTATAGAATATGGATAGATGTCCTTCCATTTTAGCAACAACAGCATTAACTTTTATATAGGGATGTAGTAAAACCCCAGATTCGGTTGATTTTAATCCGAGGTCAATGTGGTCTGATATCATTGAAGTCACAGGTGCAACATTTGGACTTACTGGATCAGTTATATTGTTTAGATCACCCATTCCTCTAGTATTGCTTGTGCTTGACCTTAGATTAGGTGTTTCATCACTTACAAAATGTAGTTTTGGAGGTCCGTTCTTACCACTGATATCTTTACCTAATGATGCAGTTGAGATGAATACTAATGCATAAGCATTTCGAACCATTCCAGCTCCAATGCTATCAATGGTAATTTCAAAACCACCATCCATATTTGTGGTGAGTTGATTGGGTAAGGCCATCATACTGTTTGGTGACTTAAAACCAATTACAGCATTACCCCATACGCAAAAATCAGGAATTGAGGTTATGGTAATATTTTGTTTTGCCCATTCCAAGTCAATATTCATATTTAGATGACTATTGTTGGCAAAATGAGCATTATTGATATTGATATCTATTTTTTTATCAGGGTTGTTGCTATTTATTGTGATGGATTGTCCATCCAAAGGTGTTTTGAGGTCTCCTTGCTGAAACCCATGTTCAGTAATCGGAATTTCAAAGTCAAAGAGTTGTGAGCTGCTTATAATATATACCTCTATTGCTCCTTCAAAAACACTAGAACTAACCTGATTGTCATCAATATTTAGCGCTATTTTTTTACAAACGCCTCCAAATGTATTAAATTCGAGCTGCATGTTCGTTCTAAAATTGGATTGATATATCAGATGTAATCCTTGCGATTCAATCCAGAATTCATTGTTGTTATTTGTATTATTAGCATTGGTATAATCGGCTCTAAGTTTTAGCTGAGTACTATCGATTTCTTGATTGAATGTAACGTTAAAATTACATACGTAGACACCTCTCCACGATGTGTTTGAGGCTAATTTATAAGGTGATTTATCGTCTGAAAAATCAAATACTACTTTTGAAGGAGAAGTCTCAATATTTAAGCCTTTAATAAAACGTATTTTATTGTTCATTTTACAATCGTTGTTTTCGAAGTAAAATAACTGATCTGTTTCAAAAGGTAGGGCTAAGTTTGCATTTTCGTTATGGGCATGCAAAGAGGATGGGAGAATAATGTTCCCCTTAAACTTTAAGATGTATTTGTTTTTAGTGATTATGAAATTAGTATTTTTGTTAAATGTCATTGTGAAATTTATTGGGTTTGCAAGCTCAAACGATGAGTTTGGTTTAATGATTGCGCTCCCATTTAGATAATAGTTATCAAAATTAAACCAAGTATATTTCGATTGCACTTTATCAGAGCTTGAAGGAATAACAGCCAAAGGGAAATCCCATTCTACAGTACCTGAAACAGCGAGACGGTTACTGTTTAGCTTCAAACTATCCATTTTGAATATGGCATTACCATTATCTGATAAATATGGAGTAAGAGTAATCTCTTTAGAGTTTATTTTAGTAGCAATTTCACCTGCAATCATAATATAGCGGTCGCCTGATTTGTTAAGTTTTATATTTGTAAAATCAATATTCACCACATCGCCCGCACCGTTTATCTTAACATCTCCATTACCAGCAAAATTGTTTAGATCATTATTATAAGTTTGACGTACAATCACCTCATGGCTGCCTGCAAGAAATTTCTCCATGAATGGTGGTCCTTTTATTTTTTGTACTGGAGAGGTAGCTATTTCGGTTGTCCCCGAATATGCTTTTATTTGCCATGCATAGTCTTGAGATCCTTCCATTTCGTCTTGTAAAATATAGCTCCAACCGCTTTGAGAAGTTGTTGAATTTGTAATCTCAGTGTGGAGGGGTAGATTATTACTTATAGCTTGTTCAGCGGTTTGCCCACTGTTTATTTTTGTAATAACATACTGGTAATTATAATTTTGACCTATTGATAGGTTTGATGGCACTGACCATTCGAAAAGTTTTTGTTGTTTTTTTGTGAAAGCATCGTTTGCAGGAGGGCTAGTTAAACTAATTGTGCCTCCAGTTGCATAGCCATAGCTAAACCAAGAGGGCTCACTTATACCATTGTTTTTGAAAACATCTCTTCCATTAATATCCTCAGCATGGATAGTGAAAATATACCTTTTGTTTTCATCAAGTGTAGGTAGCGATGCGTCATATATTAAGGTGGTAGTGCTTTGGGGTGTTGAGGTGTAAATTTGCAATACTTGATTACTACTTAGAGCTGCTTTTGGTGAGATTTGGTTATTCGTAATTTCGTATAAGTGTAATGTGTATTCTGTATTTTGAGTACTTCCATATGTAGGTGGTGTACCGTCTTGCCATTGAAAAACGATGTTCTGAGTATTTTGTGGAACTATGGTAATCTCATTTTGTGGACTTTGAATAATTGGTGGGTCATATAAAACAACATAAGTAAGGTTATATGACTTTGTGGAAATAGCTTTCCCACTATTATAATCTAAAACTTCAAAGTTAAACACATAAGTACCTTCAGGTAAACGTCCGTTATTACTTAGTTGATTTAAACTAATCCCTTGACTTTCTAGGTTGTTGTAGTCAAAATATTCGTATAACTGACTGCCTGATAATTGGAAAGGTTGATTAGGATAGAGCGTAATAGGGCTATAATTTCCTATTGGTTTGCTTTGTAGTTTTATTGTGCTACTTTCAATAGTCATTTTGAGGCGTACATCCCATGAAGGTTCACTAGCATCATTAAAAGTAAGGGTAAGTTTTAAAAGTTGCAGTGCATCGTCTGTATAATCACTTAAATAAACAGACCCATTACTATTCAATGTAGTATTTAAAGTTACTGGATAAACAATTTGCCCTTTCAAGCCAACTGAAATAAGAATGAATAATGTGCTAAGTATATATTTTAGTCTCATAATTAATTTTTTAGAAACGATAACGATATTCTATTCCTCCTCTGTATTCTGAATAGGAGTTGCGGCTGTTATCAGTAAATTTGCGATTTACATTCAGAACAAAAAGACGAAAACTATGCTTTCTATGGAATCGATACGAAACCATCAGACGGTTGTTAAAAATATTTCCTGATGATTTATTGTCCATTAAAGTATTTAGATAGCTGACGCTTAAACTAAGTCTTAGTTTTTTATCCAACATGGTTTTACCAATGGTAATTATTGGTCCAATTGTTTGACTAATAAAATTTTCATCTCGCATATCAGAGTAATTTATTGATAAGTTTGTAAAAGCTCTCCAGCTAGTAATGCCTAGATTATACCCTATATTGGAATTGAAGAACCCGTTTTCTGTTTCTCTCTCACTACCTGTTACCTCAATTATAGTATCTGGTAATACATATTGAAATGTGGAAGTTTTATATAGTGTATAAGCTTTTGAGTAGTTAGCAATAAAAATAATTGTATGAGTTTTATTCTCTGTTTTGAAATTATAATTACTACTAATACCTATATTATTGGTCGTTTGTACGTAGCGAACACTATCGGCATGACTAATCTGTTGAATCTGGTTGGAGGTGTTAAAGTTGGAGTATGAAAGTCCAAGGTTGAGTTTTGGGCTGAATGTGTATGATACATTGAGAGCGCCAATAAAGCGTAAATTAGTAGATAAATTATGATTATTTAGGTTTGATCTTTGAAGGCCTCCGTTAGCCATATATGTGAGTTTGTTTTTTAGAGCCATTCCTCTAATTTTTAAAAGGTATTCTTCTTTATTGTTTTCTATGAATACGGTTCCCATTGATTGGTAGTCAGGCCCAAGACGTTTATATCTAATTCCAACCATAAATTTTTTGAAGCTATAATCTAAGTCTCCTTTCAGTGCATAGTTGAACGTAGTTGATAATCGTGGTTGAAAGAGGGACCCAAGATGATTGGCGTAGGTGTAACTGTTTACAGATATTGGATCTTCATTAATATTTTGAGTGTATGCACTATGGTCAAGTTCCCCTTTAAACCTAATCTTCGAAGAAATGCGTTGAAAAGTGGTTAGGCCAAATATAATATTTTCGGCAGGATTTAGTTGAAAGTCGTTGGGTATGCTATTATTGGATGAAGGTATGTCTTGAGCTTTGAATACAATCAATCCAATATTATTTTGTTTTTTACCTACTTCGAGCATTAAACCGTAGCCCCATCTTTCGTATGCAGGATTACTAATAAATAAAGTGCTTTCGGAAGAGTAGGGAACAGACTTACTAAAACGCCCTATAAGTGCTTTGCCTCTTACCCAAGAGTTACTTGGGTTGATATCAATTCCTGTTCCTAGAAAGTTGATTCCGTTGACACTGTATTCTGATAAGTTCATTGCACTATATCCAAGATAAAGAGTAACGGATTTGTAGTGTGGAGTAATACCAAATTGATTGAATGGGTGTGTGTAGTTTGAGTTTTGCTGAGAAATATTGAAGGAAAAAGGGATGTTCACCTGATTGTAAATGTTGATATTAATTGATCCTCGGAGACTCCAAAAACTTGGTGGTCGCTGAGGGTCTATACCATCTACACCATAAAAGGTTATACTAGCTCCTAATCCGCCTGATATTTTAAATGCATCTGTTTTATTTGATGTCGAATCGACTTCTGTTGCCATTGTATTCAGAAATAATAAACTAAAAAATATGCCAAGTAAAAATCGTATCATAAACTACTGCTTTATTGTGTTATTTTCTTTTTGTTTAATAATAGTATCCAAAACAACTTTCCTTCTAAGTTGTTCCAGCGCTTTATTAAAATCTTCTATTTTATTTAGTTCTTTATTTATCTTGTTTTCATAGTTATCCGAATCACGCTCTGTTTCTTTTTTTTTATTTTTCATATTCAATTTATTTAATACTTATTGCAATAGTAGTATGAAGTTCGAGATATTCCAAATAAAGTACTACTGCATTAGTACATTAGGTTTAGAATAAGATACGTTATATCTACGTCAAAAAATATATAGTACACACAATCAAGTATTAAAAAGCATATTGTTGATTGTGGTGATTTATAATGGAGGGTGGTTGAAAAAAGATAATTATTTAGAATAGTATAAATAAAATGACTTATATAAATAGGATAATAATATTCTAAAACTCTTGAAAGTAATTGTTTAGATGTATATCTTTATCAAGATTGAGTTTAATTCGTAAACGGTGGCGTGCACTTTCAATGCCTCGAATACTCATATGGGTAATAGATGCAATATCTTTTGTTGAAAGGCCGAGCTTTAATAAAGCAGCGAGTTTTCGATCTTTGGGTGTTAAGTTAGGGTGCTTCTGATTAAGTGCTTCAAAAAACGAGTTGTTTACTTCGGTAAAGGTCTTATTGAAATCTTCCCAAAGTTGGGTTTTATTATGTAAATTGATATTGCGAATAATGTTTAGAAGCGTCTGTTTTCGGCTTACTGTATCGAGATGATTTATTTTGCGTAAATCAGGGATAAGAGAATTTACAAATTCACTATGTCGAATCATATTCATAGTGTTCATAGTAAGCTCCTTCGACTTAAACTCTAATTTCTCTTTTAATAAATTATTTTCTGTATTTATTATTTCTTGTTTTTTAGCATGCAGGTTTTTTCGTTGACGAATAAATAAGACTAAGAGAATAATAAAAATAAAAAGGATAATGCTTAGACCAATAACCAAACTGGAATATTTTTTTTGAGCTTGATTTTGTAACCTTAATACTTGATTTTCTCTTTGTGTTTGCTCTGTTTTATAGGCAATTATTAATTCTTCTGTTGCTTTGAAATTTTGTAATTCAATTATCTTATTGTTTAAAATTGTAAAGTTTTTATAGTAATATAAAGCAGAGTCATAGCGTTCCATCTTTTCGTAAATCTCAGATAAGTTCCACATTAGGTCTTTTTGAGAGTGAAGATTTACCGAAGCAGTATCGTTAATTAAATCAAGCAATAAATGCTTGGCCTTAGTGTAGTCGTGATTGTATTTATATCCTTTTGCTAGTTGTTTTGTTGCTTTGAAAATCTTGGACTTGACTTTATATTCTTTAGCAATATTAAGAGCTTTTGTACGGCAGTAGATACTCATATCAATATTGCCTTGCTTATAATAAACATTACCTAAATTTGTCATGATATTGATAGAAAAAGCTAGATGTTTAATTTTTTGACTCAACTCATAAGCAATCTCAAAGTTCTCTCGTGCTTTATCGTACTTCTTTTCTTTTAGATAAACAATACCTATATTTGAGTACGATGCAGTAATATGCATCGTGTCATGATTTATTTTAGCATAATATAAGGCGCTGTCATAATAAACTTTTGCCTGTGGAATATTCTTGATATTGAAAAAATATAGATTGCCAATATTTGTGTATAGACTAGCATAATTACCACGAAGTAAATGTTGATTTTCTCCAGTATAATTGTTTAAATAGTTTTCAGATTGATTGTAATAATAAATTGCAGAGTCAAGCTTATCTTGATTTGTGAAAGTTTGAGCTTTCATATTGCAAAGGAAAGATAGTGATAAATTATCGTTAAGATTGGCATAGGCTTTTGCCGATTTATTTAGATACAGGAAAGAGTTTTGGTCTTGATTCCTCCTAATATAACTGTAGGCAAGACCTTTATAAATTCGAGCTAAGTCTTTTACGTTATTATTCTTTAAAGCAATTTCTTCAGCCTTAAAGAGAATAGCCTGTGAATACTCAATATCCGAATGGAAATATTTAATGGCTTCTTGATATAGTTGTTCTACTTTAACAGAATCAGTCTGGATTTGAAAATTTGCTTGATTAAATAAGCTATCTATTGCACTTAATCGAGTGGATATGAGTAGGAATAGAATAGTAATCTTAGGTAAATAATTCATAATCGTTTAGCTGTTATAATATGTGCGTTAATTCTAAGCATATGACAATTTTTTAAAGAAATCAATTTAATCAACTGATATTCAATTCAATATGTCAATAACTTTTACGAAAAAATATATTTAATACTCTGATTCCCAGTGTCTTAATGTTTTATT
>Ga0256842_1000696_pt1 | contig 29302 bp, 29 predicted proteins | sample 4559240metaG_FD_185973 | JGI IMG/M metagenome (GOLD analysis project Ga0256842, IMG submission 185973) | Hydrothermal vent microbial communities from Guaymas Basin, Mexico - 4559-240 | ecosystem: Environmental > Aquatic > Marine > Hydrothermal vents | place: Mexico: Guaymas Basin | collected... | reverse complement strand
TATATAATGATATTGCTAAAAAAATGTTTAATGAAATTAAGTAATTAGTAATTTGTCGGCAATTGTTTCGATATTGCTCTCAAGAAAATATATATTTTTAAATTTATATTGATAATAGCTTAGAGTAATTATTTTAAAGTTCTCCGAATTATCTCTTTTGTTGATACACCAAACAAATGGTATCTTTTTTTGCTGAAATATATTGATTGAAAGGAGTGTATCGTTGATACATCCCAATTTGTCGTGTGTAATAAGCAGAGGAGTTGCATTGAAAAAATCTATAAAATCAATCATAAAAAAATTCTCATCAATAGGCACAAGAATTCCTCCCGCACCTTCTATTATGACAATATCGCAAATACTTGATATTTTTTCAAAGGCTTTTGATATTTTTTCAAAATCAATAAAGTTATTTTTTTTAGCGACAAAAGGTGCAGCAGGAAGTTTAAATGTAACAGGAGTAACATCTTCTATGCCTATAGAGTAAAAGTCGGGATTTAACTGTTTTGATTTTTTAAGCAATTTTAATCCATCTTTTGGAATATCTTCGACTCCTGTTTCAATGGGCTTGAAAGCTCCAACTTTATATCCTCTTTTTGCAAACTCTTCAAGAAGCAAAAGAGCGGTATATGTTTTTCCGATATTTGTATTGGTAGCGGTAATAAAAATCGCTTTATTTTTCATGATAGTTCGCTTTGCATGCAAGTTCTAAAACCCTTTTAATATAGCCGTGTTCATTGTCTTGCCACAAAAATAGTCTTAAAAAATCTTTATTTACAATTTGTGTAAATTTTTCGTCTATGATAGATGAAAAAGAGGAATTTCTAATATCTCTTGAGACAATATTTTCACAAGAGAAATTAATCCCGTTTTTACCTGAAATAGTCATCAACAACTCTTTTATCTTCGATAAATCATATTTTTTTAATAACTCTATGTGTAAATCAATCAGCAAACTGTTCTCAACAGGAATTCTAATGCTTGTAGAGTAAATTTTATTTTTCAAATGTGGCAAAAAGAATGATGTTGTATTTGTGGCATTGCTTGAAAGAGGTATTATGTTGGTCGGAGCAGCTCTGCATCTTCTTGTATCGCTATTTTTACCGTCAAGTAAGTTTTGTTCACTGGTATAGCTATGGATAGTAGTTATATTGCATCTTTTGGTACCGAAGTTTTCATCTATACTTTTTAATACCGGAACTATGCAATTTGCCGTGCAACTGGAACCTGATATAATATCTTCATTGCTATATTCATTGTCATTGATGCCTATTATGTAGTTTGGTATATCTTTTGAATGTGCGGTTAATATAACTTTTTTTGCTCCGTTGTCTATATGAGTTTGAAGTTCTTTTTTGGTGGCAAAAACACCACTACACTCAAAAAGTATATCTATATCATTCAGTTTTAAATCTTTTATGTTTTTGTTTGATGTAAAGCAAATATTATCTATATTTTGAGAAGTTTTGCCATAAACGGAATCATATTTAAAAAGGTATTTCATCATATCTATATCAAATATATCATTAACCAAGACAAGTTCAAATCTCTTGTCTTTTAATATTTCTCTTGATAAAGATCTTCCGATTCTACCAAAGCCGTTAATAGCAACTTTTATCATGTAAAATAATTTTTTATTTTGGAAAAAAATTAGATGATAAAAGGGCGAAAAGCCCTTTTATTTTTCATTTTTCTTTTTGTACTCTAAAATAGCGGCATAAGCTTCATCTTTTAGAAGCAACTTCTCTTTTTTTAGCTTATCGAGTTCAAAATCACTCATATGTTCTCTGCCCTCTTCAACTTCAGCGATAAGTTTGTCAAGCTCATTATGTCTTTCAAAGACTTTTGCAAAGTGAGCATTCTCAGTTTTTAATTTGCTGACAATATCTCTATATTCGTGTAGCATCTATTCTCCTTGTAAAATTTAGTATATTATATCTTTATATCGATTAAAAATGGCTAAGAATTTATATTAAGTTCTATAATCCGCATTTATTTTTACATATTCGTAACTCAAATCACATCCGTAAGCAGTATATGAAAAGTTTCCTTGACTTAAATCACAAATAATTTTGAAACTCTCTTTTTGCATTATTTTACATGCCTTGTCTTCCGTGTTTTTATCCATCAAGTTTACACCCTTGTCATAAACTTTTATATTGTCATACATGATAACAAGCCTATCCTCTTTTGCATCTATATTGCTTGCACCAATAGTTGATGCTATTCTGCCCCAATTTGGATCTTCTCCGAATATTGCAGTTTTGACAAGTAAAGAGTTGCTAAGAGAGGTTGCGGCTTTTTTAGCATCTTCTCTTGTTTTTGCATTTTTTACCTCAAAAGCTACAACTTTTGTAGAGCCTTCTCCATCTTTTAGTATCTGCAGACTTAAATCTTTAGTCAATATATTTAAAGCTTCTCTAAAAGCATCTTTGTTATAAGCTTTAGACATTTTATTGCTAAGTAAAAAAACAGTATCATTGGTAGAAGTATCGCCATCTACACTTATGGTGTTAAAAGAGTTATCTACTGACTCTTTTAAAAGTTTATCCATGTCGTTTTTTGGGATATCAGCATCTGTTAAAATAAAGCAAAGCATTGTTGCCATGGCTGGGTTTATCATACCTGCACCCTTGCATATAGAAGCTATATGAAAGCTTTCATTATTTTTCAATATAACTTTTAGACACAATTCTTTTTTAAAGGTATCAGTTGTCATGATGGCTTTTGCTGTGGAATCACTCTCTTTTTTATCAAAGTTAAATTTTTTTAAAGCTTCTATCATCTTCTCTTTTGGCAATCTATACCCTATAACTCCCGTGGAACTCATGATGGGATTTGTTGTTTTTATCTTTATATGTTTCAATATATCATCTATATCCTCTATACCTTTTTCTCCTGTTAAAGCATTTGCATTTTTGGAATTTATGAGTATAAAATCACTTTTAAAATTTTTTGGATATTTTTTAAAATGCTTTATAGGTGCGGCTTGAAAACGGTTGGAAGTAAAAACTGCACTTATATCACACTCTTTTTCAGATCTTATAAAAGCAAAATCATTTCCTTTTTGTTTTAATCCTGCATTTATCCCTTGAGAGTAAAAACCCTCTACATTATCCAATCCATTTTTTAAAGATATTATTTTAAACATATTTGTTCCTTTGGTTGTTATTTTAATTCGGTAGGTCTTTGCCGTTTATTTATGTACTGTTTTGTTAATGTTATATTTTTACTTGGTCCTATAACAAGTAGTGTAGAATTGCTGAGTATGATTGTGTCGCCGTTTGGTATAGCGATAAATTTACCATGTTTGTCTCGTATGCCTACTATGCTGACATTTAAAGTATTTCTGAATTTTGCTTGTTTTATCTTTTTTAGTCTTAGCCATGAGTAATTGGGTACTTTTATCTCTTCTATATCAAGAGGTGTATCTTTTTTATACAAAAATTCTTCAAGTATATTTTGCATATCGGGTCTAACACTGACTGCACTGATTCTTTGTGCCATCAATTTTGCAGGAGAGACTACGGTGTCGGCTCCAAGTTTTTTTAACTTTTCTATATCGTTGATACTTTTTGCATATGTCATGATTTGGAAAGGTTTTTTTCTATTTATCTCTTTTTCGTAAAGTCTGATTGTTGATATAATAGCTATATTGTCTGCTATATTAGAAGATAGAGTTATGGCTCCTTTTGCACTTGAGAGGTGTGATTTGAGTATGGCATTATCGGAGTGGGGGCTTTCTATAATGTGGTAAGGATATTTATATTTTTTTGCTTCTTCTTCTAAATTTTTATTTTGATCTACCACTACAAAAGGGATATGGTTTTCTCTAAACTGTTTTGAGAGTTCTACTGTAAAATTGTTATGATAAAACACAACAAAATGATTGTTTAGTCTGGCTATTTTATAGAGCATGTTTCTCTCCTTCAATATTTTTAAAAGATCACCCTTGTTTATAACTTCTATCAAGATACCCACGGAGAAAGAGAATATTCCAAAACCAACTATGATAAGAGTTATGGTAAAAATTCTGCCTATTTTGGATATGGGAGCTATTTCTCCATAGCCTACCGTTGTAAATGTGATACCTGTTTGATATATGGCATCCATAAGTTTAAAATTATCTATAGCCATATAGCCGAGAGTTCCTATCATCATCAATATGATGGTTAGTATTAATGGAAGCCTAAAGGGACCAAGTTGATAGTATAATTCTTGATTTAAATCTATATGAGGTTTTGAGGGTTGTCTCCAATTAAGAAGGTGTTTGAGTTTTGAGATAATGCTCAATACAACCTCCTTAATGTAGTAGGATTATGAATTTTTCTTCATTGTCCTAAGAGTTGATGCGGCTACTTTGATTTTTTTTCTTGTACCGTCTTCAAGTGTAATTCTGATAGTTCTTAGATTTGGTAAAAATCTTCTTTTTGTTTTATTGTGGGCATGACTTACATTGTTTCCGACAATGGGACCTTTTCCACTAACTGCACATCTTCTTGCCATTTGAAATCCTTAAAATTTTTTGGCAATTATATAGAAAATTAACAAAAATATTGCTTAAAAAGACCGCATAATCATTTTTTTATAAAATAAAAGGTAAAATACATTTATGATTAAAGAAAAAATTGATGAATTTATTAAAAAAATCCCAGCTTTACCCAAAAATGTCAAAGATTGTGCAAAATATTTAGAGAGTGGCGACTTGACAAAAGCCGCAAACTCTGCATCTTTAGATCCTGCATTTGTCTATTATCTCGTCGATATGGTAAATAAACCTATATTTGGATTTAGAAATTATGTTCAAGATATCCATCAAATATTTGGTATATTGGGAGTAGAGAGGGCATCTCAAGTGGTAAATGCATATTATACATCGCTTATTTTGCCGAAAAAATGGAAAGTTTTCAAGATAAACAATGCTGATTTTCAGTTGCTTCAATCAAGTCTTATGTATAATTGGAATAATATATTAAAATCACTTGATTATAATAAAATACATATAGCATCAATAGTTTCATTGCTACCGGCATCTTTGGTTGTTTGTGAAGAGATTTTTGAAGAGAATATTGAAGATGTCAAGATAATTAAATCTTACCAAGATATAAGTTACAATGAGTTGTTGTATAAAATGAGCGGTTTAAAGCTTTTTGATATATTTGAAATAATATGTAAAAAATGGGAACTAAGTGAAGAATCGATAAAATTTATACAATATTTATCTAAAAAAATAGAAGATGGTACTATATTGTCAAAACTTGCAAAATATTTATATTTATTGATGTTTTATGAGTTGTCAAAGCCAAAATTTATCCAAGCAGGACTTAATGATTTTATCGAGTTTGATATCGAATTTGTTCAAGATATTTATCCGAATTTTATGAATATAGTAGAAGAAAAATGAGACCGGTAATAAAAAAAAATAGTGCCATTTTTTATCCTCAAGGATTTATTGATGGTTTAAATGCAAGTAGCATCATTGAGCCTGCGGATATAGGCTTTACTATATCAAGAAAGCCAAAGGCGGTTTTTGTATCATTGAAAAAGGTGATATTTTTTAATAAAAAAGGTTTATCGATACTACTCTTGGCTATTAAAAGCATACAAGATAAAATTCATTGTGTTATCGGATTTTGTGAATATGATAAAAAAAAGTATGAAACGATTTTATCTATGTTTGAAAAGGAACTTGATTTTTCTCTTTTTGAAAATTTAAAAGTATTATCTCTGTTTTTTGATGAAAAAGTAGATAATGAGCAAAAGATTTTGATATATAATGACGATGCTGAGCAAAAAAATCAACTTGCCATTGAGCTATATGAGGTGGGATATAAACCCTATGTAGCTAAAGATACAGTCGAATTTTTGGAAAAAAAAGATGAATACACCAAATATGGCATAGTTGTCAATCTTTCATATATAGCAAATGCCGATCCTAAGATAGATGTGTATATTAAACAAAATATTATATTTTACAATTTGAAGAATTTTATAGACTCTACAATGGTCAAAAAATTTGATATAAATTACCATAATAATCTATTGAGGGTAGGTTTTAAAGTTTTTGTCTTTGATATCACAAAGGTTTCTTCTATGAATATCCATGGTGTTAATTTTTTAGCCAAACTTTCAACTGCTGGTGCAGAGTATGGTACGACATTTTGTATGGTGGGAGTGGATAATAGAAAATTGAGTGATAGATTGAAAAATGATTTGGAGGATTCAGGGATACTTTTGTATGAAAATATGGAAAAATTTGATGAAGATGAAGAAATCAAGAAAGAGGCTCTTTCGGGAGGAAGAACACCCAAAAGAAGTACAAAATTGACAAAGGATATCATTGCTCATATAAATACATTTGTAGATACTTCTATCCATATTACACAAATGCTATCTCAAAAAAAAGGCAACAAGATAAATGTTGTGGTTGATAAGATATCTATAAAAGATGATGCGGAATATTTTGTTGCATTGTTTGGAATATATGGGGCTATTAATGCTATGCTTACCATGGTTTTTTCAAAAAATCTTCTTTTGGAAACTTGTAAAATTTTTATAAATGACAAAAATTCTAAAGATGAGATATATGATGGTTTGGTAGAATATGCCAATATCGTTTCATCAAAAATCAAATCAAATTTTAAACTATATAAAATAGATGTTGAAACGACATTGCCAAGGGCTTTTAGAGACAATAAACAGGTATTGGAATTTTTTGGAGACAGAAAGGGAGTTTCTGTTGAATTGGATTTTGATGGAGAAAAATTGAAACTTTTTTTAAGCAAATAAGGAGAATTATGTTAGTAGCACCAAGTATGCTTTCTTGTGATTTTGGTAAACTGGAGCAAGAAACGATAGATATATGTAAAGCGGGAGCTGATTTGATACATATAGATGTGATGGATGGACATTTTGTGCCAAATCTTACTTTTGGTCCTGCAGTAGTTCAGAGCATTAGTAAGGTGGCGACTAAGCCTCTTGATGTGCATCTGATGGTGGAAAATAATACTTTCTTTGTGGATATATTTGCTCCTTTAAAGCCAAGATATATCTCTTTTCATATCGAAGAGGAAAAGCATCCTCATAGACTTCTTCAAAAGATAAGAGATTATGGTATAAAACCCGCTATCGTGCTAAATCCGTCCACTCCTCCGGAAAGTGTCGAGTACCTTTTGGACAATCTTGATATGGTGCTTTTGATGAGTGTCAATCCCGGTTTTGGAGGACAAAAGTTTATACCTTCGGTAATAGAAAAGGCTCAAAGACTTAAAGATTTACTCGAAAAAAAAGGCTCAAATGCACTCATAGAGATTGATGGTGGAGTAAATAATGAAAATGTGATAGAGTTGAAAGAGGCGGGTGTGGATGTAGTTGTTGCCGGCAGCTATGTCTTTAAAAGAGATTATAAAAAAGCGATACAGAGCCTAAAAGTCTAACCATATGTTAAAAGTCAAGATATGCGGTATAACAAATATAGAAGATGCCTTGGTGGCTTGCAAGGCAGGGGCGGATGCTTTGGGCTTTGTCTTTTACCCTAAATCTCCAAGATACATCTCTCCGTCCGATGCAAAAATGATCGTAAAAGAGCTTCCTCCGTTTGTGCAAAAAGTTGGACTTTTTGTTAATGAGTCTTCCAAAAGTGTAAACACTATCATGAAAGAGAGTAAAATGAGCTTGGCCCAGATACACTTTGATGCCAAAGAGCCTTTTTATAAAGAGTTGGAATGTGACTATATAAAGGTGGCAAGGATTAAAACCAAAGAGGAATTACTTGGGCTAAAAACGGATGAGTATATGATAGTTGATGCTTTTGTGGATAGTTATGGAGGAGAAGGCAAAAGGATAGAGCTTGATTGGTTTGATGGGCTTGATTGCTCCAAGATGATAATCGCAGGAGGATTAAATAGACAAAATGTCAAAGAGTTAAAGGGATACGGCTTTTACGGAGTTGATGTTAGTAGTGGAGTTGAAAAAGCCAAAGGTAAAAAAGAGCATAAAAAGATATATGATTTTATAGAAACGGTTAAAAACTTATGATAGATACACTATACACAATAGTTGACAAGATGGCTTCAAAAGATGGTATCTCTAAAGATCAATTTATACAAAAATGCAAAGAGTGTTCACTCATTATTGACGATAGCGAATATGATTTGGCTATAGATTTTATAGAACATAATGGAGTTTCAACTCTTGTTAAAGAGGGTAGAATTTATACTAAAAGTAGATTTGAACATTATAAAAACGATACCTATTGCATAGTAGATATTGAAACAAACGGAAATACTCCTCAAACGGCACAAGTGATTGAGATAGGAGCTATCAAATATAAAAACGGTAAAATTGTAGATAGATTTGAAAGTTTTGTTTTTTGTGATTTTATTCCCGAGTATATAGAGAAGATAACACATATATCAAAAAATGATCTTAAAAATGCCCCTAAGTTAAAGAGTGTGCTTTTAGAGTTTAAATTGTTTTTATCTGATAGCATTTTTGTGGCTCACAATGTAAGGTTTGATTATAATTTTATCTCTCAATCTTTCAAGAAATTTAATATACCTGAAATGTTAAACAGAAGATTGTGTACGATAGACCTTGCCAAAAAGACTATAGAGTCCGAAAAGTATGGATTGTCTTTTTTAAAAGAAAAGCTTTCTATAGATATAGAAAATCACCATAGAGCTTATGCTGATGCTATGAGTGCTTTGGAAGTGTTTAAAATATCTTTACAAAATATACCGGATGAGGTTGAAACTACGGAAGATTTGATACTCTTTTCAAATCCGTCAAGAAAGAAAAAAAGTAAAAAAAGAAAAAAGGAACGACACCAAAAGTCGCTCCTTTGATTTTAGTGGTGAGATTTTAAGATAAGAACCGTCATTTTGAGGTTTATCCATAAAAATTGGATAAATTGCCAAACGATACAAGTTCTCATAAATATAGTAAATTTTCCGGGTACCGGAGTGTAATCATTTTGTGTGTATTGTTCTATTTTTCTCATGTTTTTCTCCTCATTATTCAGGTATTATTGTCCAGAAAGGCTTTAGTTTTGCTTTCCATATAAATGCATGGTGGAGTAAGTGTTTAACCCAGTGTCCAGCCAATCCTATGGTGCCGAATGTTCCGTTTAAATCTCTTCCATATTCATATTTATCATAATCGGGAATAATCGGATACATTGTCATTGCTGCTGCCGTTCCGCTAAATAGTCCTTTTCCGGCACTTGCTACACATGCTGCTCCCATTTCTGTCATAGAGGCTGTGTGGGTCGGTTTGTCGGATTTGCCCTCTATCATGTCTTTTATGCTTTGAGCTACCGCTTTACCCATCATAGCACTCGGCATACCTGTTCTTGGAGGTGTCGGATTGATGGGTGTTCCGTTGGGAGAACTCATAGGTTTGCTGATGAGATGAGGCGGGGCAAATGCTATGCCTATAGCGAATACATTTTTATAGTCCGGGTTTTGTAAAGTCTTGGGCCAATCTTTTGGTGACCAATTCTCAAATCCTTTTGAACCACTTGTGTAGTCCGCATCTACTTTCATAAATCCGGCGGGATTGAAGACTTTTGAAGTTATATCTTCTTCATCTTTATCATATGCTTTAATATCTGCACCGGCAAAAGGAGGGATAAGCATAGCAAAGTCATATGTTTCTTCAAGTATATTGCCATCAAGTGTTTCATAGTGAACTCTATCTTTTTCTACCTTGTTAACATGTGCTCTTTTTATCCATTTTATAGCTCTTTCAGTATATAAAGACTCGGCAAAAATTTTTCCGCTTGTTATATATCCGCCTCTTTTTATATGCATACCGCCGACACCAAAATCTCCAAGTTCATACTCATTTGTTATATATGTAATAGTCGCTTTGTCTCTAACACCTTCTTCTCTTAGTTTGTGGTCAACATTGAAAACATATTCAAATGCCGCACCTTGACAAGTACACATTCCATGACCCATGCCTATCAAAAACTTCTTATGTTTTCCCTTTTTCATCTGTTCGATTACAAGGTCAAGTTCATTTGATGCATGTGCTGCATGAGAAGCGGTACAAACAGATACGGTATATTCGCCAAGTTGTCCTTGTGTATTTCCAAGTCCGGGAGTTGCATCAAAATTTAGTTTCGGTCCGGTTGCATTGATAAGATAGTCATAAGTTATCGTATCTTTCTCTCCTGCTTTCGAGGGATCTGTGTATTCTATTGTTACATAAGGCTTTGCTTCTTTCTGCCCACCTTCAGGATGTATGGATAGAGCTTTTGCCTGTTTATAATCAATACCAGCTTTTTGGTAAATCGGAGCAAGTTCAAAAACAACATTTTCAACAGTCATTCCGCCTACACCCACCCATATATTAGAGGGTATCCAATTCCATTTTGAATTTGGTGTAACAACAGTCACATCATGTTCTGTTCCTATCCACTTGGCTAAAAATGTTGCGGCAGTATGTCCTGAAACACCACCACCAAGTATGACTATTCTTGCCATGCATTCTCCTTTTTAAAAAACTGTAAAACTTTAGGTTTTCTCATTATTTTAACTGTATTATACCATTGTTTTATTAAGCAATTATTATTTTTTATAATAATTGCTTAATGACTATTATAAAGATTTTTTATAAATAACTATTTTTGTACTCAACATATCTTTTTGCTGATTTATAAAGTTCTTGCACCTCATTTTCGCTTAGTGTTCTGATGACTTTCGCAGGAGAACCGACTATAAGACTTCTTGGAGGAAATACTTTACCTTTTGTAATAAGAGCATTCGCACCCACTATCGACTCTTCGCCTATAACGGCACCGTCTAATATAGTAGCACTCATTCCTACAAGAGAGCCTTTTTTGATAGTACATCCATGAAGCATAACTTTATGTCCTATGGTAACATCATCTTCTATGATAGTAGGGTTGCCATCTATGTTATCTTTGCTCATATGGGTTACATGTATCATACTCAAATCTTGGATATTTACTCTTTTACCGATTTTTATATGGTTTACATCACCTCTTATAACTGTGCCAAACCAAACAGAACTATCATCATCTATAAAAACTTTTCCTATTATGTCGGCACTTGGTGCTATAAAAACATCTTTTTTGATAACGGGTGATATTTTTTTATATTTATATATCATATTTCCCCTTTTTGTTTAAATTTTTTTGCAAGATTGCTATCTTTTTTTGTTCTTATTTTATAGAAAGATTTATACATTTTATTTATAAAGATTTCAAGTATTTCATGCGAATTTATCTCTTTTTCTACTCCTCTTCTCTTTTTAATGTATGCTCCGTCTTCTTTAAGTTCCCAACTAAGTTCATTATCTGCAAGTTGTAAATCAAGTATCTCTTTTAAAGTCTTGCTTAGTTTGTCATCTTCTATAGGACTCATAAGTTCTATCCGTCTTTCAAGATTTCTCGGCATAAGATCGGCACTTGAAATATACATTTTTATATTGGCATGTTCAAAGTAGTAAATTCTTGCATGTTCAAGATATTTTCCTACTATGGAGATGACATTTATATTTTCGCTTATACCTTTTATCCCCGGTTTCAAGCAACATATCCCTCTTATGATAAGATCGCATTTAACTCCCGCCATAGAGGCTTTGTAAAGAGCTTTGATGACATCTTGATCGACCAAAGAGTTGGCTTTTAGGATAATTCTTCCTTTTTCTTTGTGAGCTATTTCTCCATTTATCATACTGAGTAGCTTAGGTTTTATCTGTGTAGGAGACATGCTTAAATATTTGAGTCTTTGTTTTTTTGCAAATCCAGTAAGTATGTGAAAAAATGTGGTGCTATCGGTAACTATATTTTCTCTTGAAGTAAAGAAGCTGATATCGCTATATATTTTTGCCGTCGCACCGTTGTAATTGCCTGTTGCAAGATGGATGTAAAATTTTAATTTATTGTCTATCTTTCTTATAACTTGAGTAATTTTGGCATGTACTTTGAATCCACTGATTCCGTAAACTACATGAGCTCCGGCTTTTTCCAAGGATTTTGCCCAGACAAGATTGTTTTCTTCGTCAAATCTTGCTTTTAACTCCACCATAACAGTTACTTGTATGCCATTATTGGCAGCATCTATGAGGGCGGATATGATTGGAGAATTTTTTTCTACTCTATAAAGAGTCATTCTTATGGATAGAGTTTTAGGATCTTTTGCGGCAGATTGGATAAGCTTTGTTACAGGCTCAAAACTCTCATAAGGGTGTATCAAGATAGCTTCGCCCCTTTCTATCGTTTCAAAAATAGAGCTATTTTCTTCAAATGGAGGTAAAAGTTTCGGTTTGTTGGGTTCTATAGTTAAATGAGCGAAGTGTTGATTGCCTACTATTTGCCAAAGTGTTCCGAGGTTTAAAGGTATATCATACTCGTATATATCTCTTGGAAAGATTTTAAGATGAGAGTTTAAAAACTCTATAATATCCTCATCAGCCCCTTTTGATATCTCAAGTCTAACAAAAGCCCCCTTTTTTCTAAGCTTTAGTCCTTGTTCCAAGATCTCCATAAAATCATCTGCCTCCTCCTCCTCTATGACAATGTCAGCATTTCTTGTAACTCTAAATGAAGCTATACTTTTTGCTTCAAAGCCAGGAAAAAGAGACTCTATGTGTTTTATAACAAGTGATTCTATGGGTATATAATGGTTGTCATCAACTTGAACAAATCTGGGCAATACCCTTGATATTCTAACCATTCCGTATTTTGTTTCTGTTTTATTGTCTTTATCCGTCAATTTTACGGCAAGGGCAAAGCTTAGGTTGTTTAAATGTGGAAAAGGATGGGTAGAATCAACAGCTATAGGTATCACTATAGGAAATAGGTGTTCAAAAAAGTACTCATCGGCCTCTTTTTGTAAAGTTGGGCTTAGCTCGTCATATTCCGTGATAAAAAGCCCCTCTTTTTTTAGTTTCGAGACAATACTCTTATAGCTATTTATAAGTTCTATTTTTTCTTTATTTAAATATGCTCTTATTTCTCTTAATTGCTGCAATGGAGTTAGTCTATCAGGACCGCTTTCTATCACTCTTGCTGCAAATAGTTGTTTGAGTCCAGCTACCCTTATCATATAAAACTCATCAAGATTGGTCGCATATATGGCAAGAAACTTTAGTCTTTCAAGAAGTGGTAGTTTTTCTATGTTTGATTGGGCAAGAACTCTTGTGTTGAATTTTAGCCAAGACAATTCTCTATTTATGTAATATTTCGGATTGTTTAAATTTATCATACTTTTTTGACCTCATTGTTTCTTTGGATTTAGCTATTTTATATATTATACCATAAATACATGCTGATAAAATTAACTGTTTTTTAACTGCTCTATCTCATCTCTTAATCTTGCCGCCTCTTCAAACTCAAGTTTTTTTGCCGCTTCAAACATCTTTTTTCTAAGCTCTTTTATGATCTTTTGCCTCTCTTTGGCAGGTATTTTCTCTTTTTTTGGTTTTGTATCGTTATAATCTTCAAGTTTTAGATTTTCATCAAGCTTTCTAATGGTGGTTTTTGGGATAATATTGTGTTTTTTATTGTATTCTTGTTGTAAAGCTCTTCTTTTTGTCGTTATATTGATAGCTTTTTGCATAGAGTGTGTTATCCTTTTTGCAAACATAATGACTTTACCATTTACATTTCTTGCAGCTCTGCCCATAGTTTGGATAAGTGCAGTTTCGCTTCTTAAAAATCCCTCCTTGTCAGCATCAAGTATCCCTATAAGTGAAACTTCGGGTAGATCAAGCCCCTCTCTTAAAAGATTTATGCCTATCAAAACATCAAATTCTCCGATTCTTAAACCCCTTATTATCTGGTTTCTCTCTATAGCATCTATATCACTGTGCATATACTTGACTTTTAAACCAAATTCCAAGTAGTATCTGCTAAGTTCTTCAGCCATCTTTTTTGTTAAAACGGTTACTAAAACTCTTTCATTTTTTTCTACTCTTTTTTTTATTTCATCATACAATTTTTCTACTTGATTGTCACTATCAAGAACTTCTACTTCAGGATCCAAAAGTCCTGTTGGTCTTATGATTTGTTCAGCAATATTTTCTTTACTTAAATTTAATTCATACTCATTGGGTGTGGCAGACACGAAGAGAAATTGATGAGCTTTGTTTATAAATTCATCAAATTTCAAAGGTCTATTATCAAGAGCCGAAGGTAGCCTAAAACCATACTCCACCAAAACCTCTTTTCTGCTTCTATCTCCCGCATACATACCTCTAAATTGAGGCAAACTCACATGAGATTCATCCACGATAAGAAGATAATCTTCACCCATAGCTTCATAATAATCAAATAAAGAGTAGGGTGTTTCTCCGGGTTTTTTCCCTGTAAGATATCTTGCATAGTTCTCTATGCCTTTACACGATCCGGTGCTTTCCATCATCTCAAGATCAAACTCAACTCTTTGTTTGAGTCTTTGATATTCTACTAATTTATTCTCTTTTTTAAAAAAGTTAAGCCTCTCTCCAAGTTCGATTTCAATCTCCTTTATAGCCTCTTTGAGTCTATCTTGTCCGACTATAAATTGATTTGCAGCATATAGGACAAATTTATTTATATTTTCTCCTATTTTTTGATTGGTTAAGACATCAAAGTAGTAAATGCTCTCAACTTCATCACCGAAAAACTCTATCCTAACGGCTTCATCCTCTTTGTATGCCGGAAATATATCAATAACATCTCCATTTACTCTAAAATCTCCCCTGTCAAAAAAATTATCGTTTCTTTTGTATCCCATATCTACAAGTTTCAAAAGAAACTCTTTTTGGTTTATCTCTTGGGAAACCTCTATGCTTTGTACCATCTTTTTATATTCGTTCGGATTGCCCAGACCGTAGTTCGCGGAAACTGATGCTACACATATAACATCATTGTAGCTTAGCAAAGAGGCAGTCGCACTTAGTCTTAGTCTTTCAAGTTCGCTGTTTATTGAGCTGTCTTTTTCTATAAAAAGATCACTTCTTGGTATGTAGGCTTCGGGCTGATAGTAGTCGTAGTAGGATATAAAATATTCTACATGATTACTTGGAAAAAAACCTCTAAATTCACTGTATAGTTGAGCGGCTAAGGTTTTGTTGTGTGTCATGATGAGGGTGGGAAGATTTGTTTCTTCGATAATCTTTGCCATTGTGTATGTCTTACCACTGCCGGTAACACCCACAAGAGTTTGGTATCTGTTTTTGCTTTTTATACTCATAGATAATTTTTTTATAGCTTTTGGCTGATCTCCTGCAGGAGAGTATGAAGTATGTAGTTTAAATCTTTTATTCATGTGATTCCAAATATTGATTTTATTGTTTTTTTGGTATTATATCAAAAAAGATTGCAAGAAGGGGTTTGAATGTTATTTGAAGAAGAAGGAAATAAAATCAAGAAACTTAGTGTAAAGATTGATGAGCTTTTAAAAAAATATGAAGATTTGAAAAAAGAAAATGAGGATTTGAAAAATGAATTAACTTCTGTCAAAGCGAATAATGAAGCTAAAGATTTGCACATCAGAAAACTTGAAGAGAAAATGAGTAGTGTTGATTTTGAGGGGGATGAGATACTGAACAAAATAGAAGAGGTACTTTCAAGGTAACTTTATGAAAAAATTAACTATCTCTATAGCTGCTAAAAGATATGATATATCCGTGAGTGATGAATTTGCCAAGGAGTTTGCAAGAGAGATAGAAAAAACTTTTACTAAAAAGGGAAACAATGATGTAAAAACTCTTCTTAGTGCATATGTTAAAAAAAGCTATGAAAAGTTTTTGCTTGAAAAAGAGATAGCCAGTATATCAGAAAAATTGGATGGCAAATAAGAGATTTAAGATGATATTAATTTATCTTCAGATATTATTTAAATATCGAAGATAATAAATGTATTATCTTTAAATAAATTTTTAAGGAGTTTCAGATGAGAAGAAGTGGTTTTACGATGATCGAATTAATTTTCGTGATTGTTATACTCGGTATTTTGGCAGCAGTTGCCATACCTAAGCTTATGGCTACAAGAACGGATGCGAAAGTAGCAGCGATTTCCCAAGAAGTTCAAAGTGCTATCGGAGAGATACCTGCCTATGTAACATCTCAAGGGAAAATAGAAAGCAACTTGACAAAAATGTCTCAAGTTCTTAAAACTATGGAAGGTCAAGGACAAGTGACAGATAGTAATACCTCAGGTGTTGCTAAAGCAATAATAAAAACACCTGATGATTCAGGCACATTAGAAAATTGTATTGAACTGGATGTGAATTCTACTTCGTTGCAAGTAAAAGGCTTAAGTGCAGGAACTGGAGCTATATGTAAGGGTGTAAAAGCAAGAATACAAGATGCTAACTATACTATAGCCGGACAAGGTGTCAAGTTCTAAAATTTAATTTTTAAGATTTAACTATACGGTATGGAAGTAAAGTTTTTTATTTTCGTACCTTTTTACTCAAGTTGGGATAAATCATGAAGTATCAGAAATCAGCCTTTACCATGATAGAACTTATATTTGTTATAGTCATCATAGGTATATTGGCATCAGTTGCCATCCCCAAACTTATGGGTACGAGAGATGATGCTAAAGTTGCCTCTAAAATGATGAAGATAGGCAACATCATAGGTGAGATAACTTCATATGCCACTTCAAAAGGCACAACAGATACAAATCTTTCAAAAATGTCCAATACCGTAGATGAACTTGTTTCATTCGGAATGGCAAGTGATGAAGAGAATCAAACCAAGATAAAAATGGGTGGAGTTGATTGTATAAAAATAAAAATTATACATAATGCTACTAATGATGATTTGAATGTTAGTCTTATAAATAGCGGAGCTTCAAATAATTTGTGCAAATATTTACAAAAAGAGGTTTCTGCTCAACTATACCAAGTGCATCTAAGAGGTAATTTGGTTGCACAATAATAATATATCTAAAAGATTTGCTTTTACCATGCTTGAACTTGTTTTTGTTATCGTTGTTATCGGTATTCTCGCCGCTGTTGCCATGCCTAAGCTTATGGTGACAAGAGATGATGCTGTTTTGGTAAAAGGAAAAAGTCAAATTTCAGCTATAAGAAACGGTATATCTTTGCAAAAATCAAAAAATATGTTAAAAGGTGATAGTACACCATATCCCGATAAACTTGATAATGTTGCCACATATAATACGAACAATCAAAAACTATTTTATTTTAATGATGGCAATAAATCAAATATCTTAGAGTATCCCATATATTCTAAAATTGGCATAGATGGACACTGGGTAAAAACTGCTATAAAGAAATATGCATTTTTTATAACCCAAGATGCGAATGTAAGTTTTGATTATAACAGCACTACCGGTAGTTTTGATTGTAATCATAGCAATGCAAATTGTCAAGAATTAGCTCAATAGCTAAAGAGGAGTAATTATAAATTACTACGAAGTCTCCATACTAAATTCCCCTTTAAACCCACTGACATATATGTCTGAAAAAGATATAGATGAGGGAACTTATGTGGATATTGTACTAAGAGGCAAAAGTCGTAGTGGTGTTGTTGTAAAAAAAGTATCAAAACCATCATTTAAGTGTGAAGAGATAGTTAGTATAAAAGATGAGTTTTTGCCGAAAAACCGTTTGAAAATAGTTAAATTTATCTCCTCTTATTATTTTAGTTCTCTTGGAGATGCTTTCGGACTATTTGTTCCATTTTCGATACAAAAAGATTTTAAAGATATTAAAAAGATATTCAATGCTCCTGTTTTGTCAATTCCTCAAAAAAAAGCTTTTCTGTCTGTAAAAAAAGAGCAAATATCTCTTTTGTTTGGCGATACGAATAGCGGTAAGACAGAGATATATATTTCACTAATTAAGAATATTGTAGAAAAAAATCAAACTGTTATATTTTTGATACCGGAAATATCTCTAACTCCTCAAATGGAAAAGAGGCTTAAAATCTATTTTGGAGACATGCTTGCTATTTGGCACTCTAAAATCACTAAAAAAAGAAAAAAAGAGATACTTGATGGCATCAATAAAGGTACGATAAAAGTTGTTGCCGGAGCGAGATCTGCTCTTTTTTTACCAATGCCAAACCTTGGTCTTATAGTGGTTGATGAGGAACATGACAGTAGCTACAAGTCCAATAGCAGACCAAGGTATAATGCAAGGGATTTAAGTATATATTTTGCCAAAGTTTTAGGTATCAAAGTTTTACTTGGTTCTGCTACACCATCTTTAAACAGTTATTATAAACTAAAAAGTTACAGACTAAAAGAGAGTTATATAAAAAGTTCAAAAGAGTTTATATATGAAAAAAGCAGTGACGATATAAGTGAAAATATATTATCAAATATAGCTGAAATTTTATCTCGCAAAAAACAGGCTATCATTTTTTTACCTACAAGAGCAAATTTTAAATATATAAGTTGTTTTGAGTGTGGAGAAGTGATAAAATGTCCATTTTGCTCTGTAGGAATGAGTCTTCATAAATATAATAACATTTTAAAGTGTCACTATTGTGGATATGCTCAAAAAATTCCTCAAAAATGTCCAAGTTGCGACAGTCTTCATCTTGGCTCTTTTAGAATGGGAACCGAGGAGGTCAAAGAGAGACTTTGTAAAATCTTCCCAAATGCCAATATAGAAAAATTTGACAGAGATGCTATCAAAAGTGAAAAAAAATTAAAAGAGATATTGCAAAATTTTAATGACAAAAAGATAGATATTCTTGTGGGAACTCAAATGCTAAGCAAAGGTCATGATTATTGCAATATAGAATTAGCTGTCATACTTGGTATCGATAGCATACTATCTCAAAATGATTTTAAAGCAAGAGAAAATGCTCTTTCACTCGCCGTACAAATAGCAGGTAGAAGTGGCAGAGGAGGAGAAGGTAGAGTGATACTTCAAACTTCAAATGAAGATTTTTTTAAAGAGTACATGGGGGATTATGAAAAATTTTTAAAAGACGAGTTAAAATTTAGAGAGGGGCTATATCCACCTTTTAAAAAGTTACTTAGAGTACTTATCTCTCACAAAGATAGAAACAAAGCTATAGCGATAATGGAAAAAGTTTTAAAATGTATAAAAAAGTATAAAGATAAAAGTGTTCAAATAGTAGGAAGTGGGGAAGCAGTTATAGAAAAAATAGGTGGAAAATATAGATACAATATACTTCTTAGATCGGATTCTGCCACATCTATTTTAAAAGCTGTTTCGTTATGTAGAGAAAATTTTTGCGAGATAGATATGGACCCGCTATCTTTTAGTTAGTTTTTGATATAATGTCTTTATGATAAAAAGATATAAAACAAAAAAGATATATGTGGGTGATGTGGCTGTGGGCGGTGATGCTCCTATAAGTGTTCAGTCTATGACTTTTACAAAAACAAGAGATGTGAAAGCTACCGTAGAACAGATAAAAAGACTTCATTTTGCCGGATGCGATATAGTAAGAGTAGCCGTCCCCGACTATGAAGATGCTTATGCTTTGGAGGAGATAAAAAAACACATCTCTTTGCCTTTGGTTGCTGATATTCACTTCAATTATCGCTTTGCTTTGATAGCGGCAAAAACTGTGGATTGTATCAGGATAAACCCCGGCAATATAGGCGACAAAAAAAGAGTCAAAGAAGTTGTAAAAGCTTGTAGTGAGAGAGGCATACCCATACGAATAGGAGTAAATAGCGGAAGCCTTGAAGATAAGTTTGAGCAAAAGTACGGTCAAAGTGCAAAAGGTATGGTTGAGTCCGCACTTTACAATATCAAATATCTTGAGGATCTTGGATTTACCAATTTTAAAATATCTCTAAAAGCGAGTGATGTGGAGAGAACGGTTGAGGCATACAGGATGTTAAGACCTTTGATTCCATACCCGTTTCATTTAGGAGTTACTGAAGCCGGCACTTTGTTTCACTCAACCGTCAAATCCTCTATAGCCCTTGGAACTTTACTGCTTGAAGGTATCGGAGATACTATGAGAGTCTCTATTACAGGCGAACTTGAAAAAGAGATAGAGGTTGCAAGAGCTATACTTAAAGATAGCGGAGTGGCCAAGAGAGGTGTCAATATCATATCGTGTCCAACTTGCGGTAGAATAGAGTCTAACCTTGTGAAGGCCGTCGGAGAAGTTGAAGAGAGGCTATCTCACATAACTACTCCTTTAAATGTTTCTGTGATGGGATGTGCTGTTAATGCTCTTGGAGAGGCAAAAAGTGCCGATGTAGCGATAGCTTATGGTAAAAACGGGGGTTTAATTATAAGAAAAGGCGAGATAGTGGCAAAACTTGACGAAGAGCATTTGGTAGATAGGCTTGTCGAAGAGGTTGAAAAAGCGGTCTTGGAGATAGAAAATGAGTGATACACTAAATAGCATAAACCTTGAAAAAGCGGTACTAAGCTCTATCATATACGATCCAAATACTTTTGAAAATGTTGCCGAAGTGTTACAGCCTAAAGATTTTTATCTTCCTTTTCATGGCTATCTTTTTGAAGCTATGATTGAGTGCGAAAGAGGAGATAAGCCTCTTGATGAAGAGTTTTTAAAAAAAGTTCTACTACAAAAAAATAGATTTGACGAAGAGGCTTTTGTTGAAGTTTTGACTGCAAATCCGCTCTCAAATATCTTTGCATACATAGAGGAGATAAAAGAGAAGTCCATAAAAAGAGAGTTGATATCCCTAACAAGCGAGATAAAAGAGGTTGCCGTAGAGAGAGATTTGCCCACAAAAGATGTGCTTGATTTGATACAGCAAAAACTTTATAAGATAACTGCCGAAACAAACAGTAGCGACTTTAGAGATTCTCCTGAAATGGTTGAGTCCACCCTCAAACATATAGAGGAGATGAAAGAAAGAGGTAACCACGGTGTAGTAGGAGTTGATACCGGTTTTAGACATTTGAATGAACTCACTACCGGTTTTGGAGAGGGAGATCTTGTTATCATAGCAGCAAGACCTGCAATGGGAAAGACGAGTTTTGCTCTGAATATCGCCGAAAAGGCTTTAAAAGATGATAGGGGTGTTGCTATATTTTCTCTTGAAATGCCGGCTGAACAATTGATGATAAGAATGCTCAGCTCTATAACTTCTATACCTATGCAAAAGTTAAAGATTGGCGATTTAAATGATGATGAATGGAGCAGACTTTCAAGTGCTATGGATGAGATGAGCAAATCTAAGCTTTTTGTGGATGATAATGGACTTGTGGATATCCATCATGTCAGGAGTAAACTTAGAAAACTCAAAACTTCTCATCCGGAAATATCTTTAGCGATTATTGATTATCTTCAGCTTATGAGTTCGAGTGGAAATAAAGATAGGCACTTGGAAGTTTCGGAGATAAGTAGGGGGTTGAAACTTTTAGCAAGAGAATTAAATATACCTATCATTGCACTTTCTCAGCTTAACCGTTCTCTTGAAAGCAGAAATGATAAAAGACCGATGTTAAGTGACTTAAGAGAATCGGGAGCTATTGAACAAGATGCCGATCTTATTCTTTTTGTATATAGAGATGATGTCTATAGGATAAGAGAGGAGAAAGAGAAGGAGATGAAAGCAAGACAGGAAGGAAAAGAGTATAAAAGTACATTTTTCTCAAAACCCGAAGAGGATGCCGAGATCATCATAGGCAAAAACAGAAACGGACCTGTAGGTGTGGCCGATCTTATTTTCCAAAAAAGCTGTACAAGATTTGTAGATAAAAGCTCTATGCCTACCGAGATAGTTTATGAAGATGTTAGAGAAACAAAGATAGAGATAAATTCCGGATTGTAAATGGATGATTTGAAGTTGTCTCTTTTTTCTAAGAAAAGAGATATCTTTTTGTCGGTTATTTTTTTATCTTTTATCCTTTTTTTAAATCTTTTTGTAAAATATCAAAATTACAGAGATTTTACATCTTACAAATATAAGCAAACTACTGCGATTGTGATAAATCAATTTTATAAAACCACCAAAACCAAAAAATCCTATTTTATTTTAAAATTAAAAGATAAAACAGGAGTGATATTTTATGGCATAAGCTGGAAAAAGAGTTTAAAAGATTTAAAAAATTGCAAGATAAGATTTAGATTTAGAAGTGATAAAATTGGTTTTAAAAATTATTTAAAAGGCTTTTTTGTTCCGATATACAAAGTAAAAATCATATCTTGCAAAAATGGAATCAAATCAATAATCTCCTCATACATATCCAAGCAACATAAGACCGTATTTTTAAAAGAACTTTTTTGCACACTGTTTTTAGGAGATTCTATAAGTAAAAATGCAAGGAAAAAGATACAAAACTTAGGGATATCCCATCTTGTGGCTATTAGTGGCTTTCACCTTGGTGTTTTATCTACTATTTTGTTTTTAATATTTAGCCCTTTTTATAAGTTTTTTCAAGATAGACATTTTCCTTATCGCAATTTAAAACTTGACTTGATGGCACTTACATGGGCGATACTTTTTTGTTATTTGTATATTGTCGGTTTTTTGCCCTCTTTATTGAGAGCTTATGTGATGCTTAGTATCGGATACTTTTTTTATATAAGACACATTGAGATAATATCTTTTCAATCTATTGTATTGACGATTTTGATAGTATTATCCTTTTATCCGCAACTTTTGTATTCCATATCATTCTGGTTTTCCATATCAGGAGTTTTTTATATTTTTATATTTTTATACTATTTTAAAAGCTTGAAACCTTGGCAAATATTTATACTTGTCGGCTTATGGGTATATTTTATGATGATGCCCATAGCTCATTATATATTTGGTAGTTTTAACCCTTATCAGCTTTTGTCTCCTTTGCTATCTGCTATTTTTACGATTTTTTATCCTTTGGAGCTATTTTTGCATATATTTGGATATGGGGGTGTATTGGATGGAGTAGTTTTAAAACTTTTTTCTTTTGATATATCTTCAGTAGAGATAAAAACACCGTTATGGTTTTTGATACTTTTTATCTCTACATCTATTTTATCTGTATATAAAAAAATATTTTTATATATTTTGATTATTCTTGATATGCTATTTTTCGCCTATCTACTCTACCGTTACACTTTTGGCTAAATTTCTCGGCATATCTACATCGTTTCCGAGTCTTACCGATATCTCAAGAGAAAGCAACTGCAAGATAACAGTCATTTCAAAAAATTCAAGCATAGGATGATCATATCCTTTTGTCTTTATAAAATCATCAGCTATCTCAAACTCTAAAGGACTTAGTGCAAGTATGGTGGCATCTCTTGCACTTAATTCTTCAACATTGCTTTTAACTTTATCATAAAGTAGAGATTTTGGCATTAAGGCGATGGTAAATAGTTTACTATCGGCAAGTGCTATGGGACCATGCTTCATCTCTCCGGCAGGGTAACCTTCTGCATGAAGATAGCTTATCTCTTTTAATTTTAAAGCACCCTCAAGAGAGAGAGGATAAAATATATCTCTACCTATAAAAAAGAAGCCATGTCCGTGCAGATATCTTTTTGAGAGTCTTCTTATCTTTTCGTGTAATTTTTCGTCAACTTTTAAGACGGTAGGAACTTTAGAGATATTTTCAACCTCTTTTTTGAAAAAATCTTTATCTATCTCCTTTTTTAAAAGTGCTATTTTTAAAGACAGTATCCATAGTAAAAGAACTTGAGTAGTGAAAGCTTTTGTACTTGCGACACCTTTTTCTATACCTGCTCTTGTAAGAAGTGTTTTATCACTAAGTCTTACAATAGATGAGTTATCTACATTACAGATAGATAGAGTCTTTAACCCTGCATTTTTTGCCATTTTTAAAGCTTGCAGGGTATCGGCGGTCTCACCACTTTGAGATATAACTATAAAAAGAGTATCTTTTAAAAGCAGAGGCTCTTTATATCTAAATTCGCTTGCTATCTCGACGGTAGTTTTTATTTTTGAAATTCTCTCAAGTAGATATGATGCCGTTAAAGCCGCATGATAGCTTGTACCACAGGCACAAATGGTTATCTCTCTAATATCTTCAAAAAAGTCATCTTCTATATTTTCAAGTATTATATCGTTTTCATTTATTCTTCCCATGATAGTTTCGCTTGAAACGGCACTTTGCTCATATATCTCTTTTTCCATAAAAAATCTAAAGCCCTCTTTTTGAGCAGAGAGTTTGCTGACGGAAAGTTTTTTGAACTCCAAGTTTTTATTTTTACCGTTGCTAAAAAGCTTTATCTTACCTTTTTTGGCATATCCGTAGTCCAAATCATTAAGATATATTACATCTTCCGCAAGATTTATAAGTGGGGCATCGCTTGAGCTGAAAAAGATTTCGTCTTGAGAATTTTTGCCTACTATAAGAGGCACTAAATTTTTAGCGAAAAATATCTTATCGGGATTGGCTTTTGTGATAAGAAGTATGGCATATGCTCCTTTTAAGGATTTTATAGTTTTTTCAAAAGCTTCAAACGGTTTACTATTTTTTAGATTTTCCTCAAATAGATGGACTATAACTTCGCTATCCGTTTGAGAAACAAATACTGCACCTTTTTCTTGAAGTTCCTTTTTTAACTCTTGATAATTTTCAATAATTCCGTTATGGATAACATAGGAAAACTTTCCAAGATGCGGATGGGCATTTAGTTCTGTCGGTTTGCCATGAGTTGCCCATCTTGTATGACCTATGGCAAGACCAGACCCATCGCTTTTAAAATCTTTTGTTTTTTCTTTTAGATTGTCAAGTTTTCCGACAGCTTTAAAATGTACTATTTCACTATCTTTGAGGACGGCTAAACCGGCACTATCGTATCCTCTGTATTCAAGTTCTTTAAGACCGTTTAAAATGATCTCTTTTTTCTCTCTTTTGCCGATATACCCGACTATTCCGCACATATCTTTTCCTTTATTTTTTCTATATTATTGCAAAAATTTCCATTTTTTTCAATCAAAAAAAGATTGTGAGCTCTATTTTTTATCGTTTGTATTTTAGCGGTGGCGATATCCACTCCAAATTCATCAAATACAGATACCACATGAGCCATTAATGCTTTTTGATCTTTTGTGTGAAGTATCATTTTACCATAACTTTGTGAATGTTCGCAATCAAATGCAAGATCGCCTGATGTTATTGTGGGTTTTTTGTATGCTATTTTTATGCTCATGTCAAAAGATTTTTTCAAAATTTCCCTGATAAAAAATATCTCATCTTCATCGACCTTTTCAAGAAAATCGATTTTGAAATATTTTATATCGTCAAAGAGCTTAAATATATCCATACTTGCAATGCTTAGGCGACTCAACTTTCCAAGTAGATATCCTATATTGAACTCATTTTTTCTAATGATGGATATGGTTAGATTTTTATCGTTTTTTACTATATAGCCATACTCTTCTTTTAAATTAAGCGCCCATTTTGATATCTCTATGATCGTTTCGGGTTTATGTTTTATGAAAAATATGTTTGATGAAACGGAGAGAATCTTTTTTTGAGCATATTTCGGTAGAGATATGAAAACTTCTCGTTTTTTTAAAGCCTTCTCTTTTCTGAGTCTTCTGGAAGTTTCGTCTATCAACTCCTCTTTTTCGAAAGTATCAAGTGATATATAATATAGCTCTTTTAACAAAGAGGATGTAAAAGAGTTGTATAGAGTGTCGCTTACGGAGTTGATATCGCAATATGTCAAAATATAAAGCATTTTTAAAACGAGTTTATCTCTTAGTTTGGATATGAATTTTAGTATCACTTTTTCGCTATATATGTCATCTTTATTTGCGGTGGTGCTCATAAGGGTGTGGTATTTTATCAGGATAACACCGATATTTACCATCTTCTCAGAAAAATTTAATTGTATAGCTTGAGTTTTGAATATGCGAGAGCCTACTATCCTATGATCCTCTTTTCTTCCTTTACCAATATCGTGAAAAAAAATGACGAGTTTAAGTATCGCTTTTTGTTCCGGTGTGAAACTTTCATATATTTTGAGTATATTTTTCTCTTTTATGTTTTCAAGATGATAGATCGCTTTTAGAGAGTGGATATCGACGGGATAGTGATGGTATCCGTCAAATTGGGGTAGATTTAGTATCTTTTTAAAGGGTGTAAATATCTCTTGTAAAATATTTGCTTTATAAAAGGCATCAAGCAGAGAGAATATATTTTTTTGAAAAAAAAGCTCTTTTTTTAATTCATATATCTTTTTAGAGGTTTTTTTGTCAAATTTCGTTTTTTTAAGATAGTTTATATAACCCGTATCAAAATGATACTTTTTATTGGTAAAAATCAAACTTTTTTTTAACATGCTTTCATATTTGTCTGGATTTTTGTTTAAATTTGCAATGATTTTATTTTCACATATATATAGTTTTTCGGAAATTCTTCCATTTTTCAACGGAGTTATATTGTTTTTATCAAAAAGTATCTGTTTTGTGAGTTTTCTTATCAAAAGTTGTGTTGTTACTCTGATCGTCCAAAGTGAGCTTAATGTTTGAGATACCAGTTGGATTTGAGCATTTTTAAGTCTATTGTTTTTAAAACCGAGAAGTTTTGCAACCTCTGGTATATTTTCAAGGTTAAGTATGTCATTTTTCTTTTTGCTTGATAGATGAAGGGCTGATCTTACTCTAAATAGAAATTCAAGTGCAATTCTATACTCTTTATACTCATTCTCTTCGATGTATTTTGGTGTCAATTCTCTTATATTTTTTACACGATATAGAGAGTTGGCTATCCAAAAAAGAGAGTTTGCATCTCTTAGTCCTCCAGCTCCCTCTTTGATATTAGGCTCCATACTCAGTTGAAATTTTTTATATCTTTTTTGGTTGAGCCTTTGAAGTTCAAGTATAAACTTTTTTTGATTGTGTTGTCTAACTCTATCTATCTCTCTTTGAACTTTCATAGAGGTTATCTTCGAGCCACACAAAAATCTTGCTTCCAAAAAGGCGGTTTTTATAGTAATATCTTGCAAAGATGCATCAAAAAGCTCTTCTATCTTGTGTGTTCTATGACCAAGTTTTAGTCCCGCATCCCAAAGCATATGAAAAAATATCTCTATGATTTCCTCTATATTGTATCCTCTTATCTCTTCATATGCGATCATAAGGTCTATATCGGAATATATGCACAACTGTTCTCTGCCATAACTTCCGAGTGCAAAAAGAGAGATGGGGATTTGACTTTGAAACGGCAGATAATCCCCAAAAAATTTCCTTAAGACATATTTGTAAGTTGTATTTATAAATTCGTCTATCTTTTTTGTATGTTTTACAAGAAAGTCTTTGCCTTGGCTCTTTTTAAAAATAGTATCAAGTGAATTTAAATATTTGGAGATACTTTTTTTTATCTCTTTGGATATCTCAAAATCACTTGCACCTTTTTCTATAAGATCTTCTATTTTGTAAGATAGGGTTGTGTCCAAACAAATATCCTAAATTTTTGATTTAGACCAAAAAAATTCTATCCACTCTTGTGCCTCTTTTACGGCAAAATCGGGCTTTATTATTGAAGTTGGTTTATAAAATATCGCTGCATTTTTAAACTCGACCTCCGGAAATCTTTTTTGCAGTAAAATGGTTATCTCATGCATTGTTTCTCCACTATCAATGATATCGTCCACTATAACCACTTTTTTTGATTTGGAGAGATCGGGTATATTGTAAACTTTTATATAGTCAAGTTTTTTTTGATCGTCATAATGTATGGAGTTTAGTGAGTATAGCTCTCTTATACTCATAAATTCGGCGAGGAAATGACCCAAAGTCATCCCCCCTCTTGCTATGGCTACAATGCTATCGCATCCATAATTTTTAAGATCTTTAGCCATAATTTCTACATCTTTTATAAACTCTTCATAACTGTAAAATTTCATCTGCTATCCTAATGAAAGATAAAAACGAGAGAGCCTATGATGGCTATCGATATGACACCTATGTTTATCCTTTTAAATTCTCCTCTGATTAAAAGTAAAAACAGATATGCTATAAAACCAAGAGACAATCCGTTTGTGATTGAGTATGTTAAAGGCATCATCAAAGTGATAATAAATGCCGAAACTGCAGTTGGTATATCTTTAAAATTGATATGCCCAAGCTCTGTAAACATCAAAACACCCACCATTACAAGTATGGGATATACTGCATTTGCCGGAATTGATTGGAATAGAGGAAGCATAAAAAGAGTAAAGATAAAAAATAGACCGGTAAAAACGGCTGTAAGTCCGGTTCTTCCTCCCTCTTCAACACCGCTTGCACTCTCTATAAAGCTTGTTGTAGTAGATACTCCAAGAAGTGCCCCCAAACTTGTAGCGACAGCATCCACCTCAAGTGTTTTTTGAAGCTCTTTGGAATCGTCTTTGAAAAGACCCGCTCTATATCCTACTCCCGCAAGAGTTCCGAGGGAATCAAACATATCTGTTATCAAAAATGTGATAATAACCGGAAGTAAAGATAGTGATAATGCTCCCATTATATCAAGTTGTAAAAATATCGGAGATATTGATACAGGCATAGAAAATAAATTTTTAGGCATCTGCCCAAGCCCAAAAACCCAGCCTACAACAGAAGTTACAAGTATGGCAAGTATAAAAGCTCCTTTTATTCTCCAAGTATAAAATCCAAAAGCTACCAATAGCCCGAATATTCCAAGCAATACATGCGGTTCGCTTAAATTGCCAAGGGATACCAAAGTGGCTTTGTTAGCTACAACTATGCCCATCTCTTTAAGACCTATAAAAGCTATAAAAGCTCCTATACCTGCACTTATAGCTCTTCTTAAGTCGGTAGGCACACTTTGCATTACCCATATTCTAAATTTTGTAAATGATAGCATTATAAAGATAATACCGGATATAAAAACGATACCAAGTGCCGTCTGCCAAGGAAGTTTCATCCCCAGAACTAAGCCGAATGTAAAGTATGCATTAAGCCCCATTCCTACACTCATTGCGATCGGGGTATTAGCCCAAATGCCGTTAAGTATGGTGGCTATGATGGTTATAAGTGCGGTAGCAGTCATAAGTGCTCCCATGTCCATGCCGGTTTTGCTCATAATGATAGCATTTACCGGAACTATATACATCATAGTTAAAAAAGTGGTAAAACCAGCTCTTGCCTCCGTTTTGACATCCGTTCCCCTCTCTTTAAGATGAAACATTTCTAACATTAGTTTTTCCTTTTGTAATTTTAAATTAATAACAATTATAGCTATACTTATTTTAAATTTTGGTATAATCTCGCTAAATTTAATAAAGAGACGACATGGATAGTTTGATTGATAAGATTAGAGATGACAAAAGAGTAACATTTGAAGAAGCGATAAAATTATATGAGTTAGATATGTTTACTCTTGGGAAACTTGCTGATGAAAAAAGGGTGCAAAGATATGGTAAAAAGAGTTT
>Ga0256842_1000695_pt1 | contig 29309 bp, 48 predicted proteins | sample 4559240metaG_FD_185973 | JGI IMG/M metagenome (GOLD analysis project Ga0256842, IMG submission 185973) | Hydrothermal vent microbial communities from Guaymas Basin, Mexico - 4559-240 | ecosystem: Environmental > Aquatic > Marine > Hydrothermal vents | place: Mexico: Guaymas Basin | collected... | reverse complement strand
TACAAGACCACTAAACAGATCTATAAATTTACTTTTCTCACTCATGCTTTCCCTTGAATGAAACTGAATATAAGCCTCATCTATAAGAACAACACTTCCATCTGGAAACTCGTCATCATATAAAGGAATTATCCACCCTGGTAAAGTTTTTACTTTATCTTCAGGAAAACCAAAAACAGCTATCTGCCTTCTCGGATACCTTATATGCATGTATTCAAGTATTCCATAAGCAAGGCAACTTTTACCGCTTCCTATACCTCCTGCTATAAGACATAAGCCAGTTTTTGGTATCAGTTTTATAAGTGTGGGGTTTAATAGTTTGCCTTGAATTATTCTTTTAAGCACATCAATACTCATATTGTTTATATTTTAATCCCTCTATCTCTCATTATTTCGGCAAGTTCTTTAGCCCTATTAGGACATTGTTTTGCCCATCTCGAATCGAGCATTTCTTTGTATGCTGTTTCTGGATCTTTATTTTTTATAGCCTCTAATGTCTTTTTAAAACCAAAAACTTTATTTATTCCCATCTGGAATATCATCTCAATTAGCACTTCCTTACCTTCTGGAGTTAAATTTCTTTTAACACCCTCTGGTATCTTAATTATAAAATCTTTTATAGCTTTATTTATATCCTCAATAAGCATAAATTCTGCTGTCTTCTGAGATATGCCATCCTCCAAGTTATGCCCATATCCTATTGTAAGGTGTCCTTCTGTATCTCTGTATGGAAAAAGTCTGCAACCTTCATGGATCTTTATTCTTTCCTTAAGCCTTGTAATATCTATATCTAACATGATGCCTCCTCCAAGTTCAACATATCCAGAAAAAGATTCTTCAATCTTATTTAAATATCTATCAATTTCATATATTAACCCTATAGCATTATTTAAAAGATTTATAACTTCTTTCTTTATGCCTTCTATGCAAACTATGCTGTTTCTTATGTTATGTTCTAAATTAATTTTTTCCCCTCTTTCCATCCACCATCAAGTCCAATATAGCTTTAATCTCAGCAAGCATTTCTCCTTGCCTATCAGTTTTATCTGATATTTTTCCTATCTGCGTTTGCATACTTGTTATTGTTCTAATTAAATCCTTCATTGCTTCGTCAAAAAGATGTTTATCAACCTTTCTTTCATCAAAAAATCTTTTAGTGCAATCAATCTTATTATGTAGTGTCCTATATAAAGCAAAAATCAAACCAACAATAGCTATTCCAGAACTAACCATTACTTCTATCATAAACGGACTCCTCTTTTTTCACGCAATACGCATAGTATATCCTTGAGGATATATCATCCTCTCTTTCCCACTTAAGGACAAAATAACCTTTGCTGTTTATTAATTCTTTGGCTTCTGATAGAGAATGGTCTTTTAAATCTACTCTAAATATTTCTATTTTTTTAATTGGTAAATGCATATTTAATAATTAACAAAACGCATCAAAAAAAGTCAATACCTAAAATAGTTTCATCTGATCTCCATGTATATCATAGTTCATCCATAAGCTTTCTTCTCTAACAAATTCTTCATTATTAATGATAGCACCATTGCCTAACGCACCATTTTGTCTTGTTCTCCCAACAGCAAAACACCCAAAAGTTCTTGTTACCCTAATCCATCCTCTTTTCTCAAGTCTCTTATATATTTCATTAGGATAGCCACTTAATATAAATTTACACTTATTTTCATATTTTATAAGCAAATCCACCAAATCATTATGGTCATCATCTGTCATTTCATGCTCATATCCGCCTTTCTTTCTTGTCGATTTTACATATGGCGGATCCATATAACATACAGAATTATTATAATCCCAAGCTGATACATATTTTTCTATGCAGTTTCTAAAATCAAGGCATTCTATCTGAACTGACATTATTCTTTTATGTATATAAGGCAAATCTTCAATTGAACTTAAATACCTTGATACGCTACCAGAAAAACCTCTTTCGCTTTTAGTAACAGCCATACTAATCGATTGGCAGAAATTGCCAGAAAAACTGGTCCTAGCCAGATACCAAAATGTATATGCTTTATCAATTTCATCCTTAAATTCCCCTTTTCTCCATTTATCTCTCATATAATAATATTCACACCTACTATATGGAGTAAGAGATACAAGTTTAAATAATTTCTTAAATTTCTTGGGATCCCTTAATACCGAGAAAAGTGTATATAGCCCTTCATTAATATCATTATAAACTTCAAATTTACTTTTATGCTTCGCAAATAATAAAGATGCTCCACCTCCAAAAGGCTCAAGATAAAAATCGTGTTCTGGAATATATTTCAGTATCCATTTAACAATATTCCCCTTTCCTCCAAACCATGTAATGGGAGAACGTGGCATATATATTCCCTCCTTACTCAAAACTCAAATTTTATTTCCAGTTCTCGTTATTAAAAAACTTTGCTTTTACTTCATCTAAAGGTAATATATCCCAATCCTCTGGATCTTCCCGTTTTAAAGATTCTTCTGTAAAAACAACCCAAGCTATACCATCATCAATATATGATACCATCATCAATTTTTGTCCGTTTTTACCAACCAAATAACAATAAGTATGCCACCTTTCTACTTCGACTTTTATAAAAAGCGACGGAAATATCTCAGAACAAAAAATCTGACCTTCTTTACGATTTGTGTTCCATATTACAAGCGGAAAATTTAACTTAAATTTAGGCTTAATGTTTGGAAGGCTATCTTTAAAAGCTTCATAAAGCACCTGGCTTACATCCTTCACATCATACTCATTGTTTTGCATATTTAAACCTCCTTTATTATTTTTTTATTGTCTCTGCGTTTCAAAAACCATTGGCATAATAACAGCCAAACAATTATCATCCTCTGGCGTTATCATCATAGCAGATTTTTCTCCAGTAAAGGATAAAACAACATTATCTGACTTTAGATTTACCAATGATTGAATTAAAAATTTAGGATTAACCGATAATTTAAGTTCATCAACACTTGACGACATATCAACCTTAATCTTTTCTGAAAAACTGCCATAATTACTACTGGATGATATTTTAAATAAATCTGGTTTAACCAGATAAAACGTAGCACGTTCATATCCATCATTAGAAAACAAAAGCGACTTTCTTAACGATTTAATTAATTCCCTTCTGTTTATAGTAAGTTTTGCTATTACTTTGCTGTCTTCAGGTATAGCTTCTTTGTAATCAGGAAATTTACTAACAACTGGTTTTGTAATATATCTAATTGCCTCAGTTTCAAAGCCAAAAGACCCTTTTCTACAGAAAAACAGAACAATATTGCCATTTTTATTTTTTACAAGATAATTATAAAGAACTTTAATTGAATCTTTATGTATTATAGTAGAAAAACTATGCCTATCGTAATTTATGTCAATAGCAGCTAAAGCAAGTCTTGACCCATCAGTTGCTACAAATCTCATTTCTTCTTCGCTACCATCAACCTCGATATTAATAAAATAAAAATTTGTTTTATCAGTTGCATAAATGGAATTTTTAAGGGCATGCAATAAAATATCATTTTCAATTACAATAGAAAAAAACTCCTCATCTTTTATCGGATCAAAATCCACATCTTCACTTACTGTATTAAGCAGTATAACAGATTTACCGCTAACAACTTTTAATTTACTTTTGTCTTTCAGAAAATGCATTAAAATATTATCATCTCCAGAATTTTTGACTATTTTTCTTAAAATAAAAGCATCAACATAACATAAGCCTTTTTCTTCTGCTTCTGTATAAATAAAAGATTTAGCTATACTGGTAGTATCCCATCCAGATATTTTAACCATGTTGTCTTCTGCTAAAATACCACAATATGGATAAAACGATGATTTTAATTCAGAACAAACAAAATCAAGCGATTTTAGTAAATCGTTTTTCTTTGCTGTAAACTTCATCTTTTACCTCCTTATCTTTATTAAAATCGGTATCTCCAGCATCTATAAGCAAAGACCTTTTTATCTCATACACTATCTGCTCTTCTATCTCTCTTACAGACTTCTCTGCTTTGTTTATTAAAATGGATAATAAACCATATTTTTGTAAAATCTGTTTTAATTTTTGTGGATTTATTTTGATAGACTTACATTTCAACCCATTTATCCTCGTTTGTTTTAAACACTTCTTGCAAAGTGTAGTAATAACTACACAACCACTTTTATATGGCTCAAATTTTGCTCCGCAGACGCTACATACCCTCTTATCTTTTTCTTTTGCCATAGCAAATTCCTCCCAAATTTTGCATTTATCACATTCTTTTGGTCTAAAAGACTTTATTGTTTTTCTTTTAGGCAAAGGGACCAAACCTTTAATATAGTCATCAAACGAAGGTCTGCTTCTTATCTCCTCACATTGCTTTAGGCTAATTCTTGCGTTCAGCGCTGGGCATTTAAATGTATTTTTCTGTATCCATTCTTCAATAACAGAATTTTCCATAATTAAACCTCAATTATAGTATTTTCGCTTAATAAAATTTTATCACCTCTTTTAACCTTAATCACTTCTTTATTGTAAAAACATCTATAAATTAAGCTATTAATTGCTCCTTCTATAAATATTTGGCAGGAATCAGGTTTTAAACCATCAGTCGTATAAAAAATTATAATATCCCAAAAATCATTGTTTTTTGTATAATTTATAATCTCATTGTATAGCTTTAACATAGATTCCGATTGCTCCAAGTTTTCCCCTCTTGAGATATGCCACAGACAATAAGCTGCGACATCTATTAAAGTTCTGTCTGAAATATAAGATTTGTGTTGTCTGTTTATAAAAGATAGAGTAAAAGCATAACAACTATAAACAGCTCTTTCGAAATTGGTAGCATCCAAAAGGTTTGATGCTACCCAATCAAAATCAGGAACTTTTATTAAACACCTTGCATACTCTGGAATATATAATAAATTAACTTCTTTTGCTATTTTTTTCGATAAAGTCGTTTTGCCTACTCCATGAGCGCCACAGACTCCAACCCTAACTGCATCCTGCATATTTAAAACTCTATCCAAAATTAAACCAAGGTCATAAGTAGCCATATCTTGCCTCCTTTTTTTATATTATTTTTCTCCAGGGCATTGCTGTTTTTATAAGCCAAATTTGATTGCAATGGGTGCTTCCGCCATAATCTATCCTCTCATAAGAAATGATTTCATAAGCCTCGTCTTTAAGCCTTTCTATTGCTTTTTCTATGTTCTCATCTGGATTTAAAACCACAAAAAATGTTTTTGTTTCCACAATAAGCATTTAAATCACCCCCTCGAATCACTTTTTTCTGGCATAGATTTTTGCAAATACTCTTTAATTAAATCATTTAATAGCTTTGTTACAGATTTTCCCTGATTTAAAGCTAATAATTTTAGCTTATACACATCCTCACTTTCCATTTTAAGTAAAAAATGGTGAACATCCTTACCTTTGATTTTCATTTTTTCAAACATATTATACCTCCTTTTTATTGTATTATATTAAACAGAACAAACATTATCAGATGCATAAGTATTACAAAACATCTATATTGTCAAGCAAAAAAACAAACAAAAAAAAGAGAGATTGTTTTTAGAAATGCCTCCCAGACTTCCATATTTTGATTCTGTGCATTTCGTTTTGTCATCATGATATTTTATATGTCTTTTTTTCGGTAACGCTGTTCTGATGCCTTTATGGAAGTCTAATACCTAAAAAGGAACCTTATCGTCACTTATTACCAAGCCATATTTATGGTCTTTCAAAATAACAACACCTTTTCTCTTTAGATAAGCCAAAGTATTTTTTAATACCATTTTTTTCTTTTCATACTCTTCATTACTGCTATATATCTCTAAACCAATCTCCTGTAATGCTCTGCTACCTCCTTTAAGCACTCTTTTTATCCTTTCTGTCAAAGGCAAAGCCATTTCATTAATTGTATCTCTGTTAACCGAAGGTTTTATCCTGTCATCCTTAAGGAAGGAAAAAGATATATCAAATGGGTTTGGCAACCTGCCATAATTATTGTAAATGCATCTTAAAGTAATATTAATATCTTCGGATGTGCTAATGGAGCTTGCCTGCCATACTATTTTAGCAAGGTTCCCAAACATTACAGAGCCAATCCACATTGGCTCATTCCCATCCTTTATGTCTTTCTTTGATATATGAGTAAGTATCAATACACCGCATCCAAGTTTCGTCCATTCTTTAATAACCGAATGGTATAATGAAGCCCCTCCAGCATCATTGCTATTCATTCCTCCAAGAGACGGGACAAGGCTATCTATTATGATAAATCCGACATTGTATTTTAGGATAATTTTTCTGACATCAGAAGCTATTGATGCAAGCGGAGATGTTACCTCGTAATATACAGGATACTCTGGATTACTTATGCCTAAAGATTGAGCCATCTGTTTCATTTTATAAGCCATAATGCTTTTTGGGTTTTCCCAATCAAGATAAAGGACCTTGCATTTCTGAAAGCTAAAAGGATAACTTTTTTTGCATCCATTCTGGATAACCATAGTTAAAAAGCATGATAAAGTCGTTTTTCCGCTTGCCTTTGGGGCATATAGCAAGGTATAAGCATTTCTGTAAACAAGAGGCTCAATGAGCCAGATAGGTTCTTCAGCTTCTTCCTCTTTTATCTCATCACAATCAATAGTTCTCAAGGCTTTAAGAACCTCCTGCTTAATTAATTCAGCTAAAGAAAAATTAATATCAACCTCTTTATCTAAAGCCTTCTTAAAAGTATCAAAGGACCTTGGTCTGCTAAAATTTACCAGATAAGATGATACCTTGTTATTGTATTTAGTATTATCTTCAAGCATAACATGGGCTTCTATCCCTTTTACATCCCCTTTATGAAAAACAACCTCGCTGTAAAAGGATTTAACTCCATCCTGATATATAACCGAAAGTATGCGATCCCCCATCCTTGTAATTGAAATTTTATTAAGATCGTTTGGGGCGACAAAGTAAAGGTAAGGGATCTCATCCTCTTTGTGTTTAAGTATTTTGTTCGATAATAACCTGATCAGCTCTACAGGATTATCTTCATCAAAACCCTCTACCAACTCAGAAATATCTTTAACGCCTTCCTTTTCACAAACAAAACTTATCCATGTATCCAAGCCAGAGGACCTGCATCTTCCGAACATATCAACGGCCCATTTCCTGCCTGCATCATCAGCTTGAGGTATAATACATGCTTTAGTAAAGCCAACTTCTTTTATCCATTTCAAAATATCAATCCACCAATCATGCCAATTGTTTGCTCCGCAAGTAGCCAATACAGCCTGATCCTTAGCAATAAATCTTAATGCATCTGCATCCTGTGGAGACTCAAAAATTACAACGCCATTTGCTCTGTTTCTGCTATGTATTATCGTATCCAGCCCGTAGGGATATTTTTTACCTGGTATCATGTATTTTCTGCCATCTTTGGTCTTATGGCAGTATCTGACTTCCTTTTTACATGTTGCTGGGTTAAACCATACCTCCTGGTAATAAACAATATTTCCATCCATATCATGGATAGGAAATTCCTTTTCTTTTATGTATTTTGGCTTAAATTTACCTTTAAACTGTGACTCAAACTTATCTTTAAACTCTGGATGTTCTGATAAAGCAGATAAAAGATGCATGTAATTTCTAAACTTCTTACCGCATGAAAAACAATTAGTAAATCCAATTGGTCTCGCTTTATATCCATTCTCAAGAACAATACTGCAGGATGGCTCAGTTTCATCATGAAATGGACATAAAATCTTGATGTATTTTCTATGAGAAGGCAAAAAGCTCTTTTCCAGCAAGCCTAACTTTTCAAGTATCTTTAAAAGTCTCTCTGCATCCATTATTCCTCCACCTTTAAGATATTCTTTAAAACAGAAATTAATTACTTACATTTCTTTGATTCTACATAGGCTTCGATAATTTCATTAATCAGTTTCTGAGTGCTTTTTCCCTGGTCAAAGGCAAGTATTTTAAGCTCTCTAACAATCTTCTTTGGGATTCGAAGCAAAATAAGATGAGGCTTATCATCTTTTATAACATTGCGTATCATTTAAAACCTCCTTGTTATTAGATTTAATATAACACATATAACTTAAATTATCGCTTCTTGTCAATAGCAAATTGCCATCGCATATTGCCTGTGGATATGTATATCACCGGGGGTATTATATTATAATATATACTAGGGTGTAGGTAGTATATATTAAGAAAAAAATGCTTATTACGAGAGGAGACTCTTTTACTTTTTACCGATAAATGAAAATCATTGTGTATCAACGGATTTCAGAATAGTAAAAAAGTAAAAAAAAGTAAAACTGGTAAAAGAAGGTTCGAAAATCATTGTGTATCAACGGATTTCAAAAGTAAAATATTTTTTTCGGTAAAAAAGTAAAAAAGAGTAGATTATATTTTACTTTTAAAAAAATAATAATATCAATAACTTACTTAAAAAGTAAAAAAGTATAATAATATTTTTAATATAAATTTTTTTATTTTAATATACACCACCCCCACCGTAGTATATAATATATTATTATATAATACTTCCAGCAGTACATATACCCGTAGGCAATCCATAATTTTTCCCTTTAATATTTTTTTTAAATATGTCTCAGGAATATGCCCCAGACTTCCATATTTTAATTCTGGGGCATGGGTTAGGCAAAATAGATATATTTATATGCCTAAAATTAGTAACGCTGTTCTGATGCCTTTCTGTGCGTCAGAACAGCTATTTGTCTATTTCTGTATATTATAGACATAAAACAAAAAGCCAAAACTGAAATACCTAAAAACATAGGTTAAAATTGTTTCAGAGATATGCCCCAGACTTCCATATTTCGATTTTAAGGCATACCTTTTGTGGAACACGATATTTTATATGCGTTAACCAAAACGAAGGCATCTGTGGCGATTCTGGTGCGACTAAGGGATATTTCCAAATTAACCTGAGATATGATTTTTAGAATTTTGTTTTTTACATCCACCAATCGTATTCATGATAATCTTTTTTTAAACATTCATCGCAGATAGGCTCATATTGCCCTAGATCAGCGTCAATCCAACCAGTGCCTTTACAAAAAGGGCAGTTTACATCGGCTAAACCGCCATTTAGATATATGCATTCACAAGGCTTTAAAGTAAATTCCCATTCTATTTCCTTTCCGCATATACAGCATTTGGTTTTAGTTTTTTTGACTTTAAAAATTTGCTTGTAGTTTTTATTCCCTGTTTTAGGATGTGCTTCTGAAATATTAGATTCTTCTTCCTTTTCTATGTATTTGTCAATATTAAACATAAAGTCTGGATATAAATCCAGCACATCTCCTAGCCCTACCTTGTATGCCTTTCCTTTGTGATAAATGAACACCTTAACATCTATTGCTTTTTCTACGCAGACAGAAATAAAAAGCTCGTTGTATCCAATTACAGTTGCTTTTATCTTATGGCTTATACGAGCGATGGCTTCTGCAAGAATTTTTACATAAGGCGGAAAACCACCTTCTGCTTTAATAATATACCTTCTTCTTGGTTTTATTTTTTTTAGCTTATAAAACAAAACATCTTCGGCTATTGTATCTGTATGCGTGTTTATTGAAAGTATTTTGTCCCCTGTTTTCTCAAAATAATAGTAAATCCTTTTTCTTAATTTTCCTAGTTCTTCTGGATAACCTGTATATATTGCTATCATCTTGCCCCCTCCTTGTTTTTTAATTATTCCATACACTTATGTTTATTATTTAAAGTGTTCCTTTAACTTTTTAGCCACATCTTCCACGCTATATGCTACAAAAGCAATTCCTCCAGCAGCTTTGACCTGTTCCAAAAATTGTTTTTGTCTTTCTGTAGGTTTTCTTCCTGGACGCTTTACTTCTATGGCAAGGAATTTTCCATCTGGCGGTAAGACTCCAAGAATATCTGATATACCTTTAAAACTCATGGCACCCTGCCAGATTTTCCAATGGGGTATGCCCATGAGGTTTAGATATGAGCGGATTTGTTTTGTTATATCTGATTCTTTAGGGGTTAGTGCGTTGTTTTTCTTAGGCATTTTTATTTTCCTCCCTTTTCTATATTTCTATATATCCGCTTTCCACAAGCTGTATTATTGCTTTGGCTCTTGCATTAGCTTCTGTATCGGCTTCTACATGGCAGATTTGTTTATATGTCCCAGCAGAAAAAGAGCCACAATCGCAGACTATAATAGTTTTGCTTGGGCGTAAAAAGTAATTGATCTGGTAATTACCTTTGGTTTTTAGTAACAGATTTTTAGCTTTTATTAATAACTCGCCTAATTCTACAACTGTTGGCGCTTTTATTACCTCGCTTTCTGATTGTATTTCTAATCTTCTTTGAACAGATTTGCTGAATATTGGAATATAGATAAGATTGTTTTTTGCCCAATACCATCCCCCTCCTCCTTGTGGATAACCTATTTCTTTTAACTTTTTACATAATTCAATACTTGGAACTTCTTTAACAGGATTAAACATTTTGTTTACCTCCTGCTTATACTTACTCTTGCTTTTGCAAATTCCCATTCAAATTCATATAAATGCAATCCTTTGCTTGTGGCAACAAGCTCTCCATCTTCTACGCCTATTTCAGACGCCATGTATTCTTTAAGAAGCTGGATTGCAGATAGATTAAGAGGAAGACCATTCCACGCTGCCCACGACCTAAAATATACAAAGAAATGCAGTTTTCTATTTCTTATTCTTGTATCTATTAACCTGAGACACGGTGGGTCATCCATGTATATGCAATCTGGATTTCCTACTGTCATACATGCTTGATTAGTTTCAAACCCATCTTCCTTATACATTCTGATGACTTCTTCTATCTGCTTCTCCAAATATTCACCATAAGTGTATTCTTCGTTTTCCTGCTTTTCGCTTGTGATTAAGTAGGAGAGGTATTTGTATAAATAATCCTCGTCAGCGGGTAGGGGGACATCTATGAAGGGGGAGGATTCTGGTAGAAGCGGGCGGGTAGAGGGATATTCAATATTTATCACAACGTAATTCAGCTCCTTCCTCCGCATTCCCGCATAACTACCTCTTTCAATTGTATATTCTTTCCCCTTTTCTAATATTTCCTTTAAACATAGAAAATGAGCTTCAGGTAGTGTTTTTGCTTTGATTATTGTAATATCCATCTTTCACCTCCATTAATTTGATGTTCTGCTCGGAACGCCTGCAAATATCTTTTTGCATTCTGGACAGAATATATACATTACATATAATGGCGTTATTATTGTTTTTGCTTTACCTTTACATACAGGGCATATTCCTTCGCCTATATATTTTTCATCGATCTCTTTAATTAAAAATTCTACTGTTTCTTTCATTTTTACCTCCTTTTTTTTTGCCTATGTTAGTTGGCTTTGCGTTTCTTTAATAGCATCTATCAATGGGACATATTCTGTTATAAACCCAGAACCTTTACATATGTCACATTCAAGCCATTCTGGCGGAACTTCTAATATGCCATATTTTTTGAAGTATTCTTTTATTTCATTTTCTGTCAGGCTTGTCGGGTTTTCTTCATGTATCTTTTCCCATATAGGGTGCATCAGGTATCCAGAACCATTACATTTTTTACACATTTCTCTTTTTACTACATAGTATTTATACCTGTAAGGCATAATTCCCTCCTTTCTTTTTTTTTATACGGGCACACGCGCCCGTATAAAAAAAATGATTATTGATTAAAAAGAGACTGCTCTTGCTGGTTTTGCTGATTTTTCCACTTTTCGATATATTTATCTAAATTATTCCATATTGTGCTATAAATCTTTACATTTTCTTGACCACTGGTTGTATATGATAGAAAGTCTTTTATTTCATTATCGTTTAGTCCTTTTTCTTTACATTTCTGGATTATTTTTTCTTTTATAGCATCAGATTTATCGCTATTTTCTTTAGGGCTATTAGCTTTATATTCCACTTTTTTGCTTCCTTTTTTTATTCCATGTTGTTCTAGTTCAGTCCAATCGAGATTTTCAAGACCAAGAAGTTTTTTTATTCCTCTGCCTATGCAATTTGATTCAGCTGATTTTCTCACATCGCCAGGATCTATTTCTTCTGGAGGAAGTTCATATTGTTCGTATTTACCATTTTTTGCTTTTTTGTATCTTGTTTTAAAGAATCCATCTCGGCTACATCTGCTTCCTGTTGCTGTTATTACAGTTGGGTTATTTTCAGTTATAGGACCAAAAGCAAATTTTCCTGTAAAGACAAATTCAAAGTGACCATCTGGATATGTAACAAGCTCAGGTTGTTCAAGCTTCCAGCTTATACCGAATATTCTTGCTATTTTTTCACAACCGCTTGCTTGTAAATATGGCTTTCCGCCCATATCTACCCAGTCCTCCTGGTTGGTTATAGCAAATACAGCAAGTTTTATCTGCTTTGCCAGCTCAGCATGTTCCCTTGCTTTTTTTACTATTTTTTCTATATCGTAAGAATAGGGTTTTACCTTTTCTTCTATTGGTGTTACCACTATATCCTTTTCTTTTAGTGTTTTTTCTTCCATCTTTTCCCCTCCTTCTTTTTATTTAATTTTTATTATTTTTGTTTGCCAATACTGCCCTTCAGGCACCTGATATGCCTTCTTTTTTATCCATTTACCTGTTATTAGATAATTACCACATAGGACCTTTTCTTTCTCTTTGAACATGCTTTTTATTTTTTTCTCAATTTCTTTATATTCTTTTGCAAGGGGTTTTAGTTCAAAATATCTATCAAGAAGTTCGTTTGTGTCTGGAGCAATTTCTATTGATTCTCTTGCTATTTCAGGAAGGCAGATATGCCTGAAGGAGCAGGTAGAACATAGATTTTCATCAAATATTTCCTGTTCTGGAATTTCATCTTTTTCGACATACTCGTTTATTTTTTCTGCTTTTTGTAACAGATTTTCACCTAAATCATAGTCAAGTCTCATCGGAATTTCTTTTAGCTGTCCAGTCTGTTTGTTTTTAAAGATAAAAACGCCTTCCTCTTTATTGTCCATCAATAAATATAAAGTCATTTGAGCTGGATACATTCTTATGTAATGTTTATCTGATTCGTATAAATCTTTAGCAGAATTGATTTTAGAGAAAACAAAATCAGAGCATGTTTTTATCTCTATTGGATAAACTTTGCTGTTTACTTTAACCTTTCCATCTATATGCCCTGTTATTTGATATTCTGACCACTCAAAGGACCTTTGCAACTCTATTACCTCTATGCCAGCTTCTATCATATCTTTTATAACCTGATTCTCATGTAGTTTCCCTTCATTAAATATTAACTTCATTGTTTCGTTTGGTAGCGTTTCTTCTTCCCATTTAAGCCTTTTAAGAACCAAATATTTTAAACATGGATGTCCTAATACAGATGCTCTATTGGACCTCACTGGATACTGTTTGAATTGTCTCGTCTTGTTTTCCATTATCCTTTCTACTATCATCTTCTCCCTCCTTTAATATTCTTTTTATCGTCTTTTTACCAAAAACTGCTTCTAATGTTTTTTTAACCCAATTCTTTACGCATCTTTCTTGGTTTTCCCATCTGCTTATAGCAGAACAGCTAACACCGATTTCTTTTGCAAGCTGACTCTGAGTTAAACCGAGTTTTTTCCTGATTTTAAATAAATCCTTTCCATCCATCACCTCTTCTATTATGTTATGTTCAAGACATTTAGCTATACCAAACTCCTTTACATGGGGACATTTTTCTTGCTGAGAAAACTCTTTATTGCATATGCAACATCTGTATTTCATTATACCCCTCCTGTCTTTTTTATTTGTCTATTACCATTTTATTGTTTATATTTCAAGTTCGAAATTAAAACTACGATAGCAAATAAAATAACACCTATAATATTTATCCACCAAGCATCTCCTTCGTTAGATGCAAGAACAAGTGATATACCTAATGTTATTCCTAATACTGTATCTAACATGCCTAATCCTCCCATTTTACTGATTTTATTATTTCTTTTATCTCGTTATTGTTATCTATTTCTTCTGGCATACTTTTAATAAAACTATCTACAGCGTCGCTTATAAATTTGTATATTATTTTTTTAAAGTCTTCTTTTGGAAGGTTGTTTCTTTTAATTATAGCAGCAAGCAAATACGATGCTACATGAGCACAGGTATATACACCTTCAAGCTCATCCAGGTTGTTATCAGATAGGACTTCTATAATTTGGCTACCATTATAAATGATTTTTTCGACCATTTCTTTGCTATTTTTATTGCTGATAAACATCATGGCATTACCCTCCTGTTAATTATTAAAATTTTTACCTCATCTTTTATATACGATAAAATTTCGTCCAATGTTATGTTTTTTATATTTTCTTTTGCATACTTTATTATTTTTTCTGCTGTTTCAAATTCTTTTTCGATTCTATCATCAGAAATTGGTTCAAGATGGTGTATATGAGTTTCATATGTATCTCTATCAAACTCAAATACCGTTTTAGTATATCCCTTATAGTATCCGATTATTTCTATAATTCCATACATGTCTTCAATAAAAAACTCTACATTATTAACGCTATGTTTTTTTAAAATTTCCTCTACTTTTTTTCTTTTTGCCGAGTTTTTCTTTCTGGGTATAGGCATGAGTTTTTGTATCTGGCTAAATGGTAAGTTTTTACTGGCTTCGGCTATTTTGTTATAAGCATCTATTCTTTTTTTTATTTCAGAAAAATCCATTTGCTTGCCTCCTTATAAAAGTATTCTGCTGGGCAAATGCCCAGCATGTATATTTTATATATTCGTAAGCAAAGACTGAGATATTTTTTCTTGGTAGTTTTTAATTATTTCATCTATGTCTTTTGCTTCAAATTGAAGTAAAGTTTTAAACATAGATAACTTTTCTATTGATTTTTTGAATTTTTCTATTGAGTTCTGGATATGCCTTGAATGTGCATCTTTGTTAATCAGTTCTATTACATGGTCTGCGGTTTCTTTTAGCTCAGAAAGGAAGTCTTCTTTAAACAGTTTTACAGCAGTTTTTTTGGTTTCTTCTATATCATAAATTGCAAGCGTATAAAACTCACTTAAACCTATTTCATTGACGATATTTTTTAACTTATTAAGCTCAGATATGCTGTTTTTAGGCACAAAATAAACACCTCCATGTTTTCTTATGAGAATTGAGTTTATGTTTTTTAGAACTTTCACAATCATTGTTCTTATATCATCTACGGTATATATTGTCTTAAAATATTCAAAATTTTGCTCTATCCATTTGTGGTCAACATTATTTAGCTTGAGCTTTATGTTCTGTTCTTTTTTGTTAAAGATAATAGCATCTACAAGCTCATAATCTACATCTATATTATTTTGGTCTGCTATTTCATCTACGATGCAGTAGGCAATAATGTCCTCATTGTCTGCTATTTTCCTTACCAGCTTTTCTTTTTCTTTCTTTTCTAAATCCTTCAAAGCCCTAGAAAATGCTTTTTTGTCGCTTACTACAGGTGGAAGATATTTTTTATCCAGTCCATGCTTGTCAAACAGGTTTTCAAGATCTTCCCTTGTTATGGACACATCTGCAAGTGTCCAGAAGCATATTTCTCCTAAAATTGGTGCATTTTGTTTTTGTCCTAACATCATTTTTTAACCCTCCTTATTTTTTTATGATTTTTCTTAGAATCTTTTTTAAAGAAGATGCTATTGATATATTGACTTCAAGAAAAATAATGAGTATTATTATCAATAACATAACAGCATTAAGTGTAAAAAAGAAAAGTGTTAAAAAAGCATTTTTTGCCTTTAATTTTAATTTTTTATACGCCATCCTGTCTCCTCCTTCCTTAATTACATCATCCCCGCAGGGGTTTCCCTGCGGGTCCCACTTGGTTGTAACCAAGTGGGGTTAATCTTTTATTTTTCCATTCTTTCTATAATCATTTCTCTTAATCTTCGCGGTAAATTAGATTTTTTCTGTTTGATAAGTTTATATTCTTTTTCAATATCAATTCCATTTAAAGGGTCTGGTGGAAGCAGATTTTTTAGATTTTCTTTTGAAAGTGCAGGAGCAAAAAGTGTTTTCCAAATTTTAACTTTATCATTCATTTTTTTTACCTCCTTTAAAAATTTTCTACTTCCCATATTTTTCTGGCTAAAGATTTTATTTCATTTAAGTTTTTATATTTCCAGTAGGTATTTTTCAGTTTTGATGCCCAGAATCTTAAACTTATCGGTTCCATTGAAAAGACAATGTCTTCTAAAGCCCCCAACTCATGTTTTTTTAGTATTGGCATTACGCCAGCATAAATCATAGACCTTAAATAACCATACCCATCTTCGGTTTTATAAATTTTCCCTTTGGCTTCTTCTATAAAGCCAGACCTCTTAATAAAATAAATAAAGTTTGGCACAAAAGTTTCGGACTCTAACTCTGGTTTACCTACGATATTTCTCTCTTTGCTGAGAACAGGTTTAAATACTGCCAGTTTTGCTTTTGATATGCCTTGCTGTGTTTCTTTTAATTCAATTATATACAAGTCTCCCATTTTAAACCTCCTTCTGTTTCTTGTGTTTTTAGAGTGAAAAACACTTAAAAGATGGATGTATGTATTTAATCTTTTATTTTCTTTAGTAATCCTATTTCGCAGTGCTTTAAAATAAAATCAGACCCAACATTTCCTTTTGTTCTAAAATCAGGCAATCTTATTGTAAGTCTGAATACTAGCGCCTCATCTCCTGCTTTCATTCTAATTAACTTTCTGTTTACAGGTATGGGCTTTTCTACCAGCTGGGCAAGAGCAAAAGCGGTTTCTACATAGCCAATTGTGGACTCCCACTTGTTTTCTCTTACCCATCTTCTTGCTTCTTCTATGTCTATGAGTCGATACTCATAGACGCCTGGAGTTGTGATTACAGCAGAATTGAGTATATACCTCATGATTATACCTCCTCCTTGTAAAGTTTTAGTAAATGTTTAAAGCATGTTTCTTTTATTCCTTGCCCGTTTTTTTTTGTAATGATTTTAACAGCTGGAGAATTTCTTTAGCTTTCTCTATCGTGTGTTCTTTTCCATGCACAAAGCATGGACAACTTTTGAAAACATCAAAGAAATTTACACATAGAGAACATCCACCTTCCCATTCTTTACCAAAAGGGCAAACTGCGATACTCGGCTTTTCCAGCCATCTTTCAATACCTTCAATAGCAATCTTCAGTTGTTCTTTGTCATAAATTGTTTCCCAAAAGTGTTTTTTTATTATTTCCTTTGCATTCATATTACACCTCCTCCTTAAATTTTTTTAGTGTTTCAAGCAAGGATAAGTTTTTCCAAAATGTTCTCATATGATTAAACTTCTTAATCTTAAGGAGTTTATTGTTTTTGTCTATTATAAGGTAGTAGTTCTTTTTGGTATAAAGAAATCCGTTTCTTGTTTTTCTCTTTGTAACCCTTTGCTGAATGAGGGCTACTGGATAGGAATTGTAAATGCAGTAGTCGTAAATAGAGTAGTTTATTCCCTCGCCCCTGCCTTTCCTGTCCCATTCATTCTTTTCAGCTTCCAATACACCTAAATCTATTACAGATTTAAGCATGTTAGAGGCTATTCTATAAGGATTGAATGGGGCTTTAATGTATATAACATCTATATCATCTTCAAGTATGTTTTGGCTTAATGAAACGGACAAAGCATTTGCAATAAATTTGGCAAAATTTTGAGTATTAAGCATAGCTGTAAGCTCTTTATACTGACTATTTCGCTTGTTCGTATATGCAGCGCTTTTGTATTGTGTAACAAATCGATATAGAAGACTTGCATAGTTGTTGACTGTTCTCTTATACATTTCCCTTTCTTTTGTTTTTTCTTTGTCTGGTGATGGAACACAAAATTCTTTTATGAATCTTTCTGCTTCTTTGAGTAGATGTGGCTTTCTTTTATCAAAGATAGACATAAACCTTGTCATATATCGGTAGGCTTTCCAGAAGTCTTTTTCCTTTAAGACTTCTGAAAATGCGCTCATAACAGCGTTGTTTCTTTTAGCCCCTTCCGCTTCTTTTAGCCCTTCTAAAGTAACCTGCATTACCTTGCCCCTATCTGGCAAGATAATGCAGTCTTTGTAGGTGTGGTATTTAACTCCTGTTTCTTTGAGCATACCCTCGTATTCCTTAAATTTAGCTTTTATAATCTGTTTTTCAGTTATTCCCGCCATCTTCCTCCTCCTCTTTTTCTTTGGTGTAGAGATACATGGCTGTAAGTATAATTTTCTCGAACTTAGCAAGATGTTCTTTTATGATGCCAGGATTAGTAGCCTCGTCTTTGCTGAGCTGGTAATGCAAGTATTTGCCTTTGAGCAACAACCTGTCAGATAGCTTTTCTGTCTCTGGGTCCGCTGTAACAAAATGAGGAAACTGGAAATAGAAATAAATTTGAAATCCTCTGTTTTTACCTGGGTAGTTTTGAATATGGAGCCAAATACCTCTCAGGATATTGTCTTTGGTTTCTGTATCTACTATCTGATACGCCCCTGCATTTGTCTTTGTTAACCCTCTTTGGATTGGCAGAACAACCTCTACAATTTTCCTTTTTTCTACAAGTTTAATAAAAGCTGATACTTGTTTTGTGTTTATCATGATACACCTCCTGTTTTTTATTATATTTTTTATATTTGGTAGATTGCGTCTAAAATTTCCTCGTCATGTTCTAAATCATCAATATGTAGGACTGTATCTGAAAATTTTTTAACTGTGTCGGTGTAGCAATCCACGAGAATTGTATAAACCTTAAACTCAAGGCTTTTCTTTTCTTTTCTGAATTGTTCTAAGAAGCTATCTGATACATTACACTCACCGTCGGTAATAAAAATCACATCAGCTTTTTTAAAATCTTTTTCTATTTTGATATAGTTAAGAGCTGCTTTTAAGGGAGTTTCAAAATCTGTGCCACCGCCAAAAAAGAACTCAAGAATTTCAATTAATTCTTTAATCGTTGGCGGGTTGTTATTAGGAAATGCCCATGTTTGTATTTCCGTATATGACCCAAAATGGATGACAACAAAAGACCTTTTTTGCTTTTGTGCTATAGTAAGGAGTCCCAGCATAACCGCTTTACTCCAGATTTCATTTTCTCCTTTCATAGATCCACTGTTGTCTATGCACACTACGATAGGTCCCTTTGCTTGTTTCTCTGTTCCGATAAGCCTGTATTGGAGTAGCTCTTTCTCCACAAACTTTCTGTAAAACAGCAGCTTTGTGGCAGGATTAGTAAGGTAGGCAAGTTCTGATGGAACTACACGGGCAAGGTCATTGCCAAGTTCAGTATCTACAACCTCGTCCCTGCCATGTTTTATTTTGGTTTCTTGCTTGTATATAGCTAATCTTTGAAATCTACCAGCTATTTCCGCTATTCTTTTTAGCTTGCTGGAGGACATGATTCTCTCAGCAAGCCTGATTTTTTCTTCGGCGGGTATTTTTTGTATTTGACCAGGATTTAAACCCCAATCAAATACAGTTTGCAGATTCTCCGCATCCTCTCTTGCTTTATCAGATGCTTTTCTAATTATTCTTCTAAGTTGGTTGGGGTCTATTTTGGGCTTAGATTTGCTTATCTTTTTTTTGGTTTTTTGTATCTGCTTTTGGGTTTTAGCTATGGCTTTAGCAAGTTTGTTTTTATCTTTTTTGGTTTTTGCTTTTTTAATAAGGTCTTTTAAGGAGTCGGCTTTTGATTGAAGGTCTTGAAGTTCTTGCTCAAGTTTATATTGTTGCTTCAATTCTTTTTTCTGTTGTTCAGATAAGGATTTTAAAATGGCTTGACTCATAGTAGCGGTAGCAACTGCGGAGGAAAATTCATCAAGCTTGGTTAATTCATGGAGCTTTTTGTATTCTGATGTTTTTAGCATTTGCTCGATGAGTGTTTTGTGAAATATGGCTGGAGTAGGAATTTTCTTATTAAACATGGGCCTGATTTTATAAAGGCAGGAGTATATGTCCTGCATAAGGTAGGAAAATGAGGGCAATTCTTTCTTTGCTTCTTGCTCTGTTTTTTTTATCTTTTCAGAATGCTCTTTGACATTCTGAAAGGCGAGGCGGTCGTATTCATCGTGTTTAATTACATACATCTTTCTCCTCCTTTTGTTTTTAACCCTTATAGGTAGGCTAATAGGCGGGCAAAAAGCCCGCCATAAAGGCTAAATTTCTACGCCCAAGCATACCTTGATTATTTCTTTCTGATATACTTGGACTTTCTGGAATATGTCTTGAATTTTCTGGGACTTGTGTTTATGAGCAAGATCAGACAGATGGTCGAGGATGTTTTTAATTTTCTTGTTTGCCTCGATACCAGCTGCTTCTTTCCCTTCATCTAAATTTATAACTTCTTGGTATATCTCCGTTGCCATGTCATACAGCTCCACCGCTTTTGCCTCATGTGGAGCAGCAACAGAGCCTAAAACCTTTACTATGGTCTTTCTTTGTTCTGGAGAAGACCATAAACAATTTTGTAAAAACATGAGGGTTTCCTCATCCACTTCTGGTTTCTGATCCAGAAAAGCATAGGCTTTAAGCACATCTAAAGACTGCTTCCACCGCCTATCAGATGCAATTATGCCTTCTTTATTAAGCTCACGGCGGATTTTAATAATAGACTCGATAATAGTATCTGGAATAGGTAAAGAATCAGCCTGGGCTTGCAAATCCTGTAATTCTTGGAGAGTAATTTTGGGCGGGTTATTTGGCGGGTTATTTGGAGGTGGTGCAGTAAGAAGTGAAGCAAAAGCGGAGTCGTCTGAGATATAGTTTACTTGCAGTCTTACAAGAAATCTGTCATACAACGCCCCAAGTTCCTCTCCTTGAGGCAGCTCATTTGAAGCCCCAAAAAGAGAAATAAGGGGCATCTGAATTGTTTGAGAATCGTTAAAGAAGATCCTTTCCTGCATTGCTGTTAAGAGCGTGTTAAGTATCGCTGATGAGGCTTTGAAAACCTCATCAAGAAAGACAATATGAGCCTCAGGCAGTTTGCCCGAGGTTATTCTTTTGTAATTTCCTTTTTCTAACTCCTGAAGGCTATAGGGACCAAACAACTCTTCAGGAGTTGTGAACTTTGTGAGCAACCATTGAAAATAAGTTGCCCCATCAATAATGTTACATATTTCCCTTACTACCTGAGATTTTGCAGTCCCAGGCGGACCGATAAGAATACAATGCTGGCGGGCAAGAAGTGAAGTCAGTATTGCGTCAATTTGCTCTTGCCTTTCATAAAATTTTTGGTTTAAGTAGTCTTTGATGTGTTGCATGTTACACCTCCTTTATTTTTTTTAATGCTTCTATTCTTATAGGCAAAACAACATCTCTTACAGGATAAAGAATATATACATCTAACTCATCTTTATACATATCTATTAGTGAGTTTAGTGTATTTTTATTTTCAGAAATAGGTAGAGCAAAAATATGCGTCCCACATTCCCTCACAAGCCACAGGTACTGCTTTTGTTCACCACCTTTGGCAATGAATTGAACATCATACAGAATATCACTTTGCCACGCCTTTACCTTTTGTTGGACTATCTTCCACATCTGCAACTGATAACTTTTTGAAATAAAATTTTTGAGGGCTTCCTCAGTTAGAGGACAAAATGCAGCACTGCAGGAATACAGACCTTCACCAAATGCAAAGCAATAGCCATCTGTGTTAAAAATACACTTCCATTTTTGGTTTTCCCAAGATCTATTCATCTTTTACCTCCTTTTGTTTTTTTAACCCAATCTCTTCTTTCAGGTCAAAAAAAGCAGGGGCATATAGCCCCTGCTTATGCGTTATAGATAGCTTATGCGTTATAGATAAAACTTCCAACGATATGGGTATAAAATTTCTCCGCCGAGCTCTTTAGCTATAACTTCAGCCACTTCATCGTATGTCCAGTCCTCTGGTAAATTGTATTTTGATATGTTGCCATAACTTATATCTCTGATAATTTGTTCTACTTGGTCTTTTGAGACAGAAAAAGGAAACTTAAAAAGAAAATCTACGCTTGAGATGTTATCGTGTAATGTTATTACTGCAATCTTTTTCATTTTAGCACCTCCTTTTTATTCGTTCTTCTATTAATTTTCTAAATAATTTTAAATCTTCCTCTCCAAACCTTTGCGTGTGGTAAATTAGGTCTATTATGCCCAACAACCTATATAAAGGTTCCCTGTTAATGTTTTCTATTTCATCTAACATCATATCTATGGTCCTCTCCATTTCTCCTATTTTGGTGGATCCAATCATAATTTGCCCTCCTTTTTTAGTATTTTACTTTTGCATAGTTTGGATATTCTAATGCAGTTTGATATATTTCTGTATTAGGAGTGCCAGATGTAATTATTTCTATTGGCTCATTATGTGCGACTGTAATTGTCTTTTTTTGGGTTCTATAAATAATCTCTTTAAATACTTCAAACTCGCAATATGTAACTTCCGCTACTCCGAAGGCAAGATAATCTTGGAGAGGTTCTTTTTTAATCTGCTCATATCCCTCTTGGTCTGTTTCAATGCAAATATTGGCATATCCTTTATTGCCATACCAGTCTTTTACTATTATAATACCTACAAGTTCGTATTTTGTTTCTTTTCTCATCTTTGCTCCCTCCTTAAAATTTTTTCTTGGTAGGGCTGCTATATTGGCAGCCCTATGCCTGCCTCTTAATCTACAGTATCAACAGCTTCTTTGTATGCTCGATCAAAAAAACCTGAGCCTTCTAACACTTCTTTGAGCCTGTTAAAAATCTTATCATCAGTTACATCAAAGCCTACCCCAGTAAACCAATCGAGGTAGGCAAACTCTATAAGTCCATTGTTATAGAACCTTATCTCATACTGAGGACCTCCCCAGGCTATCTGATACCTGAAGAAGCCCCAGTCTGGAACATAGTCAAAGCAGAGAGGATATTCATTTAGTATCCTCTCTATTTCTTCCTCGATGTCATCTTTTAGAACATCAAGTTCATACCATTGGTATTGGCTGGGGTCTATCTCGACCCCAAACCTATTTTTCAATCTTTGTAAAATTTCCTTCAACGGTTTTTTATGATAAAACAGCAGAAAATCTAAGTCATCTCTTACAGATTCTAAGGTTTTTATACCTTCCTCTTTTAATTTTTCGCTACCATTTAAAAATGTTACTTTGTATTCCATAACTGCACCTCCTTTATTTTATTATTAGAATATCACTAATTATACTATTAAAATCGGTGTCAAGTATTTCAAAAGATAGAATATCCTTTGGATAAAAGATACCAAACTCACCTAAATCTATTGCAACGCGGTTGTCTTTTGTAATTAACTTTACCCTGTTCATTTTTTTTACCTCCTTTGTTTTTATTTTGCCTCAAAAAATGAGCCTTTAAATCCAACCTTTTACACACTTTATCATTGTTTTTTTGCTGGATATAGGTAAATTAAACCCCGCCTAAGCATGAGCTCAAGCGGGGTTTAAAAAAGCTTTTTTTATTTAATTTTAATCAGACAAAATTGGACCATCGCAGGCCCCATGAAATGCGATTTCGCAGTTGTGCGGGTCGCATTCTAAAGATCTGTTATTTACCTCATGCCCGTCGAGTGGGCATTTACCCACCACTAACGGGCAGTTTTTATAACTGCAAGAAAATGATGCAGTCTGCCCGTAAATGTGGCAGGCTGCTCCAGCCTCATCCTTGCCCCTACGATGAGGACATATAGGGGCAAAATTTAAAAATTCTTTTTTAGTTCTTATTGTCATAACATACCCCCTTATTTTTTTTAACTACCTCATAGCCCCACTTTTTAGCTAATTCTCGTGCTTTCTTTAAATCCCGTGCTTTCTGAATAGGCACAGGATCGCTTTTTGGGACTTCCATACACCGCCCGCACTCGGGGCAAGTGTAGGAAGCAAATACCTTAGCCCCGCAATGGGGGCATTTTACCTTATAAGTGGATATACCAGATCTATAATAAAAACCCATAGGTTTTGATTTGATTTTAATCTTTGGTCCTCTTCGTTTTGTCGTTTTACCTAAATAAATGTTGTCAGGAACTTGTTTAATTAAGTCTTGGTCTATACCTAACTCTGATAAAAAATCTTTTAGTCTCATGGCATACCACTCCTTTATTTTTTGCTTAAAAATGCTTAAAAAATAGAGATAAAAAGTAAAGAGATAAAAAAGATAAGGATAGAAAATAAAAAAAGCGCCCCATATGGGGCGCCTGGGTGGTTTAAATGCCAAACCTCTCTTTTAAGTTTTTCTTAAATTTTTTAAGAGCAGGTAAGGACCACCCGTCGGGGTAATCTTGCCTTTGTTTTTTTTCAAGCTCCTCTATTTCTTTTCTCATTTCTTTTATTTTCCCTTTTACTTCTTTTATTACATCTTCAAGTCCCATGTCTTCAAGTGATTCAAGGCTTTTTTTGGCTTTCTTTATTTTTTTCTCAAGTTCTTTTATTCTTGTTTCGTTAGGAGCACATGCGATAAGGACTTTATCAATTAAATTAATAAGCGTTAATGCCTCATCTTTGTTAAGACCCCAGATTTTTAAATTTTCCTGTAATTCTTTTTTTTCTAATTCTTTTTTTAGTGCTTCCATTTTTAACCCCCTTTGTTTTTTTTGTTTTTTGCCACCCCATGCGGGGTGGCATAGTTTTTTTTAGCTTTAGCTAAGGTCTTTTAGAATTTTGTATAAATGATAAATTAATCTTTTCTTAAGATTGCTTATCAAAAAGCAAATTATATCATCATCAGGCATAGGCAAGTTGTGATCTTCTATTATTTGCAGTAATTCTTTTAGGTCTAATGCGTTTATGCCACCAGGATTGCTTTTAAATGTTTCTATAATTTCTTTTAATGTTTTACATTCTGTTAACTTCATTTTTTACACCCCCTTATTATTTTTTTTATGATGTATCTTTTATTATGCATTATACATATACAATACATATTGTCAATATCAAAAATGCATTTTTTAGCCAAAAAATTTTACGCATGCGTCTAATCTTGAATATCTGGAATATTTGGATATTGTTATCGCTTATTATTGCTATTGCAATATCCAGATATGCAATATCCAGATAAATATATAATAGCTAAGCCATATTAAGGCATGAGATAAGGCATAAGGCAAGCCAAAATATAATTCAAGGGCAAGGCATATTAAGACATGAGGCAATAAGCCAAAAGGCAAAGACAAGGCAAAGCAAGGCAAATTTACATATCTTTTATTCTCTCTATCAATTCCTCTTTGCTTATCCATTCTCTATTTATCCACCAGGCTATCCCTCTTAGGAGTTGCTCTTTTAGCTTGTCAAAAAGCACAGGGCTATTTTCTCTCTCTGTCAAGTAATCCACAATAGGAAAGCCACTTCCTCTACCCCCAGGGCAATCTCTTACTATACCCCAATGCTCTTTGTTTAGATCCCATTTTTCTTTTAAGTAATCTAGATATAGCTTTCCTTCTACTCCAGAAATAGAATCATAGTATTTCTCTTTTTGCCCTTCTATCTTGTCTGTAGTCTTTTTAGAGACAATTATTTTATGCATTGTTCTACCACATACAGGGCATATAACTTCTATCATTTGCTTAGGCATTGTTTAGCTCCTTAGCTCATCATATTTATTATTTACTATTTCCATTAATTCTTTTACTTTAGGAGTATAGAAAAACTTATTAAATATGTCTTCAGTTGCTTTAGGATAATATTTTATAAACTCGCTAAATGTCATTTTTGGAAGAATCCTGATTATCGTCGAGTTTTCTTCATCAATAAACCATTTGTTTATATAGATTGCACACATATCACTAAGCATAAGTTTGCCTGTAAAAGCTTCTTCCATAATCTTATTTTGATGTAAATCCATTTCTGCTATAAGTAATCCTGCATTTACATATGCACTATCTATATAGTTAGACCAAAACGACCCACTTTTGCCTCCACTTATTAGGCTATATAACTCATCTAATCCGCTCACTATACCTCTAAATATATAATAAGGATCTGGCTTTTTAATTTCATGGCTTAAGCATATAGCGTAATCAATTAATTTTGGATTAAACACCCATCTTTTTGTTTTATATATATCATCTTCTGCCATCTTCCAGGGTTGCTTTTTAGGTATTTTCACTATAATTTTTGCCATTTTTCTAATATCCTCCAATACTTACATATTGCCTTCTAATTGCTTCTATTTTGCGTTCATTTAACCCAACGCATATAAAACATCGTATAAGAAGTCGAACATTGTTCTCTGTGGCTATTAGAAGGCATGTTTTTATGCTTAATGTATCTCAATTTCACGCACACCTGTTATTTTTATAATACTTGGGTCAATCACTACATAGCATGTTTTATCTGATACCCCTTTTATTTCCATAGGTGCGGTATTTTTATATCTTATACATGTATAACCTTGAGATAAAAGAATATTCCTATACTCATCTACTATCTGTAAATCCTCTTGAGAATTTACAAGAAAGGAATGGTTAAATCCAATAGCCCCGAATGTAGTTGTTTTAAGCTCATTCATCAGCTTTTCTGTAAGTCTAAGCCCTTCTATAGAAACTGGTATATTATCAGCAAGTATACCATAAACCTTTTCAAGCTCCTCTTTTGGTATTAGCCTTGTTTTGCTGTAATACATTACAAACAAGTCTTTCCTTTTAGGAAAAACCTTCTCTGCAATGTCTATTTCAAAGTTTCCTTCGTCGTTTATTATCCAGCTGTTTGAATGGTCTGGCAAATCATATATCTTGCTACATTCTAAAGCTACCTCGTGAATATATGCTTTTTTATTTTCTGACCCATAAAAAATACCTAATCCAATAGCATGAACTTTTACAACATTTTCTGCAAGCTTCCAATCAGCTGCAAAATGAGGACCTATATACCTATCAAATCTTACTTCAACTTCTGAATATTCTTTCCTTGCTTTGAATTTTGTGATTTTTGAAAAGCTGCCATGATATGCTTTTATTATGCTTCCACTATTAGATATTTTTACCATCATCTGCATGTAAAAACCTTCAATGTTTTGAAAATGGATGAACTTTCATTACAATAAAAATCTTTTTACTGCATTCTTCTATATCGTATATATCTTCTGGATTTATCCTTTCCATTGGAATAAAAAAATCCGCTCCGCCATGACTTATATGATATGGATATTTTTTAGCAACTTCTGGTAAATACTTTTCTATTTTATTAAATTCGAATATTACAACATAAGGCTTACCATATTCATCTTCTAAGTATTTATTTATCACATCATCTTCAATACCACCAACTGCCTGTATTGCATACCATACAATTTCTGGATTTCTCTTTGCCCACTTACATGCTTCTTCTTTAAAAAATGTGGTATGTATTCCTTTTACCGTAAACCTTCTTTTACACTCACATTCTTGATACTCATATATTTCATCTACTTGAGCCTTAATCAAATATCCTTTTCTTTGAAAATATTGCAACGCTTTTCTGCATTCATTAATACATTTGTCAGTACCCCAAAGGTCTAATCCTTCACTAAGTAGCTTGTTTTTGTCTAATATTCTTATTCCATGATAAACAAACTTTGGGGGCTTGCTAGTTTTCATTTGTTATCATTTCCTCCAATACCCTAAAAACGGGTGCACTTCCATCACTTTTTTATCTACTTCTTCTATCAACTCTTCATCAGGTTCCGCCTGTCTGTATCTATAAAGGATACTGCTTACAGCATCCTTCCTTTTCCATCTCATAAATCTGATGATTACATTATCAGGTAATCCTGCCTTTGTAAGCTCAACAATAAGTCTTCTTCTTATCATGTGCCACCCTGCTCTCCTTGTAGGTATATCTATCATAGCTTCTCTACAGCATTTCCAAAATGCACCGCTTAATGCTGTCTCTTTAACAGGCTTGTATGAATCAATCCATTTTGCCATAACAGGCTTTATTTCATCTGGAAGATACATCCATCTGGACATACCTCCTTTGGCAGTTGCAATAAATATTTTGCTTCCTTCTATATCCACATGATCTGGCTTTAGTATAGCCATCTCTTTTCTTCTTATGCCATAGATTGTGGATAAAGCAATAAATCCTTGCAGAATTGGCTTCATGTCTCTTGATGCTATTATTAGTTTAATTACATCCTCTTTTGGTAACGCAACAGCTTCTACCTCATCTTCTTCTATATGCGGTGGCGGAATATCTCCAAAGTCAAATTTCATTGTTTTATAAAACCATTTTATTACAGCATATACCTGTTGTTTTGATGTTCCCCTGTATTTTTTATCAGCCCATTCAAAAAACTTCATTGCATCGTAGTCGTCATAATGGTCTTTTTCTCCTATAACTTTAAAAAAGTTTTGCAATATAGCAGATTTATTTGACTTAGTCGATTTATTATAAATCCTATTTAGCCTTAACCTGAGCTTCTCTGAAATATGCATCAGTGTCTTCCTTTTAAAATTATTACAGCTGGTATCGCTATTGCACTTAATAATAATATATCATCTACGTTTATTTTATCTAAAATTGACTTTTCTTTTTTCTTTTGAGTTACAGCATATGGCATTTGTCGCTTGCTAAATTCCTCAATAGGAGCAGCATATGCCTCTCCTGATGGAATAAGTTTTTTTATGTTTTTTAAATAATCAGATATACCATAAGATATTTTTCTGTTTTTTGCTTCTGGTGAATTAGCAATTGACTTTTCTACAAAATCAAGGCCTTTGCTTTTTGCTATATTTACCCAGTAATTAAGACCAGAAGGGTCAGGGTTCCTGCCAAGATACTTTCTATAAAATTCTGTAACCTTAGATTTTATATAAGATTCATTTGTAAATATCCCTGTTTTTGGAATAGTCTCTGTTTTTAATATAGGCTTGGAAGATGCAACGCTGCCTTGCATTTTTATCAAATCTTCTGTCTTTATACCTGTTCTTGACATCCAATTTCTAACACCAGCTGGATTTCTGTATTTAAGATTATCCAAAAGCCATTCTCCATAATCTTCCCAATCTGCTTTTTTAAACCAATAAGAATGCCATTTAGGTCTCATTACAGGAGAAAGAGGATAAAGATAATCCCATCCTATATGGTTAATAAGGAAATCATACATATCTTTTACGCCAAGCATTTGCCTTACACAATTACCATAAGTGTTTAAAACAGCAGGGGCATATTTAAGAGCATCAAAAGAAGCGTTTGCAGGTCCCTGTTGCCTGAGCATTTTCATATGAGCAGCCCATGTTACTACATGAAATTTTGGATTTAAATTCTGAAATGCTATTTTAAGAGGCATCCTTTTTTCTGGAGGAATCTTTGTGTTTATAATATCTCCAAATCTTTTGGCTAT
>Ga0256842_1000694_pt1 | contig 29335 bp, 25 predicted proteins | sample 4559240metaG_FD_185973 | JGI IMG/M metagenome (GOLD analysis project Ga0256842, IMG submission 185973) | Hydrothermal vent microbial communities from Guaymas Basin, Mexico - 4559-240 | ecosystem: Environmental > Aquatic > Marine > Hydrothermal vents | place: Mexico: Guaymas Basin | collected... | reverse complement strand
TATAATATAAGAAAAACGCCATTACTATACATAAATAATTATTATAAAGATGCAAATGACATTATTTTCCCATTCGATATTATTAAAGCTAATTTCTATAATTGTATTATCTATGGTAATGGAGACGAGGAGATTGTTTTAGATGAAAATTCTAATGGTGGAAGTTTTAATTACCTCTTCGACCATGCATTGATAAAGTCAGAAATAAATGTGAATAATAATAATGCTTGGATAGGAATTATTAAAAATCAAAGTCCTGATTTTAAAGATATTTCAAAAAACAACCTACATATAGGTGATAATTCAGCTGCCATAGAAAAAGGGAAAGCAGGTATTTTACCAAATACCGATTTAGATGGTGTTACTCGTGATCCTCAATTACCAGATTTGGGAGCTTATGAGTTTATTCAATAAATTATGCTGAAAATCTATTAAAAATCAATTGTTAATTACTAAATTTAAAAATATAATTTCAATTTTAAAATTGTGTTTAAATTTGTCTAATTATATAACATAATATTTTATGGAAGCGAAATTTTCAAAAAGAGTTAGAGAGGTTCTTAATTACAGCAGAGAAGAAGCTATTCGACTTGGCAACGACTATATAGGTATAGAGCATCTACTTCTAGGTATTTTAAGAGATGGAGAAGGTACTGCAGTGGAAATATTAAAAAATTTCTCTATTGATATTGTAAGCCTTAGAATGACTATTGAGAAGGCTATTCAAAGCGGTAACAGCATTGACGAAGATAAGGAAATACCTTTGATACGTCAGTCAGAAAAATGCTTGAAAAGAACTTATCTGGAAGCTAAAATTTTCAAATCTGATTTAATAAGGATTGAACATCTTCTATTTGCCATACTTCGCGACGAAGACAATATTGCTACCAGAATACTTGAAAAACAAGGCCTTACATACCAGATTGCTGTTGATGAACTTAGAACAATGATTTCGACAAGAGTTAGAGAAGATGAGTTGCCACGTTCAGAGGCAACACCTCCAGCTAATGGACCCGAATTTGAAGATCCTGAAATGAGAAGACCTCAGTCATTTGGTAATAAGCCAAGAATTGGCGAAACAAAATCTAAAACTCCTGTATTGGATAATTTTGGACGCGACTTAACAAAAATGGCTGAAGAAAATAAGCTAGACCCTGTGGTAGGCAGAGAAAAAGAATTAGAAAGAATATCTCAAATTCTGTCGAGAAGAAAAAAGAACAATCCAATCCTTATCGGAGAACCCGGTGTTGGTAAATCTGCTATCGCAGAAGGACTCGCACTAAGAATTATAAATAGAAGAGTTTCTCGTATCCTATTCAATAAAAGAGTAGTTACACTTGATGTTGCCTCTCTTGTTGCAGGCACCAAATATCGTGGCCAGTTTGAAGAAAGAATGCGTGCATTAATAAATGAATTAGAGAAAAATCCGGATATTATAATCTTTATCGATGAAATTCATACTATGGTTGGCGCAGGTGGTGCTACAGGTTCTTTAGACGCTTCTAATATGTTTAAACCAGCTTTAGCAAGAGGAGAAATTCAATGTATTGGAGCAACAACATTAGACGAATATCGACAAAATATTGAGAAAGATGGAGCTTTAGAGAGAAGATTCCAAAAAATACTTGTGGAACCAACTACAGAAGAAGAAACTATTGAAATTCTTAATAATATCAAAAGTCGATATGAAGATCATCACCTTGTTACTTACACCGAAGATGCTATTAAAGCATGCGTAATGCTAACACAAAGATATATCAGCGATAGATTTCTACCTGATAAAGCCATTGATGCATTAGATGAAGCCGGCTCAAGGGTTCATATTACTCATATTAATGTTCCTAAGAAAATCATTGATATTGAGAAACTTATTGAAGATGCAAGAAATAATAAACTCCAGGCTATAAAACAACAAAGGTATGAGGAAGCTGCTTCATTCAGAGATGACGAGACACGATTGCTTAACGAATTGAGTAGTGAAAAGATAAAATGGGAAGAAGAATCAAAAATTCATCGTGAAATAGTCGATGAGGATAATGTTGCAGAAGTAATTGCTATGATGTCAGGAGTTCCGGTGCAACGAATTGCGCAGAATGAAGGCTCTCGACTACTAAGCATGGAAAAAGATTTACAAGCTTCTGTAATTGGACAGGATGATGCTATTACAAAGGTAACAAAAGCAATTCGACGAAACCGTGCCGGACTAAAAGATCCTAATAAACCAATTGGTTCATTTATATTCCTAGGCCCTACTGGTGTTGGAAAAACTCATTTGGCAAAAGTATTATCGAAATATCTTTTCGATTCTGATGATGCAATTATCAGAATTGATATGAGCGAATATATGGAGAAATTTGCCGTTAGCAGATTGGTGGGTGCTCCTCCGGGATATGTAGGCTATGAAGAAGGTGGTCAGCTTAGCGAAAAAGTAAGACGTAAACCTTATTCTGTTATTCTCCTGGATGAAATTGAGAAAGCTCATCCTGATATTTTCCATCTTCTTCTACAGGTGTTGGATGATGGTATTCTTACTGATAGCTATGGTAGAAAAATAGATTTTAAGAATACAATTATCATAATGACATCTAATATTGGCTCACGTCAGCTTAAGGAGTTTGGTACTGGTGTAGGATTTAATACTTCATCACGTAAGGCCTCAAAAAATACTGAGTCTAAAAGGGTTATCGAAAATGCCTTGAAGAAAGCTTTTGCTCCAGAATTCCTTAATAGAATTGATGATGTTGTTCTTTTCGATCATTTAGAAAGAGATGATATTCACAAAATTATAGATATAGAATTGCGTGGCCTATACAATAGAATCAAAGAATTGGGTTATAAATTATCCTTAACTGCTAAAGTAAAAGATTATATTGCCGAGAAAGGTTGGGATCAGCAATTTGGTGCCAGACCTTTAAAACGTGCTATTCAAAAATATATTGAAGATGAGTTAGCTGAGAAAATTATCAGTGCAAAAATCAATGAAGGCGACACTATAAAAATAGATTACGACACTAAAAAAGAGAAAGTCAAAATATCTATTCGTAAAGTAAAAGCAAAAAAATAAAACTCCATATATTCTTATACAAGAGACTGTTGGGAGTTTAAAGGCGAAAGTTTAAAGGCGAAAGTTTAAAGACGAAAGTTTAAAGACGAAAGTTTAAAGGCGAAAGTTTAAAGTGTAAATACATTAAAACTAACATCCAAAATTGAATATGATTAATTCGCATTATTCCAAAAGTAAAAACGAATTGTATAAATAAACTTAAAATAAAAGGAATACTGATAGTATACCTTTTATTTTAAGCTTATTCATTAGTTACATTTTAAAATCTGATATGTCGCGTGGAGAGAAATTATTAATATAACTAATATGATGAGTAATTTCAGCCCTAGCTAAACGAATAAATATATCAGCAGACTTTTTGTACTTTAAATCTCTATTGGCATCAAGTAAAAGCAAATATCCAATTATAATATAACCAGCTATCTCGACTAATCGGCGAGCATGAAAATCGATATATTCTACATCATCTTCATTATAAACTATTTTTACCGCTCCACTATAATGGCGAGTAAGTTTATTAAGAACTTTTTTAAGATAATCTAACTCCGGCAGAACTTCTTCTTGTGCATATTCCTTCATCTTATTGAAATAAGATTTATTTCCAACACCCCGAATAGCAGCAACAACTTGAAGCTGGCTTGTACCTTCATAAATATTAGTAATACGTGCATCACGGAATATTCTCTCTATCTCAAAGTCCTTCATATAACCGGTGCCCCCATGAATCTGTAATGAATCATAGGCTATTTGATTACAATATTCTGAAGAAAATAGCTTAAGAATTGGAGTGTACAAATCGGCATACTTCTGATAATATTTAAACTCTTTTCTCTCATTAGAAGTCAATTTACGTTCATTAGAAATATTCTCATAAATTTTATAAATATCTACATATCTGGCCGTTTCGTAAAGGATAGAACGAATTGCATCAATCTTGGCTCGCATATTTGACAACATCTCATAGATTGCAGGAAACTTAATAATTGGTTTACCAAACTGCTCACGTTCTTTGGCATATTTAAGAGCCTCATAATAAGCAGCTTCTGCAATACCAACAGACTGTGCGCCAACACCCAATCGAGCTGAATTCATCAACGACATCACATATTTAATAAGTCCAAATTTCCTATGGCCAATAATTTCTGCTGGAGCATCTTTAAATACTAACTCACAAGTTGGAGAACCTTTAATCCCTAGTTTATTCTCGATACGACGCACTTTCATTGCATTCATATTCTTATCATAAACAAATAAAGACAAACCACGCGCATCAGAGGTACCTTCCTCTGTTCTTGCCAATACTAAAGAAATATCTGCATCCCCATTTGTAATAAATCGTTTTACTCCATTCAACAGCCATGTTTTCTTTTTCTCATCATAATGAGCAAATAATTGAACAGCTTGCAAATCAGAACCCGCATCAGGCTCTGTCAAATCCATTGCTGCTGTTTTACCTTCATTAAAAAGAGGTAAATATTTATCCTTCAACTCTTCAGAAGCAAATTCATGAATAGTCTCTGCACAATCTTGCAACCCCCATATATTTGCAAAACCTGCATCTGCCCTACTTACTATTTCGGCAGACATTACATAAGGTACTATTGAGAAGTTTAAGCCTCCATACTTTCGAGGCAAAGACATTCCAAATAATTTTGATTGCACAATTGCATCAAGATTTTCTTGGGTACCACGTGCATATTTAACATGATTATCAATAAGTTCAGGGCCATTATGGTCAACATCATCAGCATTCTTAGCCATAATATCGCCAGCAATTTCACCTATTATCTCCATTACTTTGCTATAATTATCCATAGCATCTTCAAAATCTATCGGAGCATAATCAAATAGGTCTTTTTCCTTAAAGTTTTTCTCTTTCAACTCTACTATCCTCTTCATTAGAGGGTGATTGAGATGAAATTCTAAATGTTCGTTATCTGTATAATAATTTGACATAATAATCTTTTCTGCATTAACACTAATTTGAATTCTGACGATAATATTTTATCATTTTTGGAATAACATCTTCTACCGGTCCAACAATATTATAATCTGCAATATTGCTAATAGGAGCTTTAGGATCAATATTAATCGATATTATCTGCGCTGATTGGTCCATTCCTGCTCGATGTTGTACTGCGCCGGAAATTCCACAAGCGATATACAATTTTGGTCTGACAGTTACACCTGTTTGTCCAATTTGACGCTCATGAGGTGCAAAACCCGCATCAACAGCAGCTCTGGAAGCTCCCACTTCACCAGATAATACATCTGCCAATTGATATAGTAAATCAAAATTATCTTTGGAACCTACACCATAACCACCAGCGATAATTATTTGTGCATTTTTAATATTTACTTTCTGTGCTTCGATATGTCTATCGATAATACTTACAACGAAATCGGTATTAGAAACATATTTATCGACATCAATTTTTATTACTTTCATATTCTTCTTTGGTCGAACCGTTTCTTTCTTCATTACTCCTTCTCTAACTGTCGCCATTTGAGGGTGCATATCAGGATTTATTATTGTAGCAACAATATTTCCACCAAAAGCTGGTCTAATCTGATAAAGTAAGTTTTTATAAGTAGTATCAGTTTTCTTCACATAATGGTCACCAATAACTAAAGATGTACAATCAGCAGTTAAACCACAACGTAATGTTGAAGCAACTCTAGGGGCTAAATCGCGCCCAATCGAAGTAGCACCAAAAAGCACAATATCTGCTTCATATTCTTTAATTAATTTACTTAAAATACTGCTATGTGGCAAATTTAAGTATGGGAAAAGCCTTTTGTCTTCGGCTAAATAAATGGTATCTACACCATAAGGCACAAGTTCTTCAGCAGCATTATCTAATTCACTACCAATTACAACAGCTTCTAATTTTACTTTTAATTCTTTAGCTAGTTTATAACCTTTAGAACATAATTCCAAACTCACATCAGCAATATGACCTTCTTCAGTTATCTCGCAATAAACGAATATATTTTTCTTCATAATAAACAGATTATGCTAACCCAAAATGTGGCTGCTGATTAGACTTTTCATTAATTTATTAATCTCTGCATCAGAGACACCAATGGTCTTAGACTCTTTTTGTGTAAAAACAACATTTTCTATCTTTTTTACCTTTGTTGGAGAACCACTAAGGCCAAGATAAGAGATATCTGCCTGCAAATCCTCTACCGACCATTGTGTTAGTTTTAAGTATGGTCTTGATTCGAAAATAGAAAGGTAATCTTCGCTAAGTTCTTGTAATTCGATATCCGTTTTGGCATGTTTATACTTCATCAAGCGTTTAGCATTTCGCATCCTACAAGGAGGAGCACTTGAATGAACGGTTACCAGAACAGGGCAAATAGATTCAAGAATTTCAACACCTCTTTCGAGACGACGCTTTATTTGAATTTTATTGCCATTAAATCCCATAAATTCTTCAGCATAAGTGATTTGTGGAATATTCACTTTTTCAGCTACTTGAGGTCCAACTTGGGCAGTATCACCGTCAATAGCCTGACGACCAGCAACTACTAAATCGAATGGTGCTAATTTTGACACCGCTAATGACAAAGCATAAGAAGTTGCCAATGTGTCAGATCCGGCAAATTTACGGTCAGTAATTAAAACTCCACTATCAGCACCGCGATATATTCCTTCACGAATAATTTCTGCTGCCCTTGGTGGCCCCATAGTTATTATTAATATTTCAGCATCATCTCTGCTGTCTTTAACTCTCAAGGCAAACTCTAAAGCATTCAAATCTTCCGGATTGAAAATCGCTGGCAAAGCAGCTCTATTTACAGTACCGTCTGATTTCATAGCATCCTTACCCACATTACGTGTATCTGGCACTTGTTTTGCCAATACTAAAATTCTAAAACTCATAAATATCTGTGTTTGTTCGTAATCTACTTTTACAACATATTATAACCTATAATATAAGCTGACAAATATAATAAAATGATTAGAATAATTGATTTGTTTTTGAATTATCATTGTTTTCAAAAAGCATGCTCTTTTTTCCTATTTTCGCCTTATGAAACGAACATGACAATTTTTAATCGTAAATTGACCCTCAAGGTCATGATTATAATATTGTCTTGAGAGTTACATATCACCAACTTAACAAATTATAAACATATGAAACGAACATGACAATTAGTGCTCCCTGCTGTCAAAATATAATGGACGTGCAGGTCTATTATAAATAACATATATTCAGTTAATTCTTTAAAATTTAAACAATGAAAACAAATGAAGATAATATTATAATACTTTTGCGCAAAATACTAGCATTAGCTTTTCCTGATAATTTTGAAGCCACTGATGATACTAACAGAAAAGTTGTTTTGAATAAGTTTCAAGAATATGATACTGATTTATATAATATTATAAATGAATTTCTAATAGCATTTGAATCTTATAATTTTATCATCAGTGATTATCAACTAAAACTAAAAGCAGATGATATCTGGCACAACCAGTTAGATATGTTTAAGAATATATTAGAAAAGAGAAAAACAAATTTAATACTTGCATGCAAAGAAAAAAGTATTAATATTGATTACGAATTAGAAAATCTTTTGAATTAATGGCGACACTCTCCAATAAAAAAACCGGATTATTTTTTGGATCATTTAATCCTATACATACAGGTCATTTAATTATTGCCAATCATATAGTTGAACATACTGATTTAGAAGAAGTCTGGTTTGTTATTTCTCCCCATAGTCCATTTAAGAAAAAGTCAACATTACTTGCTGATCATCATAGATATGCATTAGTAAATTATGCTGTAGAAGACAATCCAAATCTGTGGGCTTCGAATATTGAATTTGGATTACCTCAACCTTCATATACTGCTCATACTTTGTCCTTTCTAGAAGAAAAATACCCTATGAAGGAGTTTTCTCTAATAATGGGAGAAGATAATATTATTCATATTGACAAATGGAAGAATTATGAATTTATTATCAATAATTTTCCAATATACGTTTATCCACGTCCTAATATCACAAAATCTATATTCTTATCACTTCCCAATGTCCATATTGTTAAAGATGTTCCTATGATGAATATTAGCTCTTCATTCATCAGGAAAAGTATAAAAGAAGGGAAAGATGTCAGATATCTTTTATCAAAAAGGGTTTATGATTATGTAATGGAAATGAATTTTTACAGGAAATAGCACTTACTACAGTTCGTATTTATTTCTCCAAAAAAAAAACCGTGGCCAAAGAAAATTGACCACGGAAATATTATATAATAGAAATAATTTTCTATTCTTCTTCAGACTCTTCTGCATATTTTTTAAGCAATTCTTTCTGAACATCACTTGGAACCTGAGCATAATCGCTATAAGCCATATGGAAAGTTCCTCTACCCGATGTAAGTGAGCTTAATGTAGTACTATATCTATGCATTTCAGCTAAAGGTACTCTAGCAGATATTTTCTGATAATGACCTTCTGAACCCATACCCATAATCATTGCACGACGACCTTGTAAGTCAGTCATTACATTACCCATCATTTCCTCAGGAACGTAAACGTCAACATCATAAATAGGCTCCATAATTTTTGGTCCTGCATTCTTAAAAGCAGTGCTAAAAGCATTACGACCTGCTAATTTAAATGAAATTTCATTTGAATCTACAGGGTGCATTTTACCATCATAAACATAAACAATAATATCACGTGCATAAGAACCAGTAAGTGGACCTTCTTCCATTCTCTCATTTATACCTTTAAGAATTGCAGGTAAAAATCTTGTGTCGATAGCACCACCAACAATACAATTTTTAAAAATAAGCTTACCGCCCCATTCTAATTCATACTCATCAGTACCTCTGATATTAAAATCACCTGGATCTTTATAATCCTCGGTATATGGTTGGATCATTAAATGAACTTCACCAAATTGGCCGGAACCACCCGATTGTTTTTTGTGACGATAATTTGCTTTTGCAGACTTAGTAATGGTTTCACGGTAAGGGATTTTAGGCTCAAAAAATTCAAATTCTATCTTATGAATTTTATCAAAATACCATTTTACTAGGTTAATATGCTGCTCTCCCATACCTTCAAGAATTAGTTGTTTTAATTCTCTTGAATAACCAACTCGAAGTGATGGGTCTGTTTTATGCATTTCGTTAAGCAATAAACCCATTTTCTCATCATCAGAAGAATTAACAGCTTTAATAGCTATAGTGTAAATTGGATCTGGCCATAATATTTTGTCAAGAACTAAACTTTTGTGCGAAGAATCTGCCAATGTATCATTTGTATTAGTAGATTTTAGTTTTATAGTAGCTCCAATATCTCCGGCATAAAGTGTCTCAACTTTCTCACGAGTTTTACCGTTGCTAACAAGTATTTGCGACAAACGTTCCTTTGAACCGGTAACTGTATTTATTAAATCCATCCCTTCTGTTACACTACCTCCATAAACTCTAAAATAGGTAATTTCACCTAAATGGGGCTCTATCTCTGTTTTGAATACAAATAAAGCTGTAGGATCATCCGGATTTGAGAACATCTTATCTCCATTATTAGTAACTCTACAACGACGTGTTGGTCGTGGTGCTGATGCTCCAATAAATTCTAAAATACGACCGGCCCCAATACATTCTTTAGCAGAAGTTATAAATACAGGGAAATAAGCTCTATTTGCAATACCTAATCTAATTCCTTCACGCAATTGATCGATTGTTAAAGTATCATTTTCGAAATAGATTTCCATCAACTCTTCAGAACCCTCAGCAGCAGCTTCTATAAGTTTCTTTTCCATTTCATTTGCTCTTTCCAACTCTGATTCAGGTATGTCAGTAATTTCTGCATCCCCACCACCTTTATTATACTTGATTTGTTTCATATAAACTAAATCAATTACAGTATCAAAGTCAGGACCTTGGTTCACCGGATATTGAGCAACTGTTACTTTTTCACCATAAGCATTTTGAAGTTGAGTTAATGTTTCATCGAAATTAGCTTTCTCATGATCCATTTGATTCATGATAAACACAGTAGGAATCTCCATACGTGATGTATTTCTCCATGCAATTTCTACTCCAACATTCAATCCCTCATGTGCATCCACAACTAACAATGCTGTATCAGCAACATTCAATGCTGAAACTACTTCTCCCACATAATCAGCAGTTCCCGGAGTATCAATAATATTGATTTTCTTACCGTTATAAATGGTATTCATTACTGTTGAAACAACTGAATTTCCTTTGTCAAATTCAATTTCTCTGTAATCAGAAACAGTATTATTATCTTCAATACTACCTCTACGTTTAATACTTCCTCCTTCGAAAAGCATGGCTTCAGCCAGTGTGGTCTTTCCAGATTTCGCCCCGCCAACTAAGGCGATGTTTTTGATTTCATTGGCATGATAAATTTTCATATGTGTAAATTTTATGTGTTGTTAATAATAAACTTTGCAAAATTGAAACTAGATTGACTTGATTATTTCTTTCTTCCTCACGAAAAATAATTATAGACTTAAAATGCTAAGTCCATTTAACTTATAAAAAAGATAAAGCTGAAAGAAATTATTTATCGCCACCTATATTAATATCTCAATAATTACAAAATTCCATGTGTTGTCAAAGTACAAATATTCCTTTGTATGATAAAGGGACGTAAAAGTAGGAAAAAATTCTTAATGCTAAGTGTTTTTTTTACATAAAAATTAATTGAAATATATTAGTGTTTTTCCAATTTAAATAAATTGAATTTATTAAAAATATTACATAAAGGAAAGGAATTTTGTAATTAATAGATAAATGAAAATACTATCTATTTTATTTTTCAATATACTTTATAACATCATTTAAATTGATTGGCAATGACGCATCTAAAAATGCTACCTTATAAAAATCTTTATACTTTGTATTGCTTATATGACTATTCCAGATATGTTCGATATACCACATTGGTTCTTTTCCCCATCGGTAGTCATTTAGCTTTCTCTTTACAAAAGTCTCTTTATCTATTTTAAGATATATTTTTTTAGAGTAGAGTTTATTAAGGCTATCAAAATGATAAGCAAAAATACCTTCAGAAAAAACTTTATCATATTTGGAATTAGCATCAATAACATCTTTAATAAAACGTTCTATATCTATCGTTTGCTCATATTCCCAATCAGTATGACCATTAATTTTTTTAAGTGTATTAGTGGGAAATGCATAATCATCTTGACATAAATGTATTGCATTTGAATCTCCATAATGGCTTACTAATTGCTTTGCCAATTGAGACTTGCCAGAGTTACTACTCCCTCCTATTCCTATTACCATTTTAAGTGTGTGTAAATAAAAAAAATCAGCGGCAAAAGTATATAATATTTAGGCTTAAAAATTAATTGTTTTAAAATCATAAAAACACGTGGAATTAATTAACTTTGCAATTCATTAATCTAACGAACATATACATGCTTATAAAGCTATACGAAGAAAATACAAATCCAAGGCATTTAAAACAAATTACTGAGTGTCTGAATGATGGAGGTATAATTATTTATCCCACTGATACATTATATGGTTTTGGCTGTAGCATCTCCCGACCAAAGGCAATTTCTAAAATAGCTCAAATTAAAAATGTAAAAATGGAGCATAATACATTTTCAATTATTTGTTATGACCTTAGTCAGATGGCAGATTATGCTCTACCAATACAAAATAATTACTTCAAAGCTATAAAAAGATGCTTTCCTGGTCCTTTTACTTTTATTATGGATGCAAATAATAAAGTGCCAAAACATCTGCACCGTAAAAAAAAACAAGTAGGAATTAGAATTCCTGACAATAATATCTCACTCTCCATAATAGAAATGCTCGGTGATCCACTAATCTCAAGCTCTTTATCAATGAATATAAATGAAATTGAATACAGTACTGATCCTGAGCTTATCTACGAACGCTATGGAGATATGGTAGATATAGTAATTGACGGTGGCTATGGAGGAACAGAGCCTTCCACTGTAGTTAGTTTTGAGAACGACGAATTTAACATTATAAGAACAGGAAAAGGAAATACAGAATTAATATATTAGTTATGCCTTCTAAAAAAGAAATCTTTCTAAAACATCTTGGACAAACATCACCAAACCCTATGGCAATAGAAATAGTGTCGGCAAAAGGTGTATATATGTATGGTCCCGATGGCAAAAAATACATAGACCTGGTTTCGGGGGTTTCTGTTAGTAATTTAGGACATCATCATAAGGAAATAATAACAGCTATAAAAGAGCAAGTAGATAAGTATATGCATCTGATGGTTTATGGTGAGATAATACAAGCTCCCCAACTAAAATTTGCTAAGCTTCTAATTGAACAATTACCTGATTCTCTCAACAGTGTGTATTTGGTAAACTCCGGTAGTGAAGCTATTGAAGGAGCAATGAAATTGGCAAAAAGGATAACTGGAAGAAGCCAGATTATTAGTTGTAAAAATGCCTATCATGGAGGCACACATGGAGCCCTAAGCATAATGGGGAGTGAAAAATACAAAACTGCCTATAGGCCACTCCTACCTGATACTTCTCTAATAAGTTATAACAGCATTGATGATTTGCAACAAATTACAGAGAGAACTGCTGCAGTAATTGTTGAGCCAGTGCAAGGAGAAGGTGGTATAATTAGTCCAAGAAATAATTATTTAACGGCCTTAAGAAAACGATGTGATGAAACTGGGGCTTTACTGATTTTTGACGAGATACAAACAGGTTTTGGAAGAACAGCTAAACTTTTTGCATTTATGAAATATAATGTTACTCCTGATATTATGTGCATTGCAAAAGCTATGGGAGGTGGAATGCCAATTGGTGGTTTTGTTTCTTCTACCGAGAACATGAGTAAGCTAACATATAATCCTGCTTTAGGACATATTACTACTTTTGGAGGACATCCTGTTTCTGCTGCGGCAGCTTATGCACATCTAAAATATTTGGTTGATAATCCTGACTTAATAGAAAAGGCTGAAGAAAAAGCACAACTCTTTTATTCTAAACTTATCAAACATCCACTTGTTGAAGAGATTAGAAGTGATGGTTTATATATGGCTGTGAAACTTAAATCTCAATCAGCTATTGAAAAAATATTGGATTTAGCTGCCGAGAAAGGAGTTATCAGTGATTTATTCCTTTTCGATTCTACAGCATTTAGAATATCACCTCCACTTATAATTACTAAAGAAGAAATTGAAGAAGCATCTAATATATTATTAGAATGCCTTGACGAACTAAATAATTAATACTTTAAGAATGACACAAAAACAAGAACAAGAAAAATATATGCAACTTGCTATTGAATTAGCACAAGAGAATGTAAAAACAGGTAAAGGTGGACCTTTTGGTGCCGTGATTGTTAAAAATGGGGAAATTATTGCTACCGGCGCAAATAGTGTTACTAGTTTAAATGATCCTACTGCACATGCAGAAGTTACAGCTATTAGAAATGCATGTAACAAATTAAATAGTTTTCAATTAGATGATTGCGAAATTTATTCAAGTTGTGAACCTTGTCCAATGTGCCTGGGAGCTATATATTGGGCCCGACCTAAAGCATTATATTTTGCTGCTGACAAAAATGATGCTGCTAAAGCCGGCTTCGACGATTCATTTATTTATGATGAAATAGAATTAGATTATTCTAAAAGGTCTATCAAAACTTTGCAGTTAAATATAAATACTAAGCTTAAACCATTTGAAGATTGGGATATTTCCGAACTAAAGTTATCTTATTAAAAATTTTTTTTAGCTTAGTAATTTAGGTATAATATATTGTATCAGCTTAAGTTACTTTTGTTAAAGATTCAACTTCTATAACTTTACCCGAAGGCATTTCACCTAATTTAATATCCCCTATTCTAACGCGAATTAGCCTTAATGTTGGAAATCCAACTGCTGCTGTCATTTTACGCACTTGTCGAAATTTTCCTTCTGTAATAATTATTGAAGCCCAAGATGTGGGTCCGTGGACAGCTTCATCACGGATACGGCGACTTCTTTCCGGGAAAACTGGCTTTTGTTCTAAGATAAATGCTTTACATGGCTTAGTAGTATATTTTTTACCATTTATTCCTATCTCAACTCCTTTTTTGAGCCTATCAATAGCCTGCTGATTTATTATTCCATCTAATTGAACGTAATATTCTTTCTCAAATTTATTACTGCGAATATACTCACTAAGTTTACCGTCAGTAGTCAACAACAAAAGGCCTTCTGAATTTACATCCAGCCTGCCAATAGCCATAGTTCCTACCGGAAAATCGTATAAATCTCCCAAAAGAGGTTTCTTTCGTTTATGTGGATTTACAAATTGAGAAATATATCCATAAGGCTTATGGATAATAAAATGTCGATGCTGCTCAGAAGAATTCATAAGTATTAATATTCTTCCATAATTTCTATAAACTTTAAAGCCAACTTCTCATAAGTGTGATTTTCCAATGCATAAGCTTTACCCCTTTGTCCCATCTCTAATAATTCCTCATCTGATTTTTGCAGCATTTCATCTACCGCATTAACAAGAGCGTCTGTATTTTCGGCTTCAATACTTATCCCACATTTTGCCTCAGCAACCATATTATTTCCCGCTTCTATAGCTTGAATTATTGGTTTAGAAGACATCATATAATCTATTAATTTATTAGGACTTATACCATATTTAAATAATGATTGTTTCTGGAGCCCTATATATAAATAGTCTAATTTTGACAACAAATTTGGAATCATTATTTTATCAACAGCACCCATAAGAAATATATTTTCTAATCCAAGGGAATTTATTAGATTTTGCAGATTTTCTTCCTCAGGCCCCATTCCAAAAATCATAAAAACAATATTTTTGTCAGTGCATTTAGCAGCAGCATAAATAAAATTATCCAATGCATTTGCCAAACCTAAGGTTCCGGTATAAGCAATTATTTTCTTTCCTTTCTCTTTAAAAGACTCTATTTTGGAAAGCAATTCCTCATTTATTTGAATATTTTCATCCCATTCGTCAACACATATTCCATTTGGAATATATCTCCATTTACTTAAATCAAGACCATGAGAATGCATATGCTGCTTTGTATTAGGCAGCATAGATATTACTTTATCGGCATATTTATAAGCAAAATTCTCTCCTGCCTGCATTATTTTAATAAAAGGATGCTTTGGAGACATTCCTCCTAACTCCATAGGAGAAAGCGGCCATAAATCATGTACTTCGTAAAAATATTTAGCATTTGATATTCTTGCTATTTTCATAGCAGGGTAATTATCAATAGTATAAGTACTTGAAGCTATAACAATATCAGGATTATAAAGTTTAAGAAATCTTAATGAATTCATCCATAACTTAGACGAAAAAGATAACATATTAAGAAATCGTTTTACACCATTACCATTGTATTTAGAAGTACGTACCCAAACATAGCGAATATCATCAATTATTTCCTCTTCAAAATCAGATTTAGCTGTCGAATTAAACTTACGAATATGACTTTGAGTACTGGCCACAATAGTAACAACATGGCCTAATTTAACCCACTGACGAGCAAGATAGTAAGGTCTATATTCCATACCCATACTTGGTGATCCTGCATAGTGGTTTATTATAATGATATTCATTAATTAAGATTTATTATTACCAAAGACAAAAGTATGGGATTTTTTCGGATAATGAATTATCGATATTTAATATTATTCATCATAAATATCAACCAATAATTACATCAACCGTATTTTTGCAAAATTTACGATTCTAATGACCAATATTTTGGTATTTTTGCATTCTATATAATAACAAACTGCATGTATCAAAATGTTTAAATCTAAAAAACCACGTCAATTTAATTTCAAAACACGCTATTGGAATCCTGAAGAGGAAGAAAGAAAGCGTAGGAATGAAAGACTAAATCGCCAGAAAGAAGATTATAACTTTGATGCTGATGAATTTAGAGATGAATTATCATTTCGATGGGGACTGAATAGAGTAACAAATGCTGATTTTAATAAAAAAAACACATCATTAAATCGCATGGTAATTTTATCAATAATAGCAGGAGTCATTATTGCGATAATTGCATATATGACGTATTTATAATGGTAATTGCTTTAAACTAATTACCAAAAATTCTATAGAACTTTCATTGTATGACAGATATAATAAATTTACTTCCTGACTCTGTAGCTAACCAAATAGCGGCAGGTGAGGTTATACAAAGACCGGCATCAGCGGTAAAAGAGCTTATGGAGAATGCTATAGATGCAGGTGCTTCGGAGGTAAAACTTATAATTAAAGATGCTGGGAAAGGACTTATCCAGGTTATAGATAATGGATGTGGAATGTCGCCTACTGATGCTCGTATGAGTTTTTCCAGACATGCTACTTCAAAAATCACGCAGGCAAATGACCTTTTCAATATTCAAACGATGGGTTTCAGAGGTGAAGCACTAGCTTCAATAGCTGCAATTGCTCAGGTTGAACTAAAGACAAAAAGAATAGATGATAAAATTGGTACTCATATTATTATTGAAGGTACCAAAGTAGTAATGCAAGAAGAAACAGTTTGTAATAATGGAAGTATTTTCACTATTAAGAATCTGTTTTATAATACTCCTGCTCGTAGAAATTTTCTTAAGTCAAATAATGTCGAAAATCGCCATATTCAAGATGTATTTACAAGAATAGCATTGGTAAATCCTCATATTTCGTTCCACTATTTTGATGATAATAGACAAAAGTTTAATCTTCCTATTGGAAGTTGGAAACAACGCATTATTGATTTCTTTGGCAAAGGCTTAAACCATAAAATACTAAATATCAAGGAATCAACAGAATTAGTAAATATTAGTGGATTTATTGGCAAACCGGAGACAGCTAGAAAAACGCGTGGAGAACAATATTTCTTTGTTAATAAACGCTTTATAAAGCATCCATACCTTAATCATGCGGTACAAAATGCATACGAAGAATTAATACCAAATGGAGCATTTCCTTCCTATTTTATTAATTTTGAAGTTGATCCTAAAAGAGTAGATGTAAATATTCATCCAACAAAGACAGAAGTTAACTTTCAGGATGAGAAAGCTATTTATGGATTGTTGAGAGCTGCAGTAAAAATGACATTAGGCAAATTTGCTTTTACACCGGTATTGGACTTCGAAGCAGAGATGAGCTTCAATCCTGCACCCTTGCCAGAAGGCAGTCAAATTAAACAGCCTGAAATAAAAGTTAACCCTGACTATAATCCTTTTGAATCAACTAATAACAAAAAATCAAGTAAGAACACATGGAAAAAGCCGGAACCAAGTGAAAGAGAACAAAGTAACTTTGACAATTGGCAAAAAATGTATGAAGAAGTTAGAGTACCATCTTCAATAAATCAAGATAGTGAATTTCATGAATTTAAAAATGAGGAGAATAAACACCCTGTCAATTTCTTTCAAATTGCCAATGAGTTTATTGCTTTTAGCGATGAGAATGGTTTGTGGCTTATAAAACAGCAGTTAGCTCACGAACGAGTTTTATATGACAGATTTGCAGCTATAATGGATAATACTTCTCCTATAAGTCAAAAAATGTTATTCCCTGAAACCATTCAATTCAGCTCTAGTGATATGGATTTAATTAATGAATTATGGGATGAAATTATGGCTTTAGGCTTTATACTGGAGAAGACTAAAAATAATGATATTCAAGTAATTGGAGCTCCTCCAGAGTTCAATAGTGAATCAATACAACCTGTATTGGAAGGAATGCTAGAACATTACAAAAACAATCAGATTAATTTAAGACTCGACAAACGTCAAAATATACTTTTATCAATGGCAAAGAATTTGTCAGTAAAGTCTGGTCGTAAATTAAACCAAGAAGAAATAGATGCCTTAATGGAGGCTTATTTTGAAAGTCAACAAAAGGATATGTCTCCCTCTGGAAAACGAATTATCAGTGGAATCTCCAGAGAAGAACTAAATAATAAATTTAATTAAAACAACATTATATGAGCGAAATAAGAATGGGTGGTTATAACATGCTACCTCCCGTAGTTAAAAACTTGATAATCATCAATGTGCTATTTTATTTAGGAACAATGTCTATGGGAGCAACCCTACATATAGACCTAGCCAAATATTTAGGCTTACATTTTTTCCTGTCTCCTGATTTCATGCCACATCAAATTGTTACTTATATGTTTATGCATAGTAGTACTGATTTTAGTCATATTCTATTCAATATGTTTGCATTATGGATGTTTGGCTCCACTTTGGAGAACTATTGGGGACCAAAGAGATTCTTAATTTTCTATATGGTAGCAGGTATAGGAGCAGCATTTGTGCAACTACTCACAATGTATATTTCTTATAGTAATTATTCATCAGGACTATCACCGGAAATTGTTCAACAAATTTTAAGAGAAGGACCAGTTATTTTCTCTCAAGGACAAAACTATGTTGACACTGCAATGGGAGGAATGAATGCCGTTTTAAACACTACTGTTGTGGGAGCTTCTGGATCTATTTATGGATTACTATTAGCTTTTGGAATGACATTTCCTGAGGCCCTTATTTATATTTACTTCCTATTCCCTATTAAAGCAAAATGGTTTGTAATTATCTTTGGAGCATTAGAATTATTCTCAGGAATAAGAAATAGTGCTACCGATAATGTAGCTCACTTTGCTCATCTTGGGGGAATGCTATTTGGATTTATTCTTATTAAAATATGGCAAAAGAAGCAATTTAGATATTAAAATATTTACAAAATGAACTTTTTTAATAATCCATATCAAGGTAGAAATATAAAAGAATATTATCGCAATTTCTACTATCAAAATAAACTATTGGTTTATATGATGGCAGCTAGCTTGGTATTACTAATAATAGGTAGAGCTGGTTTTTTAAATATTTTTTATTATGTATATCTTATTTATTTTGGTGGGTTTATTATAAAACAGTATCTTGGAGAGCAAAAAGTATTAAATCTATTTCTATTCTCCGGCATCGCAGGATTAATATTATTTGGATTACTTATTCCACAACAAATTATAAGTCTATTCAGCATTCAAGCTTTTATAGCATCAGCATCATTAGGATTACTAGCAGGTGCTGCGAGCTATGTTCCTAATATGGAAGTAATGCTTGTTTTCTTTGGTAGAGTAAAAATAAAATGGATTGCTTTAGGATTAATAGGAATAGACTTGCTACATATTATCAGTGGAGCAGACATCCTAACACTAAGTCATTTAGGGGGTGTTGCATTTGGTGCTTTAAGCATGTACTTATTAAGATCAGGAAGATTTAGAATTAATAATCCTTTTAAAAATATATTTAAACATAAAAGACCATATTATAAAAAATCAAAACGCTCAAAAAATACTAGGACATCAAGACCCGAAAATGATGAAGATTATTTGGATAGAAAGAATAAAGAGCAAGCGGAAATTGATAGAATACTTGACAAAGTAAAGAAGAGTGGTTATGAAAGTCTAAGTGCCAGCGAAAAGCAAAGATTATTTGACAAAAGTAATAATGGATAATATCAAAAAACGAAAGATTGGTTTCTGGGGATACATTCTCAGATTTGTTAACTTAATATTATTAGTAGCTTTATTAATATCATATATCGCTCAATGGATTAGCCCCACACTTTTTTGGCCAATTGCATTTTTAGGTATTTCAATGCCATTTCTTTATGTGCTAAATTTTATATTTGTTATTCATTGGCTTATTCGTAGACGTAAGTTTGTTATATACCCGCTAACTGTTTTTTTGTTAGGACTGCCTTTAATTGGTAGATTCTTTAATATTGGTAATAATACAGAGGTTGTTGATATGAATTCTCCTTTCAAAGTATTATCCTATAATGTGCACGTTTTTGATCAATATCATACTAAATATGGCAGTAAGTCTTATGCCAGAGATGGAATACTTAAATATCTAAAAAATGAGGATGCTGATATCTATTGCTTTCAAGAATTCTATAGCAGAAAGGACAATAATAATATGAACAATATAGCCTTATTCAAGAAAGAATTAGAAACGCCATATGTATATTTTGCTAATTATTCTTCTAAATCTAAATACTTATACAATATAATCTTTAGTAAATATCCGATAGAAAACAAAGGAACAATTAATAATGAATACCAAGGCGAAATGAGTAGTATTTATGTTGATCTTAGAGTAAAATCCAGTAGTTTACGAGTATATTCTATTCACTTACAGAGTTTTCAAATTTCTAGCGAAAGGGATATTTTAGATATGGATATTAACATTAAAAGTACTCAAGGCCAACAAAAAATAAAGAAAAGTTCTATCAGGATGACGAATAAGTTTAAAACGGCTTTCAAATATCGTTCAAAACAAATAAACAAATTAAAGGAACATATTGAATCAAGTCCATTACCTGTAATTGTTGCCGGTGATTTTAATGATACGCCTAGCTCATTTGCTTATGGAAAATTAACGATGGATTTGGAAGATTCATTTATAGAAAATGGTAAAGGTTTTGGAGAAACTTATATTGGCCCATTTCCCTCTTTTAGAATAGACTACATCCTTCATGACTCAAGGATAGTAAACTATAAATACACTACAGCAAAAGTAAAATACAGCGACCACTACCCTATTAATGCAGTTTTTTCTGCTACTGACATTAGCAATTGATTTTACTTTTTAAGGTATTCCTCTTTCTTTACTATTGCAAAATACTCATTATCAATTTTATTATAACCGTATTCATAACAGAAATAATAATACTTTTCATTTTTAGTTTTGTAAATATTGGTATAATATCCAAAATCAAAACCTTTATCTAACAAATGTTTACGACTTACACGCTTAACATCTTTAGCTGACTTTTCAATAATTTCTTCCATTATTCGCCTATTTTTTCGCAGTATATAATTTACTTTTCTAATATACGAATTAGCTTTGGCAGTAAATCTATTATTATAGGTATTACGACACTGATCAGAGCAAAATTTTTTATCTATTCTGCCAAAAATTGGCTCACCGCACTCCAAACATTTTCTTTTTTCATCCATAATTATAAGGTTTATTTTTATGAATGACTAAAGTAATAAAAAAATCAATATATATTTATATGAGCGCAGGCTAAAAAGGATCTTTATTTATTTCGACCTTATTTTTTTTACGTAAATATCGTAAAACAATGTCGCTCTGGCAGGAATTTTATTATCATCACCAAGTAATCCATAGGCGAGATAAGAAGGAATAACTACTTTTGCTCTATCGCCTACTTTGAGCAATTTCATTGCCTGATGCAAGCCGCTAGGTTCATCACTATTATCTACCTGAAAGGTTTTATCACCTAAGTTTTTACTGGAATATACTTCTTCTCCCCTAATTAATGAAACCGTGTATTCTATAGTAACAATATCTTCACTTTGCACTTTTTTCCCAACACCTTCTTTATAAATAAAATATCTCAAGCCTGTTTTTGTTCTTATAAAATTCCATTTTCTACGCGTTAAATAATCATCAATTTGTTGATCTTCAACTCTTATATAGGCTTTATTTATTTTAACAAAAGCTTCATCTACTTTCTTTTTATCAATATGCTTTTTATGGACATTATCATTATTATCATTATTATCATTATTACATCCAAAAAAAGAGATAATAGTAATTAATAACAATACTCCTATTTTAGAAATTATTGACATTCTATATTAAGGTTTACAATTAGTTCTTCTAATTTCTTTGTTGTTTCTTCCAAACTCAAAAAAGACTTTCCACCTGCCGCATTATGATGTCCTCCTCCCTCAAAATACTTACGAGCAAAGGTATTAACATTATAATCTCCTTTGGAACGAAAAGAAAGCTTTATTTTATTATCTTTTTCCGACATAAGAACAGCAAAACAAATTCCTCTAACTGATAAAGCATAATTAACAATTCCTTCTGTCAATCCTTCAGCATTTCCATATTTATCCAGTATTTCTTTACTCAAAATAATATAAGCGGCATGATGTTCAGGAAAAATCTTTAATGCCTCATCTATACTATAACCTAAAATTTGTAATCTCTCAACAGAATTATTATTATAAATCAGATCGTGAGTTTCTTTTACATCCACACCATAACGTATTAGATCAGCTGCCGATTCAAAAGTCTCAGGACTATTACAGCTATATGCAAAAGAACCTGTATCTGTCATTATACCTACAAAAATATCAACGGCAATCTCTTTATTTATAAATTTTTTCAGATTTGAAACTCTAAGAATATCAAAAAGCAATTCTGAAGTACTAGATTTATCAGGATAAGAAAACATCAAGTCAAAATATTCCTCTTGAGGAAACAAATGGTGATCGATAAGGATTTTAGTTCCAACAAAAGAATTCATTTTCTTTTCGACATTTGCAGTTCGATGAGGAGCGTTAAAATCCATTGCAAAAAGCAAATCAGCTTCGCGCATAGCTCTACTTGCCTGCTTGGCTTTATTATCGTATATAAGAATTTTGTCTTGGCCTGACATCCATTGCAAAAAATCCGGTATTGGATTAGGACATACCACTGTAGCATTCTTTCCCATTTGCAGCAATACTTGTTGTAAAGCTAAAGCCGAACCAATGGTATCAGCATCTGGGCTTGCATGACAAACCAATACTATATTAGCAGATTGTGATATGTAATTCTCTAACTGTGAAATATTTTCGTTACTAAAAATCATATATTAATTTTAAACTACAAAAGTAGATATTTCTTTTTGAGTAAAATATTAGCTCTAAATAATATATTTTCTTTACAAATATAACCTAAGATATATTTTAAAATAAGCCCATACTCACTCAATTAATTTTAAAGACGGTTAAAATACAATCTTCTCATAAGACACCTCTTGAAACTGCTGATTCCTTTGATAAGGAATAAACCCAGCTTCTTTAATAGCCTCTTGAATACCAACTGCATCGAATTTATAATCGGCACCTGCAACTGAAACAACATTTTCCTCTATCATAATAGAACCAAAATCATTAGCACCTGCATGGAGACAAATTTGACCAATTTCTTTACCCACCGTTAACCAGCTAGCTTGGATATTCTCAATATTAGGAAGCATTATTCTGCTAAGTGCAATAAATCTAATATATTCATCAGCACTTACATCGAATTTACGTTTTATCTTTCGTTTAAGCGCAGTACCTTCGCTTTGAAAAGGCCAAGGAATAAAAGATATAAATCCCACTGCACCTTCTGGCCGCTCTTCTTGTACTTCTCGTGCTCTTATAAGATGTTCAAATCGATCTTCTTCTGTTTCAACATGCCCCAACATCATTGTCACTGAGGTTGTTAAGCCTAATTTATGAGCTTCACGCATTACATTAAACCAATCGTCGCTAGTACATTTATTCTTTGAAATAGCAGAACGCACTCTGTCAACTAAAATCTCTGCCCCAGCTCCTGGCAAACTATCAAGACCAGCTTCCATAAGCTGCACCAAAGTTTCTTTAAAGCTAAGATTACTGAGTCTAGAAATATGTGCAATTTCCGGTGGTCCTAAAGCATGCAATTTCAACTCAGGATACCTCTTTTTAAGAGTTGAGAATAAATCAATATAATAATCTATTGCTAAATCAGGATGCAATCCGCCTTGCAATAATATTTGTCTTCCCCCTAATTTAAAAAGACCTTTTATCTTCTCATCAAATTGATCGTAAGACGTAATATAAGCTTTTTTTGAATTTTTACTAGTATAGAAATTACAAAACTGACATCCACTCTCACATACATTAGTATAATTTACATTTCTATCAATTATCCAACCTACTTTTGGTTCTGGATGCATTTTAATTCTAATAGCATTTGCAATAGCCATCAATTCAGTTGTACTTAACTCTTTACTTAATAATAAGCCTTCTTCCTTACTTAAAAATTCTCCTTTTAAAGCTTTATATTTAATCTCCTCTATATTCATATACTAATTTAAAATATTTAACAGCCTTATACAAAGCCTTTAATTACCTTTTAAACTAACAACTTAAACATTTAATTAATAAAACACTAAAATGTCAATGCAATTTGTTAATTTTACGGCTTCAAAAATAGCTAAATCATGCTATCTATTTGTTATTAATGTTAATTATTAAAACATACATTATGAATCTACCAAAAATTATTAAAATAGAACACCCTTCTGAGGATATAAATCATTTGGTATTAGTTGATAAGATTGAATCAATACCCGAAGATAGAGTTAGTAAAAAGGAGTTAAATTATATTAGTAATAACTTCAAGAATATAAATTTCTTTTGCTTTAACCATTTCGATTATCATATTTTTGTTGCTATTGTTGATAAAAAAGGAGAGAATCATATTAGAAAAGAAGCTTTCAGAAAAGCCGGAAACACCGCAACTGCAAAATTTAAAGAATTAAACATCAAAGAAATAGTTATTGAAGACTACAGTAATGATAATTATGGGTTATTCTTTGCTGAGGGTATAGTACTTTCTTCTTACAATTTCAACAAATATAAAACTGAAAAAAAAGAAAACTTTAAACTAGAAAACATTTTTATCCTTAATGATAAAATAAGCCAAAGACAAATAGAGTTAATGAACATTAGCTGTGATGCCACCTTTTGGAGTAGAAATTTACTCAACGAACCACAATCTGCACTCAACTCACTAACTTTAGCAGATGAATTTGTTAAAATGGGAAAAGAAGTCGGTGCTAAAGTAGAAGTTCTCAATAAAAGAAAAATTGAAAGCTTAAAGATGGGCGGTCTGTTAGCAGTAAATATGGGAAGCCAAACCCCTCCTACATTTACAATAATGGAATGGAAGCCTGAGAATGCCGTTAATGAACAGCCATACATTTTCGTTGGAAAAGGCGTTGTATACGACACTGGAGGAGTAAATATAAAAACTGGTGATTTTATGACAAATATGCATATGGATATGGGAGGAGCTGCTGCAGCTTCAACTGCTTTCTATGCTATTGCAAAAGCTAAATTGCCTGTTTATGTAATGGCAATTATTCCATCTACAGACAATCGACCTGGACAAAATGCATACACTCCAGGTGATATCATAACAATGCACAATGGAAAAACTGTTGAAATATTAAATACCGATGCTGAAGGAAGATTAATACTTGCTGACGCACTTAGCTATGCAAAAATATATAATCCAAAAATGGTTATTGATTTAGCAACATTAACAGGTGCAGCAGCAAGAGCAATTGGTAAATATGGCATTGTAGCTATGAGAAATGAAGAAGCTGATTTAGAACAACTTAACGAAAGCTCTAAGAATGTTTATGAGCGACTTGTTGAGTTTCCAATGTGGGAAGAATATGATGAACTTATCAAAACAGATGTTGCAGATATAAAAAATCTTGGCGGTGTTGAAGGAGGAGCCATTACAGCAGGTAAATTCTTACAACATTTTGTAGATTATCCATGGGTTCATCTTGATATTGCCGGCCCAGCAATGCTTTCTTCCAATGATAGTTACAGAACAAAAGGTGGTTCCGGAGTTGGAACACGCTTACTTTTTGATTTCATCAACTCAATTTCTAAATAAAAAATGATATGAATGAAAATATAAATAAATCCGAAAAGAAAATAAAAATAGGAATTAGTCATGGCGACTTCAATGGAATAAGCTACGAAGTTATTCTAAAAACTTTTAAAGACCCTCGCATGTTTGATTTCTGTACTCCTATAGTTTATGGATCATCAAAGTTAGCTAGTTTCTACAAAAAGGCTATTCCCGGTATCAACTATAATTTCAACACTATAAAATCTGCAAATCAAGCAGTTAGCAATCGTTTAAATATTATTAATATTTATGATGCTGAAGCTAAAGTTGAAATGGGAAAATCTACAGAATTAGCAGGTCAACTTTCATTTGATGCCCTTGAAGCTGTCACCCAAGATGTTGGTTATGGTATTGATGCAATTGTTACTGCACCTATTAACAAAGATAATATTCAATCTGAAGACTTTAAATTCCCCGGCCATACTGAGTATCTCGCCGAAAAATTCGGGAAAAATAAAGAATTAATGATACTTGCCAGTGAAAATATGAAAGTTGCTGTGGTAACAGGCCATATTCCAATTCAAGAAGTTCCTAAGAACATAACTAAAGACAGTATTGTTAGTAAATTAATAACATTTGAAAACAGTCTAAAGCATGATTTCGGAATTCGCAAACCTAGAATTGCTGTTCTAGGACTTAACCCACATGCTGGCGACAATGGTTTATTAGGAAAAGAAGAAAATGACATCATTATTCCTGCAATAGAACATGCTAAAAAGATAGGTATTTTATCGTTTGGCCCCTTCCCTGCTGATGGATTTTTTGGCTCTAACGATTTCCATAAATTTGATGGTATACTTGCTATGTATCACGACCAAGGACTAATACCATTTAAATCCTTAATCTTTGATAAAGGTGTTAATTTTACAGCAGGCTTAAGCATTGTAAGAACATCTCCCGACCATGGCACAGCTTATAGTATTACCGGTAAAAACCTTGCTAATCCAACCTCTTTCAGAGAAGCAATATTTATGGCTGTTGATATTTTTAAGAAAAGACAAGAGGAAAACGAACTTCAAAAAAATCCTCTAAAAATTAATAGAAATACTGGCGGTAAAGATATTTCTATTGATGAATTGGATGAAGAAATAGATATTTAACAATGTCAGACTTTTATGATATTAGAGATATTGCAAAGAATATTGATGGAAAGATTCTTTTAAAAAATAAAGAGGCCACTAACATCGATGATATTTTAATTGATAGTAGAAAGCTAGTAAATACTCATAACAATCTATTTATTGCACTAAAAAGCAATAGAAATGATGGTAAAAAGTTTATTGTAGAATTATACAAAAAGGGGGTTTTCAACTTTATTGTTAATAAAATAGAAGATGAATTCTCTAATATTAATGCAAATTTTATTGTTGTAGATAATACTCTAAAAGCACTACAAGATATTGGAGAATTCCACAGGAAAAAATTTGATATACCAATAATCGGCATTACAGGAAGTAATGGAAAAACCATCGTTAAAGAATGGCTTTATCAATGCCTGATGAATGACTATTCTATCTGTAGAAGCCCTAAAAGCTATAATTCTCAGATTGGAGTACCTCTATCGGTTTATCAATTAAATAAGAACAATACTTTGGGTATTTTCGAAGCAGGTATTTCTGAACCTGATGAAATGCTTAATCTTGAAAAAATAATTAAACCTGACATTGGTATTTTTACTAATATCGGAGATGCACATAATCAGCAGTTTGTAGATATTAGACAAAAAACTAATGAAAAGCTTAAACTCTTCGTTAAATCTAAGGTTTTAATATTTGGCAGAGATTATGGAGATATTGCTTCACGAATATATAATCTTGATATATTTAAAGAGAAAGTATTGCTAGATTGGAGTAGAAAAAATAAAGATGCTGCTTTCTATTTTTATAATCTTGAACAGAACAATAATAGTTCTACTATTTATGCTATTTGGAAAAATAATGAAATTTCTTATACCATACCATTTATTGATAATGCATCAATAGAAAATAGCATTAGTGTTTGCATTTTATTGCTATATTTAGGATTTAAAACAGAAAATATCAAAGAGAAACTATCTAATTTAAACCCTATCGCAATGCGTATGGAATTAAGAGGCGGAATAAATAACTGCTCAATTATTAACGATAGTTACAACTCAGATTTAAATGCTCTTTCAATTGCATTAGATTTTCTTTTACAACAGCAACAACACAATAAAAAAACCTTAATATTATCGGATATATTACAGAGTGGAAAAGACTCAAATGAATTATATAAAGAAGTTGCTAAATTAATAATTAGTAAAAAAATCACCAAATTTATTGGTATCGGTAGTAACTTATTAGAAAATAAAAGTATTTTTAACAATGTAGAGTCCTATTTTTATAATAACACTGACGAATTCCTATCATATTTTCCATTATCATCATTTGCCAACGAAACAATATTACTAAAAGGAGCAAGGGATTTTGAATTTGAGAAAATTAATAAAGCATTAGGAAAGAAAACTCATCAAACTAGATTGGAAGTAAATCTTAATGCTATGCTGGAAAACTATAATTATTTTAGAAGTACCATAGAACCTAACGTTAAAATAATGATAATGGTTAAAGCTTTTAGTTATGGCAGTGGTAGTTTTGAGGTTGCCAATCTACTACAATTTCACAAAGCCGACTATTTAGCTGTTGCATATGCAGACGAAGGTATTGAACTTAGAAAAGCAGGTATCACCCTGCCAATAATGGTAATGAACCCTGAATTTGAAGCTTTAGAATCAATAATATTACATCAGTTAGAACCTGAGATTTATAGTTTTAAAATACTTAATGATTTAGAAAAGTTAATCATTAATAGAGCTCATCCTATTAACAAACCCATAGGTATCCATATTAAAATAGATACAGGAATGCATAGATTGGGATTTATGCCTTCCGAGATTGATAAACTTATTGAAAGATTAAAATCAAATCAAAAGATTATTATTAGAAGTATTTTTTCGCATCTTGCAGCTTCAGATAGCAATAATTATAATGAATTTACAAAGCAACAAATTTCAATCTATGATAAATACAGTTTGAAAATTCAAGAAGAATTTGATTATAAAATAATTAGACACTTGGCTAACTCAGCTGCAATTACAAGATTTCCTCAAGCACAGTATGATATGGTGCGACTAGGTATTGGGTTATATGGTGTTGCTTCTGATAAAGATGTACAAAATCAACTTAAAGTAGTAAGTAGATTAAAAAGTATTGTATCGCAGGTAAAAAGCATTAACAAAGGAGATAGTGTTGGATATAATAGAGCTTTTATTGCTGATAAAGAGATGAAAATAGCTACAATTCCAATAGGTTATGCTGATGGCTTTGATAGAAGATTTAGTCAAGGTAAAGCCCATGTCGTAATCAATGGAGAAAAATGCAGAATAATTGGAAATGTATGCATGGATATGTGTATGATTGACATCACAAATAAAAATATATCAGAAGGAGATGAAGTTGTTATTTTCGGGAAAAAACCAAGCATTCAAGAATTAGCAAATTCTATCGAAACAATACCTTATGAAATTCTCACTTCCATTTCTTCAAGAGTAAAAAGAATCTATATTCAAGAATAATATATTTTGCTTCGCTTTTGTAAGAGTAATACAAATCAACAAATTGTTTTAAAAAAAATAAAAAAAACATTTTACTATAAACCTTTTTTTTTTGTAAT
>Ga0256842_1000693_pt1 | contig 29374 bp, 26 predicted proteins | sample 4559240metaG_FD_185973 | JGI IMG/M metagenome (GOLD analysis project Ga0256842, IMG submission 185973) | Hydrothermal vent microbial communities from Guaymas Basin, Mexico - 4559-240 | ecosystem: Environmental > Aquatic > Marine > Hydrothermal vents | place: Mexico: Guaymas Basin | collected... | reverse complement strand
TATTCCTTATATTTCATATTTAAATAATAATGTAAAAATAGAACCATTAATTAATATGGAAAATGAAAATTATTATTTAAAGCCTAAAAATGCAAAGAAAACTGTGTTAATAGAACCGTATGAATATGAAATAAATAACCAAATTGTTTTAATGACAACAATTTCAGTACCATTATATGACAATAATAATACTTTTATTGGGATTTTAGGTATAGACATATTATTGGATACTATACAAAACAAAATGGAAGAAGAACTTGAAAAAAACATAGAAGAAGAATATTATTTTGTAAGTAATGAAGGAATGATAGTTGCAAATGATACAGATTCATCAAAAATCGGTGAAAACATTATAAAATATTATCCGAATTTTGAAAAAAACAAAATTGAATTAGATAATATGAATTTGATTTCAAGATATTCTAATATTGATTCAAATATTTATGAAGTTAATTTAAAAACAACTTTTGGCGAATTAGATGCAAAATGGTATTTATTAGCCAATGTAAAAAATTCTGTAATATTTGCTGAAACGTATTCGAATAGTATTAAAATAATAATAGTAAGCTTATTATTTGCAATTATAAGTATATTATTATTAGCAAATTTAATTAAAAAAATTATTAATCCAATAGTGTTATTAAGTGATGAAATGGAAGAATTTGATATTGAAAACGTAGAAAATAAAACCTTTGATTTAGAAGAAAGTGAATTAACAGAAGTAAATGTATTAAATAGAGCCTACAAAGAAATAATTGAAAATTTAAAAGAAAATTTTATAATTAGAGATAAAAAAGAAAAACTTCAATTAGCACAAGTAAAAATAAGTAGTTTAATTCAAAGTGATAATAAGATAGATATATTAGCAAAAGATATAATAATTGAAGTAACAAAGCAAGTTAATGGTCAAATAGGAGCATTATATTTAGAAGAAAGTGAAGAAAAAGAAAAAACTTATAAACTTTTTTCAAGCTATGCTTATATAAAAAGAAAAGGCATTGATACAACTTATAAAATGGGAGAAGGATTAATAGGTCAAGCAGCTCTTGAAAAAGAATTGATAATTATATCTGAAGTACCAAAAGATTATATTGCAATAAATTCTGGATTAGGGAAAAGTGAACCAAGAAATATTGTATTAGTACCATGTGTTTTTAACGAAGAAGTTGTAGCAGTTTTAGAAATTGGATTTATTAATGAAATTTCAGAATCAATAATTGAATATTTAGAAACAATAAGAAACTCTATAGCAATAGCCTTAAAAAATGTTAAGAATAATGAATATAATAAACTACTTTTAGATCAAACAATGGAACAATCAGTTGAATTACAAAATCAACAAGAAGAATTAAGAGTATCAAACGAAGAATTAGAAGCACAAACAGAAATCCTTAAAAAATCACAAGTTGAATTAGAAACACAACAAGAAGAATTAAGAGTAATAAATGAAGAATTAGAATCAAATGCTGAGCAAATGGAATTAAGTAAAAAAGAAGTTGAAAGAAAAAATAGAGAATTAGAAATAGCGCAAATAGAAATAGAGAAAAAAGCAAATGATTTAGGACTTTCAAATAAATATAAATCAGAATTTTTAGCAAATATGTCACATGAACTTAGAACACCACTTAATAGTATATTAATTTTATCTGAATTATTAGAAAATAATCCTAGAAAAACATTAGGAGAAAAAGATATAGAATTTGCTAAAACAATTAATACATCAGGTAAAGATCTTTTAAATTTAATTAATGATATATTAGACTTATCTAAAGTAGAAGCTGGAAAAGAAGAATTAGAAATAAAAGAGATGAACTTGAAAGATTTAGTAAATGATATTAATGCATTATTTAAACCAGTAGCAATGAAGTCAAATGTTGGATTTAAAACTGAAATAAGTAGTGAATCACCTATTCATGTTATGACGGATGAACAGAAAATTAAACAAATAATTAAAAATTTATTATCAAATGCATTTAAATTTACTGAAGATGGAAGCGTAACATTAAAGATAATGCCAGAAAATTCTAAATTATTAATTCAAGTAATAGACACAGGTGTTGGAATAGAAAAAGATAAAGTAAATAGTATTTTTGACGCTTTTAAACAAGAAGATGGATCAATAAGTAGAAAATTTGGTGGAACAGGATTAGGACTTTCAATATCAAAAGAATATGCAAAACTTCTTGGAGGAAACATTAAAATTGAAAGTGAAAAAGGAAAGGGTAGTATATTTAGTTTAATAATACCAATTAGATATAAAGAGAAAACAGAAAGAAATGAAAAAGTAAAAGAAATTTCAAATGATACACTAAATAAAATAAATAGTAGTATTGATACAAATGAAGTATTATTTGAATCGCCAGATGATATTGAATATATACAAGATGATAGAGAGAATATTAATAAAAATGATGATGTAATATTAATAGTAGATGATGACCCGAGATTTGCAGAAATTGTGCTTGAATTAGTAAGATCTGGTAATTATAAAGCAATAGTTGCAGAAACTGGAGAAGCAGCATTGTTTTTAGCTGATTACTATTTACCTAAAGGGATAATCTTAGATATTGGTTTACCAAAAATGAATGGATATGAAGTTGCTAAAAGATTAAAGAATAATCAAAGAACAAAAGATATTCCAGTATATATAATTAGTGGTAAAGGCAAAGAAGAAAATCAAAATATGGAAGGAATATTAGAATATTATCAAAAACCAATAAGTCCAAAACAGATTGAAGAAATACTTTTAAAAACATCAGAAATTTCAAGTAAAATTAATAACATACTAATAATTGAAGATAATGAAATTCAAAGAAATAGTGTGGTGGAATTAATAAAAAATGATTATAATTATATTTCAATAGATTCATCCGAATCAGGAACTGAAGCATTAGAAAAATTAAAATTAAAGAAATATGATTTAATAATTTTAGATTTAGGATTAGAAGATTATCAAGAATTTGAATTTATTGAAGTTTTAAAAGGAAACGAAGAATATAAAAATATACCAATAATTGTAAATACTGGAGAAGACATTTCAAGAGAAAATGAACTTGAACTTCGTAAAAAAGTATCAGATATAATAATAAAAGATGATTTATCAACTAGGAGATTATTAGATGAAATAAAATTATTTGTCCATAAAGTTGAAGAAGATGAAGTGAAAGAATATAATGAAACATTTAGCGATAAAACAATTTTAGTAGTTGATGATGATATGAGAAATATTTTTGCGCTTTCAAGCATTTTAGAATCTAGCAATATAAATGTTGAAATTGCTACAAGCGGAAAAGAAGGAATTGAAATTTTAAATAATAATAAAAACATTGATTTAGTATTAATGGACATTATGATGCCAGAAATGAATGGATATGAAGCTATGGAAACCATTCGAAAAACTGAAGGTATTAAAGACATTTCTATTATAGCATTAACAGCAAAAGCAATGAAAGGTGATAGAGATAAATGTATTGAAGCAGGAGCTAATGAATATTTATCAAAGCCAATTGATAGAGAAAAACTATTATCTCTTTTAAGAGTGTGGTTATAAATGGATGAAAAAGAATTACTAGAAACTGAGGAAATTGAATTAGAATTATTTTTACAAGCTGTTTATTTAAAATATGGCTATGATTTTAAAAGTTATACAAAAAAACATATAAAAAGAAGAATAAAAAGAAGGGTAAAATTAGATAACGCTTCATCAATTTCTAAAATTATAGAAAAATTGCTTTATAGTGAAGAATATTTTAAAAATATAATTTTAAAAGATTTATCAATTAATACAACCGAAATGTTTAGATATCCTGAGTTTTTTAAAATGATAAGGGAACAAGTTATTCCGGTATTAAGAACATATCCATCAGTAAAAATATGGCATGCTGGAGTGTCAACAGGAGAAGAAATATTTTCGATGGCAATCTTACTTAAAGAAGAAGGATTACTAAATAAAGCAAATATTTATGCAACAGACTTTAATATTGATGTTTTAGAGGTAGCAAAAAAAGGTATATATTCAATAGAAAAAGTTAAGAAGTGGACTAAAAATTATCAGGAAGCTGGAGGCAAAAAATCTTTTGCAGAATATTATACTGCGAAATATGATTCAGTAATTTTTGATTCATCATTAATTAAAAATGTTACTTTTTTAGAACATAATTTAGTTGAAGATGGAAGTTTTATTGAAGCAAATTTAATAATTTGTAGAAATGTATTTATTTATTTTAATAATGAATTACAAGGAAAAGTTTTAAAATTATTTCTAGATAGTTTAATAAAAGGTGGGTTTTTAGGAATAGGATCAAAAGAAAGCATTAAGTATAATGAGTCTAAAGAAAAATTTAATGAAATTTCTTTTAAAAATAGAATATACCAAAAAAAATATTTGGAGTGATTGTATGAAATGCAAAGCTATTGTAATTGGAGGTTCCGCAGGCAGTTTAAATGCGATTATTGAAATACTAAAAGAAATTGATAATGATATTAAAATTCCGATTATAATTTTAGTTCATTTATCAGATGATTATGATAATGAATTACCAAAATTATTAGATAAATATGTAAAAGGAATAATTAAGGAAGCAGAAGATAAAGAAGAAATAAAAGAAAACATCATATATATCGCACCTTCAATGTATCATTTGCAGATTGAAGATAATTTAAAATTTTCATTGCTTTATAGTGAAAAAGTGAATTTCTCTAGACCGTCTATTGATGTTTTATTTGAAACAGCTGCTGAATCGTATAACGGAGAGTTATTAGGAATATTATTAACTGGAGCTAATTCAGATGGAGCTAAAGGATTAAAAAGAATTGAAGAATTAGGTGGATATGTAATAGTGCAAGAAGCAATTACTGCATATTCTGCTATTATGCCAGAAGCTGCAATTAAAATATTAAAGAAACCAAAAATATTAAATTTAAAAAAAATAGGTGAATATCTAAATGGATTAATGAAATAAAGGAGCGTTATGAATAATGATTATATTTCAACAATATTAATAGTTGATGATACGGATGCAAATCTAATTGCATTATCTGCATTGTTAGAGAGTGAAGATGTAAATATATTGCAAGCTAGTTCAGGAAATGAAGCTTTAAAAATCATTCTTACAAATAAAATTGATATAGTTTTACTTGATGTGCAAATGCCTGTTATGAATGGTTTTGAAGTAGCTGAAATTTTAAGAAGTAATAATAAAACAAAAAATATTCCAATAATATTTATAACAGCAATAAGTAAAGAAGAAGAATATGTATTTAAAGGGTACGAATTAGGTGCTGTAGATTATTTATATAAACCTATAAAAAATGAACTTTTAAAAAGTAAAATAAAAGTTTTTTTGCGACTTAATAAACAATCAAAAATTATTGAGGAGAAAAATTTTGAATTAGAAACTATAATAGAGAAATTAAAAGAAAAAGAAATAGAAATTACAATGTTGGCAAGATTAGATGGTTTAACAGGTGTTTATAATAGAAGAGTTTTTAATGAGGATTTTATAGATGAATGGGCAAGAAATTCAAGAAATAAGAAAAATTTATCTGTAATTATGATAGATATTGATTTTTTTAAGCAATATAATGATACTTATGGACATTTAGAAGGAGATAATGCTTTAATAGAAGTTGCAAAAGAAGTTGTAAAAACTGTAGGTAGATCCTATGATGAAGTTTATAGATATGGTGGAGAAGAGTTTGTAGTATTATTACCAGAAACTGATTATCAAGGAGCATTTTTTATTGCTGAAAAAATTAGAAAAAATATAGAAAAATTAAAAATTGAACATAGTGGATCAAAAAATTTAAATTATTTAACTGTAAGTCTTGGCGTTTCTACATGTATACCAGATGATAAAATGAATAAGATGGAATTATTAGATGTAGCTGATACTATGCTATATAAAGCTAAAAGTGATGGAAGAAATAAAACTGTTGGAAATCTTTTTTAAATAAATAGAAGAATAAATATATATGTTTAATAAAAAAATTAAATGGGTATGAATATGATGCGAGTTTATTATTGAGGTGATATATGAAATCAAAATCATATTTAAAAGAATTTTATAAAGATTCATTAACGGGTATTAGAAAATTTCTTTTATTAATTTTTATAATTGAGTGTTTAGTAGTAGTCATAGATATTATATTTATAACTGAAAATTTAATATTGTTTTTAATAATTCGTGTAATAATTTTTAATGCTTTTTTAGGTATTACATATTATTTGTCGTTTAAAGAAAAATTTCCTGAAATTTTTGAATTGTGTTTAAGTGTATTAATTATTATAGCAACTATAAACATAAATGGAATAATATTTTTTGGAAAGCCTTTAGAAAATGTAAGGTATGAATTTGGATTACTTATTATAATTATGATGGTGTTTTCAATTAGGGTGATATCGTCATCAATGGCACTTAAATTAGCATTATTTATATTTATTTTATTTGATACATTAGTGATTTTTATGAATGTATTTACTAAATATAGTGTTATAGATATGAACATAACTATGATATTTATGATAATTTTAGGTTATGTTGAATCAAAAGAAAAAGATAAATTTTTAGAAAAAGAATATGAAGAAAAAATTAAATTAGAAAAAGATTTGCTAGATAAAGAAGAAAGATATGAAGGAATAAAAAAAGATTTAGAATATTTTAATTATCATGATATTTTAACGAATTTATATAATAGACTGTATATGAATATTGTACTTATTTCAAAGTATAAAGAACTTAATTATCCTATTTCAATTTTAATATGTGATATAAATAGTTTGAGGCTAATAAATAGTACTTTTGGTCATAGTACAGGAGATGATTTGATTATAAATACTGCTAAAATAATTAAATTATCTACAGAATTTATAAAATCAGAAAATAAAAATGATATAACTTTAGTAAGAAGTGATGGAGATGAATTTGTTATAGTTATTGAAAATTCATTTGAAAATACAATAAATTCTGTTATTATAGCTATTAATGAAAATATAGAAAAAGAAATTAATCAATTAAAACCTAGTCTTTCTTTTGGCTCTATATATTTAGAGAAAAGTCCTGAAAATATTATTGCTATATTTGAGGAGCTTCAAAATAGATTGATTAGAAATAAATTACTTTCTTCTAAAAGTCAAAAAAGTCATGTTTTAGAGGTGTTAAAAGGAACTTTAAAAGAAAAAACACATGAAACGGAAAGACATATTGAAAGAATTGCAAAATTATCTTTTGAAGTAGGTAAAAATTTAAAATTACCAAATGATATTTTAGATGATTTGGTATTAGCTTCATCATTGCATGATATAGGGAAAATAGCTATTCCGATAAATATTTTAGAAAAACCAGAAAAACTAGATGATGATGAATGGAAAATTATAAAGGAACATCCACAGATTGGATATAGAATTGCATTGTCAGTTGATGAATTTTCACATGTTTCTAAATATATTTTATATCATCATGAAAAATATGATGGAAGTGGATATCCGGAGGGCTTAAGAGGAGAAAATATACCCTTAGTATCAAGGATAATTTCGGTTACTGATTCTTTTGATGTTATGACAAATGAAAGACCATATAAAAAAGCTATGGAAGAATCTAAAGCTGTAGAAGAGTTAATAAGATGTTCTGGAACACAATTTGATCCTGAAATTGTTGAAGCTCTTATAGAAGTTCTTTAGTGATAAAGATAAAAATAAAAATTAAAATGTAACGCATTTTATAAAAAACGTTACATTTTTTTGTAAATAAAGCATAATAGTTTATCCATATCATTTAGAAGAGATTATATTAATGCCATTTACATAAGTGTTAATAATATTAATGATTTTATTTTCTATTCGTTTAGCATAAGCATTTCCAATAGGTATAAAATTTAAGAGCTTTTTTTAGCGTCTATTTTTTGATCTGGTGAAAATTTATTTAATGGATTACAGCTAAATGAATGTCAAGTATAGGACTAACTTTCTGAAGCTCACATGATTGAAATCACGTGGTTCTAACTTCACTAAGCTTCTCAAATACTTGCGCTTAATTAAAATCATTAAGTTACAACATATATGAACTCGCTTAAATACTGTTAGAATTTCACTACCAAGTATTCTAATGAATACATTAGCGATAGTTTTAAAGCTTAATTCAAAACTTTTTTGTTGTTTTTCTCTTGTTTATTGTTTGTGTTTTTTCTTTTTATATATTACATTTACTTCTGGTGTAAGTTCTAATAGTTTAACTTCTTTGTCACTTACTATAGTTATAGTTATTGTTTTTTGGGCGTAGATATCTGTATTCTTTATTATAACTGGTATTTTTAGTTTATTCCATTTTACATCTTCTTTATATTTTTCTTGCATTATATTATATTCGATGTTAAAATTATAAAAATTGATAAAATCTTTAAATGAATACGAGATATTCATAAGGAAAAATAGTTAGTAATTTCTTATGCGTATTAGTATATGAGATTTTTTTTTGAAGAAAACTTTTAAAATAATCCAGTGAGGTTAAAAAGGAGGAAATATGACTACAAAAGTAAATGTACTTAATAAAGAAGGTATTATTTATCATTTAATGGATATAAAAAATGTGGTGTTAGGTCTTCAACACTTGATAGCAATGTTTGGAGCAACAGTATTAGTGCCAATATTAACAGGTTTTGATCCATCTGTTGCACTTTTTTCAGCAGGTGTAGGAACATTAATATTTCATCAAGTAACAGATAAAAAAGTACCAGTGTTTTTAGGATCATCTTTTGCATTTATTCCATTAATAATTGCAGTTAAAGAAATGTTTAATGGTGATTTAGCATATGCACAAGGTGGAATAGTAGTAGCAGGTTTAATTTATGTATTGTTATCATTTATGGTAAAAAAAGTTGGAATTAAAAAAATAAATGAAATATTACCACCTCAAGTAGTAGGCCCAATGATTATAGTTATTGGCCTTAACCTTATTCCAGTTGCATATGGAATGGCTTCAGTAAATTTCATGTTAGCGGGAATTACACTTTTTACAGCATTATTTATAAATTTCTTTACTAAAGGTTATACAAAACAATTAACAATTCTAGGTGGAGTTGTGGCAGGTTATTTAGTAGCATCTGTAATGGGATTAGTTGATACATCAATAGTTGCACAAACAAGTTGGGTTTCAGTTCCAAATTTCACATTACCTAAATTTTCTTTACAAGCCATTTTAATAATTGCACCAGTTGTTTTAGCAGTATTTATGGAGCATGTCGGAGATATTACTACAAATGGAGCTGTTGTTGGCAAAAATTTTATTGAAGATCCAGGCTTAAATAAAACCCTTTTAGGAGATGGTTTAGCTACAATGTTTGCTGGTTTCGTTGGAGGCCCTGCAAATACGACTTATGGAGAAAATACAGGAGTGTTAGCAATAACTAAGAATTATAACCCAGCGATTTTAAGAATTGCAGCAATATTTGCGATTATACTTGCATTAGTATCAAAAGTTGGATCAACTTTAAAAACAATTCCAGTACCAGTAATGGGTGGAATAAGTTTAATGTTATTTTCAATGATAGCTATAATTGGTGTGAAAACAATAAAAACTAATAAAGTAGAAATGAATTTTAAAAATATAATTGTAATGGCAACAATATTGATTTTAGGATTTGGTGGAAAATATATAGAAGCTAAATTTGGTATTACCTTAGGAATACCTGTAAATGAAAATATAGCAATTAATGGTTTAAGTTTTGCGGCAATTGCAGGAGTTGTAGTTAATAAAATATTAAATAAGTAATATTTAGCACTCGTTAAGGGTGCTTTTTTGTTGTAGTAATTAAATAGATAATATATAATGAATCATATATACTGTAAGGAGATAATACACATGAAAAGAAAAAATTTTATTTATGCTAGATTTATTATTGCTTTGTTTTTTTTAATTTCAATGGTTATTATTGCTATGTTTAAAGAGAAATATCAAATTTCAGTTAAAGATATTAGATATATTGGCAGCTTTATGGTTGCAATATATGCTTTTATTTATGGTGTTGAAAATGTAATTTTAAAAAAATATAATTTCGGAGTATTTTTAATGGCATTTTCAATTATTATATTTATTATAAATATATATATGATGAAAGTTGTGATGTGATGAATTCAAATTTTGGAGTTAATAATGTAAATCTTTCTATTGAAGAAATAATTGATAGAAAAATAAAACGTGTTGAAGTATGTTTAGGTAGCAGATGTGAATACGAGGTTTGTTTAGCTAATGCATTAGACACTATTAAAAAATGCGAAACAAATGATATTGAATATAGTATACATTTGCCTTTATATATTTTTGATTGGTATGAATACGATTATTTAGATGCTTTTTATTTAAGTAAAGATGATGGTTTAAGAGAAATTTCATTTAAACTTTTAGAAGAAAATTTAAAAAGAATAGAAAAAATGAATGCTGAATATTTAGTGATTCATTTTCCAGGTGTAAATCATAATGATACAGAGTTTGATAATTTTAATGAATTTTTAAATGAATCTTTAAAAAGAGTAAATGATTTAGCTATAAGATATAATAGTAAAATACTTTTAGAATATTTTGGATCAAATATAATGTTCAATGATTATGATGAATGGATTGAAAAAATACCAAAGTATTCAAATTTAGATGTTTTAGTAGATACTGGGCATTTATATTTTGCATCAAAACTTGTTGGATTTAACTTTGAAGAGGCTTTTGAAATTTTGAAAAAAGAAGTATTTGCATTTCATTTTTGGACTACTAAAGGTCAAGAATATTATATGAATAATAAATATTATAAAAGATATCATCATATTATTCCGAACCTTAATCAAAGAAAAGAAGATAATTGGGCTTTTAATACTGAAGTGATATTTAATCAAATGATTGAAGAGAATAAACCTATTATTATTGAAGCTTCTAATTTTTACAAAGGGCATGAGTATTTTATTGAAAGCTTAGACGGTATGTTAAGTGCGTATGAAAAATTAAAATAAATAAAATTTTATAAAAGAGGAGATTTTATGAAAAATATTTTATTTAATGATAAATGTGAAGTTGTAATTGATTCTTCCGGAGCTGAATTAAAGAGTCTTTTTGATAAAGAGAATGGAATTGAATATATTTGGCAGGCTGATAAAGTTTATTGGGCAAAAAGTTCTCCTACTTTATTTCCATATATTGGAAATGTGAAAAATGGTAAATATACACTGGATGGTGTGGAATATCAAATGACAAAGCATGGCTTTGTTAGAAATGCAGAATTTGAATTAGTAAATAGAGATGAAAAGTATTTAAGTTTTTTATATAAATCAAATGAAAAAACATTAAAGATGTATCCGTTTGAGTTTGAACTTTATATTAATTATTATTTATTGGAAAAAGAATTAATAATTGAATATATAGTTAAGAATTTAAGCGATAGAAAAATGTATTATAATATTGGTGGACATACTGCATATAATTTTGAGATTGATAAAGGGAATAAATATATTATTTTTGAGAAAACAGAAAACGAAAAATCATATACTTTTAATTTGGAAAATGGTTTAACAACAAATAAGAAAATTGAAGTTTTAAATAATCAAAAAGAATTATTAATTACTTATAATCTTTTTAAATATGATACTCTTTTATTTGAAAATCTAAAATCAAATTATTTAATACTTCAGAGTAGAGATGAAAACAAACGTATTAAAATTACTTTTAATGATTTTCCTTATTTAGCTATTTGGACTCCTAAAGCTCCGTTTATATGTATAGAACCTTGGTGTGGAATGACTGATTTTGAAGATGCTACAGATATTATTGAAAATAAAAAAGGCATATTTACTATAGATGGGAAAAACGAAAAAACATTAAAGACAAAAATTGAAATTTTATAAAAAATAAAGCAGAATAATAATTAATTCTGCTTTTTACTTATAAGGAAGTATTAAACGTATATCTGTTCCAACATTTACTTTGCTTCTTATTTTTATTTTTCCATCATGTAAAGCAATAATTGATTTTGCAATTGATAAACCCAATCCAGTTCCACCCATTTCTCTAGTTCTAGATTGATCAGTTCTGTAAAATCTATCAAATATTTTTGATAAATCATCTTTTGGAATTCCAATACCTGTATCTGAAATATCTACAATAATATTATTGTCTCTACTATAAGATTTTAATGTGATTGTTCCATTGTCTTTAGTATATTTAATACTATTTTGAATAAAAATTCTTAAAGCTTGTTTTAATAGATTTCTATCAGCTTGAATTATTAAATTTTCTTCAATTTCCATTTTGAAATTATGTTTTGAATCAATCACTTTATTTTCTTTAGTAAGATCTTCCAGAAGATCATTTATTAAAAAATTTGTTTTAATTAATTTGTTTTCATTTTTATCAGTTCTTGCTAAGAACAATAAAGAATTTACGAGTGTTTTCATATTTTCTGATTCTTCTCTAATTGCTGTAATAGACTCATCTAAGATTTTTTCATCTTTTTTACCCCATCTATATAACATATTTGAATAACCTTGTATCACAGCTATTGGTGTTCTAAGCTCATGTGAAGCATCATTAACAAATTGTTTTTGCTTTTGATATGATATTTCAATTCTATCCATCATTTCATTAAAAGTTTCACCTAAATCTTTTAATTCATCATAAGAATTTGAAACATTAATTCTTTCTTTAAGATTATTCCCAGTAATTTTTTTTGCTGAATTAGACATTGTCTTAATTGGTTCAAACATTTTTTTGTTTATGATATTACCAATCACTATTATTATTACAAGCGCAAAAGCACTTATTACAATAAGAAATATTAAAAGTGCATTAGAAATTAAAAGATAATTAAATAAATAAGGTGAAATTGTAATTGAGTAATTTTTATAATAAATATTTTTCTCTGTCATTAATGTATTTAAATTAAGAAAATCTAAATTAGTATGACTTGGTAAATTCATAATTCTTTTAGGAGTGGTGTTAAATATTTTTATATTATTCTTTGAAATTTCTATTTTATTGTTATCTGACAAATACATTTTTAGTTCATTAATTTCAATTTCACTATTATTATCTAAAAAAGTTATTATAGCATCATTGTCATGTTTAATTGTTAATGGTATTGAATTATTTAAATAAAATTTAAATCCAAATAATATTGTTGCTATCATTATAAAAAGAGTGAACCCTATAGTTAATAAATAGAAAAATGAAATTTTAAAAGATAAAGAAAATTTAAATAATGACAGAAATTTATTCCATATAAAACTTAATGCATTTAAAATAACTTTAATTATAAATGAAATCATTTTAAATGGAAGTATAATTATAAAATATATAATTTTAAATGGTAATAAGATAATATTAATTAGTTTATTCATTTTTTAAAATATACCCCACTCCCCTAACTGTATGGATTAATTTTATATTATATTTTTCATCAATTTTGCTTCTAAGATATCTTATATATACATCTACAATATTTGTATCACCAAAGTAATCATATCCCCATACTTTATTAAGTATAATATCTCTTGATAATACGATTTTTTTGTTTTCAAGTAAAAATTTTAATAATTCATATTCTTTTTTAGTTAAATTAATTTCATTATCATTGTAATAAACACTCATCATATTATTATTGATTTTTAATTTACCAAATTCAAGTAAATTTGAATCTTCTATATCTACTTTTTTATGTTTTAAGCACACTCTAATTCTTGCAAAAAGTTCTTCAATTTCGAATGGTTTTGTTAAGTAATCATCAGCACCTGAATCAAGTCCCATTACTTTGTCCATAGTATCATCTTTTGCAGTAAGCATAATTACTGGTATACTTGAAAATTTACGTAATCGTATTAATACAGTCATACCATTAATTTTAGGAAGCATTATATCAAGTACAACAAGATCATATGAGCTGGCTTCTAGTTTCTCTAGTGCTTCTTTACCATCATATGCTTTATCAACTTCATAACCTTCATGTGTTAATTCTAATTCTAAAAATCTGGATATGTTCTTTTCATCTTCTACAATTAATATTGTTTTATTCATAAAAACCCCTTTCTTGTTTAATTATATTTCTTAGATGAAGAAATGTAAATAAGTAAAAACATCTCAAAAGGAGATGTTTTCAAGGTTATTGAATTTTAAAATTATAATCGGTAAATATTGAAAGTACTAAACTAAGTATTAACACTGGAAAAATAAAATCGTGAGATAAAAAAACTATTAGAACAGTTAACCACAAAGGCATTGAAAGTATTTTTTTGGACCTTTGAAAAAAGAAAATGATCTAGCAATAAATTCATTGAAATTTCTTTTATGCTTTTCTTTTTTACTATTCATTTTCACGATTTTCTTCGATAATTAATAAAGCTTTGAGTAAATCATCATTGCTTTTAATAAGTGCTTCCTTTGCTTCAGTATATGATGCATTTGTTCTTTCAATTAAATTTTCAATTTTTTCTAAAGTAATATCCATATTATTCATCCCCCTTTGTAAATTCAATTTTATAACCCATTAGTATTGCTATTATAAGACCTATAACTACAAAAGGCATTCCAATTAAAGCAATTAAAATAAATATTGGTAAAGGTAGCCTTAAAGAAATTTTATCTTTTTTAATTAAATCGAAGTTCACACTTCCCATTGAATTAAAGAAAGATTTAGTTTTTTTGTTAAAATCATTTTTTTTATTTGAACTTTTTTTGAAGATAAAATTCCTTTCTTTTCGAGATAGATAATGGCGTCAATCAAATCCCCGCCTGTTTGTTCTAAGGCATCTTTTGCTTCGCTGTAGCTTGCATTTGTTCTTTCTCTTAAATCGTTAATTGTTTCTAATGTAATATTCATAATATTCCTCCTCATATTTTCTATATTTTTATTATATTCTTGAAAATTTAATGTTAACTTAAAGAAATATTAGAATTCAATTAAAAAAAATTTAATAATGGAATCTATTAGACGATAAGCTAAGTGAATGTGATTTATATGGGGTGAAAATATGGAGATTTATAAAAATAGGTGGAAATTTTTATTGGTTACAATTTTGAATACAATGATATTTTTGTCTGGAAATGTTTTAAATAAAAAATTACACAATTATAAGATATACCCTAGTGATATTTCTTTTTCAATTATATTTGGAATTCTATATGGAGTTTTGGTTGCGTATTTGATAATGGTTTATTTTGGACAACAAAAAGAAACGGTTGAACTTGATTTTGAAGTTCAAGCAAGTTTGGAACAACTTGAAGCATTTAATGAAGAGTTAATTGCTCAAAACGATGAACTTGAGTCTTTTGCAAATATTATTTCAGATAAAGAAAAAGAGTTAAAAGAAATAATTAATTTATCTCCAATGAGTATAATGATAAAAAATTATGATGGTAAATATTTATTATGTAATAAAGCATATTCTAATTTGTTAGGAATTGATATAAATGATATTGAAGGTAGAAATCAGAATGAAATGGAAATATTTGATAAAATTAAATTAAACAGACTTGTTTATACAGATCATCGTGTAATTGATGAAAATATTACATATAAATATGTAGAAAAAATAGTTGTTAATGGTGAAGAAATGTATTTTAAAGTTCATAAAATTCCAATTGAATTATCAGAAAATTCAAAAGAAATTTTAGTAATAGCACAAGATATAACTGATATAGAAAATATGAAAAATGAAATAGAAGAGAAAAATAAAATTTTGGTTAAAGACAATGTAGAATTAGTAAGATTGAATGATGAAACAGCTAGATTAGCAGATGATTTCGAAAGAGTGATTAAAATAATTACTGGAACTTTAGAATATGATGATAATAATGAATATTTAGAAAATATATTTAAATTATCACTTGATTTTATTCCTAGTGCAGAATCAGGAGTTGTGTTTTTATTAAATGATGATAATGAAATTGAATTTATTAAAGATCATAAAAAGAATTTTAATATTAATAATATAAAAGAAACTATGTTAATGATGCCTGTTAAAAATGAAGTTGGAATTATAAAAAAGAATGAGAGTAATTTAATTAATATTGGTTTTTATTATGGCTCAAAATTAATTGGTGGAATGAGTTTTTGTAGAAAAAACGAAAATGGAATTTTTAATGAATATGATGGCAGATTGTTAAAGAGTATAAGTGTTTTAGTTAATAACTATTATACAAATAAAAAAATAGTTGAGAATAAAAATAATACTCAAAATAGTATAATTATATCGCTTGTAAAAATGCTAGAATTATTTGATAGTTACACAAAAGGCCATTCTGAGAATGTTGCAATACTTTCAAAAAAATTAGCAGTTAAAATAGGTACTGAAGATGCTGACTCAGCATATTGGACAGGTATGGTTCATGATATTGGAAAAATATTAGTGGATAGAAATATTTTAAATAAAAATACTAAGTTGAATTTTAAAGAGTACGAAACTATTAAAATGCATCCTTATTGGGGATATGAAGTTTTAAAAAAATCAGATGAATTAAAAGATATTGCAAAATACGTTTTACATCATCATGAAAGATATGATGGGACGGGTTACCCAAATGGTCTTAAAGGGGAAGAAATTCCAGAAATTTCACAAATAATTTCTGTTGTTGATTCTTATGATACAATGATATCAAAACGATCATATAAAGAACCATTGACCGTTGAGGAAGCTATAATTGAATTAAATTTGCAGAAAGGAATACAGTTTTCTCCCAAAGTGGTAGATGTATTTGTTAATGAAATACTTAGCGATAATAATATTTTACAAGAAATAGTAAATTAATGATAAACTTATTTTTAAATAGGTTTATTTTTTGTTAGTAGTAAGTCTTATAGATATTTATTGACAATTTTAAATTATAGTAGTATCATGTGACTAGATGGTCACACGGTAAGAAGTTGAGTTTTTAAAACGAAAGAAGTGATAAAATGCCTAAAAAAACATTTTTTAATATTAATGAAGAAAAAAGAAAAATGATTGAAGAAAAAGCAATAAATGAATTTGCAGTATATAGTTATGAGAATTCAAGTATAAATAGAATTGTTGAAAATTGCAAAATATCTAAAGGTAGTTTTTATCAATATTTTGAAAATAAAGAAGATTTATTTAGATATATTATTAGTCTTTCAGTTGAAAAAAAAATGAAATATGTTAATGCAACGTTAATTAGCGAAATTGATAATGGGTTTATAAAAATAATAAAAGAAATTTTTAAATCAGGATTGAAATTTGCATATGAGAATGAAAAACTTGCTTCAATTGGTGTACTACTTATGAAAAACAATAATAGTGAAATATACCATAAGATAATTGGGCAGAATAAAAATATGGCAATTGATTTTTATAAAAAATTAATAGAAATAGAAATAGAAAAAGGAGAAATAAAACCTGATATAAATGTAGAGTTTGTTAGTTATTTAATTAATTCTATGATTATTAATCTTAGCGAATATTTTTTTGAGATTAATAAGAATAATGAAAAAAAATACTCAGAAGAGATGCTTTTTTTAGTAGATGATTTAATGGATATGTTAATAAATGGAATTGGATTATAGAAAAATATATGTTTTATTTAAGATTATTAAAAATAAGAGGTGAATATGTTAATGACGGCGGTACAAACTGAAAAAACAAGTGTTGCTATAGAAGTTAAAAATTTAAAGAAATACTATCAAATGGGAGAAGTAAAAGTAAAAGCTTTAAGAGGAAGTAGTTTTGAAGTTATGGATGGAGAATTTGTAGTTGTTTTAGGACCAAGTGGTTCTGGTAAATCTACATTATTAAATATGATTGGTGGAATGGATAATCCCACTGATGGAAGTGTTAAATTTTATAATGAGGATGTAACAAAATACACTGAAAAACAGCTTACACAATATAGACGTGATGAAATTGGATTCGTTTTTCAATTTTATAATCTTATGGCAAGTTTAACTGCAAAAGAAAATGTTGAATTGGCTACTGAGATATGTTCTAATCCACTTGATATTGATATAATTATGAATGATGTCGGACTTTCTGAAAGAGCAGGTCATTTCCCATCTCAAATGAGTGGTGGAGAACAACAAAGAGTTGCTATTGCAAGAGCTGTTGCAAAAAATCCTAAAATCCTTTTATGTGATGAACCAACAGGAGCACTTGATTATTCAACTGGAAAGAAGATTTTGCAGCTTTTAGTCGATGTTAATAGAAAATATAAAAAAACAGTAATTGTTATTACGCATAATGCTGCAATTGCAAATATTGCAAATAAAGTAATAAAAATGCGAAGTGGTGAAGTTGAAGAAATAATTGAAAATAAAAACCCAATAAGCCCTGATAGAGTTGAATGGTAATGAAATCTTTAAATAAGCGTGTTATAAGAAATTTAAAGAAATCAAAACTTCAGTATTTTGCAATAATGACTGTTATGATGGTTGGTATTTTAATATATATTGCTATGAATATGGGCATTGGCAATTTTGAAAATTCAGCTGCTACTTATTATGAAAAAAACAATTTAGCAGATATTACAGCAGAAGTTGTAAAAATTCCAATAAATAGTTTAGATGTTGTAAAAAATATTGAAGGAGTAAAAAATGTTGAAGGAAGAATTAAACGGGATGTTCCATTAATAATAGATGGTACAAAGGAAAAAGTTACTGTAAGAGTAATTTCAGTACCAGATGATATGCAAATTAATAAATTATATGAAATTGGTGGTAAATCAGAATTTAATTCTATTTATGATGCATTTGTAATTGAACAGTTTGTTGAAGGAAGAAATATTAAATTGGACGATATACTAACACTTCAAATAAATGGAAAAAGATACGATTTAAATGTTGTATCTGAAGTGGGTTCACCTGAATTTGTTTATTTAATGAAAGATAGTCAGGCAATACTTCCTGATTTTGAAAAATTTGGTGTGATTTATGTTTCAGAAAGATTTGCAAAAGATGCGTTTGGAATGGGTAATTCTTATAATGAATTAACTATTGATTTAAAAGAGGGTTATAATCCGGAAAAGGTAAAAGATGAAATAGAAAAAGCATTAGATAAATATGGAGTTAAAAGAGTAATTACTAGAAAAGATCAATTAAGTTATATGATTGTTAGCGAAGAAATAAAAGGTGGAAAGAAATCATCTGCAGTTCTTCCTTTATTATTTTTAATTGTTGCTGGTGCGATACTTACCGTTATGATAAATAGGCTTGTAAAAAATGATAGAATGACTATTGGAGTATTAAAATCAATGGGATATACAAATTTAGAGGTGTTAATTCATTATTCGAAATTTGCTGTTTTTATTGGTCTTATAGGTAGTTTTGCTGGTATTGCAATTGGAGTATCGTTATCAAAAAGTTTTACAAAACTTTATACAATGTATTATAAAGTACATTATGTCACTGTTAAATATTATCCGAATTATTTAATAGGTGCAGTATTTTTATCATTATTATTTTCAGTAGGAGCTGGAGTACTTGGGGCTAAGAATTCATTGAAAATTGCACCTGCAGAATCGATGAGAAAAGAGCCGCCTAAAAAAGGAAAAAGAGTTTTATTTGAAGGTACAAAATTATGGAATAAAATAAAATTTACTGATAAAATGGTTTGGCGAAATTTAATGAGAAAAAAAACTAGGGTATTATTTATTGCGATGGGAGTTGCAGTAACCTTGCTTGTAGTTGTAGTGCCTCTATTCTTTTTTGGAGAAATGCCTAAAATGTTTACAGAACAGTATGGTAAAACGTTGACAATGGAATATGATATTAATTTTGTAGCTCCAACGGGTATGGAATCGATTGATGTTATAAAAGATAATATTAGTTATAGTGAAATTGAACCGAAGCTTGACTATCCTTTTGAAATTGAGTCGAAATGGAGAAGCAAAATTGCAAATGTTATCGGAATGAAAGAAGATACTATAATGTATCATTTTAAAGATATGGATGGAAAAATACTAATTCCTAAAAAGAATTTTGTATATATTACAAGTGGACTTGCTAAAATACTTGAAATAGAAGTAGGCGATGATATTAATGTTAATAATTATATTCCAGGTAAAAATGATATTGTAGTAAAAGTAGATGGAATAGTAAAACAAAATCTGGGATCAAATGTATATATGGATATTGATTTAATGCAAAAAGAATTAGTTGATAGAGATGCAATAAGTGGGGTATATATTAATTCAGACGATGATGTAAAGAAGAAATTAGAAAATGTTTATAATATTAGTTCTGTTAGCTCTTTAAGTGATATAAGCTCTAGTTTCAAAGAATTTATGAAAATTACATCTGCAAGTATTTCTGCTATGCTATTTTTTGGTTTTATTTTAGGTTTTGCAATTATGTATAATACTACAATAATGACTATAAATAGCAGAACTATGGAATTCTCTTCTCTTAGAATTTTGGGAATGAGTAAAAATGAAATAATAGGTATGATAATTGAAGAAAATTTCATTATATCAATTTTAGGAATAATTATAGGTATTCCGCTTGCTAAATTTTCATCTGAAAATATGATGAATGCATTTTCAACAGATATTTATTCTTTTAGTGGAACTGTTGAACCAAAATCATATGTTATTGGTGTAGTAATTACATTAGGATTTATATTTTTAGCTGAATTAGCTGCATATGGCAAAATAAAGAATCTTAATTTTCTTGATGCACTTAAAGAAAGAGCATCGTAAATTAATATTACAAAAAAGGAGGAAGGCGTGATTAATATTTATTAATCTATGCTAAAAATTATGAAAATATCAAAAAAAGGAAAAATTGTAGCTGTAGGTGTTATAGTAATTCTAGTATTAGCAGTAGGAGGATATTTTATAAGTCAAAATTCTTCAAGGCTGGATGTTGATTATTACAGTATTGAAAAAGGGAAAGTTAGCAAGGAAATTTCAGGCGAAGGTGAAATAAATTCTAATAGTATATCAACTGTTTATGCGCTTGCAAGCGGTGAGATACTTGAGTTTGATTGTGCAATAGGCGACAAGATAAAAAAAGGTGACATTGTAGCAAAAATTAATAAAAGTAATATTAATTACCAAATTGAAGGGATTGATGCACAAATTGCTAATTTAAATTATATGTTGAAAGAAGCGGTTAAACCTGCAGATAAGGAAAGCATTAATAGCTTGGAATATGCATTATCATCAGCAAATATAAGTTTATTTAGAAATACTGAGGATTTAAATAAAATGCAGGCTCTTTACAATCAAGGAGCAATAAGCTTAGATGAATTTAATTTAATTAATGATCAGAATACTATTTTAAAAAATCAAGTATATAGTTTACAAAACGATTTAGCAAGTTTAAGAAAAGAAATTAGTTCAAATGTTGAATTACAATATGCTTCTCAAATAGAAGCTCTTGAAGCATCTAAAAAAGCAGTGGTTGAATCATTAGATAATTGTGAAATTATATCATTAAAAAATGGTATCGTAACAGAAAAATTTATTGAAGAAGGAAAATTTGTAATGCAGGGAAGTCCGGTAGTTGAAATTACAGATTTCGAAGATATTAATATTATAGCTGATGTATTGGAATCTGAAATTGTTGATATATATGTTGGAATGGAAGTTGAAATTGATGATGTTATTTCAAATAAAGAAGTAAAAGGGATAGTAAGTAAAATTTATCCTAAAGTATATGAAGAGTTAACTGAACTAGGAATTAAGCAAAGAAAAGTTAATGTTGAAATAAAAGTTGAAGGATTATCTGATGGATATTTATTAAATCAACAATTAGATTTGAATTTTATAAAAGGACATAAATCAGATGTTGTTGCAATTCCCATCGATAGTTATTATGAAGAAAATAACAAATATTTTGTATTTGTAAATGAGAATGGAAAAGCAATTTCAAAAGAAATTAAAATTGGTTTAATTGGTGAAAAAAATGTTGAAATAATTTCAGGTTTATCTGTTGGAGATGAAATAATTGAAGTAATGGGAAATGAAATATCAGAAGGAAGTAAAATAAAGTAGTTATTTAAGAAAAATTATTAGCATTATGCTAATAGTAATGATGATATCTTCATTAGGTGTTATTTCATTTGCGAATGAAAACTCAGTATCTTTAACAGATGCAGTTAATAGGGCAATTGAAAACACTGATGCTATAAATGATTTAGAAGATCAAATGGAAGATATGTGGGAAACGCATAATGATATGCTTACTTTAAAAAATCAAATGGAAGATATGTTAACAGCGCTTAGAAGATATGAAGATTTATATGATAAGAAATATGTTGAAAAAGAAGCTTTAACACCTTTTGAAGAGCAAAAACTTGCTGGATATCAGATGATGTTTGGTAAAACTCCTCCTAAATATAGTGGGCAAGAAATGCTTGATAAATTTATTAAGAATCGAGATTTTCCGCATTATCAAACGTGGGTTGGTTATGAAACAATGAAAAATAATAAAAAACAGCTTCCAATCACTTTAGAAGCTAGTGTAAAAGAATTATATGTTAATATTTTAAATCTTAATGATATGATTAATAGTCAAAATTTATATACTAATATTTTAGAAGATAAATATGAATCAGCAAAACTTAAATATGAATTAGGACAAATTTCTGCTTTTTCATTGTTAAATGAAGAAACAAATTACAAAATTCAAAAATTAAATTATGAGAAATTAGATAGACAATTAAAAACATTAAAGCTTAATTTTAATAAATTAATTGGTATTGACTTAAAAACAGATGCTGAATTAACATCAAAACTTTATGATTTTAGAAAGATTGAACTTAATGAATTGAGTTTTTATGAAAATAGTGCAGTAGAAAATAGAATGGAAGTTATTAATGCAAAATTAAATTATGATATGGAAAGTAGAGAAGCTAATATTATAGCGGAATATTTATCAAATCCATTAACTAATGATAGATTAACCTATGATTCTGATTTAATAGATGCTGAAAATGAACTAGATGAAGCAATATTAGATGTAAAAGAGGATGTTACAAAAGCATATTTTGAAACACTTCAATCGTTGGATGATTATAATTCGAAAATTGATAATTATTTGATGAAAACAAGAGATTTAAATGAAAAAAGAAGTATGTATGAAAAAGGAATGCTTGATAAAAACACATTTGCTATGATTGAATTTGTTTATAATATGGCAAAAGATTCACTAGTTTCATCAAGAAGAACTTTTAATTTAAATTATGAAAAATTAGAAAATGCTTCAAGTTTTGGACCGGGATTTGAAAGTAACATAGGAGGTTATTAATAATGAAAAAAATAATTAGTGTAATAATGATAATAGGTATGCTTCTTTCACTTTCGGTGGTTTTTGCAGATGAATTAAATGTCAATTTAGATTATGACAATGTATTAGAATTGTCAATTGAAAATTCAAATGGACTTGATACTATTGATCAACGAATTTTATTAGCTGAAAGATATTTAAAATCTGCAAATAGTAAATCAGATAGTGTAAAAACAAGTGGGTTAAGTTCTGATTCTGAATATCTTAATAATGGAATTACAAAAGAATTAACTCCTTCTCAAAAAAACAGAGTGCTTATAGACTTAAATGAAAGTAAACTTGATATGATAGAAGATTTAAAAATTGATACACTTGAAAAATACAATGATGTACTTAATAAAAAAGAATCAATTATGTTTAAAAATCAAGATCTTGTTACTGCAAAAAAAGAATATGAGCAAAAAACGATTCAATATGAATTGGGCATGATTACAACTAATCAATTATTTGAATATGAAATTAATGTTAAAAATTTAGAAATTGAAATTAGCAATTTAGAAAGAAATTACAGTAAAGCATTAATTGAAGTTAATAGATTAATTGGATATCCAATTAGCACAGAATTGAATTTAAAAACAAAAGTGGATATTTCTATTGATGATTTAAATTATAATTTAAATGAAATAACTGAAAAAGCAATTGTAAATAGTAACACAGTTAGAACTTCATATAATAACTATTTATTGAAAAATTTAGAGAAAACAGTAGTTAGTAGATATTCAAGATATGAAAAACCTGATAGTTATGAAGATCTTGAAGAAGAAGTAATTGATTTACTTGAAGCATATGAAGATTCAAAAATTACTGAAGAAGTAAATATATATACTGATTATTATAATTTACAAAATAGTTATGCTGATGTAGAAATCGCTAAATTAAATTTAGAACTTATAAAGAGATCAATGGAAATAGAAAAATTAAAATTTGATAACGAAATGTCTACATATCTTGATTATAAAAAAGCTGTAGACAGTTATAGAACTTCATATAATAATTTAAGTGATAAAGAACTTACACTTTACAAAGCAAAAGTTCAATTTGATTATTATATTGAAAAATTAGATTATGAATTTGAAAATGTGATTATTAAATAATAGAAATGACTCAATAAATATATTGAGTCATTTTTTTTCAAAAAAGTAAAAGGAAATAGCTCCCTTCAGCTATTTCCTAAAGAATTTAAAGGATAAGTAGAAGTATAGAAAAGATGTCTGTATTAATCCCCCCCCATACGTTAACGTATAAGATTAATTTCTTTTTATACTTTCTAGATACATTATACTTATTAGGAAAACGTTTTTCAAGTTTTTTTTTATAAAATTTTGTTAATACTTATAAAATGTTATAAAATGTTTGTGTAATATAATGATAATTATATAAATTAGAAAGTGAGAAATAATAAGATGAAAAATAAAGCTGGAGATCAATCAATTGTTAGAATAACGAATCAGAAAACTATTATAGAATATCTAAGAAAAAAAGGGCCTACTTCAAAAGCTGATTTATCCAAAATTTTAAAAATTTCAAAACCTACAGTTGCAAAAAATGTTGAAGAATTAATTTTAAATAATATTCTTTATGAATTTGGTGAAGGTCTTTCTTCAGGTGGAAGAAAACCACTTTTAATTGCTTTTAATGAAAAATATAAATATATTTTGTCACTTGAAATTAATGTTGATTATCCAATGATAGCTTTATTTGATTTAAATGGTAAAATTATTATAAAAATAAAAGTTCAGATTGATAAAAAAGTTAAAGAAAATGATTATTTTGAGAAAATTTATTTAGAAATAGATAAATTATTTAAAAGTCAAAAAATAGATGAAGAAAAAATTGGAATAATTTCTGTTTCAACTCCTGGAATAATCAATGAAGAAACAGGAGAAATACATGCAAATCCACAATTTAGTGATTGGGAAACAATTAATTTATCAAAAGAATTAAAAAAGCGCTTTGATAAACAAGTAATTGTAAAAAATGATATTTCAATGGCTGCGTTGGGAGAGAAACACTATGGAATTGGAAAATCTTATAATAACTTAATTTATATTTCGTCGACTTTAGGAATTGGTGCAGGTTTAATTTTAAATGAAAAACTTTATGAAGGTATTAGAAATGCTGCAGGCGAAATAGGCTATTTTATAGAAAAAGAAAATCTAGAGACAGATGACAATTTAGAGAGCTTATATTCTATTCCAAATATTATTAGAACAATTGAATTGGGATTAAAAGATAACAAGGATAGTATTTTATTTGATTTAACAAATGAAGGTGAAAAAGAAATAACATTACCAATGATAGTGAAAAGTATAAATTCAGCAGATAAATATACTTTAAAAGTTGTTGAGAATGCAGCGCGAGCTTATGCAGTTGCAATAAATAATATTGCAATATTGTTAGATTTAAAATGTATAATTATTGGTGGAGCATTGATTGATTTAGGAATAGCATTTTTAAATAAAATATCAGAGATAATTAATAAAAAAAGTCCGATTGAAGTAAAAGTGTTTCCTTCTGGTTTAAGAGAAAATGCAAGCCTATATGGTACATATATTATTGGAAATTATTATTTAACAAAGAATATGATTAAGTGAACAAACTTCACTAATGAAGAAGAGTATTTAAAAAAAGGTGACAAAACACCTTTTTTAATATATACTTAGTAAAGAAAGTTTATAAAGGGGTGTGAGCTGTGAAAGCGATTATTAATGGTAGGATTATTTTGGAAAATAAGGTTTTGGATAAATCAATTCTTATTTTTAATGAGAAATTTCAAAACATTATTAATGAAATGGATGATGACTATGAAATCATAGATGCAAAAGGTAATTATGTATCTCCGGGGTTTATTGATGTGCATGTTCATGGTGCAATGGGTTATGATACTATGGATGCAGATCTGGAAGGCTTAAAGATTATAGGTAAAAAAGTTTTAGAAAATGGTGTTACAAGTTATTTGCCAACTACTATGACAATGAGTGATGAAGAAATTCATAAAGCTTTTGATACAGTTAGAAAATTTATGAATGACAAAGATTATATTGGTGCAGAACCTCTTGGGATTCATGTTGAAGGACCTTTTATAAATGTATTAAAAAAAGGTGCGCAGAATGAAAAATATATTCAGAAACCAAATTTAGACTTAATAAAAGATTATATGGATATTATTAAAATAATAACATATGCTCCTGAAATGGATGAGGATAATAGATTTTTAAAAGAAATTAATAAATATAAAGATGTTAATTTATCTATGGGACATTCAAATGCTACATTTGAAGAGGCTATGGATGCAATTGAAAATGGTGCTGCAAGTTTTACTCATTTATTTAATGCAATGACTGGTCTTCATCATAGGAATCCTGGAATGATTGGTGCTTCATTTAAATCTAATGTTTATTCAGAGTTGATTGCAGATACTATTCATGTAAATAAAGGTTTGTTTCAGACTTTGATGGATATTAAAAAAGATAAATTGTTATTAATTACTGATGGAATGTCTGCAAAATGTATGGAGCCTGGAGATTATGAATTAGGTGGTCAAAAGGTAGCTGTTAATGAAAATTCTGCTCGTTTAGAAGATGGAACGCTAGCAGGTAGTATTCTAAAATTAAATGAAGCTATTAAAAATGTATATAAAAATGTAAAAAATCCTATTAATGAAGTTGTCAATATGGCATCGATTTATCCTGCTAGAATGATTAATGAAGATAAAACAATTGGAAGTATTGAAATTGGTAAAAATGCAGATATCTGTATTTTTGATGAAAACATAGATATTAAAATGACATTTAAAAATGGTGAAAGAGTTTTTTAGGAGGAAGAAAATGAATATTATTATTGCAAAATCTTATGATGAATTAAGTAGAAAAGCTGCAAATTTTATAATTAGTCAAGTGACTTTAAAAAGTTCAAGTGTTTTGGGATTGGCTACTGGGTCAACTCCGATTTCAACTTATAGTTATATGGTTAAAAAATTTAAAGAGGATGAAGTTAACTTTGAAGATGTAATTAGTTTTAATTTAGATGAATATATTGGTTTAGGTAAGGAAAATAATCAAAGCTATAGATATTTTATGGAAGAAAATTTATTTAGCAAAGTAAATATTAATGAGAATAATATAAATATTCCAAATGGATTAGCTGATGATATTGAAAAAGAATGTATTTCATATGAAGAAAGAATTAAAAATGCAGGTGGAATAGATTTACAACTTCTTGGACTTGGCAGAAATGGTCATATTGGATTTAATGAGCCTAATGTAAAATTTGAAGCAATTACTCATAAAGTAGAATTAGATGAAGATACTATTGAAGCAAATGCAAGATTTTTTGAATCTGCTGCTGATGTACCTACTGAAGCAATTAGCATGGGAATAAAAACAATTATGATGAGCTGTAAAGTTTTATTATTAGCTAGCGGGAAAAACAAAGCTGAAGCAGTTAAAGCTTTAGTTAAAGGACCAATTACACCATCATTACCAGCATCGATTTTACAACTGCATAGAGATGTAACTTTAATATTAGATGAAGAAGCAGCAAGTTTGCTTTAAATAGGTTGCAAATATCACGTATTTCATTTGTCAATATGATATACTAAAGTTAGTTAATTTAATTGGAGGTTATAATGAAAAATTTAGATAATTTAAAAAAACAACATGCTGACATTTACGAAATAGTTACGGAAACTAAAGAATTGATGAAAAAACCTGATTTCGATATGCATAGCAAAAATGTAGCAATGAATATTAATGTATTAGCTGGAAAATTAAAAATGCATTTGATAAATGAAGATAAATTTCTTTATCCTAAGTTTTTAAATAGTGATGATGATAAGCTTAGTAAAAAAGCTAAAGAGTATATTGAAGAAATGGGTAATTTAAGCGAAATATATACTGAATTTAAATCAAAATATAATGTTCGTTCAAAAATTATGGCAGATATACCAAAATTTATGAAAGATGCTAATTCTGTATTTGAAGCTATTGAAAAACGAATGAATAAAGAAGATAAAGATTTATATGTATTAGCAGAAAATTTATAATGAAAAGATGGTTATCCATCTTTTTTTTTGAAATAAATGATATATATTTTTGTTCGTGGTATACTATATTTAAGAAAGGATTTGATAAAAATGTTTAAATTAGGAGAAATACAAGAATTACAAATTGATAGATTTACATCAGTTGGTGTATATTTAATGGAACATGAAGATGCAGAAAATGTAAATGAAGAAAGTGTATTATTACCAAATAAAGAAGTAAAAGATACTATGAAAGTAGGGGATATTGTTAAAGTTTTTTTATATAAAGATTTTATGGACAGATTAACTGCTACTACGAAATATCCTAAAATAAAATTGGGTGAAGTAAAATCATTAAAAGTTGTAGATGTTAATGAAATAGGTGCTTTTTTAGATTGGGGTTTAGTTAAAGACTTATTATTACCATTTGATGAGCAAAAATTTGAAGTTAAAGTTGATCAAAAAGTTATGGTAATGTTAAAAATTGATGATCAAAATAGACTTTATGCTACTATGAGAATATATCAGAATTTATCAGGAACATTTGATTATAGTGTTGGTGATATGGTTGTTGGTAAAGTATATCAATATTCAAGAGATTTAGGAACTTTGGTAGCTGTAGATGGTAAATATCATGGATTAATATTGAAACATGATTTATCTAAAGCTCTAGAGATTGGTGAAACTGTTACAGCAAGAGTTACTAATGTATCAGAAGATGGAAAATTAAATATTTCTCTTAAAAAACAAATAGTAGAGCAAATGGATGAAGATGCGAATGAGATTTTATATGCATTGGAATTTAAAGGTAAATTGCCTTATAATGACAAATCAGATGCAGAGGATATTAAAGAAGAATTTAATATGAGTAAAAGAGCTTTTAAAAGAGCGATTGGAAGACTTTTAAAATTAGGAAAAATTGAAATTACAGAAAGCGGAATTAAATTGACGGAGTAACTGTCAATTTTTTTAGACATTTTTATTTAAGTTTCCCCAAAATCAACTAGCTAATGGTGTATACTTCTCTATATTTGAACGTTTAAACATACTCAACTGCTGGTTTTTAACATATTTTACTTTAGGTAATAA
>Ga0256842_1000692_pt1:0-27500 | contig 29386 bp, 28 predicted proteins | sample 4559240metaG_FD_185973 | JGI IMG/M metagenome (GOLD analysis project Ga0256842, IMG submission 185973) | Hydrothermal vent microbial communities from Guaymas Basin, Mexico - 4559-240 | ecosystem: Environmental > Aquatic > Marine > Hydrothermal vents | place: Mexico: Guaymas Basin... | reverse complement strand
AATAAAAAATATAGGAAATCATCCTAATAATTCTAACTGCCATTTATATTAATAAATCTTAAATAATTTATTTGCACTAATTATATTGATTTCATAAGTTCAAAAACTTTTACCTAACATTATTAATTTAATCTAAGCTTATAATTTTTTGATATTGATACATTAAATAAATAAAAATTATTATTACCTAAAGGAATAACTCCCCATTCTATGGGACGGAGAGAGGCATAAAAACAAATTAATATTGACAAATATAGTAAAAACTGTTAGTTATTTTCTAGTTTTTAGGAGATTATTATGAAGCATAAAGAGTATTTACTTAAAAGTTTTGATGAAACTCTAATTAATGTTTATACTGTTGGAGAAGGAGAAAATGTCATCATCGTAAGTAATGGCTTAGGTGGCGATTTTAGAATATTTAAGGAAATAATAAAAGACTTACCTAATTTCAAGTTTATTTCATGGGATTACCGAGGTCTTTATAAGTCTCATATGCCCAAAAATAAAAATGATGTAAGTATTTCCCACCATGTTAATGACTTGGAAGCTATTTTAAAAAAAGAAAAGGTTGAAAAGGCAATTTTTTTAGGATGGAGTATTGGAGCAACTATAAATATTCAATTTTATAAAAAATCTCCACAATTTTTTAAATCATTAATTCTTTTAAATCCAGTGGGTAAATCTACATTAAGAGATATGACTCCAGTTATAAGGATATTAAATAAACTAGATAAAAATGGAAAGATTGATATTACCCTCCCTTATTTTGATAATGCCCATTTGATAAATTCGAATACTAAATATATTGAAAATGCAATTGCTCCTGAAAAATATCTATACAAACTTCTAGAATTGGTGCAAAAATATCATAAAACTTATTCTAAATTTTTAAAATTTTCATCTAAAATCCCTAAAATAGGAATTTACTTTAAAAAGCTTAAATTAGTGAACAGCAATATGGATGATTATTTTTTTGAAGATATATTTAAAGAATACTCAAAATTAAACATGGAATTATATATTGAAATAGTAAAAGATTTACTTAAAGGTAATAATAATATTGATATTTTAACAACTATAAAAGTTCCTGTTTTATTAATTTCAGCCTCAAGAGATATTTTTGTGCCTAATAGCAATATAGAAAAAATGAAAAAATTAATTCCTAATGTTGAGCATCTCGAAGTATTTAGGGGTTCACACTATGCTCTTATTGAATTCCCCGAAATGATTTCTCTTGGTATAAAAAGATTCTTAAGGAAAATATGATAGTCATCTTATATATAATACTAGGAATAATTGCAATATTAATAATCTCAATAATATCAACTCCATATATTGACAATGCGGTTAGATTTGCAAAATTTAAAAAAATAACAGTAGAACAATTAAAAAAAAGATTTTCTACAATTAAAGAAGAAAAACCAGAAACTTTCTTTTATAAAATAAACCCAGAATCAACTATACTCCATGTTGATTATAAGCTAACTATGGGTGGAGCAAGCGATATATATTTTGAAACAGAAGAAAATAAAATAAAATCAATATTAATTATTTCAAAATTTAATTCAGAAAAATGGTTGATGAAAATTAAAAAAACTTACATCACAAATAGAAATGAAAATCATACTATTGATAAATCATTCGATTATGGTAAAGAAATATACAAGATTATTCCTAAAGAATACTCATCTGAAGCTTTAAGGAAACTATTTCCAACAAGCAAATTTGATTTTGGTATTAATCATGATAAAAAGTTTTTTATGTACTTCTATTAAATTTTAAGTAATCTCAAAAAAGGAGGCCCCTTCTAAAAGAAGAGGCCGGGGGAAATTTATAGTTCAACACCAAGTGCTAAACCAAAGTAAAGAATATTATTATCTTTATTTATACTATCATTTGCTTTTTTTACATCACCATCTAATAAAATAGTTGCATCAACATGCCCCTTAATATAAACTAAAGGCATAGGCTTAAATTTTACTGCGGCCCCAACATTTAAACTATAAGGAATTACAAAATCGGAACCATCATTATAATAAGGTTTCTGCCAGTTAATGTCCATATTTCCTTCTATACCAATAATAGGAAGCATATCAAATTTAAATGCAGCACCAATATTACCATAATATTTACCAAAATCTTTTACTACATCTAAATAATGAGTAGAGTAAATACCAATTATTCCGAGTAAAGTGTATGAAACTCCTAATGAAACTTCCACAGTGTTAGGGTCTTTATCCATATTATAAAAATGATAATATTTAATACCAGGAGTAATATTGAATCCCATAGCACCTAAATCATATCTTACAGTTAAGTCTGTTTCATCTAGCTTTTTGAGATCTCCATCGGGGTCAAGTGTTATATTGTTAAATAATTTTGCTCTTAAACCAAATGCAGAAACAGAAGCATTAGGCTGAATAACAAAGTTATCACTTCTTTCAACACCACGATAAACATTTTTGCTATTTGAATCAATTTCAGCTTTTCCGGTTACTCCTAAAAAACCAAATGCAGGCGTTGCTAGGATTAACAATAATAATGTTAAAATTTGTTTTCTCATAATATTCTCCATAAAAATATATGCTTAATAGACGATTGTAATCAAAAAAAATTCAAATATTTTCAGAATTAAAAAAATATCATAGTTGCTAACTTCATTAAGTATCTGAAATCACCTGAAGTATTTAAAGCATTTGAGGAAATTAATTTATATAGATTTTGTGGATTTTCTTTTATTTTATTAAAGTTTTCTTGTGAAATATTTATTGTTAAACTAGGATCAACATCTAGAGGTTCTCCTATTAAAATACTAAAGTCAAAATCAAAAATAGCCCCCTCATATTCTACAGAGTTTATTTTTATATTTATTGTTCCATGTTCTTGTTTCAATTTTTCTATTTTTTTCTGATTTAACATTTTAATTAGAGTATTATCTAATTCTGAAGTCGTAAAGAATACAGATGTTAAATTATTATCAATTGCCTTCTGCCAGTTTCCAATGTTAATAGATATAGTAAAGAATGGTTCATCTGGTGTTCCACGAGCAACATCAATACTCCCATTATCATATTCAATACTCCAATCTCCACCACCTTTTCCTAATATCTCGGCTCCACTAACAAAATTTAGAGGAAGTTTTAATTGAGCATCTAACTTTTCATATTCTTTAGGTAAAAACTCTTCAAAAAATTCTTTTGGTGTGATATCTTTTGGTATTTTTATTTCCATATTTTTTTGACCTCCATAAGATTATTTACTATATTTTCATTTATAAACATTCTAATTGCTGCTATTCCATGAAAATATCCCTTTAACTCGGCTAGATTATCCATATTTATCCCTCCTAGTGCAAATATTGGCACATTAAACTTATTATTTTTAATTAATTCATAACCATTAGGCTTACCATATTTTCTTTTTGAGGGTGTATCAAAAATAGGACTATAAGTTATTGCATCTAAGTTAAATTTTTCCGCATTTTTAATAGACTCAATAGAATGAGTTGATTTTAGTATTAATTTATTATTATTTTGATATTTTTTAATGTCTAGATTTTCTAAATTTATATTTTCTTTTAAATGAACTCCATCTAAATCTAATTTGTCCATAATTGAAATTGAATTATTTATTATTAACCTAATATCACTTAACTCCGATTGTAATTCTCTTATAAAATCTATAATTGTTTTTTCAGTTTGATAGTTAAACCTAATTTGTATTGCTATTTCCTTTTTATATTTATAATTTTTTAATTTTTTTAAGTATAGTAACTGTTTTTTTAAAGAAATATCGTCACTAGTAATTATATAGGTATTAAATTTTATATTAGCCATTTTACTATTATATAAAAAAATTGAATAAAATACCCTAAAATCAAAAAATAAATAGGAATTCTAAGGCTTAACGACATTAATGTTGCATTATTTTTATAATAATATTGAGCGATTGATTCTCTTGTAACATCTTCTCCTGTTTCTACATTATAGACCCCTTTAGTTAAAAATGAAATTTTTATCGTATCACTTTCAAGAGCAGAAATTTGAAGATTTTTTTTGTATAGTAAATGTAATTTATTTTTTAAATAAAATGAAATATAGTAGAACTTCTTATTTTGAGTAATATCTAGATAGTTGTTTTGATTATTTTTATATAAAAAATACTTTAAAGAAAATATTTTAAAAATACTTTCCTTTCTTATTCCAACATAATTAAAATTTAAAACTTTTATTATATTATTTATTTCCTTATCTTTTATATATGGTGGTCTTGATTTTTCTTTTATTGAAATTTTTATTTTATTTGAAAAGTGATGAAAAAATATTATTGTAAAATAATTCTTTATTATAAAGAAAAAGAAAATTTCAAGCGTAAAAAATATAAAATAATCCAAAATCAACTCCAAAAACAATAAATTATATTAACCTATTTATAAAGAGGATTCAATATTTTTTTATTATTGAGAATATTGTAATACATTTTTACTTTAAAACATCTTTTAATTTTTGATAACTGTCATTTTTCATTATTAGTAATCCATCTTCAGATTCTATAACGGTGATTCCTTCAACATCAATTAAAATTGTTTTTTTAGTGGTTAAAACATGGTTATTCAAACTATTGTGCTCTTTTAAGTTTTCAGATGACTTTTTTCTATACTTAAAATAACTATCCCAGCTTCCTAAATCACTCCAATCAAAACTAGCCTTTATCATTGCAACTCTACGACTTTTTTCTATAACAGCTTGTTCTATTGGTATATTTGGAATCAAGTTAAAATTATCTATCAAATAGCTATAACTTTTTTGGAGAATAATATCATAAAGATCTTTATATCTCTCTTTGATTTCATCTAAAATTATACTTGCTTTTGTAATAACTATACCACAGTTCCAAAAATATCCACCAATATTTAAATAATATTCTGCTAGTTGTAAATTTGGCTTTTCTTTAAATCCCTTAACTCCATAAAGAGCTAATTTATCATCAATAATTCTTGAAGCTTTTATATAACCATAACCTGTTTCTGGATACTCAGGCTTTATACCTAGTATTACAGAAATATTTTGTTGCTCAACTACATTTATCGCATTATTTATATCACTACTAAAGCTTTTATTATCTAGTATCATGTGATCTGAAGGCAAAAATATAATAGGTTCATTTAATTTATTATTATCAAATAAGTACTTTATCGTTAAAATAAATGCTCCAAATGTATTTCTTCCTATTGGTTCATATAAAGGGATTAAATTATAATTTTTAAAATATTTTTTATAATTATTGTTAGTAACAGTTAACACTTCATCATTACTCAAATAATTTACTCGCTCAAGTGCTAAATCGAATAATGATTTATTATCTTGAAAGATAGGTAAAAATTGCTTGGGAGCTTTTTTAGTAGAAAGAGGCCAAAACCTTGTTCCAATTCCACCAGATAAAATTACACTAATCATAAAAATCCCTAAAATATTTATAATTCTAACTTATTTTGGCGAGCTATTCAATAATTTTCTATATTTTAGAGTAATTTAGAGAATACTAATTCTGATAATTTTTTATCATAAAAATCAACTTCTTCTTTTAATTTTAAGGATTTTTCTTTTAGAAACTTATTGAAAGTTTCGTTATTCAAATCTTTAAGATTAATTAAAACATTATAATAAGCTCCATAAAAAGCCGTTTTAGCATTTAAAGCGGCAACCCCTGCATCAGATAAAGCTGATTGATTACCCTTATTTAATGCAATTTCTATTAATTCATATAGTTCAGGAATTTTTTCCATTACAGAAAATGGTATCATAGTTGCTTTTTTAGTTGCTTCATTTATAGCATTATTTCTTATTTTTATTTCTTCATCATTGCTTTTTGGTAACTTGAAAGCCTCCATTATATCATTAAATGCATCTGTATCATCATCTATGATATTGATAAAAAACTCTTTTAATTGTTGTGCTTTATAAGAAAGCTCCTTCATCTCTTCATTTACTTTTTTGTATTTAGGTTTGCCAACGGTTAAATTTCCCACCATTGATGCCAAAGATGATGCCAATGCTCCACTTAAAGCAGCAATACTTCCTCCACCAGGAGCAGGAGAATTTGATGCCAACTCATCTGCAAAATCAGTAACCGTCATATTTATCAATTCTCTTTTAGGAGCTACTTTGTATTCAATAATCTTTTCGTTAGGTTCAAATGGAGACAACTCAGATAAACCAAGAGATTGTATTGCATTTTCTATAATTTCACTTTCACTTAAGCCATAAGGTTGATTTGCCTTTTTTATAAAATAAACCCCTGCATCATAAATAGCCTTTTTAGGAATCAAACCAACAAGCTCACTTCCAGTTACTCTTACACCAAATTCAGTGGCAAACTTACAAACAGCATCAAAAACTTCATAAATAGGTGTAATATTAAAATTTGTTAAATTAATTGAAATTTGAGCTCTTTTATATTCATCAATATACCAACCAACAGCCTTCACATTTTTAAATAATCCGGGAGTAAAAACCTTTTTACCATCTTTTTTTATAAGTTTACCATTTTCATCTCTCTTAGGATACCCCTTTTCTCTTATTCTATTAGCAATTTTTCTTGCAATAAGAGTTGAAGTAGTATTTAAATTAATATTATAGGCAATTAAAAATTCTCTTACACCAATAACAGTAGATCCAGACTTTTTATTATGAACAGCTTCACCAAAATCAGGTTTCCATTCTGCTTGTTTTATTTTTTCAAAAAAGCCCTCATATTCTCCAGCTCTAATTACAGCCAAATTTCTTCTGTTTTCTTTTTGAGCAGCATGTTCATATAAATAAGTTGCAATATTTAACTCATTACTTACCTTTTGAGCAAGCTCTTTTGATAACTCAACACATTCTTCTACTGTTACATCATTAACAGGAATTAAAGGACATACATCCGTTGCACCCATTCTAGCATGGGCGCCATTATGCTTAGTCATATCAATTAGTTCTGAAGCTTTTTTTATTCCAGCAAAAGCTGCATTAACAACAATGTTTGGCTCAGCAACAAAGGTTATAACAGTTCTATTTGTTGCATTTCCCGGGTCAACATCTAGTAATTTACCACCAGCATTCTTTATTGCATCTGCTATTTGCTCAATAACTTTTAAATCTCTTCCTTCTGAAAAATTAGGTACGCATTCAATCAATTTCATAGTATTACACTCCATAAAAAAAATGGCTAATTGTAACTTTAATGTCACAGTTAACCATTTTATACAGATTTAACTAAAAATACAAGGAATTACTACTTTGTTGATGTTAGCTGCATTAAAATTTCTTGACTTTCTTTATCATCAGGTTCTAAATCAATAACCTCTTTTAAATACTTTTCAGCATTTTCATTATCAGCTAAAAAGAAATGAGATAATCCTACATTTTTTAACAAACTAACATTTTTAGGCTCTAATAATAATGCTTTTTTATCAAATTCTAGTCTCTTTGCATCATCTTTTGATGCATTAGCAAGAAGAGTAAATACTGTTGCACTAGCTAAATCATCAGCAATGGCACTAAAAACAGGAATTATCGTTTTTTGAAGGCTAAAATAACTGTCAGCATCTTTAAGCTCCATATAAAAATTTAATAATTCATCATAAGCCTTAAAATCCTTACTACCATTAGCAATAATCTCTTTAAGTTCACTAATTCTTGCTTCTCTTTCTTTGCTAGTTAATTTACTCATCATAATTTTTTTCAATATTTAACTTTTTTAAAACATCTCTTGCGATTATCTCAACCATCGTTTCACCCTTAAGTGATTCAATCGTGATATTCATAGTTCCTCCAAGTTTTTTAATTCCCCTTCACACATATATTATAGAAGGCAAAGTAATATCGTCAATTAAAAGTTTTTATTTTTTTATCAATTTATCATCAACAGCTAAAGCAATTGATTCACCAAATGAGCAGTATGCTTTAACTTACTGTGAAGTGGATGAGAAGTGTACATATTGTTGACTTAACTTACATTTGAGTTCTCATTTTCTATTTTTTGCATTACTTGGCCAAACCAGAGGATGATTTGCTTTAATTGGTAGTAGAGGATATTGATGGTGTTGATTGCTTTTTCTGTATTTTTTATAAACTTTTCTCCATCAGTAGTTAAACCTTTATCATCATGAATTAATTCACTTAACTTGTTCCATGAATATTTAACATAATCATATATATCATCATTCACTAACAACTCTTTATTAAAGCGGTTTAAATAATTAAATCTTAATTCTTCAATATTCTTAGCCTCTTTTATTGGTTTTAAACTATTTTCATTTTTTAGTTTAATGAATTCAACTAAAGCTCTCACTGAAAACTTATAATTTCCATTAATGTTAAAATTAAAACTTGAATCTATATTTTTGATTAATTCAATAATTTCATCTCCTGTTGTTATTAAATATCCTTTTTCTCTATTTCTTTTAAAATCCATTTTAGGTTTTACTTCATTTAATAAGGAGATAAATCCTCCAAAATTAACCCCCTTTACTCCCTGAAGTTCAAGGTTCCATGATGGAAAATATTTTTGTTTATTATTTTCTATTTTATTAATAATTGTTTTTGCTATATGAGTTTCTAAAAGCTGTCTTAAGTTAACTAAATTTCCTTTTATTATTGTTTTATCATCACTATCTTTATTTTTAGTAATTTCAAGAAAATTTTTAACAGCATTATCTGACTCAAAGTATCTATCCAGAACTTCAACGTAAGGTTTTAAATGTATATTTTTACCACAAATGTCATGTTTTTTATATTTTACACACAGATTATTATCTATAACTTCTCGCAACCTCTTATAATCATCTGTTGTTTTATAAAAAATATTATTATTTTTAAATTCTTCACTTAATAGATATTCAAATTGAGGTTTCTCTTTAATATCATCATTATTACCTGATAAAAAATATAGCTGTTTATCAATATTTATTTTTTTATGCAAAATAGTTATAAGATAATCTCCTTCTCTTAAAAAGAAAAGTTCTTTATCAAAATCTTCAGGCAATAAAGTTTTATCATAATTACCAAGTTTTTTAACATTATTTTTATCTAAAATACTGTATAAATCTCTATCTAAAATGATTAAATCATAACTATTTTTATTAATGTTTTTAATAATATTAAGAACTTCAATAAAGTTAGTATAAATATCAATATTATTCGATTTAGAAATTACTTTAAGAATCTCTTCTTGATTTTTAGCATTAGTAATTTCATCTCTTAAGTCCCTAGTTAGTACTTTTCTAAAAAGTTTTATAACTAAACTTGCATCAATATTATCTTCTATATATAAGATTCTAGCCATTTTTACTCCAATAATTTTTAAAAGATATTTTTGTAATATAAATATCATTTTCCCAATAGTGCTCGTATTTCCCACCAATGCTTTGTATTGTTGTTTCTATTATATATCTTCCTTTACCTGTTGACTTTTTATCATTATTAGTATTAGATTTATTTTTGAATATAAAGATTAAATCATTTTTATTTAAAGTTTTTATATCAATAAACCCATCTTTGATAGTATATTTAAAAAGATTAATCATTAATTCATCAAATAAATTTGATAATACTGATGTCACAGGGTACTTATTATCAATAATATTTTCTTTAGATAAATAACAATTTTCTAGGTAATTTATATCTAATTTGATATTAAAAAGTTTATTTTTAATAAACTCTAACACTTCATCCATATTATTTATATTAAACTTTTTTATTATATTATTATCACTTTCCTCTAATGAAATATAACTTAAAGCGTTTAATATTGAATTATTTATCATTTCTTTAAAACTTATTTGATTACTTTGATTTTTAATGGCAGATAAAAGGTAATACTTACTGATTTTAGATGCTCCAAGTACCGTATTAGCGGTATCTTCAAGGTCTTTTGCAATAGTAAGACTATTTATTAACGTATTAGGAATTTCTTTGTTTTCATCCTCTAGATCTTCAATTATATTTTCTATTGAAAAGTATATTTTAGGAATTTTATTCTTTAAGTTATGATATAAGTTTTGAATAGCTTTATTCTTTTCTTCTATTTTATCAGAATATCTTTCTATTAATAATTTAAAGATATCATTATCCTCAAAAGATGTTGCTTTTTTTATATAAAAAATAAAATTTTCATTAGTATATTCATATGCTAATCTAAAATAAAGATCCTTTATTTCTTCAATATATTGATTTTTATATTTACTACTATTGGTTACCTTTTTATATAATAGTTTTTTAATTACTGGGTTTATTGATAATTCACTATTTCTACTTTTAAATAACTTTCTTCTAATAATTTTTTCATAATCTTCCTCATAGTATTTTATAACCTCTTCATATCTTTTTTGTTTTAAGTAAATATCTTTCAAGCTTTTATGACAACTTTTAAAATCAGGGTTTCCTTCTATTGCTTTTTTATAACTTTTTATAGCATCATCATACCTCTCTTGTTCTAAATAAGTATTTCCTAGATTCTCATATGTAATCTCGTTATCATGATTTATTTTTATTGCTTTCTTATAAGCTTTTATTGCTTCATCATATTTTTCTATTTCATGGTATAAAACACCTAAATAACCATAAGTAATATCATTACCTGGGTTTATTTTTATTGCTTTCTCATAAGCTTTTATTGCTTCATCATATTTTTCTATTTCATGGTATAAAACACCTAAATAACCATAAGTAATATCATTACTTGGGTTTATTTTTATTGCTTTCTCATAAGCTTTTATTGCTTCATCATATTTTTCTAAATTATAATAACTACTTCCTAAACCTATAAGATTATTATCATCATTAGAATTTAATTCTATTGATTTCTTAAATGACTTAATAGCTTTTCTATATTCATTTGACATTAAATAGCAATATCCTAAACCTGAGTATGCTTCATTATTTTGATTATTTAATATTAATGCTTTTTTTAAAAAACTTATTCCTCTATGATACCTCTCTAAATGATAGTAGGAATATCCTATACCTATTAATGCATCTTCATTATTCATATCTATTTTTATGACTTTTTTATAAAAATCCAAAGCCTTATGATACTCTTCTTTTTCATAATAAATATTTCCAATTTTTAAGTAAGTATCCTCATTTTTATTTAACTTTATTGCATTTTGATATGAGTTTATAGCTTCATCTACTTGATTATTTTGATGAAAATAATCTCCTAATTCATCAAATCCTTCAAAAGAGTTTTTATTTTCTATTAATTGAATAAGGAAACTTTTTTGTTCATCACTTAATTCTTCCTTATTTAAAAAGGTTAAATATATCGCTAAATCTAAGTTTGTTTTCTGAAAACCTAACTCCATGATTTTTTTAATCAACTTTGTTACACCGATAATATCAATTATAGATTTTATTCTTATTCCTAAAATTACTAAATAATACATTCCCTCCAGTATTTTTAATTTTGAAGGGTCTTCTTTTTTTAAATTCAAATAAAAATCAGTTTTTTTTACTAGTTTTAAAACTAGTAAATATCTTTTTTGTTTCCAAGAATCTTCTACTTTTTTCATTGTAAGTATATCAGATACTGAAATATCTTTATCTGATAGATGTTCAGCAATTTTATTTTGTTTTTTATCCTTTCGTCCCATTTCAATTCTCCTCACTTCAGTTTACTTTACAATATAAAATACCAAAAAATCAAGTTACAATCCCACATCACCACTCATAAACACCACCTCTCTCTACCATCTTCTCCCCACTAAATTCAATCTCCCTCAAAGCATCCTCAAATGAAATATCAAGCAAAGACCTAGAGTATCTCAACACCCCATTCACATTATCAGATAAACTTCCTTCTGGTGAAACCATAAGATATGAGCCTTTCATTTCATTATTATTTTCAGTAATAATATCAATATTTCCTGCTAGTTTACTATGATTTTTTATAAAATCATTAAACTGAGTGTCATTTATTGCTAATAAATCAGTAAATTCAGTATTCTGTCCCTTTATTTCTAAATATTGGAATAACTTCCACCTTTCTGGCATGATTTTTTCTATTAATTCAGTCATATCTTCTTGATAATTTAATTTATTAACCATAGTATTTATCTTTAACTTTATTCCATTTGATTTTATAAGTTTTGCCTTTTCAATATAATCTAAGATAAGACCTTTCTTGGTAATTCTACCTAAATTCCAGTTGGTAATATCAGAGAAAGAATCTATACTTATTCCTATCCAATCTGGTTTTATATTAAATTGATTTAGATACTCTTTATTAATCTTACTACCATTAGTAACTATAGATGTAGTAAATCCTGCATTGTGCATAAACTCTACTAAAAACGGTAATTGTTTAATTAAAGTTGGTTCTCCTCCAACAAAATTGATTTTTTTATTTTTAATATTATTTTCATTTGCATAAGCAATGATATTTAATAAAACTCTTATATGATCAAGGTTATTTTCTAGCTCATTATATTTTGCAAAACATCCTTTACAAGACATATTACAGTTTTTTGTAAGGTGATAGTTTATTGATAAAAAGTTTCTCATATCTCCCCCTCTACCAACTTCATCCCCAACAGCTCCCTCAACTTCACAATCACCCTCTTAAACATCTGCTGAACAGCCTGCTTACTCCTATCATAAATAACCCCAATTTCAGAAAATGACATTTCCTCCCAAATCCTCTTTTTAATAATATCTCGTTCTTTTTCCTTAAGGCTAGAAATTGCCTTGGATAAATCTATATTATTTTTACTTAATCTATTTACAACTTCATTTTCTAAATTAAAATCAGAGCCTTTTAGATTAATATCATAATTATCAACTATAGTAGTATTTTTAAAATTTTGTTTTTTATATTTAGAAACCATATAAAAAATATTATTAAAGAAATAAGTAGTAAATTTAGATTTGCTTTTATCATAAGATTGTTTTGATACTACAAGAATTAATAAAGCTTCGGAAAATAAGTCATCATAATCATTATTGCTTTTATAAATTCCAAACTTTTTTAATGCTCCAACAACAAGCTTGTTATCATCTTGATTTTTATTCAATTGTGATTTCATAGGTCCTCCTCGGCAAAAAATATCTTTTATTTTTCTGCTCTCAGGACTAACACCTACTAAAACAAAGTCAAAAACTTCGTCCTACACTTATATTATAGCTATTTTGGAGATTCGTCAACATTTTTTTATATTATTTTTGAAAAAATAAAAAAAGGACGAATCTTTCAATTCGCCCCTTTTTAAATTTAGATTTCAAGCTAAATTTTCATTTTTTAGACCTAGGCTAAAAAATCCATGCAAAACAAGTACGGGCTAGGCGGTGCCTCGCCCATCTTGTTTGAAATGGCTACAATTAGTCTTTAACTTCAAATTCTGCATCAATAACATCATCATCTTCTTGTGAGGATTGCTCTTGACCTGCACCTGCACCATTAGGCTGACCTTGTTGTCCAGCACCTTGAGCTTGGTCTGTTTTATAAAGTTCTTCTGCAACTTTATGAGCCTTTTTAGATAATTCATCATAAGAAGCTTTCATTCTATCAATATCATTAGACTCTAATGCCTCTTTGGCAGTTTTAACCACAGCTTCAACTTCAGAAACTAAACTAGCATCAATTTTATCTTTACTATCAGATAATGTTTTTTCTGTAGTATAAATTAAACTATCTAATTTATTTTTTTCTTCAATTGCTTCTGCCTTTGCCTTATCTTCAGCTTCATGAGATTTAGCTTCTTGTACTAAATCTTCAATTTCATCTTTTGATAATCCTGAAGAAGACTGTATAGTAATATTTTGTGATTTACCTGTTCCTAAATCTTTTGCAGTAACATGTACTATACCATTAGCATCAATATCAAAACTAACTTCAATTTGAGGTACTCCTCTTGGTGCTGGTGGAATACCATCTAAACTAAATCTACCTAAAGTTTTATTTCCTGCGGCCAAAGCTCTTTCTCCTTGTAGAACATGAATTTCAACAGAAGGCTGATTATCAGCAGCTGTTGAAAACACTTGAGACTTCTTAGTAGGAATAGTTGTGTTTCTTTCGATTAACTTAGTAAATTGTCCACCTAATGTTTCAATTCCTAATGATAAAGGAGTAACATCAAGAAGTAAGATATCTTTTACATCACCAGTTAAAACACCACCTTGAATAGCAGCACCAAGAGAAACAACTTCATCTGGGTTAACGCTTCTATTAGGTTCTTTCCCAAAAAATTCTTTAACCTTTTCTTGTACAAGAGGAATTCTTGTAGACCCTCCAACTAATAATATCTCATCTATTTCAGATGTTGATTTTTTAGCATCTTTTAAAGCTTTCTTACAAGGCTCTAAAGTTCTTTGAACTAAATCCATAATTAATTGCTCAAATTTAGCTCTTGTTAAATTAATATTCATATGTTTAGGACCACTTGCATCAGCAGTTAAAAATGGAATATTAACATCAGTTGTTTTCTTAGTAGATAATTCAATTTTAGCTTTTTCTGCACCTTCTTTAAGTCTTTGAATAGCCATTTTATCTTTACTTACATCAACACCTGTTTGTTTTTTAAATTCAGATATTAAATAATCCATAATAACATTATCAACATCATTACCACCTAAGTGAGTGTCACCATTAGTAGAGATAACTTCAACAACATTTTCACCAACTTCTAAGATAGAAACATCAAATGTTCCACCACCAAAGTCATAAACAGCAATAATCTCATCTTTTTTCTTATCTAAACCATAAGCTAGTGCTGCGGCTGTAGGCTCATTAATAATTCTTTTAACATCAAGCCCTGCAATTTTACCAGCATCTTTAGTTGCTTGTCTTTCAGAATCATTAAAATAAGCAGGAACAGTAATTACCGCTTCTGTTACAGATTGACCTAAATAAGCTTCTGCTGCTTTTTTTAATTTCATTAAAATTTTAGCACTTACTTCTTCTGGAGAATATTTTTTTCCATCAATATCAACTCTAGCATCACTTCCTGAACCAGGAACAACTTTATATGAAACCTTTTTTATTTCATCTTGTAAATCATTAAATTTCATACCAATAAATCTTTTTATTGAATGAACAGTTCTTTCAGGGTTAGTAACAGCCTGATTTTTTGCTGTTTGACCAACTAGAACTTCTTCACCTGTAAAAGCAACAATACTTGGAGTAGTTCTTGCTCCTTCTTGATTTTCAATAATTTTTGGCTCATCGCCTTCCATAATAGATACAACAGAGTTTGTTGTCCCTAAATCGATTCCGATTATTTTTCCCATAATTAAACCTCCTATAATCATCATTAATAATATTTGTAAATAATTACAATTTTCATTTGCAAACTTATAATAAACACGATTTCCTAGTTGTCAATAAAGTTTTTTTTATTTTTTTCTGCTCCAACCACTGCCTGCATAGCAAGAGGATGGGCTTAATACCCATCCCAACAGTATTTTAACAGTTAGCCAAGCCTTTATAGGCTTTGAAAAGCCCCTGATAAAAACTTCTTGACACTATTGAACATATGTGCATAACTATATTATATTTTTGTTGGAGGCAATTTATGAAAATTGCAATAGCAAGCGGAAAAGGTGGAACGGGTAAAACTACTTTATCTACGAATCTATCAATGATGATAGCTGAAAAATTTAATAAAAACATTACATTAGTTGATTTGGATGTGGAGGAACCTAATTCTAAGTTATTTATTGATGTTGATTTTCAAAAATCTAGTGATGTAACTGTTATGGTTCCTCAATGGGATAGTAATCTATGTGACCACTGTAATAAATGTAAAAATATATGTGAATTTAATGCACTAGTAGGATTGAAAAAATCTGTTATGATTTTTCCTGAATTATGTCATAATTGTTATTTATGCAGTGATTTATGCCCTCAGAATGCACTTCCAATGATTCCAAAGAAAATTGGAGTAATAGGTGAGTTTAAAAAAGGTAATTTAAGATTTATAGAAGGTACATTAGATGTTGGAATAGAACAAGCAGTACCTATGATTAAAGCTACTAAAAAATATGCCGAAAATGATGATTTTATTATTTTTGACTCTCCGCCTGGTACATCACACCCGGTTATAGAATCGGTTAATGGAATTGACTTTGTAATTTTGGTAACGGAGCCTAGCCCATTTGGATTTAATGATTTAAAGTTAGCAATAGAAACAATGAAAGTATTAAAAAAAGAATTCGCAGTTGTAATCAATAGAGCAAATGATAAGTTTAAAGAAATAAACGAATACTGTAAAAAGGAAAATATTGATATTATAACTGAAATACCTGATAAACGAGAAATTGCTGAATTATATTCAAGAGGAAAATTAATATACAATGAAATATCAAATGAATTAAATGAAATTTATGAATATATAAAGGAGATGATATGGGTAAAATAAAAGAAATTGTAATCATCTCAGGAAAAGGCGGAACGGGTAAAACATCCATAACTGCTTCTTTTGCTGTATTAGAAGGAGAAAATTGTGTTGTTGCTGATTGTGATGTTGATGCTGCCGACATGCATTTACTATTAAAACCTGATTTTAAAAATAAAAAGGATTTTTATAGTGGCACTGAAGCAGTGATTAATCCTGATGCTTGTATAAACTGTGGAAAATGTGATGATGTATGCCATTTTGATTCAATCTTTCAAAATGAAGTATCATACTATGTTGACCCTATGAAATGCGAGGGCTGTAAATACTGTGTTTATGTTTGCCCTACGGATGCTATCACTATGAAAGATAGGTGGAGTGGACACACTTATATTTCAACAATAAAAACAAATGCAACTATGGTTCATGCAAAACTTGGAATAGGCTCCGATAATTCGGGGAAACTTGTTGCAGAAGTAAAAGGATTGGCAAAACAAACAGCTAAAATGTTAAAAAAAGAATATATTATTGTTGATGGTTCTCCGGGGGTTGGATGCCCTGTTTTATCTTCCTTGAGTGGAGCGAAATTTGTAGTTTTTGTAACAGAGCCTACTGTAAGCGGTTTACATGACCTTATGAGGGTACATGAGTTAGTTAAAAAATTTAAAATTAGATCAGGTTGTATTATAAATAAAGCAGATTTAAATAAAAATATGACTACAGAAATTAAAGATTATTTAAAACAAGAAAACATTATGTTTTTAACAGAATTACCATATAGCGAAAGTTTTAAAGCATCATTACGAGAATATAAAACAGTTGTAGAATATGATGATTCTGATGTAAAAACTAAAATATCAGATGCGTGGAATACTATTAAGGAGGAATTAAAATGAAAATTTTAATCACAGCAAAAGGAAAAACATTAAACGATTTAGTTGACCCAAGATTTGGAAGAGCAAGTGGATTTATTCTTTATGATACAGAAACTAAAGAATATTCATGGCATGACAATACCAAAAACAAAGAAGCAGGACATGGTGCTGGCACAAATACATCTCAAAAAGTTGCAGAATTAGAAGCTAAGGCTGTTATAACTTTTCATGTTGGAGATAAAGCTCAACAAGTTCTAGACGCTAGTAAAATTGATATCTATCAACATGTTGAAAATATGACTATTCAAGAAGCAATAAATAAATTTGAAAATGGCGAATTAGAAAAGGATTAGCAAAAAACCAGCTCTTGACATTTAATACTGATTAGAGTAGTTTCATTTAGGACGATTAGGTTTTTAAATGAAAAGTTTATCAGAACAAGCCTCTAAAATTTCAATATTTTTAGTTATAAGTGTTACTATTGGTAAATTCGTTGCATATTTACTTTCAAATAGTTTAACTGTTTATAGCGAAGCATGGCATGGATTTAGTGATTTATTTACAACACTTTTAATTTTTATAGCAATAAAAATATCAAATAGAGGTAATAATCAAGAAAATAATAGTGAAAGCCCTCCAAAAATAAACAAAAAAGCAGAAATTTCTGTTGCAATATTAATAGGAATAATTTTATCATATATTTCAATTTCTATTATGCATAATGTAATATATTATAAAAAAACAATAATAAAATATCCCCTAGAAACAGGTATAACATTTATTATATTCTCCTTTACCTCATATTTTTTATATAGATTTCAAACTAAAGTTGGAAAGCTCGATAACTCAGTTGCCCTTGTTGCAGATGGTCAACATTCCAGAAGTGATATGCTAACTTCACTAGTTACGGGATTTTCTTTAATATTAAATAGCAGAGGCATAGACATTGATAGATACTCCGCTGCTTTACTTTCAATTATTATTTTTATATTTGCATCTGAATTGATTATTACAACAGCTAAATCAGTAAAAGGAAATGAAAGCCTAACAAATAATTTGTTTAAAAAAAGAAAAAAAATAAATAAAAAGTATATTTACATTCTTTCAGGGGTTATTGTTCTAATAACTGTTTTATATAATAGTTCCATTAATATTCCTGTTGGTAGCCAAGGGATACAACTGAGATTCGGGAAAAAAATTAACATATTAAATTCAGGAAAACATTTTAAATTTCCGCCTCCAATAGATAAAATCATTATTATTGATGTTAATAGAGTAAAAACTATCAATATAGGAAATATTGCAAAAGGTGCATTAATTTGGAGTAAAAAACACGGAAAAAATACAAGAGAAATGATAACGGGAGATAATAATTTTATTGTTCCATATATAAAAGTTGATTATAATATTAAAAATATTGAAAAGTATTATTTTAATTATAAAGATGTTAAAAAAGTAATTAGTGATATTACAAATCAAACACTTAGTGATTACATATTATCCAGTAGCTTTAAGGATATTTTACTTAAAAGAACATGGGTTAATATAGTAAAAAAAGAAATACAAAAAAAATTAGATAATCTAAATACAGGAATAAATATTCTGAGTTTTACCATACAAGATATTCATCCTCCCAAAAATGTTAGTGAAGCATTTGAAAACTTAATTGCAACCCAACAAGAACTTTTAACATTAAAAAGAAGAGCTGAATCTTACCGTGATTTAAAAATTATGTCAGCAAATACAGAATCTTTTAGGCTAAAAACAGATGCACTAGTAAAAAGCAATAAAAAAATAATGAATATAACAGGACAAAACATAAAAGATAGTAAAATGGCTGATATATTTAATCAATATTCAGAAATAGTAAAAAGATATATATATTTAGATATGATTTCTAAAACAATAGTAAATAATAGAAAAATTTTAATAGATAAAAGCTCAAATGTTGAATTAAGATTTGAAAATAAGGATAAAAAATGAAATACTTTTACGGAATTATAATATTAATAATTGTAGGGGCAAGCTTATCTCTATATACAGTTGACGAAACTCAATGGGGAATAGTTACTCAATTTGGTAAGCCTGTTAAAACCTTAAAAGAACCTGGTCTTTATATAAAATTACCTACCCCTATTCAAGAAGTTAATTATTTTGATAAAAGAACTCATCTAATTAGAACTCAAGCTATACAATTTTTATTAAAAGAAAATAAACCAATAATAATATCATCTTTTATTGCATGGAAAATACACAATCCATTACTATTTTTTGAAGTAATTGGTTTTGATAAAAATGCTCCTTCTAAATTAGAAGATATGGTTAATTCATATATGGGTAACCAATTAGGTAACTATGCTTTAGATCAATTAATTAATATAGATAAATCTAAAATTGAAATACAAAATATAGAAAAGTTAATAAAAAAATTTTCAAATAAGGAAACAAAGGAAAAGTATGGAATAGAAATAGTTAAAGTAGGTTTTATAAGAATTTCATATCCAACTATAGTAACAAAAGCTGTTTATACAAGAATGAAAACAGAAAGAGAAACAGAGGCTAAAAAACTTAGGTCTGCTGGAGAAGAAAAAGCTCAGACAATAAAAATAGAGGCCAATAAAAAAGCATCTGAACTTATTTCCAATGCTAAAAAAGAAGCAATTATTATAAAAGGTAAAGCCGAAGCAAAAGCGATGGAGATATATGGCAAAACTTACAATAAATCAAAGGCATATTTTGACTTTATAAAATCCATAGATACTTATAGTAAAATATTAAAAAATAGAACAACTCTAATTCTTTCTACTGATAGTAAATTATTTAAGTATTTAGAAGGAGATTTAAGCAATGAGTAACATTAAAGGAATATTCCTTGATACAGTTAAAGATTTAAATAGGTACACACATAGAGTAATATTGGCTATTATCATAGTTTATTTTTTAACAGGTATTTATACCGTTAAACAAAATGAAATCGCAATAGTAAAACGATTTGGAAAAATCACATCATCAAATGTAAAACCAGGAATATCGTATTCGTTACCATGGCCTATAGATAAAGTAAAAAAGATTAAAATAAAAAAAATGCAATCAATGCTTTTAGATGATTTTATTGAAATTCCACCTAAAAACAGTAGGGCTGATAAATTTGTTAAAGATACAGGCTTAAGGTCATATCTTATAACAGGAGATAATAATATTGTTAATATAAAATTAATACTAAAATATTTAATTACCAATCCTGTAAATTATCAAAATAAATTTAAAAATATAAAAGAAATAGTGAATTCAATTTCAAATAATATTATAATTAAATATATAGCATCAGAAAGTATAAATAATATCTTAATAAATAAAAGGTCAGAAATGAGGCTTTTATTAAAACAAGAAATACAAAAAGAGCTAAATAAATTAAATACAGGAATTCAAATTACATTTTTGGAACTTAAAGAAGTAACACCGCCCCATTTAATACTACATTACTTTAACGATGTTATTAATGCCAATATGGATAAGGATAAAAGTATTAGAGCGGCAGAAGGATATAAAACTAATATTTTAACAAAAGCTAGAATTAAATCTAAAGAAATAACTCAAAAAGCACAATCTCAAGCAAATGAAATTTTAAATAAGGCAACAGCAGAGCAAAAAAGATATATTTCACTTTATAAAGAGTATAAAAAATCTCCAAAAAGATTTTATAAAACTAAATATCTTGAATTTATATCTGATTCTTATCAGTATCTTGAAACTAGCCTAGTTACCCCCAATAAGGGTGCTAAAATCAGATATACAATAAGTAAGTAAAATTTTAATATAAATCATTATCTAAAATATATTTAAAAACATCTTTATCTAAAAGTAATTTACTTTTATTAATACTACTTCTTATTTTTGATGATGAAATATCAGGAAATTTAAATGGTAAATCCAATTCACTAATAACTCCATTTCTCCCTAAGTATATAATATCAACCATCTTTTCAATTTCGTCAAATTTATACCATTGATTTTTAGTATTATAATTATCCTCTCCTAAAATTAGAGTAAAATTAATATTATTATTTAAGTTATCCCTTTTCAAAAAATTTATGGTATCATAAGTTTTTGAAAAGTTATTATCAATATCTATTTTTTTAACTTTTATAAGCTCTGAAATTTTCTCAAAAGCAATTTTAGCCATTTCTACACGATTTTTTACACTTATTAAATATTTATTTTTTTTAAAATAATGCTTTTTAACAGGATTCACCCAAATTTCATCAAAATTATAAGTATTAACTAAATAAACAAGCATCATTTGATGCCCTAAATGTGGAGGATTAAAACTACCTCCAAACAATGCTACTTTTTTCATACTTTTCTCATTAATTTAATAAAGCAGGTATTTTTGTATGTCTTGTTTGTATTTTTCTTCATCTTTTGTAATAAAATTATAAATTTTATCAAGATTTTCTCCGTTTTCTATCATCTTTCTTATTTTATCAGTTCCAAATAATAAATCAATGGCTATAGGCTTTGTTACAAATTCATATTCTTTTGTTCTCCATTTAAAGTTTTTGAAATTATGATATATTTCGTAAATAAGAGTTAGGTATATTTTTAAGGGTTTAATTCGACGATAATCTTCTATATGAATTTCAATACCATTACAGTTTTCATTTGCATGTTTTTGAAACATAGGCTTAAAGCTAATATCTCTAAACTTAACTGTTTTAAAGTTATAACTATCCATAATTTGCTTTAGTTTTGCTCCATTAATATAAGGTGCTCCAATAAAATGAAATGGCTTGGTTGTACCTCGTCCTTCTGAAAGATTAGTTCCTTCAATTAGGCAAGCTCCAGGGTATAAAAGTGCCGTTTCATAAGTTGGCATATTGGGGCTTGGTAAAACCCAGTCATAAGGTTCTTCAAAAAAAGCTCCTCCTTTATAGTTTTCGACTTTAATTATTTCAAGGTCTGCATTTATATTCTTATTAATTAACAATAGAACTTCTCCAATTGTCAAACCATGTCTATTTAAAAAATATGGATAATATCCAACAAATGACTCAAAACCACATTCAACGATATTACCTTCAAGCTCTCTACCTATTGGATTTGGTCTATCTAGTAATACAATTTTAATATTAAGCTCTTTGGCAATATCTAAAAAGAAAGATGCAGTATAAATATAGGTGTAATACCTTGCCCCAACATCTTGTAAATCAATTAAAATAATATCAATATTCTCTAAATCACTTTTTTTAGGAAATAAAGACTCATAAGTTCCATCATAAAGAGTAACTATTTTAAATTGATTAGAATGCTCTTTTAAACTTTCCATATCTTGTGCAGTTGATTTTAAGCCGTGTTCAGGCCCAAAGGTAACTTTTACATCAATGTTATTGTCAAGGAGTATATCCAAAATATGATTATAATTGCTATCAACACTAGCTGCATGTGCAAGAAGGGCAACTTTTTTATTTTTTAGAATATCAAAATTTCTTTTTATTAAAATATCAAGACCTGTTTGCAAAATTATTCCTTTATTTAAAATATGTTGTTATAAAATTCATGATTGTTTTTTTTACCTGTTTAATTGCATCATCTTTGGGTAATGATGTATTTATTGTTATAAAACCCATAAATAAATATAGTAAAAGTTCTGTAATTGTTTCTTCATCTGCTTTTACCTTTACTTTACCGTTTTCTTTGATATTTATAACCATTATATAATATTTTTCATAAATATATTTTCTTAAATGTGCATATTGTATTTTTCTTGGTATAGCATAATATACTGTTTTATTAAGATAGAAATGTTCTATTAATCTGATAGTAAATAATATAATATCGTTAACTGGTGAATATGAAATTATTTTTAAATTATCATCAAATTCTTTGATTTTCAATATGTAAAGCTCATGATATAATTCTTCACTATTTTTAAAAAAGCTGTAAATATATGATGTAGTTTTATTTAAATATTTAGAAAACCCTCTAATACTATGTTTTTTTGAGTCATCATTAATTATATATTCTTCAAATAAATACAAAATTTCTTTTCTTTGATTTTCTAATTCATACTCCATGTTCCCTCTTAAGAATTTAAATAATTTAACATATTATAAAAACCTTTTTCTTGTTTCATTAACCATAATCCTGCTTTAATTGCCCCTAAAGCAAAAGTTGTTCTTGAAAACGCCCTATGTGAAATGGCAACTTCTTCAAATTCTCCAATAAACCTAACAGTGTGTTCTCCAAAAACACCACCACCTCTAATTGCATGAACCCCAACTTCATTATCTTCTCTTAAAGATTCTGCAACTCTACCATTCACTTCTTTTAATCGGTTATTTTCATTAATTTCATTAAATAATTTTTTCGCAGTACCACTAGGAGCATCTTTTTTATACTTATGATGAGTTTCTAAAATTTCAATATCATAGCCTTCTAGTTTAGTTTTTAATTGTTTTAATAAAGAAGTAATAGTATTAATACCAATACTCATATTATAATCTAATAAAATAGGTATATCATTAGCATAATCTTTTATTTTTTTTAATTCATCTTCTGAAAAGCCTGTAATTCCAGTTAAAAAAGCCGTTTTTTTAGTTTTTGCAAATTTTAAATGTCCCCAAATAGCTTCTTTTGAAGAAAAATCTATCATTAAATCAAAATTTTTATCTGGAAGTTCATTATCCTTATCTATTGCATCAATATTTAAATCCAAATTTAAGTTTTTAAATTCATTTATAATTGCTTGACCCATTCTCCCTTTTGAACCTAATATTAATATATTTCTCATATTCTCCTTCTGTAGCGATTTGTTTAATAATAAAATTTATTAAAGTCTTATATTATACAAAATTAGTAGTAAGTTCAAGGAAATTATTATTATGTAATAAAAATAGGTCAAAAAAAAAGCCCACGAACGTGGGCTTCAATAAAAGAGCTGGCAGTTACCTACTTTCCCACTCAGCTAACTAAGCAGTATCATCGGCGTGCTGGACCTTAACTTCCGAGTTCGGAATGGGTTCGGGTGTAACCTCCAGGCTATCACCACCAGCAAATATAGAGTTAGAAATAGGTTCAATCAAATAAGTAATTAAGACTCTCGACCGATTAGTATTGCTTAGCTAGGCCTCACGGCTTTACACCTACAACCTATCTACCTTGTAGTCTTCAAGGGGTCTTCAGGTCTTGCGACGGGATATCTCGTCTTAAGGGGGGCTTCCCGCTTAGATGCTTTCAGCGGTTATCCCTTCCGAACGTAGCTACCCAGCAATGCCCTTGGCAGGACAACTGGCACACCATAGGTTCGTCCATTCCGGTCCTCTCGTACTAAGAACAGCTCCTTTCAAATATCCTACGCCCACGACAGATAGGGACCAAACTGTCTCACGACGTTTTAAACCCAGCTCGCGTGCCGCTTTAATTGGCGAACAGCCAAACCCTTGGGACCTGCTTCAGCCCCAGGATGCGACGAGCCGACATCGAGGTGCCAAACCCTGCCGTCGATGTGAACTCTTGGGCAGGATAAGCCTGTTATCCCCGGAGTACCTTTTATCCGATGAGCGATGGCCCTTCCATACAGAACCACCGGATCACTAAGACCTACTTTCGTATCTGCTCGAAATGTCTCTCTCGCAGTTAAGCTCCCTTATGCCTTTGCACTCTACGGTTGGTTTCCAATCAACCTGAGGGAACCTTCGCGCACCTCCGTTACTTTTTAGGAGGTGACCGCCCCAGTCAAACTACCCACCAGACACTGTCCTCTCTCTCAAGAAAGTTAGAATTCTAAATTGCAAAGGGTGGTATTTCAAGGTTGACTCCACCAACACTAGCGTGCTAGCTTCATAGTCTCCCACCTATCCTACACATTACAATCCAAAACTCAATGCCAAGCTATAGTAAAGGTTCACAGGGTCTTTCCGTCTTGTCGCGGGTAATCGGCATCTTCACCGATACTGTAATTTCACTGAGTCTCTGGTTAAGACAGTGTGGAAGTCGTTACGCCATTCGTGCAGGTCGGAACTTACCCGACAAGGAATTTCGCTACCTTAGGACCGTTATAGTTACGGCCGCCGTTTACTGGGGCTTCAATTCAGTGCCTCGCCTCTTAATGAAGCTAACAAATCCTCTTAACCTTCCAGCACCGGGCAGGCGTCAGGCCATATACATCCTCTTACGAGTTAGCATAGCCCTATGTTTTTAGTAAACAGTCGCTACCACCATTTCACTGCAACTTGAAGTTGCTTCGTCTTGTAAAAAGATTAACAAACTCAAGCACACCTTCTCCCGAAGTTACGGTGTCATTTTGCCGAGTTCCTTAACCAGAGTTCTCTCAAGCGCCTTAGGATTCTCTCCCCATCTACCTGTGTCGGTTTGCGGTACGGACTCTAAAGCAACACTATCACGAACTTTTCTCGAAAGTATAGGGTCTGGAAGTTTGTGGTCGAAAATGATGACCTCCTCATAACCTCTCGGATCAACAAGTTGTCGTCGCCCTCTCGCGGTCCTAACAACTCTACCTACAAGCTTGAACCACACATGCCTCTCGTGTGGATTCCATACCTGACTCTGTCCTTCGAAATAGTATAGTTACCTTAAAGGTTCAGGAATATTAACCTGATATCCATCGAGATCCCCTTTCGGGTTACCCTTAGGATCCGACTAACCCTAGGATGATTAGCATAGCCTAGGAAACCTTAGATTTTCGGCGTGCAGGTTTCTCGCCTGCATTATCGTGTACTCATGCCAACATACTCTCTTCTGATACCTCCAGCAATTCTTACAAATTACCTTCAACGGCCTACAGAATGCTCCTCTACCATAGTATAATATACTATCCCAAGCTTCGGTTAAATACTTAGCCCCGTTATATTGTCGGCGCAAATCCGCTAGATTAGTGAGCTATTACGCTTTCTTTAAAGGTTGGCTGCTTCTAAGCCAACTTCCTAATTGTATAAGCAGTTTCACATCCTTTTCCACTAAGTAAATATTAGGGACCTTAGCTGTGGGTCTGGGCTCTTTCCCTTTCGACTACGGACCTTATCACCCGCAGTCTGACTCCCAAGTAGTTGTAGTTGGTATTCGGAGTTTAAATGGGTTTGGTAGCCTTGTAGGGCCCCTAGTCCACTCAGTGCTCTACCCCCAACTCAATTCGCTTGAGGCTATACCTAAATATATTTCGAGGAGTACCAGCTATCTCCAGGTTTGATTGGCCTTTCACCCCTATCCTCACGTCATCCCCCCAGTTTTCAACCTAGGTGGGTTCGGGCCTCCACGAGTTCTTACACACGCTTCACCCTGCACAAGGATAGATCACCTGGTTTCGGGTCTATTCCATATTACTTAACGCCCTATTCAGACTCGGTTTCCCTGCGGCTACACCTCACGGCTTAACCTAACGCAATATAGAATAACTCGTTGGCTCATTATGCAAAAGGCACGCAGTCACATAGTAAACTATGCTCCTACCACTTGTAAGCATACGGGTTCAGGTTCTATTTCACTCCCCTCCAGGGGTGCTTTTCACCTTTCCCTCACGGTACTTGTTCACTCTCGGTAGGTAAGGATATTTAGCCTTGGATGATGGTCCACCCAGATTCACGCAACATTACACGTGCGTTACGCTACTCGGGAATATAATAACCAAAATAAAAATATATTTAAAATACGGGACTTACACCCTCTATGGTCAGCCTCTCCCTGCTGTTCTTATATATAATCCTACATGGCGGGTACTTAACAGATACCCATAATTACATCCCACAACACCAATATAACAACGCCTGAAAACTTACATTATATTGGTTTAGGCTATTCCCATTTCGCTCACCGCTACTAAGGGAATCTCTTTTGATTTCTTTTCCTCCAGGTACTTAGATGTTTCAGTTCCCTGGGTTCGCTCCACTTGCGTGGTCAATGAGGTTTTCCCATTCGGAAATCTACGGGTCAATGTTTCTTGACAACTAACCGTAGCTTATCGCAGCCTGGCACGTCCTTCTTCGCTCCTTACCTCCTAGGCATCCACCGTATGCTCTTAAACACTTAATCACATAACATGATTGAACCTATTTCTAACTCTATCTAAATCTATGTTGTATTAATAACTACTCCCGCAGGATATGCCCTCAAGGTCTCAAAATCTCTTTCGTTTCCCAACGGCGAGTTACAATATACATTTCCAACATCACTTTGTCAATATTTTTTTTCACTTTTTTGGCCTTTTTTTCTCTTTTTTTATAATTAACTGTTTTTTCATA
>Ga0256842_1000691_pt1 | contig 29404 bp, 19 predicted proteins | sample 4559240metaG_FD_185973 | JGI IMG/M metagenome (GOLD analysis project Ga0256842, IMG submission 185973) | Hydrothermal vent microbial communities from Guaymas Basin, Mexico - 4559-240 | ecosystem: Environmental > Aquatic > Marine > Hydrothermal vents | place: Mexico: Guaymas Basin | collected... | reverse complement strand
GTAATTGACCATTCACCAGTTGATACTTTAAGAGCATTCTATAATGATTGGTACCGTCCAGATTTGCAAGCAATAATTATTGTTGGTGATATTGATGTTGACAAAATGGAAGCTAAAGTAAAATCTGTATTTTCAAAACTTCCTACTACAAAGAATCCTAAGGAACGCATTGAGCACCAAATCCCTAATCATAAAGGTATAAAAGTTGCTTTGGCACAAGACAAAGAGTCTCCATATTCTATCATCCAAGCTACATATAAGAAGGATGTAAATAAGGTTAAGAATCAAGAGTATTACTATCACGAACATCTTAGTGCTCTTTATGGCATTATGATTAATAATCGTTTGAATGAGCAAAGTCAAGCAGTTGATGCGCCATTTATGCAAGCATTTTCTAGATATAGTAATATGGTTCGCACAAAAGATGCTTATACTTCATTTGCTGTAACTGCTAATGATAAAATTAAGATTGGTTTAGAATCTATTTTAATGGAAAACGAAAGAGTTCTTAAATTTGGCTTCCTAGAAACAGAATTAGACCGTGCTAAAAAAGAATTATTCTCTGCTAACGAAAAAGGTTTTAAAGAAAGAAATAAGCGTAAAAGTGAAAGCTTTGCTAGTAGCATTAAATCTAACTTCCTTTCAAACGAGCCTATCCCAAGTATTGAGTGGGACTTTGGTTTTGTAAACGATTTTATGCAAAAGGTAACTCTTGAGCAGGTGAATGCACTTGCTAGTGAGTGGATTACTGATGATAATATGGTAGTTCAAATTTGGGCTCCAGAAAAAGAAGATGTTGATATGCCTACTGAAGCTGAAGTACTTGCTATTATTGCAAAAGTGCATAAAGCTGAATTAGTACAGTATGTAGATGCTGAAGCTAATAAACCACTTATTGCAAAAATCCCTACTGCTGGAACAATTGTAAAAGAAGAGACTAAAGATGGTATCACTCGTTGGACTTTAAGCAATGGTGTAAAGGTAGTAATTAAAACTACTAACTATAAAGAGGACGAAATACTAATGCAAGCATATAGCAATGGTGGATGGAGTAAAACAAAAATGAAAGATGATGTTTCTGCAAAAATTGCTGCTAAGGTAGTTGACATGAGTGGTCTTGGAGATTTTGACAATATTAGCTTACAGAAAAAACTTGCTGGTAAAAATATCAGCATTTATCCATATATCGGACAATTAAGTGAAGGTATTAATGGTAGCTCAAATGTATCTGATTTCAATACATTGCTAAAACTAAACTACTTATACTTTACTGCACCACGAGCTGATGAAGATGCTTTTACTAATTATAAGGAGCAAACTGCTGCCGAATTAGCTAATAAAAGTGCTAACCCACAGTCTGTATTCTTCGATAGCCTACGTCAGAATATGATTCAACATAACCCACGTCAAAGAGTAATGACTGCAGAAATGCTTAATGAAGCTAAGCTTAGCCGCATTAAATATATCTTTGGTGAGCGCTTTGGCGATCCTTCAGGATTTACTTTCTACTTTGTTGGTAATATTGATATTGATGCACAAAAAGACACTATCCTTACCTACCTTGGTGGTTTGCCAACAGTTTCTAGAACTGAGACTTATACTGACCTAGGAATTAGAATGCCACAGGAAAGAGTAGAAAACCACTTCCAAAAAGAAATGGAAACTGATAAAGCTACAGTATTTGTAGGATTTACAGGACAATCTAAGAAAATTTCTATTGAGGATGAGTTAATGTTCCAAATGGTGAAAGAGTATTTAGATAATAGATATATGGAAACTCTTCGTGAAGAAATTGGTGGTACTTATGGTGCTAGCTCATGGTCTAGCGTTAGCCATTCTCCAGTAAGTGAGTATTATATTGGTGTATTTTATGATGCTGATCCAGCAAAATTAGATACTATGCTTTATGTTACTTATAAGGAAATGGAAAACTTAATTGCTAACGGACCTAGTGAAATAGTTATTAAAAACACTGTTGAGAACAAGCTTAAAGAGCATGCTGAAAAAGTAAAAGAAAACAAATGGTGGATTTCTACTATTAAAAGTGATGATATCAATAATCAAGATTTCATCAATTTCGATTATGAAGCTTTCTGGAAAGGTCTTACTCCTAAAAAAGTTAAGAAATTTGCTAAGAAATATTTCGATACTAAGCGTACTGTAGAGATTGTTCAAACTAAGAAAAAGTAATCAATACGAATTACATATTGAAAGCCTAGCTATTATAGCTAGGCTTTTTTTGTTTCATAATATTCTATTACAAATTTATGAGTCCACTCTGGCGAAAATAAAAATCTCACCTAGCTGTTTCAAGAGTGAACTCAATTAATAAAATACCTAACTTTGTAAAATGGATTTCAAACTAGAATCAGATTTTAAACCCACGGGCGATCAGCCGCAAGCAATTGAGCAATTGATAAAAGGCATTGAAGCTGGGTCTAAGGCACAGGTATTACTTGGTGTTACTGGTTCTGGTAAAACTTTCACGGTGGCTAATGCCATTGCAAAGCTCAACCGCCCTACCCTAATTCTTAGTCATAATAAAACCCTCGCAGCTCAGCTTTACGGGGAATTCAAACAATTCTTCCCTAATAATGCTGTGGAATATTTTGTGTCTTATTACGATTATTATCAACCCGAGGCATTTATCCCCACTACTAACACATATATAGAGAAGGATTTACAGATAAATGATGAAATTGATAAGCTGCGTTTAAGCACAACATCATCTTTGGTTTCTGGCCGTCGTGATGTAATTGTTGTTTCCTCAGTATCTTGTATTTATTCCTTGGGAAACCCTGCAGATATTACAAATAATATTGTAATGCTTACTGTGGGTCAGAATATTGATAGAGATTTATTTCTTCGACATCTTGTAAATAGCTTATATTCAAGGAATGAAATTGATTTCCAGAGAGGAACATTCCGAGTAAAGGGAGACACTGTGGATGTGCATCCTGCAAATACTGATTTTGCTTACAGAATAAGTTTTTGGGGTGATGAGGTTGAAAGTATTGATGTTATTGACCCTATGAGCGGTACAAAATCCGAAAGTCTTAGTTTTGTAAAAATATATCCTGCAAATATATTTGTTACCGACCAAAGAAAAATGAAGGAGAATTTATATCAAATTCAGGATGATTTGGTAAAGCAAATGGAGTATTTCAATTCTGTAGGCAAACCTTTGGAAGCAAAACGCCTTGAGGACAGAGTAACCTACGACCTTGAGATGATTAAGGAATTAGGCTATTGCTCAGGAATAGAAAACTACTCACGATATTTTGATGGTAGAGAAGTTGGGCAAAGACCTTATGTACTTTTGGATTTCTTTCCTGATGATTTTCTGCTTATTGTGGACGAAAGCCATGTAACATTGCCACAGATAAGAGCAATGTATGGTGGCGACAAATCCCGAAAAACCAATTTGGTAGAGTATGGATTCCGTCTTCCATCGGCAATGGATAATCGCCCCTTAGTTTTTGACGAATTTGAGCAAGTTACTGGGCAAACAATATACGTTTCGGCTACTCCCGCCGATTACGAATTACAAAGATCAGAAGGAATAGTAGTGGAGCAAGTTATCAGACCTACAGGACTATTGGACCCAGTAATAGTGGTTCGCCCAAGCGGAAATCAGATTGATGATTTGCTAGATGAAATAGAAATAAGAGTAGAGAAAAAAGAACGAATATTAGTAACCACACTTACTAAGCGAATGGCCGAAGAGCTAAATAAATACTTCTTGAACTTAAGTATCAAGAGTAGATATATACATTCGGAAGTAGATACTTTGGAAAGAGTAGAAATATTAAGAGAACTACGACTTGGCAGTTTTGACGTATTAATAGGTGTAAACTTATTAAGAGAAGGACTTGATTTGCCGGAGGTTTCCTTGGTAGCAATTTTGGATGCAGATAAAGAAGGTTTCTTACGCTCCGAAAGATCGCTGACACAAACAGCAGGTCGTGCAGCACGAAATGTGAATAGCTTAGTTATTTTTTATGCCGACAAGGTAACCAACTCCATGCAAAAGACCATTGACGAAACTACGCGCCGTAGATCAATACAGATGGCATATAACGAAAAACACGGAATTACACCTACTCAAATTGTTAGGTCTACGGATTCCATAATGGGACAAACTGCCGTAGCAAATTCCAATGTTAGTAAACAAGCAAATAAATACGGAACAGCAGATGTTGCATCATCTATGGCTGCTGATCCTGTTGTACAATATATGAGTGCTGAGCAATTAGCTAAAGCTATAAAAAAGAGTAAACAAAGTATGGCAAGAGCTGTTAAGGAGCTCGATTTTATTGAAGCAGCAAGGTATAGAGACGAGATAAATGAGTATAATAAATTATTAGAAAATTTTTAGTTAAAAACTACCACTTTGGTAATAATTAGTATTACTTTCGCCGCCTTTTATAAGCTAGTTGTTTTCACAATACCTAGCTTGTATTTTATGCCTATTTTAGCTTAGTATTCAATATCATACGGTGATATTATTTTGTAATTATTTTATCCTTCTATTTAAATGAAGATCACGTTTAAAAATTTTCGCAGGCGACTGTACATTCTACGAATGAGATACCTTAGTCCTAAGAATTTCATAATGATTCTTAGTGCAATAATTGGTGTAATTGTAGGTAGTGCTGCTGTGATTATTAAAAATGCCGTTCACTATACTCAATTACTAGTACAGAAAACTGTAACAAATTTCGACCTTAATTTCATATATTTTCTTCTTCCATTAATTGGTTTGGGACTAACTGTGATTTTTATAAAATATGTTCTTAAACGACATGTTGGCCACGGAATACCTTCTGTACTATATGCACTATCACAAACCAACGGAAAGATAAAAAGTAGTAGCATGTTTTCTTCTGTAGTAACCAGTGCTCTTACTGTTGGATTTGGTGGATCTGTAGGTCTAGAGGGACCTACCGTAGCTACTGGAGCTGCTGTGGGATCAAACATAGGTATTGCTCTCAGACTTGATTACAAACAACTAATAATACTCCTAGGTGCTGCAACGGCTGCTGCCATGGCTGCCATTTTTAAGGCTCCTATTGCTGCTGTTGTATTTGCGCTTGAAGTAATTATGATTGACCTTACTGTTGCATCTGTTGTTCCTTTGCTAATTGCATCGGCTACAGCTGCTCTTACATCAATGTTTTTCTTAGGTGTTGGCACTTTATATCCTGTGCAAATTGTAGAATCTTATACCATGTCCGAATTACCATATTATATCCTTTTGGGAATATTATCGGGTTTATTGGCAGTATATTTTACACGAGTATATATGTTCATCACCGAAACTTTCGATGCTATGGACAATATATGGAAACGCTTATTTATAGGTGGTTCTCTACTAGGATTAATAATATTTATTTTCCCATCGCTATATGGTGAGGGTTTCGAAGGTATAAATAATGCCTTATCAGGCAATACTGAACATGTTTTTGCAAATACATTATATAATAATTTAGACGGGGACTTTATGTTCACCATGGGGTTTATTTTATTAATCCTTCTTTTTAAAGTAATAGCCACTTCCTTAACTTTTGGAGCTGGTGGTGTTGGTGGTATATTTGCTCCTTCACTATTCCTTGGAAGTAACTTAGGACTTTGGTTTGCAATGATGATAAACCATCTAAAAATTGCTAGTCTTAATGGCAGCCACTTTGCTCTTGCCGGAATGGCTGGGCTTATTGCAGCAAACTTACATGCTCCTTTAACAGCAATTTTCCTTATTGGTGACCTTACGGGTGGCTATCAAATGTTTATCCCACTTATGATTGTTAGTGTAATTGCTTATACTACTGTAAAGATTTTTCAACCAAATTCTGTTTATACAATACAGCTTGCCAAACGTGGCGAATTACGCACCCATAACTCTGACACTAACATACTTAGTATGATGACTATAAATAAAGTTATTGAGCGTAATTTCCTTACTGTAAATAAAAATCAAACTCTTGGTCAATTAGTTAATGTAATTGCTAAATCGCAACGAAATGTATTTCCTGTGGTGGATGTAAATAATAATTTTGAGGGAATTATTGCCATGGACAATGTTAGAGAAATAATGTTCAACCGCGATTTATATGATACTACTTTGGTTTCTGACTTAATGTATTGCAACCTTGAGGTTATAAACCTGAATGACAAAATGAGTGATATTGCTAATAAGTTTCATAAATCATCGAGTTATAATATACCGGTGGTTGATAATGGTAAATATGTAGGTTTCGTTTCACGAGCAAATGTATTCTCTACTTATCGAAAGATGCTTAAATATTTCTCGGAAGATTAAGGATTAAAGGTGAAAGGTGAATAGAGAAGGGTGAAGAATTATTAATTTAGTAGTGTTGAAATATAAATAATAGATCAAGATGAAGCTCACGTTTTTAGGAAGTGGAACATCACAGGGCATTCCAGTAATTGGATGTAAATGTGCTGTTTGTGTTAGCAATAATTCTAAAGACAAACGTTTGCGAAGCTCGGTGCTAATTGAGAATAATGATGACATTTTCTCCATTGATGCAGGGCCAGATTTCCGACAACAAATGCTTCGTGCAAATATAGATAAGCTTGATGCTGTACTAATTACCCACGGACATAAAGACCATATTGCAGGGCTTGATGATGTTAGGGCTTTCAATTACCTTCACAAAAAACCAATGCAAATTTGGGCTGATAAATTTGCTACTAAGAGTATTCATCGTGAATTTGATTATGCTTTTGCCGAGAATAAATATCCTGGAGTTCCTAGTTTTGATATGAATATGATTTCTGATAAAAATATCATTATTGGCAATACTCAAATTACTCCTATTACATTATTGCATCACAAATTAGAGATTAAGGCTTTCCGTATTGCCGACCTAACTTACATTACTGATGCTAACCATATTTCGGAAGAATCATATAAACTTATTGAAGGCAGCAAAATAGTTATCATAAATGCTTTGCGCAAAGAAAAGCATGTTTCTCATTTCAATCTTGAAGAAGCACTTGATGTTATAAAGCGCATAAATCCCAATGTAGCATATCTTACACATATTAGCCATTTAATGGGCTTACATAATGATGTTGAGGCGGAGATCCCAAATAATGTTCATATAGCTTATGACGGACTAAAAATTGAATTCTAATGAAAGATAAGAAACTCATAATCATTGCCGGACCTACTGCTGTTGGAAAAACAAGCTATGCCATTGAACTTGCTAAAAAATATAATACAGAAATAATATCTACAGATTCGCGACAATTCTACCGTGAATTGCAGATTGGTACAGCCGCTCCAACAAAAGAAGAGCTTGAAGCTGCACCACATAATTTTATTGGCAACTTATCAATCCACGATTATTATAATGTATCTATTTATGAGAAAGAAGCCGTTGCCCTAATAACTGAAATTTTTAAAACAAAAGATATAGTTATTGCTGTGGGAGGCTCGGGATTATATATTGATGCGCTATGCTATGGCATTGACGAATTGCCCGATGCAGAGCCAAAATTAAGACAAGAGATTAAGGATAAATTTGCAAAACACGGGATTGAGTATTTACAAGATGAAGTTCGTAAATTAGACCCTGATTATTTTGCTGTAGCAGATATAAACAACCACAAACGACTACAACGTGCCTTGGAAGTTTGTATACAAACTGGCAAAACATACTCATCGCAACGCACCGAAAGAAAGCAGAAACGAGATTTTGAAATAGAGAAGATAGTCCTTAATATGCCTCGCGAAATTCTTTACCAAAGAATAAATAAACGTGTGGATATTATGATTGAAGATGGACTAATAGAAGAAGTAAAAGGCCTTATTCCCAATAAGGATTTAAATGCGCTAAACACTGTTGGCTATAAGGAATTATTCCAATATTTTGAAGGCAAAATATCTTTGGAACAAGCTATTACAGATATTAAAACCCATAGCCGCAGGTATGCCAAACGACAAATTACTTGGTTCAAAAGGTATGATGACTTTAAATGGATTGACCTATAATTGCCCAATTAAGTAATTCCAATTAATTATCTATTTATAACGCAAAAACCTAATAAATCACAAACTTCATTAAAATTACTATTCCCGACCATTAATTTTTATTATTGTTCATAATAAGCACTATATTTGCTTTTGAAACTATAATTTTATTGGATTTATGAAAGCTACCTATTTTTTAGAGCAAATTGACGAATTAAATTTATTTACTTTTTTAGAGAACACTGCTAATAAGTTTCCTGAAAGTCCTGCATTATGCTATGTAGGAGAAGAATACATCTTGTATAAAGATTTTTATAAGAAATCGAAGGAGATAGCAATTACACTTCAAAAAAATGGAATTAATACCGGCGACAAAGTTGCAATCTGGAGCGAGAATGGCCCAAATTGGCTAATTTCTTACTTCGCAATTGTGGGATTAGGAGCTGTGGCTGTTCCAATATTGCCAGATTTCTCGGCTAAAGAAGCTGAGCATATTCTAGAACATTCCGATTCAAAGATTGTATTTTTGTCAGTAAATCAATATCGCAAACTTAAGAATGCTGATATTATACCAAATAAGACATTCGTTTTATTGAAAGAGTTTACCACTAATATTAATGACGACATTATTGGCTCCGATGCATTTATTAATGTTTCGGATGATGAATATAACAGCTTCTCATTACCCGAAATTAAATCTACCGACTTAGCTTCAATAATATATACTAGTGGAACAACAGGTACATCAAAAGGCGTAATGCTTACCCATCGCAACCTTGTGGCAAATAGTATACAAGGATGGAATACCTACCCTGTTGACCAAAATGATAGATTTTTGTCAATATTACCAATGTCGCATTCATACGAATTTACTTTAGGAAATATATACGGCGTAATGAGTGGTGCATCAATCCATTATATCAGCAAGCCACCAACAGCATCGGTACTTATGCCAGCATTAAAATTGGTAAAACCTACTTTAATGTTTACTGTGCCATTAATAATGGATAAGATTTTTAAATCAAAAATTCGCCCAGAGCTTACAAATTCGGGATTAAAAAGATTTCTTTACGGAATCCCAATGTTCCGAAAATTGCTTCATAGAGTAGCAGGGAAAAAGCTTTATAGCACTTTTGGAGGACATCTTGGATTCTTCGGTATTGGCGGAGCAAAACTTGATGAGGATGTGGATCGTTTTCTTTATGAATCAAAATTCCCATATTCCATAGGTTATGGACTTACAGAAACATCTCCTCTATTGGCAGGGACACAACCTGGCAAAACCAAAGTTGGAGCAACAGGTCCTTCTGTATTGGGAGTAGAGCTTAAACTGCGTAATATAGACCCCAAAACTGGCGAAGGTGAAGTTATTGCCTACGGTCCTAATATTATGCAAGGATATTATAAAGCCGATGAACTTAATAAGGATGTATTTACTGAAGATGGTGGCTTTATTACTGGTGATACAGGTATATTTGATAAGGATAACTACTTATTCATAAAAGGTAGAATTAAGAATATGATACTTGGCCCTAGTGGCGAGAATATATTTCCTGAGGAGATTGAAGCTGCCATAAACAAAAGCGAGTGGGTATTAGAATCACTTGTATATGAGCTTAAAGGAAAGGTAGTTGCAAGAGTTGAAATCAATAATGAGGAATTTCAAAAACAATATGCCCACCTTAAAGGCAAAACTGCCGATATGGAGAAAGCTGTAAACGATATTCTTACTAATATTCGTAAAAGCGTAAATGATGAGGTGAATAAATTCTCAAAATTGACAAATATATTCGAGCAAAAAGAGCCTTTTGTAAAAACTCCTACAAAGAAAATAAAGAGATATTTATATAAGGATAAAGATGCAAACGAAAACCCGGAGGAGAATGATTAATTATTAGTTGTTAATTGTAAAATATAAAAACCACCAATCTTTTTTAAAGGATTGGTGGTTTTTTTTGTGCTTTGGCGATATTTTTTTTGCATTATGCGCAGGTGACAAAACGGTATTATAAGATTTTAAAAGTTCAATAATTAATGTCGTACATTATTAGATTTTGCAACAGAAAAGAATGCTAATTGGGTAAAGAGTGATTATAAGCTAAAAGATAGTCAAAGCAATTACCGTAATAATTTGTATCTGAGTTTGGAGTCCACGGAGGATTTTAAGAGCTTTACCCATATGTTTTTCCACAGTTTTATGCGATACCTCTAAAATATCCGCAATCTCGCGATATTTAAGGTTTTCGAAACGGTGCATTTTAAAAACTAGTCTGCTTTTTTCGGGAACATAATTAAGGATTTGCTCAATAGATGAGCTGCTCTCCTTACTTATTAATTCTTTTTCGGGGTTACTTTCTGATTCTGCATAAGCAAAAGAAACATCATCTAAGGAAAGTACTTCAATTTTCTTCTTTCTCATATAAGAAATTGTTCTGTTTTTAGTACTACGCATTAGGTACCCTTTAAGATTTTGATCTACAGAATAGCTTCCACGCTTAATCCAAATATTAGCAAATAGGTCTGCTACTATTTCCTCTGCAGACTCTTTGTTCTTTACTATATAGTAAGAGAACTCGCATAATTCGGTATAATATTTATCAAATATAGTATTAAAAGCCAACTCATTTCCTTGAGCAACTCTTTCAAATAAAACTATATCCTGATCTTTTATCACCTGTAGACTAAAAATTAAAAACAACTTAGCCTACAAAAATAACAAAAATTAGTTAATTTTCATCAATTAAAATTAATAGCACAAAACAGCTTCAATAACTCTAATCCCAATTAGTAGCTATCGTTATAACTATCAATAAATTTATTAAGATACACCTTTACTTCTTCATCAGACTCTACTAATAATGCTTGCTTAACATCATCAATTGCAGCAGTATACTCTGTTTCATAAAGAAGCTTAGCGGCAGTTAATCTAACGTTTTTGTTATTGGAGCGAAGCATTCCCATATTCCATCTTACGGCAGGACGTGATCTCAGCTCATTAAGTTTATGCATTGCTGCAATTTGTACATTTTCGTCATCATCAGACAAATTCCAGAATAAACCCTTCTCAATTTTACGATTTGCCTTATCAAACAATATAGCGCTATCATTAAGCTGTGGGCGTACCCAATGCTCATCATATGATATAGCATTGTTATTGCTTACCCAACGTGCCATACGAGGCACCATCCAACGCATACCAGGCGTTGATTCAGGATGTCCTGCCATTAAGAATACTCTACCCTTACCATAGCTCTCGTTAAGAAGAAAAGTACGTCCGGGAGTAATATTTTCAGGAGCAAAATTATCGGGATGAATATCGGTAACGAATTGTGCCAACTCATTATACTTATTGCTTGAATCACCTTGAACAAGCACTGGACCATCATAATATTGAACTAATGATGTATTATTCTTTAATTCAGGAAATATTTTATAACCTTCCTCAGTAAGACCAAACTCAACCAGGCCTCTACCTCTATTATAGTGAGCTCTGTCGATATGTACTGAAGTTGCAAGATGCAAATTTGGATAACCTTTGGTAGAAGAAAGCATATATGCTCCAGCACAAATACCGATAATTCCACCACCATTATTTACAAACTCATGAACTTTTTTCTGAGCTTGTTCTCCAAGGTTAAGCAGTTGTTTACTTCCACTACCACCAGGGATTATTATGGCATCATAATTTGATAATTCGCCATTTTGAATTTGCCAAGCACTTAAAGCATAAGCAGTAATACCGGTATCAATACGCAAAGCTTCAATAGTTTCTACTACAGAAACAGTACCTGCACCATTACCATCAAAAACAGCAATATTTATAGTATTTGAGGCATTGCCATCTGTAGCTTTAGTCATTTGCGTATTATCTATCTCGCAAGAAAATAAAAACAATAAGCTAATTAAAAATAATCCTTTAAAATACATATTCTTATTAATTTAATTCAATATTAAACTCCTTTTGAAACATCTGATGCACTAAGTCATCAGTATTATTATAGAACTCCTTGACCTTGGAAATATCCAAAGCATTATTCTCGTATGCAGCCAAAAGCATTTCGTTGGCAGCATCGATAATCTGATTTTCGTAAGGATTAATTTTTTGTACAATACCTGTCTTATCTTCATTGGTAAGAGCATTGATATTTATATAAAACTTGGAAGCAAATTTACCCCAGCGTACAGGAAACACCTCTTTTTTTAATTCTAAGGCTGCATAGCAAACTGGGCTATTCTTATACTCATCATTATACTTAAGTACCGATGGGAAAGCATCTTTTGCCTTTACCCAAGTAGGAATAGCAACTGATGTAAGAGGGAAACCTACAATTGACCAAAGAGTACTAAGATCAGGATTCTCGCCTTTTTTAACACCCTGTATTACACAAGAAGAAGCACTGCTACTACGTGGTATAAAATCGTGAAAGAACGAATATGTTGGAGTATTTTCAGGAACCTCAGCATATTGCTCATATAAATCAACTTTGAGTAACGAATGCTTTAGGCCACGAGTTACATCTTGTAGAATAAACTTAGCATCAAACTGATCAGTAGCCATTGCATTATAGAATAATTCGTTTACAGTATTATAACGAATATAGCCGCTGCTCTCTTTACCATAAGAACCAGTAAATGAATAATTAGCTCTTAGAACATAACCAAAAGGAGCTACCGTTGCATCGTTGGCATCAAACTTAACATAAGAGCTATTATTTAGCTCATACATGGCTGCACCACCATTTGCATCTATCACACCAAAGTTAGCCTCTAGCCTTGTTGGGCGTGGCATATCATCCATCATTTTTTCAAAATCTTGGATAGTAGCACAAGTTTCTAGAGCCTTTTTAATAATTCTACCTTCTTGACCATTCAATCGTGTAGTATCACCAATATTAAGATTATAAGAAGCAGAATTCATTATTGCAAAGCCTTTTTCATTCTGCCCAATCCAAACGCTTTTGCCTTTAGAATCGTGAGAATTTACAAGTCCCATATAATCATATTTGCCACCAGTAAAATAAACTATTTTATTTTTAACTGCCCATGTATCACGGTTTTTCCATAAAAGAGGACGACCATCTTTTGTGTATTTTCCTGATATAACCGCTACAGTACAAGCCATTGATTGTAGGCTAAATATAAGTACAGCAAAGCCCAATAATATTAAAAACTTAATATTCATAATGTAATATTTTATATAATTCGAAAATCAATTATGGAAGGTTTAAATACCATCCATAATTGCTATTTTATTTAGTTGTTGGAAACCAACCACCGTTAGAAGTACCAATACCATCAGCATTGTTTACGCCACCAAAAGTATAAACAGGAGTTCCCACAACATTTAATTCTTTTGAAGGAATTGGAAACTGAAGAGGTGTACCCTCTTGCAATTTATCTCTACGGCGCATATCAAAATAACCTATTCCAAAACCAGCAACAAATAATTCGATATCGCGCTCATAATAGATAGCGTCAATAACCTCTTGCTTAGTAGAAGACGCCGAAAGAGCTGGCAAACCACCTCTAGAGCTACGACTACTATTATTTAATATACCTATAGCCTGAGTAAGATCACCAAGTTGAGCATAAGCTTCAGCTTTTAATAAATCTAACTCATTAACATAAATTTCTGGAAAATTTGCTGGATTAGAAAAAGTATAATCTAAGCGAGTATATAAATAGTAAGAGAAGTGATAATAACCACGCTCTGGCTTAAAGTTACATACATTATCCTTAGTAAAATCAGAAGCCAAACGAGCATCAGCAGATGTTGCAGGCCCTGGATCAGCAGCCGATGTTAATCGGTATGGATATGCAGGATCTAATAAATTAATAATACGTGCATCAACCATAACCCAGTTTTTGCGCTCATAAGTATAATGATAAACCCAATGTTTCCAGTTTACATTATCCATAAAAATCTCTAAATCAGAAGTAATTCCTTTATCAACATATTGTATTACTTGATTCCAGTTTACGGCATCATTTTCACTTGCATTACGAGGCGCATAAGCCAATAGACGAGCCATATATGAGTATATAATTTTAGCAAACTCATTATTTGAATAATCCGCTCCATTAATCCAATCACTAGGAATAATAAAATTATTATCAGTAGCAATATCAGCAGCTTTTTGTAAAGATGCAATAGCTGTTTCTATAACTTTAGTATAATCTTGAGTAACTTCAGCAGCAGGGTCTTCAGTTTCGTCTGTAATAATATATGCTTTATCATATGTAAGGCCTAAATAACCCAAAGCAACACCCTGAGTAAAATAAGACATTGCCAACACCATTTTAGTATCAGCACCGTTGCCATTAGCATCAATGTCACCTATTTCCATACCCTCATCTATAACTTTAAGAACGTCATTAGATGTATTAAGTACACCATAAAGCTCCTCATAGTAATGCTCAAATATCTGATGATACTTATAACTCTCAGAGTTATCAAGCTCTGCTCGTGGTTCTGATGATAAATCAAACATTCCACTATTCATCCATGAGCTTGTACCTTGGTCAGCCATAGTCATCATGGCCATTGAAGGAGACCATGAGTGAGTTTGAGCACGCATATACCAATTGTAAAACATACTTGATGCTACACCGTAAACAGCGTCTGGATCCCCATAAATATTTTCGATACTTGGGTTAGTATCATTTTCTACTTCTAAATCCTTAGTACAGCTCGATGCCACAATTATAAGGACAAATATATATAGTATTTTATTTTTCATATTATTAAAATTTACAAATTATAGATATTGATATTAAAACTTAAACTGTAATGAGGCTGACACAGTTCTAAAATTAGGATAACTAAAATCATCGAAAGCAAATGTGGTTAAATCACCACTTGAAGCTACATCAGGGTCATATCCTGAATATTTAGTGAAAGTTAAAATGTTTCGACCAACTATACCAAATTTAATCTCTTTAATAAAACCATCCCATTTCTTAGGAGAAAGTGAATAGTAAACCGACAATTCGCGAAGTTTTAAGTATGTTCCATCCTCAATGAAATAATCATTGATTGATTGCTGATAAAAGTTGCTATAATATCCATTAGATTTTTTATCACCTTCAGCCTTACCAAACTGGTCGAACTCAATTGCTCTACCATCACGGAAAGTATATTGGTGCGTATAATTATAAATATCGCCACCTTGTTTCCAATCTAATAACATATAAAAAGAGAAACCTTTATAAGTATATGTAGTAGCAAGGCTCATATGAAAATCAGCATTACCATTACCAATTTTATCTCTATCTGGAGCACCATCACCATCATGATCATATGCAATAGCTTTTTCGGTTATAGAACCTTCAGTTCCTTTGCGGATAACAAACCCATCACTATTCATCTGATACATATCAATACTTTCGCCACTAGGAAGTTGCTCTTCCATTTGGTCTAAGCTAGTAAGCCATCTATAGCCATAAATAATACCAAATTCTTCACCTGGTTTTAAGTAATAAGCACCATGAGGGCCAGTATAATATGGAGGGATTGTTAAACTAAGTAGCTTCTGATGAATTTTATCAAAATTAACTTGAAAGTGTAATCTATGATTTTCGTTCTTATATGCAACAGCACCAAGCGAAACCTCAACAACATTAGCACTCATATCACCAACATTACGCCACTGACTTGGGTAGCCAAGGTGTGATGCCAATGGCACTTTAGCAAAAGCACCTATTGTTTTGGTATTTGAATAACTCATTGTAAAATTGAAACGCTTTAAGAAGTATGCATCAACTGCAATCTCTATTTCTCTTGCCTCTGAAGGCTTAAGATTTTTATTTCCTAGCTGATCGCGATAAACTTGACCATTGCTAATATAGTATGTTTCGTACTGCCACGAATAACCTGGACGTAAGCCCGAAGTTCCTATTGCAGCTCTAACTTTAAGTTCTTGTACATGAGGTATTTTGAAATCTTGAGTAATACGATAAGCAGCAGCTAAACGATAATAGTTTTGCCATCTTTCGTTTTCTCCAAATAAAGAAGAACCATCACGACGATAAAGGCCTGAGAATAAATATTTACCTTTATAGTCAAGGTCAACAATTCCGAAAACATTGATTGCTCTAATTGCTCCATCATAAGATGACGTTGAAGTTTTAGTAGGGTCAGTATTAGGTAATTGCGGAATACCAGGAACAAGAAATTCTCTACCTGTTACACCAAAGCTAGAATAATTATTATCCTCATACATATAGCTAAGCTTAGACTTAACAATAAAGTCACCAAGTACCTTATTAATATTCAATGTAGTTTGGAATGTTTGATTATTAGCTTCATAATTACTCATATAGATACTTCCGCCTTCGTTAGCACCACCACCATACATATAACCTTTAGGAGTAAGAGTATTATATAACTTACTAAAATGCTCAAAGCTATAACGAGTATCCCAGTTCATCCAATCGGTTAGAATAACCTTAGCATTAATGCTAGTCATAAAAGTACTTTTGGTTTCACCTCTATCACGGTACTCCAATGGGTAAAGAGGATTTTCGTCAATACTCCATGGATCAGGATCTACAACCAAAATACCATTCTTATCTTTTTGCAATAAATCCACATCAGGATTTACAAATAATAAATCGTGAAAACTTGAGTTTGAGCCAGGCTTATCAGATTTTGAAGATATATATAAGTTAGAAGTTGATATTTTTACATATTTTCCTAATTTAGTATCTGAGTTGAAACGGAAGTTTTTACGAGTATAACCATTAGTTGCATATACAATACCTTCGTTATGATGATTCTCGAAAGAGAAGTATAAATTCGAAGATTTAGATTTTGTAGCTACACCAATAAAGTTTGTATAAAATAATCCTTTCTTAAAGAATTTTTCTTGATTATCATAAATATTCCAATAGTTTTGATCGCTATAAGCAGAATCTGTAAGGCTTCTACTACCACTTAATACATTACCATCATTATCATAAACAACGCCATCGTATTTAGTAAAACCAGCACCTTCACCATCTAATTTGTATGGGTGGTGAGTTGATTGCTCAATATTTTTAACTAGACTTGAAGCACCTACTTCATTTCTAAAAACTATTTCGTAAGAATCTTCAGTACCACTACCTCTTTTAGTAGTAATAACAATAACACCACCAGCAGCTCTTGAACCATATAATGCAGATGCAGCAGCTCCTTTTACAACCTCTATGCTCTCAATATCATCAGAGTTCATATCGGCTAGCGAAGTTTGTACCATTATACCATCTACAATAATAAGAGGTGAGTTATTACCCAATAAAGAGGTTGCGCCCCTAAGCTGAATACTCGATCCGCTACCAGGTTGTCCACTAACAGATTTTACTGAAACTCCAGGAATTTTTCCTTGAAGAGCACTAGATGCAGAAGTTGCAGGAACTCTTTTCAGGCTTTCGCCATCAACACGAGCAACTGTAACAGTAAGCTTCTTTCTAGAAGTTTTACCAGCAACACCAGAAACTACAACAGCCTCTAGCTCTTGCAAATCAGCTTCCATTTTTGTATTAATTACATTGGAAGCTCCAATCTTTACAATGTTTTTAGCAAAACCAACATAAGAAAAAACCAATGCTTTAGCATCTTCTGGCACAATAATACTATACTTACCATCTATATCAGTAATTGCATGAAAACTCGTATTTCCTTTCACAATAACTGTTGCACCAGGCAATGGCTGATTCATATCATCAATTACTACACCTGTAATAACTCTATCTTTATTTTCTGCTGGAGCATTAACTGCAGCTTTCTTCTCAGAAATGCTTGTTAAAACAAAATAATCATTTCTAAGTTTTTCATATTCAAGATCATTATTCTTAGATAATTTATCTAATGCTGAAATAATATTAGATGATGCAACAACATTATTTGCTTCCTCTTGATCTATGCTCAATGTGATTTTTGATTCATAAGTTACCATTACATGGAACTTGTCTTCTAAGTCGTCAACAATAGTTTCAATCGAGACTGATTGACTTTGATATATACCATTACCCGCAGAAGTAAATCCTGTAATAAATGGCAATAAAAAAAGAATTGAAAGTACTAATTTATTCATAAGTTTATGTTATTTGTGTATTTTGAGTGTTTTCTATTTTAAGATAATACTATCATCAAGTATTATAAATTCTTTATTAAATACTTTGGATAAAGCTTTAACAATAAGCTCAACATCATCAACAGGAGCAGAACCTCCTACTGCATTAATTTGTATATCGTCTTCATTAACTAATAATTCTTTACCATAGTACTCTTTGAATATTTCTTTTAAATCCTGCAATGAGTACTTATCAAATTCTAATCGCTCTTGCATCCAAAATTTAGAAACATTAGCATTAACCAACTCTTTGGCTGGAGAACCCATTTTGTCACCAAAAATGATTCTTTCACCTGGTTTCATTGTAATATTATCAATTCCAGCTACTGAATAATCACTTAGCTCAATTTTTCCCTCATCAAGAGTTACACTTGTTGTATTATCCTCTTCCGAAACAATAAACTTAGTTCCCAATACTGTAATACTATAATCCAATGTATTAACAACAAAATCATCACCTTCAGATTTAGCAATCTCAAAATATGCTGATCCCTCGGTAATACTAACGTTTCTTCTAAATCCTAAAATCAAGGAAGTATTATAAGAAATTACTGCATTATCTAACATTGTGATTTGGGAACCATCAGGCAATAAAATATTTTTTGAAGTTTCTGCTGTAATTATTGTTTGTCGAGTTAAGTCATTATATGTGAAAAAGGCTACAATTGCAACTCCGATAAAAACAGCTGCATATTTAAGCGATTCAGATATTAAACGATTTTTTCTTACCAATTTTGCTCGTTTAATCTTTCTATCTCTCAGTTTTACAATTCTTTCTCTATTAAATTCAATTTGAGGAGCGCTTATATTATTCCATATTTTTTCAGAATCAGAATAAGCAAGATCAAACTGAGAATCACTAGTTCTCAATTTTTCAATATATGCTTTTTCGCTAGCATTGGTTTCACCAGCAAGGTCTTTAGCTATAATATCCCAGGTATTTGTTTTCATTAATAATTATAATTTTATTATCTGTGATGTTTGATTAGTTTCTTCGCTATATATTCTAAGGATATAATAACCAGTATTTAAACTTGATAAATCAAGAATAATTTTTGATTTGTCATACCCACTAGGTACTTCGTAATAATAGGCTCTTAAACCTGTTGTATTGAATATTTCAATAGTACTTCCTCCTACATACTTTGATTCAACAGTTACTTTATCAATTACAACTGTAGGATAAACCGACAATTGCTCTGGCAAAGTTTTATCTAATTCACTCTGTATATTAATATCTTTATACACCGAGTACGAATTATTAATCCATTCACCATTTATTTTTGCTCTTACTCTAAAATAATGAATATCTGTATTCTCATATTTATAAGAGTATTTCTTTTCTGTAATATCTGCAGCAATATCTTTCCAATCTGCAGCTCCTACCTTCACTTGTAATTGATACGCATCAGGTACAAATGTAGTTGGGTAATTCCATTTTAAATCCACACTTTCTGTTTCTGAATTCACTACAGGATCTTCAATATCTACAATAGGAATAAAGTCTACCACAGCAGCGGTAATATTTGAATATCCACCAGCGTTAAAACTTCCTTGTATGGTATACCATGCATTAGAGCTGCCCCACCATCCCATATTAAGGTGATAAAGATCTTGGTCTGGTTTTAGTCCGTCGCATACAACCGCATGACCTGCTCCCGAAGAAGTATAAATAGCAAATTGCACAGGCATTTTCTTAATTATATTATCATCCACAGCATTCCAAAAACTATTACCTGTCTTCTCTATATAACGTGATGTAAAACGAAAATGCTTACTTGCGGCACTTGGTATTCTATTAATATTTGAAGTAGAGCCATTATATTCAAAATCCATATTTACCGAAACAGCAGCATGATAAGCTAGGTTTCCCAATTCTGCTCTCTGCTTATTTGTACTTACTTTATGGTGATATTCGTCTAGAATTAATCCCCAGTTATAATATCTTTTCTCAAAATCTACACTATGAGTACCTGTTGTACTTCCGTAATTATCGTCATAAGTATGACTACCAACGCCTCTGCGTGGCCATTGATGATATTGCAATAATTCCGTTAGAGTTATTGCAACACAACCAACAGCATAATTACTTGGTGTATAATAATTTGTAACATTTACAGTATTTCCCAACTCATTTTTACAATTTACTTGCCCATAAAGGTTATTCATATACGGACCATACTGCACCTTAGTTGATTTTATCCCATATTTTTTTATACTTTCCCACTTTAACGAATTCTGTTTCTTATAAGAATTAGTGTTTGTAGCAGAAACTTCAATTTCTAATAGATTAAATAAATCATCAGAAATAATATCCTCAAAACTGATTGGAGTATTACTTATTGCTTTTGGAAATGAATTTTCTGTGGAAAATGCTTTTATTGGAGGTAGTTGCTTATTATTACTAATAACAACAAATGCTTTTTTATAATCAAAGACAATTGCTAGGGTATCATTATCTTTAATAATTGGTAATTCTAAAAAGTTCGAATTTGGAATGTCATATGCCATTTCAAACTTATTCTTGATATCAAGAATATCTTTTCGTGAAACTTTCTGAGCAATTAAGTTTATGCTGAAGCTTATGGTTACAAAAATCAAAAGTAAAATTCGCATATTTATTTGCTCTTATTATATTATTTGGTTATTATAATTTGATTAAAATAGTAAGTGTTGGTATTGAAAACACAATACCAACACTTTTATAAATTACTTAATCACAGTAAATTTCTTACTTACTACAGAGTTATTAGATAAAATTCTGAAGAAATAAACTCCTGAATTAATATCATTAACATTAATTTGGTATTGAGTAGCGTTTTCGCTAATCATATCTTCCATAATAACTTTTCCACCTAAGTCGTAAACTTTAATAGAAGCATTACGAGCAGCATCAAATGTAATTGTTAATACATCAGAAACTGGGTTAGGATATGAAGTTACATTATCTTCTTTAGTTGAAGTAGAAATAGATGAAGTGTTTTTAACAAAAGTACCTGCCTCAGCAGCTACAATCATCTCTTTTACTAAAAGATCGATATCAGCTTGAACACGAGCACTACCATCACCTAAACTAGCAATACGTAATGAAGTTGTAATAATGTTTTCTTTATAAAGGCCACTAACTTTACCATAAAAGTCATAATCACTAGGTCCCATTTCGAATAAAGAAGTAGCTTCGCTAGTAATATCAAAAGCATCAGCATACCATACTGAACTCCATTTCCACTTAATAGAATCTTGACTAGTAATAGTGTTAGTTGTAGGAGTATAAGCAACAGTAAGACCTGAATAACTACCTACAGTATCATTTGCATGCGATTGAGCGGCATACTTAGAAATACCCATTCTGTCATAAACAAAATCGCCAGCAGCAAAATCAACTGGAGCTGAGCCAAATTGGTCATACATAAAATCTAATCCATCAACCCAAAGAACTCCGTTTGAATCTAAGAATTGCATAATAGCAGCATTATACTGAATAGGATTACCCGTTACAGTATCCCATAAATTTAAATCCATACCGTCATTAGCTGTATGCCAAATAACCATATCGAATGCATTTAATGTATTGAAATCTGGAGCTGCATTAGTATCAATATTGATAGTATCGAATGCATAACCTGAATTCTGTAAAGCTATTGATACGTATTCCCACTCATCGTAGCTGTTAACGTCATCATCAACTAAAAGCACTTTATACTGTGCATTTGCAAAGGTAAAAGCAAACATAAATGCTGCTAATAAAAGTAAATTGTTTTTCATTTGAAATAAATTAATTAATATTGGTTTATATAATTTCGTAAGTAAGAAAATTAGACATTTCCTTACATCGTTATAAAGACGTCTATAAAACAAATTTACCCTACCCTATTTTACAATTATTATATATATTTATTTTCAGCCTATATTCATATAATTATTATACTTACTACACTCTGTACATCAGATAATTATCCATACACATAACATTATATAGTATGTCTAATTATTCAAATAAAAATTCTATTAAGAGAAAATAAAAAGAAAAACTTAATAAAAATGTATAAAAAACATATTTTAATCAGCTCGCCATATCATGAACATATGCTTTATTACAAAAACAAAATACAATTGACAAAACAAACACTATGCTTAATTTATATTCAATAATTCTTCAGCAATATTATCAGCAGCTTTACCTCCGCCATAAAGATTCATTGTATAATCTAAATCAAACTTTTGATTATTGAATGCTGATATTATTTTTTCCTGATCTGCTCCAACAATGGTGTTAAAACCATTGGTAATTAACTCCACCCACTCAGTTTCATCACGGAGAGTAACACAAGGCTTTGCAAAAAAGAAAGCTTCCTTTTGCAAACCTCCACTATCCGACATTACCATTTTGCAATTCTGTAGCATATATACCATCTCAAGGTAACCTACTGGCTCAATTAGTTTAATTTTAGAATCGTCAATTTGTAATTTATTTTTCTTAATAATATTAAGAGTACGGGGGTGAAGTGGCAATACCACAGGTGTGGTTTCGCCAATGGTATCAAAAGCCTCAAATATTGAAGTAAGGCGTTGCAAATCGTCAGTATTTTCGGCACGATGAATTGTTGCTAATACAAATTCATCAGGCAAATCCATGGCTGGTTTTCGGCTCTTTGCAGCATAAAACATAGCTGCATCCTGCATTACATCACCACTTAAGGATTTCGTAATATCTATATTATCATAACCCTCAGCCACAAGATTGTCAATAGCCGTTTGTGTGGGACAAAATAATACTGTAGATATTCTATCGGTAAGAATACGGTTCACCTCCTCAGGCATACGCATATTAAAAGACCTTAAGCCTGCTTCTACATGAGCTACTTTAATATGCAGCTTTGATGCAGCCAAAGCACCAGCAATAGTAGAATTAGTATCTCCATAAACTAACACCCAATCAGGTTTTTCGTCAAGGAGTACTTTTTCGATTTTTTCTAGCATTTGCCCAGTCATAGCACCATGTCCCAATCCATTAACGTCAAGATTATATTGCGGACGAGGAATTTGCATTTCCTCAAAGAAAATATCAGACATATTAGCATCAAAGTGCTGCCCTGTATGTACAATTACTTCCTCAATTTGTGAATGTTTAGCAAAAGCTCTACTTACAGCTGCTGCTTTTATAAACTGAGGTCTTGCCCCTACTATTGTTATTATCTTCATGTGATCAGAGTTGTTCGTTGTTCGTTGTGCCAAAACAGCAGTTCTGTAATATTTTATTAAAATAATTCAGTGTACAAATTTAGCATAAATACTTATTTAATTTTTCGAAATAATATTTTATTTCACAATATTACAAGCAACAGATCTAAGCATTCATTGTAAAATTCAAGCTAAATAATAGCCAATAATTATGAAAATCAAATAAAAAGCATTACATTTGCGTAATAGCTATTACCGTAACCACTGTTACAATAACTCCTATTACGATAATTAAATTACTTTATTATGAAATTTTACAATAGAGAAACAGAGCTTAAATTACTTAGATTACAAGAAGATAGAATGAATAATAGTTCTAGAATGACTGTAATAATAGGCAGAAGACGTATTGGGAAAACTCGACTAATTATTAAATCATTAGATCAAAATCGTGATATATATTTATTTGCTGCAAGAAAAAGCGAGCAATTATTATGCGAAGAATTTACAGAGGAAGTTCGAAGCAAAGGTATTCCTGTTTTTGGCAAAATTCATAAGTTTAAAGACCTATTCGAATTGCTGCTTAATGCAAGCAAGCAAAATGCATTTACATTGGTGATAGATGAGTTTCAAGAATTCTATTCAATAAACCCATCAGTATTCAGCGAAATGCAAAACCTATGGGATAGATATAGAGACGAGAGCAGATTGAATTTAATACTTAGCGGCTCCATTTATACTATGATGAAGCAAATATTTGAAAATGCGAAAGAGCCTCTTTTTGGCCGTGCCGATGAAAAAATATACCTCAATGCATTTAATGTTGATACATTGAAAATGATAATGACAGATAATAATCCCAAATATACTGCTCGTGATTTGCTTTCTTTCTATATATTCACTGGCGGTGTAGCCAAATATGTAGAAATATTGACAGAGAAGAATGCCTTATCCTATACAAAAATGCGAAATGAAATTTTTAAAGCAAATTCATACTTTCTAGAAGAAGGAAAGAATATGCTTATTGAGGAATTTGGGAAAGATTACGCCACATATTTTTCGATACTAAGTCTTATTGCCTCATCAAAAACATCGCGTACAGAAATAGAATCGGTTTTGGAAAAAAATATCGGAGGATATTTGGATAAACTTGAAAAAGAGTATAGCATTATAAAAAAGATAAAGCCAATAATGGCAAAGCCAGGAAGCAGAACTCAGAAATATTTGATTCACGATAATTTCCTAAACTTCTGGTTCCGCTTTATCTTCAAATACAAAAGTGCTGTGGAAATACAAAATTTCGATTACTTACGAAAGATTGTTGATCGTGATTTTGATATGTATAGTGGGCGAATACTCGAAAAATATTTTATTAAAAAACTTAGCTCTGAAGCAAAATACAACGAGATAGGAACTTATTGGGAGAAAGGGAACCTCAATGAGATTGATATTGTAGCAATAGACCAACTTAATAAAACAGTACTTTTTGTGGATGTTAAGCTCAAAAGGAAGAAAATAAATTTAGAATTGCTTAAGATTAAATCTCAAAAGCTACTCCACCATTTCAATGGATACACATTTGAGTATAAAGGGTTTTCGATGGAAGAGATATAAGGGAAGAGGATAGAGGACTTCACCCTCCTCCTTTCACTCTTAAAAACTTAGTATTAAACCATTTCCTGATAGATACTTTCCACCAATCTATTTTTTATAACATCGGCATAAATATCCACAGCTATCTCGCGATATTGGAAGATAATAATGCCAATGGCTTTTGAAATTTCTATGCTATTTTTTATCTGTTTGCTAAACTGTTTTTTCATCACCTTTGGCATAAGGTCATCAATGAGTTCCATGCGAGCCTCTACCTCAAATTTCCGAAAAATATCAGTTTCTTGAAGCTTCATGCTTTCTAATTCCATGGAAATCTCCTGTAGAATTCTTATGAAAGCCTTAAGCTCCTCTTTATTAGCAAACCTAAAAACCATATTACATTTGATTAGGAACTTCAATTCCAAGAAGCAACATCGATGATTTAATAATTGATGCCGTAAGCTTAGAAATATCAAGTCTGAAAGCAGCAACATCGCGGTTGGCTTCGTTCATAATATGATTATCGTGGTAGAATTGATTATACTCCTTGGCCAAATCGTAAGCATAGGAAGCAACCATTGCTGGGCTATAATTATTAGCCGCATTCTGCACCACTGTAGGGTAATTATATATAAGCTTAAGCAGACTCTTCTCCTTAGCATTAATATCTAAATTAGAATCCCATTTACCAAATTCGGCATTGGTAGCTTTGCGCATAATCGACTGAATACGAGCGTGAGCATATTGTACAAAAGGCCCTGTATTACCATTAAAATCAATAGATTCTGCAGGATTAAACATCATTTTTCGTTTAGGGTCAACCTTTAGAATAAAGAATTTAAGAGCAGCCATTCCCACTTGGTAATAAAGATGTTCAGCCTCTTCTTTTGAAAGATTATCAATTTTTCCTGCCTCGGCAGTAAGCTTTTTAGCATCTTCTACTATTCCATCAATCAAATCGTCGGCATCAACAACAGTACCCTCGCGCGACTTCATTTTACCATGAGGCAACTCCACCATTCCGTATGAAATATGATGAATTTTCTCTGACCAGGCAAAGCCTAATTTCTCAAGTACAATCTTCAATACATCAAAATGATAATTTTGCTCATTACCAACAACATATAGCATTGCTTGTGGCGAATAATCTTGCTCACGAAGCTGTGCTGTACCTATATCCTGAGTCATATATACCGAAGTACCATCGGAACGTAACAAAAGTTTCTGATCCAAGCCTTTATCCTCCAAATCGGCCCAAATAGAGCCATCTTCTTTCTGATAAAGAACTCCACTTTCAAAGCCTTTCATAACCACATCCTTACCCAAAAGGTAAGTCTCTGATTCGTAATATATTTTATCGAAATCAACTCCTAATTTCTTATAAGTAACATCAAAACCAGCATAAACCCAGGCATTCATAGTTTCCCATAGTTTATACACTTGTGGCTCTTTTGCTTCCCATTCGCGAAGCATTTGCTGAGCTTCAATAATAACTCCAGCTTGGGCTTTGGCTTCCTTTTCGGTTTTGCCAGCAGCCATTAGCTCTGCAATTTGTACTTTATAATCCTTATCAAATTGCACATAATATTTTCCTACCAAATGATCACCTTTTTCGCCAGTAGACTCAGGAGTTTCTCCTTTGCCATGTTTTTGCCAAGCCAACATAGATTTACAAATATGAATTCCCCTATCGTTTACAAGGTTTACTTTCTTCACATTTTTGCCACTAGCAGCAAGAATTTCGGCAATGGAATATCCCAAAAGATTATTTCGGATATGACCTAAGTGCAAAGGTTTATTAGTATTTGGTGAGCTGTATTCTATAACAATTGGAGCATCGTTGTCGTTTGCTGTCACAAAGCCATAATTAGGATTTTGCAAAGCAGCATTTGTTTCTGCTAGCCAATATGAGTCGGCAACAGAAAGGTTTAAGAAGCCTTTAATAACATTAAAAGCTACAATTTCGGGCATATTAGCAACAAAATACTCACCAAGCTTATTGGCCAACTCCTCGGGCTTAGACTTTGCAAAGCGTACAAAAGGAAATACATTTACTGTAAAATCACCCTCAAATTCCTTACGAGTTTGTTGAATAGCTATTGTATTCTTATCAACCTCGTGAGCAAAAATCTCGCTAAAAGCTGTAGCGAAAACATTCTTGATTATTTGTTCTAATTGCATAATTATATTCTTTACTTATTTAGTTAGTTAGGAGTATTAGGCATATTTTATTTTGCCATTCCTTTTACTATCTCTTTATATTCTTGTTCAGCTTTTTTCAAAGCAATATTCATAGCTATCAATGTAAAATCCTCAATAGCTTTTTTGTCTCCTTTGGCAAACAGCTCTGGCGAAATCAATATCTGACGAACAACTTTATTGCCATCAACAACAACTTTTACATTGCCATTATCGGCTTGTCCATCAATAAGTATTTGCGTCAAACGCTGCTCTATATCAATATTAGCAAATTCCATTTTATGTATAAAATCACCAATCATAGCTATAGTTTTATAAACCCATTATACCTTCAATTGCCTCTGCCTTATGATAAACAGCAATTACTTCATTAGGATTTTTCATTATCTGCTTAGCAGTGATACTCATATACTTAAGACTTTTAGACTCGCGCATAGTTATATTAGCATCAGCAGTAAAAAGCGCCTCGGTTTCTTCAATGGATTTTGGCGAAAATGGCACTATAAACTTAAACATATACTCACGAGGCCAAGTGAAATCATCCTCGAGCATCTCCTTAAGTTTATCGTATTCTTTTTTATCCTTCATAAAATTATGTTTAGCCTGCAAAGGTCGGAAATTTTTGCTTTTGTAAGATGTGAAAAATCAGTAATTTTCGCTAACATTATTTCATCATAAATTACACTATTAATCTACCTCAATATTCAACATTTCATTTATGCATATTAGCACAATATTAAGAACGTATATACGTTCAACACTCAACTAACGATTAATACAATAATATCATTATATTTGCTGTATAATAAAAAACATATACCATGAAAATCGCTCTAATAATAATATCCATTTTCTTTATAGGAGGAATTAACGCACAAACACAAATTACATCAGACACGGTATATGGCAATTGGCAAGTTAGTAACTCTCCGTATATAATAAATAACGATATTGTAATCCCAAAAAACGCAGCATTATTTATACAGAATGGTGTAGAGGTATATTTTGCTAATGGCTGTATGATGCACGTTGAAGGCACCATAAGAGCAATTGGCACACCAACAGATTCAATAATATTCAGCGTAATTGACACTAGTGGCTACAGTGATGACAACAGTAGTAATGGAGGATGGGGTGGAATGAGATTTTTTAATGCAGGCGATTCGGTAATAGCAGCTTTTGGTTATTGCAGGTTCTCATATGGCAAAACTCTTATTCAAAACGACACCCTCGGAAATGGAGGAGCAATATATGTCAATAATTACCCTAGTATAATATTTGATAATTGCGAATTTGTGAATAATAAAGCCATACTAAAAGGAGGAGCAATTTATTATACTAATAACTGCAATATTACCATTAAGAACAGCATAATATGGCATAATGCGTCATATTCAGATGGTGGTGGTATAGCAACTGAATTACAAGCAATATCGCTAATTTATGCTAATAAAATAATTTATAATATATCAGGAGCTTCTAGTAATTATTTAAATGGTCATGCTGGTGGCGGAATTTTTGTTTCCATAACTGATGGAACTATAAATAAGCACCCTACTATATTAAATAATTTCATTTGCAATAATATAGGAGGTTTTGGCGGCGGTATATATGATAGTTCAAGGCGTACAAAAGTTATCGGCAATATAATTTGCAATAATAATAACTGGGGCATAGCAAATGGGCATCAACTATCTCTGAGTAAATATATTAACAATACTATTTGTAATAATGGTGAAATGAATGGCAATAACTATGGCCAAAATTGTGGTGGAATCTGGTCTTATGCTCTTGGTATAAAAGTAAAAAACAATATAATAAGAAATAATGGAGAGCAAGGTAATTCTAATTTTGGAAATACAAATGTGATAATGGGGAATCCATATACCAGTATAAAAATGCACTATATCGATTATAATAATATAGAAGGCTTATATGATGGAGATTTCAATTTTGACGAAGATGCCTTATTTGTAAACCCTACAACCACTGTTGGAGTTACAGAAGATGCTCTTTCTGCAAATTGGTCATTGTCAAATAATTCCACTAGTATAAATGTTGGCAATAATGACACTACATATCAGCTAGGAAATATTGATGTATATAACAACCCTCGCTATTACGGGAATGCATTAGACCTTGGCGCTGCCGAAAATCAAAATGTAATAACGAGCTATAAATCGCTAGAATATGCATCCATAGAAATAAAAACATATCCGAACCCTGCTACCGATATCCTGAATTTGAGACTAATAAATTCTAGTAAAAATTTCAAATACCAATTATTTAATATGGAGGGAAAATTATTAAGTAATGG
>Ga0256842_1000690_pt1 | contig 29424 bp, 30 predicted proteins | sample 4559240metaG_FD_185973 | JGI IMG/M metagenome (GOLD analysis project Ga0256842, IMG submission 185973) | Hydrothermal vent microbial communities from Guaymas Basin, Mexico - 4559-240 | ecosystem: Environmental > Aquatic > Marine > Hydrothermal vents | place: Mexico: Guaymas Basin | collected... | reverse complement strand
AAAATACATCAATTAGAGATTTAGTATCGCAAGAAAGTGATATAAAAATGTTTTTTATGACCTATTTTAGTTTAGCTACAAGACTTTATTCGCCAATAAGTGAAATAGAACTAAATCAAGGATATGCGGATATATTTTTAGTAAAATCACCAAATATAAATGAAGAAATTCCAAATATTTTAATAGAATTTAAATTTATGAAAAAAAATGATAATTCAGACTTAGAAAAAATAAAACAACAAGCCAAAAAACAGATAGAACAATACAAACAAACTACAAAATTTAAAGTCCATAAATCGCTAATAGTGATTTTTAAAGGTTTTGATTTAGTTGTTTGTGAGATAGTGTGAAAAAAGATTTAAATAGTAGATATTGGACTGTAAAACACTAAAAATACATTATATATCGCCTAAAATTAATGAATTATTTAAAAAAGGCAAAATTAAAAGCAAAAGAGTATAAAGATGCATTATAAAGTATAAATTACTTTATAATATTTTTCTTTACAAAAAATAGACAAATTGTTGCAAAAAAACAAACCACTTTAACCTATACCATTGCTAATATTATTCCGGCATGGAGAGTTGTTACAATAGATGTTGATGAAATTATAAGATGGTGAAACTATTTTTATAGAGTAATATCTTGAGATGGCATAAACAGATATAAATACTTAGACAACTCATCTCTAAGAGTTTTAATATCTTCAATTTTAAGTCCTTGTTCAATCCACTCTTTTATCTCTTTTGGAAATTGTTGTTTTAAAGGCTTAATAATAGACTCTTTTGTCTCTTTGTCTATAAAAGCCTCTTGAGATAGTTTATCGATATGATGAAGTATAGTTACTATCTTTAATTCTCGTATCTCACTTATCTCTTGGAGGGTTTTATTTTCTTTGACAAGAGATAGAGTTTCAAGATAAGTTTTTCCAAGAGTTTTAGGTTTTGCTATAGATAATTCTTTACACAAAGATATAAAATCATCCCCACAACTTTTAAGTTTTGCCTCTCCAACTCCTGCGATACTTAAAAACTCCTCTTTGGTCTTAGGTAGCTTTCTTGCCATCTCTTCCAAAGTTTTATCGCTAAAGACTATATATGCCGGAACATTTTGTTCCTTTGCAAGAGATGCTCTTTTTTCTCTTAATTTTTCAAATATCTCATCTTTTGGCTGTGAGCTTTTTTGAGTTTTTGGAGCTTTTTTTATCTCCAACTCCTCTTTGGCTATATCGACACTTATCTCTTTTTTAAGTATCTGTTTTGACTTGGCATTTATCTTTATGCTGCCAAACTCACTGTCTATATCCAAAGCCTCCACATCAAACAATCTCTCACACACTATCGCCCACTGCTCCTTGCTAAACTCTTCTCCTATCCCGTAAACCGAAAGTTTATCATGCGAAAAATCCACTATTCTTTTTGACTTGGAGCCTCTTAAAACATCTATGATATAATTTTGTCCAAACCTTTCTCCTGTTCGTATAACGGCGGAGATAAACTTTTGAGCCTCTATGGTTATATCTACAGTCGGTTTGTCCTCTTTAAGACAGTTATCACATAAACTCTTACACTCATCTACCTCATCGCCAAAATACTTCGCTATAAACTTATGGCGACACTGTGAAGTAGAAGCATATCTATACATTTGATGAAGTTTTTTATAAATATTTTGTTTATACTCACTATCTTCCAACTCCTCTACAAAAGCTCTCTTTGCTATCTCATCCGACTTGGAATATAGCAACAAAACATAACTCATAAGCCCGTCTCTTCCGGCTCTTCCTATCTCTTGATAGTAGTTTTCCAAGGTTTTGGGCATAGAAGTATGAAGGACATATCTTATATTGCTTTTATCTATCCCCATACCAAAGGCTATGGTAGCTACTATCGTATCTATTTCGTCGTTTTTGAAAGATTTGAAGATTTGATTTTTTTCATTTACGGGCAATCCTGCATGATAAGCTTTTGTATTAAAGCCCTTTTTGTTTAAAAATGCCGATAATTTTTCAGTCTCGTTTCTTGTGAAGCAGTAGATGATACCGCTTTGGTTTTTGTGTTTATTTAAAAAGTTTACTATCTGCTCTTTTGAGTTTGATCCCCTTTTTCTTACAGTTATATAAAGATTGTCTCTTGTGGTTTTTGCTCTTAGAAGGTTGTTTTTATCTATCTTTAGGGTTTGAAGTATATCATCTTGTACCATTTTTGTAGCAGTTGCGGTAAATGCTGCTATGGGAGTGTTTTTAAACCACACTTTAAGATGAGACAATTTTCTATAATCCACTCTAAACTCATGTCCCCACTCGCTGACACAATGAGCTTCATCCACAACAAAGAAGTTTATCTCTACATTTTGTAGCAATGAGATAAAATTATCGGTAAATCTCTCCGGAGCTATATACAAAAACTTTAACTTTTTGTTTTGTAGCTTGCTTATGGTTTTTGCATTTTCTTGAGCGGTATTGTTTGAGCTTATCATCTTTGCTTTGATACCGTTTAGCTCAAGTGCGGCAATTTGGTCTTGCATCAGTGCGATAAGAGGCGATATGACGACGGTAATTCCGTCCATCATAAGACTTGGTAGTTGATATATGAGAGATTTACCGCTACCGGTGGGGAGTACGACAAGTATATCTTTTTTTGCAAGTATTTCTTTGATGGCTTTTTCTTGGATAGGTTTAAAATCATTAAAACCAAAATGTTCTTTTAAAATCTCTCTCATAAAATCACTTTTTAGTTTGATTATACCATTTTATGCTAAAATTATGTAAAAATTTAAAGGTAAAATTATGCAAGCAAAGATATTTTTCGGTAGTAAAGAGGGTAGTAAAGATGAGTGGGTAGAGATAAAAAATCCTTTTAAAAACAAGATAGTATCTATGTGTCCAAAGTGCGACAAAGAGGATGCTAAAAAAGCACTACTTATCGCTAAAAATGCTTTCAAAGAGAGTAAAAAAACTCTTCTTAGCCAAAGGGTAAAGTGGCTTGAAGATGTTGCGAGTAAACTTGAAAGCAAAAGAGAGGAGTTTGCCAAAACTATCACAGATGAAGTTGGAAAACCCATAAAATTCTCTTTGATAGAGGTGGATAGATGTATAGAAACTATCAAATTAACCATATCTGCCATTATCGAATTGAGCGGAGAAACTTTCAACAGTGATGCCATGCCAAGTGGTAAAAAGAGTATCAGTTTTTACAAAAGAGTTCCAAGTGGAGTAGTGGTAGCTATAACCCCTTTTAATTTTCCTCTAAACCTCGTAGCCCACAAGATAGCTCCTGCACTTGCTACGGGAAATGCTGTAGTACTCAAACCGACTCCGGAAGCTCCCTTGATCGCTTATAAGTTTGCAAAGTTATTTATAGAAAGTAAATATGCTATAAAAGATGCCTTGAGTGTAGTTTACGGAGATGCCGAAGTGGGAAGTACTTTAGTGGTTAGCGATATACCAAGAGTGATAAGCTTTACAGGAAGTGTTCAAGTGGGCAATATCATTACAAAAAGTGCAGGTATCAAAAAAGTAGCATTGGAGCTTGGGGGCAATGCTGCCACTTTCGTAGAAAATAGTTGTGATGTTAAATCAGCAGCCAAAAAGTGTGCAATGGCATCATTTTACAACTCCGGACAAGTTTGTATCTCCTTGCAAAGGATCTATGTACAAGAGGGGGTGTATGAGGAGTTCTCAAAAGCTTTGGTAGAGGAGACGAAAAAACTTATAGTCGGAGACCCTTACGATAAAAATACTTTTGTAGGACCGCTTATCAATACTGATGCAGCACAAAGAGCTACCAACTGGATAGAAAGTGCTGTTAAAGAGGGTGCAAAAGTATTATGTGGCAATAGTGTTGAAGATAAAATGTTTTATCCTACAATTCTTGGAAATGTTACAGATGATATGAAGATAGTTTGTGAAGAAGTTTTTGCTCCTATCGTTTCTCTTGTGAAAGTAAAAGATTTTGACGAAGCTTTAGAAAAGATAAATAACTCTCCATACGGACTTCAATACTCCATTTTTACTAATGATTTGAGCTTAACAAGAAGAGCTATAGACGAATTTGAATGTGGTGGAGTTGTAGTAAATGATATACCTACATTGAGGTTTGATATACAGCCTTACGGTGGAGTAAAACTAAGTGGAACAGGCAGAGAAGGACCGAAATATGCTCTTGAAGAGTTTAGCGATATGAAATCAGTTGTGATATTTTAAAGATTGCAAATCCCTTTTTCAAGGGATTTGCAATAAGTGGGTACTACATCATACCTGGCATTCCGCCCATTCCGCCCATATCTGGCATTGCTGGAGCTGGTTTTTCTTCTTTTATCTCACTTATTGTTGCTTCAGTTGTTAAAAGTAAACTTGCAACTGATACTGCATTTTGTAATGCAACTCTTTCAACTTTTACCGGATCGATGATGCCGGCTTTAAACATATCTACATATTCACCGGTTGCAGCATTGAAGCCGTAGTTAGGATCATCATTTTTCTCTACTTCGTTCGCAACTACTCCGGCATCAAATCCGGCATTTTCAGCTATCTGCTTAAGTGGAGCTTTAAGTGCTCTTTGAACGATAGCAGAGCCAATGGCTTCGTCGCCTTGTAAGTCAAGTTTTGCTCTGTTGCCAGCCAAGATGATAGCTGCACCACCACCTATAACAACACCTTCTTCAACGGCAGCTTTGGTTGCACTCAAAGCATCATCAACTCTATCTTTTTTCTCTTTCATCTCGGTTTCTGTTGCTGCACCTACTTTTATGACTGCAACACCGCCGCTAAGTTTAGCAAGTCTCTCTTGTAGCTTTTCTCTATCATAGTCGCTTGTAGTCTCTTCTATCTGAGCTTTGATAACTTTTACTCTCTCTTCGATAGCTTTTTTATCACCAGCTCCATTTACGATAGTAGTATTATCTTTATCTATGATAACACTACTTGCACTTCCAAGGTCATCAAGTGTAGCACTCTCAAGAGTTCTGCCAAGCTCTTCACTTATAACTTGACCACCTGTTAAGATAGCGATATCTTCAAGCATAGCTTTTCTTCTATCACCAAATCCTGGAGCCTTAACAGCTGAAATATTAAGCACTCCTCTTAGTTTGTTTACTACCAATGTAGCCAAAGCTTCTCCCTCTATATCTTCAGCTATGATAAGCAGAGGTTTTCCTGTTTTTTGGATTTGCTCAAGTACCGGCAATAGATCTTTCAAGCTTGTTATTTTTTTGTCATATAATAGAATATAAGGGTTGTCTATCTCGCAAGTCATCTTTTCACTATTTGTTACAAAATATGGACTTAAGTAACCTCTATCAAACTGCATACCTTCAACCACTTCAAGCTCATCATTGATACCTTTAGCTTCTTCAACAGTTATAACTCCGTCTTTTCCTACTTTCTCCATAGCTTCAGCTATCAAGTTTCCTATCTTCTCATCAGAGTTTGCTGAGATAGTAGCAACTTGAGCTATCTCTTTCTTATCTTTTACCTCTTGAGCTATATTTTTAAGCTCGGATATGATAGCTGCAGCCTCTTTATCCATACCTCTTTTTACCTCTACCGGATTTGCTCCAGCGGTGATATTTTTCAATCCCTCTCTAAAAATTGCATGAGCCAAAACAGTGGCAGTTGTTGTTCCGTCACCAGCTTCATCGGCAGTTTTGCTCGCAACTTCTTTTACAAGCTGTGCACCCATATTTTCAATAGTATTTTTAAGTTCCACTTCTTTAGCAACACTTACACCATCTTTTGTAATAGCCGGAGCCCCAAAACTTTTTTGAATAAGAACATTTCTACCTCTTGGTCCCATTGTTACTTTTACTGCATTATTTAATTTTTTAACACCTGCATATAATTCATTTCTTGCATCATCGCTATATTTTATCTCTTTTGCCATTTTTATCCTCCGTTAGATTATTTTAATATACCAAGTATATCATCAGTATTTAGCACTAAATATTCTTCACCATCAAGTGTTATCTCGGTACCTGAATATTTTGCAAAAACTACCTTGTCTTCAACATCTATCTCTCCATCCTCTTTTACTTCCTTGCTGATAGCTTTTACAATAGCACTTAAAGGTTTCTCTTTTGCATTGTCAGGTATAATAATACCTGTAGCAGTTGTTGTGGATTCTTCTACCCTCTCAACTAATACCCTTTGACCTAATGGTTGAAATTTCATTGTCAGCCTCCTGATTTTTATTAATTTTTTAGCACTCTTTTTATTTGAGTGCTGAAATTTTACTAAAAATATGGTAAAATGTCAAGTAATTTATCTATAAAATTCATAAATATTGAGCCACTTAGGCTCAATATAAATATCGCAGGAGAATTAAATGTTTAAAACGATAAGCACCATCATAATAACTATACTCATAGTAGTAGCGGCTACATTTCTTTTGTTGTTTACAAATAGCGGAAACACTCTTTTGAAGCCCTATATAAGTAAATATGCAAGTGAAAAAAGCGGTCTGGACATAAAGATAGACTCTTTTACTCTAAAACCTCACTTTCTTGATGTAGAGGCTTATATAAACAGTGATAACAGAGTTGTTTTAAACGGGGACATAGATATACTAAAAAAGAGTTTTAAGCTTGATTTTATTGCAACAGGAGAAGCAAATACTATAAAAAAAGATATTGATGTAAATTTAAAAGGTAAAATATTTGGTACTTTGTCCACTTTTAAAATCATTGGAAATGGTAAAATATTTAAGTCTAATGTAACTTTTGATGCGAATATAATTGACTTTAAAGCAAAAAATCTTCATATAGACATGAAAAAAGCAAAGATAAATGAAACTCTATCTTTACTCGGTAAACCGCCTTATGTATCGGGAATTGCCGATATAAAAGTAAATTTTCAAAATCTTGATATCAACAATTTAAAAGGAAAAGCAAATATAAGCATACCTTATGGAAGTGTCAATACGACTCTTGTAAAGAGGGATTTTAATATTTCACTACCTCCGAGCATCATATTTAAGGCTAAAAGCAACTCAGTACTACAAGATAAACAAGTTGTTTCAAATATAAATATATCAAGTAATATAGCAAAAATCGATACCCTAAAAACCATATATAACATACAAAATAAAAATTTTCAAAGCGATTACAGTTTAAATATACCAAATCTTTCTCTTTTGAAAAATTTAATCAAAACTTCTCTAAAAGGGTCGTTTAAAGCAACTGGAGAGGTAGTAAAGGATAAAGATACTATTTCATATCTCATGTCCACCTTTTCTCTTGGAGGAGTAACAAAAATTACCGGCATAAACAATACTTTAAACATAAATGCAAAAGACTTAAAGTTTGACAAGATACTATATATGGCAAATTTTCCGAGATATTTAAAAGCCGATGTGAAGATAACAGGTAAAATAGAAGACATAGGCAGTTTAAAACAAAGTGGAAACATAAATATAGATATAAATAACGGCAAGACAAACACAGGATTGGTTTATAAAGACTTCAATATCTCTATACCAAATGATTTTATGTATAGAGATAAATCTCACATAGCAATTAACTCTAACGATATAGACTTTAATTCCGATATAAATAGCACTGTTTTTGATATTAAAATATACAACGGCAAATACAATACGATTTTAAAGCAAATTGAAGGTAAATATAAAATAAATATACCAAATCTTTTAAAATTATCTTTTTTGACAAAAAGAAAGATTGTCGGTAAAGCAAAATTTGATGGAAATTTTAAATACTATGATGATATGTTATTGAGCTTGGGAAAAAGTGATATATTTGGAGCTGATACAATATATAGTTACAAAAATGGAGATATAAAAGTTACTTCTAAAGATATAAATACTTTAGAACTTAGTAAAGCATTAGGATATCCTCCGATATTTAGTTCCAAAGGTGTCTTGGAAGCTTATTACAATCAAAAATGGGAAAAAGGAGTTTTTAGTTTAACACTCAAAGATGGAAAAATGGTATCAAATGAACTTAGCAATACAGTCTATATGGTCTCAGGCTTTGATATGACAAAAGAGATATACAATCATAGCATATTAAAAGGAACTATCCAGAACAATACGGTTAAATTTGCATTTGATATGAAATCAAAACATAGTTTACTAAAAGTTTATAGTGCTATTTTAAATACTAACAATCAAAATATAAATGCTAAATATATCGTCAAAATCGGAGATAAAGATATAGAGGGAGATATAAAGGGAACGGTAGATCATCTAAAAATAAAAGTAAACTCATCCTCCTATATCAAAAATAAAATTGAAAAAGTAATAGAGAAAAAAGTACCTAAAAAGTTTCAACAGCCACTAAAAGAGATATTTAAACTGTTTAGAAAATAAGCACAAATTAAGTAAATATTAAGTACAATTCTATCTCTTTTTTGTGGCAGGGTAGCTCAGCTGGTTAGAGCGCTGGTCTCATAAGCCGGAGGTCGGGGATTCGAGTTCCCCCTCTGCTACCACTTAAAGCCCCAAATTTAGGGATTTGAGATTTTATCCAAAATTCATCCTATTTTTAGTGTCACTAAAAGTGTCACCATATAAATCAATTTTTCTATCTGCATCTATAGCTTTTTTATCAAGGAATTTTGCATAGTGATGTATAATCATCTGCAATGATCCATGCCCTAAGAGATTTGCCACTTGCTGCATGGTAAATTGCTTTGACTCTATTGCACTTACTGCAAATGTATGTCTGCAATTTTTTATATCTCTATACTCTATACCTGCATCAGATAGCAGTTTATACCATTTTGTCTGTTTTTTGATAACTTTCATATTTTTAGTTATCAGTTTGTTTCCTCTTATATCACGGATGTCATTAAGATGTGTTCCGTCGTCATTGGAAAATAACCAAATTGATTTTTTTAATTTAGCCTCTCTTATAAGCTCTATTATATATGGCATAGTAGTATCAAAGATAGGAATAATTCTGTCTCTATAAACAGTTTTAGTCTCTTTTATTCTACCTTTCGTAATATTTCTATGGATATTGATAGTTCTGTGAACAGTGTCAATATCTCCTATCTGCAAAGCTATGATTTCAGATGGACTCATTCCTTGATGAAAAGCAACTCCAAGATAAAGATGCAGTAATTTTCCATACTTTACATCTTTGCTTATTTCTAAAAGTTTTGCAACTTCTGTTTTGTTAAAAGGTTTGATAGCAAGTAAATTTCTATTTTCTTTTGCATTAATTTTGATGTCATAGGTAAAATTACCATTTACAACTCCATCATCATCCGCTACTTGAAAAATACCTCTGATAACTCTAAGATATTTGGATTTACTGTTTTTACTTAACTTTTCTTGTGTTTTATTATGTCTTAAACCATCTAAAAACTGCTTTATATCAAGTTTCGTTATCTTTCTTATATCAATATCTCCAAAATATGATATAATTCGATTTGTGCGATATTCTATGTTTTGATAATCATGGAAATCTTGATAATTTTCTAAAAATATGCAGGCATAGTGCTTAAAAGTTGTGCTTTTATGAGCACTTGCCTGCAACTCTTCCTTTTTTCGTGCTATCCAAACCGGTAGATATTTACTTTCCATCCACTTTTTTGATTTTTCCAATTTTGTGACTTTTGTGGATATCTCTTTTGTAACAGTTTTGCTATTAAAGAACACGGTATATCTTATATACCAATTTTTGCGATCTTTACGATTTAATATAATCGCATTAATACTAATCTCTCTCATCTTTTTTCTCCTTCGTGTTTAAAAAAAATAGGAGATAAAGCGATCGCAATTAACCATGATAAAATAATAGCATATTTTAAAGTTATTTACGATTAAGCAATTTAATAACTTCTTCATCTGCTTGATTTCCCTTTAACCAATTTTCTACTTTTTCTATTTCCCAAAGAACGGCTTTTTTGGTTTTTGAGCTGTTAGGAGGTATAAAGTAATGAATACCTTCGATAAACTCTGTTCCCATCCTTTCAGTAAAAAAGGATCTTGATAAATCAAAAATCTTTGGTAAGTTTTTTGTTTGAATATATTTCTTTTCCATCTCTTTCCTTTCTAATCTAAGAGATCTGAAAAATACAGATATTCTCTGCCTGTTTTCGGATCTGTTTTTTTAACTATATTTGGAGCTTGAAACTCTTGCCTTGAGATTACATCGTATATGTTTATGTCGTATTTTTCGCATAACTCCTTTATATCTTTCGCATCAAAACCTTCTGTGTATTTTGCTTCTTCCCACACTTTTTTAAGTGCTTCAATTATCTTTTCTTTTGGGAGTTTTTTGATCTCTTCTTGTAGAATTTCTTTTTCGATTTCTTCCTCGTTATTTGACATTTTTTGATAACAATTATCAAAATTTACGACGAAAGGAGTAGGCTGATAGCCCCTGTACGCGGGGTCTGTTGCACAATTTAGCAAATTTGAGCATTGCCTCTCGAATATCCATTCTAAAATTTTTTTAGTATTTTTAGTTCTTAAGACTTCTTTAAAGCTTTTAGATTGCTTAAGAACGGAATTTAAAGTATAGGAGCGGGCAGAGGAATAAAGTTCGCAAAAATTGTAAGAAATAAATTTACCTTTTGCTTTTAAAAGCCGTGCTACATCGTCGATCCCTGCGTCTAGTATCTCCTCTATTTTTCTTTCTATTTCCCACCATTTTAAGCTATCTTCAAGTATTGTAGGTGTTGTAATATTAACTTGCATCTTTAATCCTTTCTTTTTGCTCTTTTATTAAATTTAAAATTTCGTTTTGATTTTTAAACAAATATTCCCAAATTTTAAAAGCTTCTTCTTTTTCAACAAAATTTTGAGTATGTAAAGAAAAGATATAGCCGTTTTTTATTTCAAATCCTTTGTGCTCTTGCAAATAGTCCATTTTTCCGCTTAAGCTAAACTTAAAATTAGGTAAAGAAAGAATGTAGTTTTTAAATTCTTTAAAATTTAAACTCTCTCTATTTTCTGTTTTTACAGAGAGAGTATTTTTATCTTTTCTGTTTTTATAGGTAGTATTATTATATATAGTGCATTTACCGTTGGCGGAAAAACCGCTGGCGGAAAATGGTACCCCGGTGGAACTACTTACCGGGGTACCATTTCGGTACCCCGGTGAATTTAAATTTATTGGGGTAATTAGTTCAACTTTTTCAAGCTCATTGATCATTTCCTGCAAATAATTAACATCTAACTTTTGACTATCAAATGCCCAGTAAGTTATAAACTTACCGTCTTGATCATGTGTCTGAAATCTATAGAGATAAAAGCCACTTTCAAGCTCTTTTATAGCCGTTTTAACTGCCTTTACTCCATCACTACTATTTAATTCTATACTCTTTACAGTTAAATTAAAATTATCACTATAGCTCTCTAAGATTGCTCCCAATCCTTTTGCCTTGAGACTTAAATTTCTGTCTCGCAGAAGATTAATATGCACTTGTGCATATTTATTTTTCTTTTTTTTAAGTTTTATTTTCATTTTTTTCTCCAAAAAAATTTAAAAAAGTGGGTAAAATAATCGTAGCTTAAGGAAAGTTTAAGTATAATAAGCCCGATTAAACCTCGTTCCTGTCGTTTAATCCACTCTCCCCGGAGCCGGCAAGCAGGGGGAGAGTAATTTTCTTTCTTTTACCTTATTTTACTCTTTTTTACCTTAAAATTAAATTAATTGAATTTTCAAAAAATTGCTTTTTTTTTCTTTTTTTGCTATTATTTAAAATAAAATTTTATTGTTAGGAGATATAAAAATGAATATAACAATTGAACTACCGGAAAAACAATATTTTAAATTGCTCGAAATAGCAAAAATAGCAAAAATTAAACCGGAAAAAATATTAGAAGTATTTTTGCAAGAAAATTTTTTTAATCAGCAAAATGACAATTATAAAGTAAAAGTAGTTAATGATGAGGAAAAAATAGAAAATTTTTTACATATCTTTAAAGAAAAATTTAAGGAATTAGAAGTAACACAAGATGATCTCTCAAAAATTTTTAAAACATCAATTCCTACAATTTCAAAAGCACTAAGCGGAAAACAAGAAAATTTTGTATATAAAAAATTTAAAAAAGCTTATGAGGACAATAGCATGGAAGATTTTTTAAAAAATACATATCTTTCAATACTTATTAAATATTTTCCAAATATTGACGACAGGGAATTAATTGAACTTAGTGAAAAAAATAATGTGTTTAAATATTATTTAGGTTTTATTAATAAAAAACTTGATGATAGATTTAATGAAGGATATTTTTTAAATAATATAGATTTAGAAAAATTAATAAAGGAATTGGAAGAAATTCCTTTACAAAATTTATCAGCAGATGAAATTTTTGGTAAATTTACATATTTGTATGAAAATTTATAACTCATAATCCGTAAGTATGTATTTATTTATTTTTTTAAATCTTGTTTTTACAAAAATATAAAAAGTAGTGTAGTCTGCAACAATGTTATATTTATTATTTATTTTTTTATAAACATCTTTTAAAAAATATCCATTATTTAATAATTTATTAATTTCTTCCTTGTAAGGACTATATATACTTCTTTTTGTTCGTGTTTTTTTGTAACTCTTATTTGCACCTGTCTCATTTTTATTTTTATCAATCTCTCTCATTTTCCATCTCCTCTTGTTTTGTATTTTCAGTTTCGTTGTCAGCTTCCATCTCTTCTATTTTATCTTTTGTTTCTGCATTTTCAGCTTCTAATCTCTCCTCTTTCTCCTCGAAATAGCTCTCAAGCTCTTCTATCAAAGAGTCAGTTTCATTTTCTATCTCTGTTTTTATGATGTCGGCTTTATCGTTTATCTTACTATCATACATATTTTCAAGTTTTGTTTCCAATCTTTCCAAATCTTCCTCTGTTAAGTTTTCTCTCTTTTCTTCTATAAGCTTACTGGCTTCATATACATTTGCATTATCTAAATGCTCTCCAATCTGCTCTATAGTATCTCTATGCTCTTTGTCGCTTTGTAAATCTTCTTTATATTTTTCAATAAATTTCTCCATCTTTTCCTGCTTATTGATTGCTTCATCGAACTCTTTTTCATCTTTAGCATTTCCCATCTTCTCATATTGTAACTCCTCATATTTCTCTTTTATCATATCAGCTTTTATAATCTCTTTTTCATAAGCATAATCCAAATCATTATCTTTTAACTCTCTGTATAAAAGCAAAGGATTATTAGCATACATATTTTTTACTGTCTCATCCTCTCCAAAGTATTTATCTGTCACTCCTTCTACAATCTCTTTATTTGTTATCCTAAAAGCTTTTTGGTAAGCTTCTATCTGTAGAGATTTTGAGTAGATATCGCTACTGTTTTCATCTACCTTGTTTAAATGATCATAAAGTTTGTCAATATTGTCTATATCCTGTTTTGCGATGCATCTACTTATCTCATGATGGTAATCATTAAAATATTTATCTTGCTGTTTAGTGTTTAAGCTGTTTGGATCTGTCTTTGTTAGATAACCTGTTCTGTCATTTATATACTCTGTGAAATCACTACTATATCTATCTAAAAACTCTTTGATCTCTTTTTTTGTATTTCCTTCAAACTCTATCCCTAATGTTTTACCAATCTTTTCTGCAAACTCTATCTGCTTGTGTGTTGCTGGTTGATTGTTTAGATACTCTTTATAATCCTCAAAATTATCTTTTATAAATTCAGCGGTTGAGTATTTATCATTGCTATCAAACTCTAAATTTAAAGCTTTTGATATATTGTTTGCTGTTTTTAACTGCTTTGGTGTTGCCGGTTGGGTATTGCTTTTGCTCCACTCTTCCTCTTTTTTTGCTAAGTTTTCAACTGCTTCTATGGCATTTAACTTCTCTTGCTCAACCTCTATAAACTTTTTAAGCTCCTCTTTGTCATCAGTAAATATCTTTAGATTGTCTGTAGCTCTTGTAACTGTTACATAGAAACTATTAAAGTTTTGAGTTTTAGAGTCCATATATGCTACTACATTCTTAGCTGTCTGTCCTTGAGATTTATGAGTCGTAATCGCATATCCATAATCAATATACCTATAATCATTAACACTAAATCTCAACTCCTGCCCATCTTTGTCAAGGTGTAACATACCTGTTTCATTGTCTATAGCTTTTATGATGGCGGTTTCTCCGTTGTTTACTCCTATCCTTTTATCATTTTTGGTAAAAACTATCTTATCGCCTTTTGCAAACTCTCTTTCAACTTCTCTGTATTGTTGTAAATGGCTTCCATAGTCTGATAAGCTGATCTCTTTTTCTATCTTGCCATTTGAGAGAGTTATGCTGTTGTTGCCATTATCAACATTTACTATCTTAAACTCTGATCCGGCTTTTAAATCACTATCTATACTTTTTTGGATAAAAATACTATTTCCGCTTTCATAACTCTCTGATAGATATACTTCACTTGGTTTTAGCCTTGTGGATTCTTTTGTGGTTATTTTATAGCTATCTTTTCCTATTTCTCCTCTCTCTTCAAGCTCTTCTCTGATTGCACTGTTTAGCTCATCTTTCATTTTATTTGTATTTGTTAAGATGATACTATCTTTGTAACTCTCTTTGGCAGATACGAGTGCTTGAGTGTTTTCTTTGTCGTTATGCTTAAAAAACTCCTCTTTTACATCATCTATTGAGTTTTCACTCTCTTTTATAAGTCCGTTTTTATCCAATATATTAAATGCTTTGTTGCTGTCGTAATTATTTAAGCTTTTGACTGCTTTTTTGAGTGTTTTATCTTTTTGTCTTAACACTTCTGACATAGCTACAGTTTTTAAACCGTTTTTCTGCAAAAGCTCAAACGGACTTCCTGCATTTATAGCTTTTAACTGCTTGACATCTCCCATAAGAACAATCTGTGCTTTAGTTTTCTTTGCAAAGTCGATTAATCTTTTTGTATCTTTTGTGCCAAGCATACTGGCTTCATCTACTATAAGTTTTGAGTTTGTAAGTTCTCTAAGTTCATATTCGTCTAATTTGTCAACTCTTCTTAGAAACCTCGCTATTGTTTCACTTTGTATTCCTGCTTGTTTAAAGGCCTCTTTGGATGCTGTTGCCTTTTGTATCTCACTTGCTGCTTTACCGGTATAGGATAAGCCTATCAGCTTTGTATCTTTTGAGAGTTCATTAACCGCTTTTAACATAGTTGTTTTACCTGTTCCGGCATCTCCTTGGATACCGATAACAAGATCTTTTGAAGAGAGTATATGGGCTGCTGCTTTTTGTTGTCCTGTGGTAAGTGCATATCCTGTTTGCTCTTTTTTATTTTTTGAATACTCTTTTATAAGCTCTTTAGCCTCTTTTTTTGTCTCATAGATAGGCTTTAAAGTATCTTTAGAATTTTGAACATCTTTTATTAGCTTTTTTTCTGCTCTTATGATCTCTTTGGTAGTGTAATAATTTTCAGTTAGATTAACTGCATTTTTATTGTTTTTTATCTCGTTTTGTATATCATCTATCCTGATACCGTCTTTCAATCCAAATTTTCCCGCTGTTTCTATAATCTTTTCCACATCAAAAACAGATTCTTGATCGCTTAGTGCGGTAAGTGCATTGTTTAAAGCTGCCTGAGTTTTCTCTTTGGTTTGTTTGTCGTCAATGGTAGAAAGTTTATCTTTATCATTGATTTTATTTGGAAGTATATCCTCTTTATTAAAACCTAAGCTCTCTATCCTTAGTCTATTGTTTTCCAGTATCTCTTCTCTGTCTAACTTGCCTTTCCACTCTCTACTTTTCCAAGCTGCCATCTGTTTGATTTCCATATCACTTTTGTTTGGATACTTCTCTTTAAGCTCATCTATCAAACTCCCTAACTGTTCACTTCTTTTGCTAAACTCCTCTATAAGTTTGTCATCTATATGCTTTAGCTCAAAAAAGCCTTTTTGAACATCTGTAACTCTTATATCATACCCAAGCTCTTTTAAGTTTGCTGCCAACTCATTTCTATAGTTCATGCCAAGTTTTATATAGTTGCCGTTTTCAAATAGTATCTTCGCCTCCAAGGCTCTCCACTTTTCATCATTTGTTTCAGTCATATTCATTAAAACTGCATGAGTATGCAAAGAGGGATCAACTCTAACTCCCTCTTCACTTTTTACCGGTCTTGCCGTTTCGTGTGTAAATTTTGCTATAGCTAAGTTATCTGTATCTACTCTTTTAGTATTTCCTTCAGTTGTAACTCTTGTTTGAGTAAACTTGTCTTCTATCTTATCAAGTATTTTTGCAACTGCTTTTTCGTGAGCTTCCCTTAAAGCTTTTGCTTTCTCTTTATCTCCATAGGCTTGAGCTGCTTCGTAAGCAATAGAAAGAGACTTTGGAGCCGAAAAGGTCAAATCAAGTCCGGCTCTTATCCTGTCTCCTTTTTCATCGGTTTTTACCTGCACTACTTGATTTCCCTCTCTATCTTTACCAAAAAGTGCATTTTTAAGATCCTCTTTTGTTATTGCACCCTCAAATCCAAGTTTTTGTGCACCTTTGCCCTGCCAAGTGCCAAGATCTCCCTCTTTTTGGTAGTAGTTATCTTGAGCTTCAGTATGATATGATAAAGCGGAATTTGCATTTATCCAAGTAGGAACCGATATCACTTATAATCCTTTTAAAACCTAAAAAGATATCCGATCTCATATGAGATATCTTTTTGTGTATCAGCCCCGTTAAAATGTAAAGTTTGGTACTTTACTCCGAGAGTAAAACCACTTTTAAATCCAAAGCCGGTATCTATTTCATAACCGTTTTTAAAATCGGCTCTATCAATGGAGTATTTGTAGTTTGCCTCCATATTTAATGTAACCGCTTCATTTATCAGTGTAGATACAAAGCCCTTTAAAGTAATGTACGGTGCTTTTTGCATTTGTGTATGGGTTGGGATAAAGTTACATTGATTTTCAAGAGCAGGTTTACAATGATTTCCTTGAACAGTGCTTTTATGCCTTAGATACCCAACTCCTCCTCCGATGCCAAGATATAGACTTCCAGATTTTTTATCTACCAAAAATGAATCCAATCCTATATCTTGATAATCTGAGCTAAGTTTTAGATCTGCAGTATCTATATGATAGATTGAACTCAAATAGTTGCTTGCATTAAATACATATCTCACATCTGTAAATATATCTGTCTTTTTGAGATTTTTAAATCTCATTGCTCCGATAGATACCTTAAAAATTGTATCTTCTAAGCTATTGCTATGCTTTAAAGAAGATAGCGACTGTGCATTTGCACTTATTACCAAAGCACATATAGTGCTTAATCCTAAGATAAGCTTCTTCATCTTTACTCCTTTGAAATGATTTGAAGATTTATATCTTCTTACCTATATACATATTTTTTATTTTTTTAAAACTCTATGATTAAACTCTCTTTTGCATATTTCGCTTTTTGCAAATTTACAAATCTATTTTTTATCTTTTTTATTCTTCTTTGTATATCTCTTTCAAGAGCCTCTATATACATTTTTGGATTTTCGATATATTTTTCTGCAACTTTATCCGTTATAAAAACCGGTGCCAATTTAGTTTTTAAAACATCTTTACACCCCTCTATCTTTGCAAAAAACTCAAACTTATCAAGCCTTTGTATCTTTGCATCATTTATAAGTGCTTCGGTTTCCTCTTTCCTTGATACAGTTACTCTATCCCCTATAGGCTCAGCCGAAAAAGTAAAGCTTTCAGAGTTTTTTATAACTGTAGTTTTTCCAAAAAACTTCTCTAAAAAAGCTGCTGCATAATAGTTTTGAAAAACTATATAAGAGTTTGTTGTTCCAAAGATAGAGTCCGCCTCTTTCTCTCCAAACTCCTTTTTTACCTGTTCAAAGCTCTGCATTGCCATAACAAATTTCAATCCCTTGCTTCTACCTACCGCCAAACCTTTCTCTAAGTTTTCCCCTAAAGCTTTTCCAAGTCGTGGCAGCTCATCAAGGATAAAATATATATCCCTGTTTAGATTGTCTTGATAGTCAAGTATTGTGGATATAAGATAGCTTGTTATAACTCCATACAAGGGTGCAAAAACTTTACTTAAGTTTTCAGTTGAGAGCAAAAAGAGTTTACCGGCTTTTCCGTTTGTAAGCCATTTTTTAAACTCTATTTCATCCGTATCAAGATCATCCAAATATGCCAAATACTGTAAAGCTTTTGCCTTTCTTATGGCGGTGGAGATGATGGATTGGGTCTCTTTTGTGGATTGTTTGTTTGTATCTATTCTAAGAAAATTAGCTACTATAGGATAAACCTCTTTATCATCTTTTATCTTTATGAGTTTATCTATATCGCTGAGTGTGTCATATATCTCTTTATTACTTAGTTTGTATTTGGCAGCATAAAGCAAAAGTCCCTCCATAACCGCTCTTGCACTATTTACCCAGTGTGGATCTTGCATGGTTTTATCATCCGGAACTAAAATCTCCGAGATTGAGCCTGTATCTATCCTTGTTTTTATAAGTTTATATAGAGAAAACTTTGAACTTCTTAGATCTGAAGGGCAGATAATAATATCTTTACTTTTATCATAAAACTTCTCTACAAACTCCCCTTTGACATCTATGATGATAGATTTTATATTGTCTTTATGAGGTATCTGTTTGATGATTTGGTTTATAAGAACACTTTTTCCTTTTCCGGGAGCTCCGCTTATGCAAAGTCCGGTCGCAAAAGCTACTCTTGGTATCTTTATCATTTCCGGATTTTCTTCGTAAAGCTTATCATCGCTTGATAAAGGGTAGGTTGGAATAAGAAAATTCTCTTTAACTCTTTCATCTTTCAACATCTCATATTCTGTTTTTATAAAATTATTTATAGAAGAGTTAAAATCTCTTGTGTTTATAAGTTTATTGCCCTTTACATAGACATCTTCGGTTAACTCTTTTTGCTGTTTTGAAATCTTAGAAAATAATTTTGGTTTTACAAATATAAAATTTGCAATAGTCAAGATAATAGATACTAAAAAAATATAAAAAAAAGCTGTAGAAAAAATTTGATAAGTCTCCCCGAACTCCATCATCGCATTTTTATAGATCGCATAAAAAATATATGCTAAATTTAAAAATATAAATGGTGCAAGATAAATTGAGTTTTCTACAAATAGAGCTTTTAGCCTCATTTGTGTTTCATGCTCAATTTTCTCCATCGCTTTGTATCTGTTAGAGTCTGTCAATTTGTCTATCCATTTTTTGCTGTAGTTTTTCTTCTCCATGCTCTTCTCCTGCTTTTACTCTTACTTATCTTGATATCTCTTGTTGTTGTGTTGTCTCTTTCTGCTGTTGTACCTGTTGTACCTCCTGTTGTAAATTTGGTTTTTGCTTTCCCTGATTATTAACCGCCTTACCTAAAACAAAATTAAAATTAGATTGCATTTTATTTGCTTTTTCTTGTGCGATTTCATTTAACTTTTTAGAAAATGCAAAACTTGCTATCTTGTCATTCTCTTGTATATTTAATCTATCTTTATGTTTTTCTATTCTTCTATTTGCAGCACTCAACTCATCTTTTAGCCTTTTTCTGCTCCATTTATACTCTTTTGCAAGTTTTTTATACTCTTTTTTGATAAACTTTTTATCTACAAAACCTCTGTTTTTAATCGCAGATTGCTTTATAATATGATCTGCTTGTAAGTTTTGTAAAGATTTGTAAGCTTTTCTTGATGGAGCTCTAAACTTTTGCAAGTTTTTTAACTCATTTGAGATATCTTTACCCTCTGCAAACTTCTCTTTTATAGTTTTTATCCTACTGTTAAATCTCTCTATACCTTTTTTGTCGTATGAGTAATTTGATTTGCTTTGAGATTTTTTAACCTCGTTAGAAGATAAACTTTTAAACCTGTCTGAGTTTTTAGATACATAGCCTACCGCCGCTTTTACTCCTTTGTATGAAAGTTTTGCAACTCCTTTTATAGCCCCTTTAGCCAAATTGCCGATAGCTCCTGCATTATACCCTAAAGCTTCTCCGGCAACACCTCCTGCAAGTCCTGCTATTCCTATCGCTGCTATTGCTCCTATTGGTCCCGTAGCAGCTAATCCGGCTAATCCAAGTATGCTTTTTGCTCCTATTAATCCTGAAGTAACCGCTCCCATGCCGCCTATTGCTCCTAAAGCTCCTCCGGCTTCTGCTCTGCTTCTGTTTTTATATGCAGTATAGGAGTTTTGAGAATGATAGTAGTTTGAACTATATCTATACTGCTCAGGGATGTAAAAAAATGAGTTTGGATTATTATAGGGGCTTGGAGAGCCCCTATAATTTGGTATGCTTGTCATTTTTGCTACTCCTTATTTTGTCGGTTTATCTTTTGGTTGATTTTTTTCAAGCTTTATATACCAGTTATTCAATTTTGCATTAAAATCTTTGCCCGGCTGAGAATAGATCTGAACTGCCATATACCCCGCAAATATAAGTATAAAGACAAAAAGTTTAAAAAACAGTCTTCCTATAAAAGTGCTTCGTTTGCCGCCTCCATAGTTATTGTAGTTAGGGTGAGGCTGTTTTGGTTGCCATCCAGGAGGCGGATCTATCATGCTTCCGCCTCTGCTATTTCCATATTGCCATCCTTGCGGTGTTCCAGTCATGTTTCCCTCCGGTCTCCATCCTTGCGGTGCATCACACATTCCCATCGTTCACCTCCTTTTCTTCTTCATCTTCAAATGCTATTTTCTGCCCGATTGTTGTTGCCTCCTCGCTTATCTTTATAGCTCTCTCAGGCTCCTCTAATATATCCGCATGCATATTTGTTACTTGATGCCTTGTTGCATAAGTATTTATCTGTATATCTTTTAAAATAGGTATTATAGTATCTACTATCGCAAATTCCAATCTTCGCATAGCAAGGGTTGCTATCGCATTATCTATGCTATAGCCAAGTAACTCTTCTGCTATCTCATTTACCTCTTTTCCCTCATTTTCCGCCACATTCTCCAAAGCTTTTACAAGCTCTTCGTTTTCGATCTTGATGATCATCTTTGCTCCTTCTTGTTTTATTTTTTTGAAGATTTATATCTTCTTACCTATATACATATTCTTAAAAATTTAGAAATTTAATAAAAAAATATGTAGCTAAAGCTGTTAAAAATATAGTTAGCAAATAGCTAAAGATATTTCTGTTTGCTTTCAACTCCAACTCTTTTAACTTTTTAATGCTGTAATCAATACTTTGTGCATATTTTTTTATCTCTTTTGACTCTTTAAAGTAGCTATCTAACTCCTTTAAGATTAGATTTGCTGCTGCACTTGCTACTTTTTTTTCTAAAAAGTTTGCTGCATTTTGCAAATCAATCGTGCTTTTCTTAAGATTAAACTCCAACTCTTTAACATCTTCCAAATCTTTTTTAATATTTTGGACTTTAAGCTCTATAAACTTTAAGTTGTCGCTTAGCTCGTTTATCTCTTTTAAATCCATTTTAAGTTCTTTAAAATAAAGTATATAAATGCCCCTACTATTGTCAATTCTCCGGATTTTAAAAATAGTTCCGAAAGACAGGTAGAATACATCTCTTCGTCCTTGTTATATGTGTCCGGAAAGCACTCCTCAAGTTCTTTAACATATTCGCAATTTGCAGCAAAGTTGTCCATTTTTTCCTTTAAAAGTTTGAACATTTTGACTCCTTTTTAGTTTTTTCTTCTTGCTTATATACATATTTTTAACTCTTTTATATAGGGTTGCAAAGTATTTGCATATTCAAATATTTTATCTGTATGTGCTTTTTGCATTAATTGCAGCATAAAGATAAAGTCATCTCTATCAGCTCTATAATTCCATTCGCTTATATTTACTTTATATTCGCTATTTGGTAGCATAGAGAGAAGCATATCGGCATATACTCTGCTTGCTCTTGTATCCATTCTCACAATATTTATCATCTTTTTAATTCTCTTTTTCAACTCTCTCTCCTTATCTTTATTCCCCTCTACCTATATACATATTTATCTATTTGCTACATTTTCAAACTGTTTTACATATACTTTTATCTTTGTGTATTCCTCTATACTCGCTAAAGATATATAAGCTTTTCTACTTTCTAAATTTAGCAAATTGCTATTTAGCAATAGGCTCTCAACTCTTTGACTTTTTCTAACTTGCATTTGGTCTGTCTCTCCATCGGCTCTATGGTGTATCATCTCATCTGTTAACAGCATTTTTCTTTCGCCAATCTTCTCTATAAAGAATTTAGCCGTTTTTGGATCATTTAGTCTAAAAATTATTAGATTGCTAAATGTGTTTATTATGGTTTGTTTTAAAGCAGATCCATATTTATCCTCTATCTGCCCTATATCCTGTATAGCCAACCATACACTTACACCTTTGCTTCTTCCATTTGTTAGGATATCTATAAGGCTTGTCATCTTTCTAAGTTGCCCAAACTCATCAAGCATAAAAAATACTCTTCTGCTTAAGTTATCCTCTATAGATAGAGTTGCTTTAGAGGCTATATCTATAAAAAGTGTGATTGCAGGTGTTAAAACATCTTTTAAATCTGCATAATTTATCAAAAAGATAGAGCCTTTTATCTCATCACTGTTTATAAACTCTTTTATAGAAAAATTTCCGTCAATGTTTTTTAGATATTTAAAAAATTGAGTGTTTTGAGAGAGTTTAGAGAGAACTCCTTGAGTCTGTTTACTTTCGCTTTGTTCTATATATCTTGCTGCCATATAGGTATCTGTATCACTTTTTAATATCTCTTGTAACTCTTTAGCCGGTTTATTTAGATACTCCCATATATCTTTGTTTGTCTTTTTGTCATTTTTGTATAGGTAGATCATAACCGCTTCAAACACATCTCTTGCAGCATCATTCCAAAAGGGATCCTCTTTGTTTGTTGCAACAAATAAAGATGCAGCAATACTGCTTATATCCAACTCATTTTTTATGTCATTCCAGATGTTCCATCCAAGACATCTCTCATCTAAGGGATTAAAGATAAAATCAGTAAGAGGATTATAAAACTTTGTAAGCATATCTCCCTTGAAGTCATGGATTATCATCTTTTCATCTCTTGTTTTTATTTGATCTATTACCGGTTTTAGCAGCACACTCTTTCCACTTCCGGGTGCTCCCACTATCAAAAAGTGTTTTATCTCATCTTCAATGGGTATAGGTACAACTCCTTTTCTTAATATCTTCTCTTCTTTGTCATTTGTTTTATCTTCTTGCAAAAGCATATTGCCCTTTTTAAAACCGCCTATTTGTAAATTTGTAGGTTTTTTGCTTCTTTTTATCTTTTTTATAAAGGATAGAACATCTATAAGTTTACTACCCTCAAGCTGCTCTTCTTTTATGTAGTCGCCGCCTCTTTTTTTGAAGTGAAGATGAACTATAAGCGGAACTATCCAGCCTAAAAAAGATAGTGCTATAGGCAACCTTATCTCATATAGTATATTTTTTATCGCACCGGCAACCAAAGAGTTATCAATCGTAGCTGTTTGAGAGTGAAAAAACATAAGAATGATATTTTTTATCTCTGCAAATATCCAAGATTTGACAGTCAATAGATCATTAAAATTGACATACGGCCTTAAAGCAAAAATAGCTATAGCAAAAGCTACTATCTGTGCACTAAGTCCCCACTCTATAAGTTTAAGCAGATAACTTGCTCTAAACTTTAGCCTCAATATAGCTTCCTGATATGCTCTTAACATAAAATCTCCTTTGAAATAGTCTCTTGCTTATATACATATTTTGGATAGAAAAAGGTATTGAAGGAAAAATAATTTAAGTTTTAATTTAATAAGTTTATAAAAATACATTAGCTAAAATTGACTTGATTAAGATATATATAACTCCTATTTTATGTATATTGATAGAAAGCTGATAAATACGAATATACATGAGTGTTTATGTGTGTAATTTATATTTCTCTAAAGTGTAATATAAGTTACACTATGTTAATATCTCTAAAAACTTTTTTAAAGAGATATTATGAGTAATACCAGTATTTTATCAGTCTTTGACAATCAATCAGGAGAAGTTATATATGATTTTACATATAAAAAAAGAATTGGATTGTATATGGGGCCAAAGAAATATTGGAGAACTACAATGATGTATGATGATGCACTGCTTACAGTTCCGTCTCAAACCGGTATTAAACTATTGACACATTTAAAAAACGAGTGCAATGTATCTGATTATACTATTGTTTTAAAAATTAAAAAATTAGCAGGATTATTTAAATGCAACGATAGAGCATTAAGAAATAATTTGAATAAATTGTTGTCAAAACAATATCTTAAAAAAATTACAAATGAATACTATATGATAAACCCAAATCTATTTTGGATAAAAAATTTAAGTGATAAAGAGTGGCAAAGTCTTAAAGAGAAATTTGAAAATTTATAAAGGATAAAATATGTTCAAAAAGATAATGAATACCATAAGCTCAATATTTTCTATAATTTTTATTTTTGATTTTCAACAAATATTTTAAGCTTGTCGCCGACAGATAAATTTAACTCCCTTATGATATTTTTAGGAAATCTAAATCCTTGGGAATTGCCCTAATTTGAAAGTGTAACTATCATAATGCATCTCCGTATATCATATCAGCTATTTGTATATCTAAAATATCGGAAATTTATCTATTTCATACCTCTACTTAAATATATTTAAAACCGCTATAGGACTTCCGCTGTTTATTGCATTGACAACCGTATTAACCGAAGTTTGCAAGTTTGTATTTAAAGCTTTTTCAATAAATTTGCTTTTTATCTCTTGAGCTATTTTTGTTTTTCCTTTGCTCTCAAGCTTTGAGGTGTAATCTCTTATGAGTTTTGCTACAGTTCTTGTGTTTTGGTCCTGGATAAGTTTTGTAAAGGCATCATTTGTATTTGTTGCAAATGTCACGGTTAAAAGAGGCCTTGAATATCCTATATTGGTTCCCGAATAAAAGGGGATACCGTTTTTTAAGAGTGTCGGTATGCTGTTTGTTAGAATAAGAACATATTTGCCGTTATTGCACTCATAAGTATCCAAATTACCCCCATATCTACACTCATATATATCTATATACTCTTTTCTTGTATTTTTATATGCTTTATAAACTGCTGCTTTTGCAAGTTTTTCTATATCGCTAAAAGATGTTTTTGGATAGTGCTGCATATAGTTTGCCGCCTTTTCTGCAACTCTTCCGCTATAATTGAGCAGATTTATATAGTTTGCTATATTTTGCATAACTTTTTGATCTATCCTGCCTCTCATCTTAGCTTTTGCATCATAATAGGATTGTGCATTTAGATCGATAATATCCTCGTCATTATCAACGAAATATGCCGTTCCTATATCTTTATTTGACAAGAAAAAGGCTTTTTTATTCCATCCAAGCTCTCTCATTTGCAAAAGGATATGAGGTATTGGATTTAACTGTATTATCCAAGCTCCGCTTTTTGTTCTTGCTACTGTATGTGAGTTTGATCTTATATTGTTTAGTGTATAAGTCAAGCTTCTTGAGATACTTTTCTCTTTACCTTTTGATAACTGTTTATTGTGTTGTAGCTGCTCTGTTTGACTTCTTTGTGTTTGCTCTTTTTTGCTTTTTGTTTTTTGCTCTTGCTTTTGAGTTGAAGTTGTAATATCTCCAAAAAGAGTGCTTATCAAAAACAATACTGCTATAGTAATCTTTCCCATCTTCTTTCTCCTTAGAAATTATCAAACTGTTTATCAAAATTTTTAAACTCTTTTTCAAAGCTATCCTCTTTATGGATAACTATAACCGTTTTTGTTCTATTGCCATCTTTTGCCGTTAAGTTTTTATCTTTTATCTTTACCCTTTTAAGATTAAAACTTTTAATCGCTACCTCTCTTGCTATTTTATTGTTTTGTAGTGCGATTGCGGAAAATAAAATCGTCAAGGCAAGAAGTATTATTCCTCCAAAAAATCCAACTTTCATCACTCATCTCCTATTTTATCTATTCAAGTAAAAAATCAAGCAAATCATAATCTTTTCTACTCTTTGCTCTTTGAACTATCTTTTCTCTTTTTATCTCATCCGTTTCAATTAGATACTTCAGGGTTTTTGTAAGCATTTTGTTTTGTGAGTTGATTTGCTCATAGATTTTTAATATCTTTGCAAACAGTGCTTCAATCTTCTCACCTCTTTTTTTCTGCAAGCCACTCTCCGTATTGGAGAGTAACTTACGAATAAATTCAGATTGACTTAAGCCCTCTCTTTTGGCTTCTCTTTCAAGAATATATGCCTCTTCTTCATTAAGGGAAAATGACTTGATCATTATTTATCCCTAAAGACTCTATTATATAATTGATCTATGATTGCATTTAGATTATACTTATAGCAATCAGTTTCTATCTTTTCCCAGCCTAATGATCTTAATTCATTATGTGGGGATAGATAACCATACTTTCTGCCAAGTTTATCAGATTTTTTAAGTGCCAAATAATAAAAACAACCTTCTTGATCAGCATTTTTAAAAATCTTATCTTTTTTGCTTTGAGGTATATTGTGAAATGCTATAACAATATTGTAAAGTGTGGGATATTGATTTGGATATAGTTTTAAAGTATATAGTGCTACCCTTTCAGCTTTTTCATACTCTTTTTTCTTTTCTCCAAGATATAAAACCAAATTTTCTAAAACAACATCTCTTGGAGTTGCAGCATATTTGCTTGTAGGTTCAATCTTTTTCATATTGTCGTAGCATACATTAACCATCTGATCATCTTTGTTAAGTAAAGCAGATACACAATATTGTAAATATATTGGGATAACTTGCAATTTTTTAAGTGTTTTTATATGCATATCGCTACTTGATTTATTTTTAAGCATAGGCCATAACTTCTCTTTTATTTTTACCGCTCTTTTGATATAAAAACTATCTTGAGTTTTTACAAACTTATTAAAGTTTGCTATCATGCTATTGCCAAGATTTATCTCTTGCTGACTTAGTGGTGTCGCATATATAAAATTTACAAACACAATAAATATAAAAATTACCTTTTTCATAATCATATCTCCTTGTTTTTTATTTTATTTAACAGTTGTCTCATTCTTTGCCATCTTTGTTTATATTTTAAAAAGTATCTATTTGCATAGGATTTATTGCTTAGTGGATTAAGCATAGTGCCTGTAAATAGGATATAGGTATCTTTGGCCAATAAATTGGAATGGATAGCAACTGTCAACATAAAAGCCTGTAACAAAAACACTATTTTCTTCATCTCTTTCCTCCTGTAAATAAATTTTGTAAATCTTTTATCTCTTTATTATCAAGCCATTTTAAAAATGCTTTATCGTTAACCTTTTTGGCATGTTCTCTAACATCATCTAAGGCAACTTTATCCGTAACAACTGTATAATACAGAAGCTTATTTATCATTGCTGTTTCATTTAAGCTCTGTATTAGCTGTTTTGAGATGTTTTTGTTGAGTTTTTCATCAAGCTCCACAGTAACACTCTCTACCTGTTTTACAACACTTTTTAAAAGAGGGAATATCTTTCCCTCTAAATATTTAAGATCATCAATCAAAGATTGCAGATCCGATTTGTTTACTACTGCCAAATCTTTTGTATCCACTTCACCTCCTTTATATATTCTTATTCATATACATATTTTTAACTATCCCCATTCTCCTTTTTTATTTCGTTTAAGATAGCTCTTAACTTACTCCATTCAGACTCAAATTTTTTAAAATACTTCTTAGCAAAACTATCATTAGACAGATCATTTAGCATAGTGCCTGTAAATAGGATATAGTTAAAAAAAGCTTTTCTTGTAAATCTTCTGCTATGTCCAAGAGGATAAAGTCCAGTAATGATAGAAAATACATCATTCCAGCCTTTATATAACTTGTTTCCCTTAAATATAGAACTAGCGGCTATACCATTAGTAAATTCTATTCCAATACCGGTATTGTCCCCATTAAATTTAAAATTGTTATTTGCATCAGTTATATAAAACATTCTAAATGAGATTATCTGATAGACTCTATAATAATATTCATAGATATCTTTAGAACTCAAAAGATATCTATCTCCTATAAAGAGCAAGTTGGCCCAATTAACTTTATTTGAAATTGTTCCGGTAGGAAGTTGCAGATTAACGATAGTGTTTTGCAAACTTCCATATCTTGCATCAAGCCATTCAGCTTCAACTTTAGTTTGGCTAAGATACACAATTCTTTGTGTTCCGTTCCAGTATGGAAAACTTATGCCATTTGCCTTAAATTTCTTTTTCATTAGTGAGATACCCGTTCTTACATCCTTAAGTGCTTGTGGACTTGAAAAATAATCATCAGCATTTAAGGCATTTGCACTAAAAATTATCAACACAATCAGTAAAACCATCTTTCTCATATTTATTCCTTTATATTTATTTCCCCTCTATCTATATTACATAATTACATATTTTATCTCTCATCACCTTTTATCTCTTTTTTTAAAGGTTTTAACTCCTCAACCAGTTCAACTACATCTTTTCCGACTCTGTAAAACTTCATCATCTGCATAAAATACTCTTTGCCTTCATTTGCCCATTTTTGCTGATGCTCTCTTGAGTTGTCTATTAGCTCTTTAAACTCAGGATACATATCTGCAAGAGTTCTTTTATATACATTTTTTACTATTCCATACAGATGACTATCTTTTACAACAAAAGTGCTATTAACATCACTCTCTATCTCGCTAAATCTTTCATCAATGCCGTATTGATTGGATCCGTAAAGATTTATAAACTGCTTTTGGACATCATTTTTAATTAATGATTTGGCTCTATTTAAGATTAAAACTATATTTGCAGTTGCATCGTTGTCTTTTATCAAAGCGATAGTATCTTTTAGATTAGTAAACTGCTCCAAGTCCTCATTTGTAGGAACTATGTAGGTAAGATTATATAGATCGCTCTTGGCTAAATGCTTTACTATGGCTATAGTGTCGTTTCCGCCTCCACAATCAATAATATTTAAAATATCCGGTGCATTTGTAAACTCATCCAACTTTACCTTGTCTATATCCTCCTCCATATCTTCTATTTTTATAGATTTGAAGTTTAGGTTGTCTATATTTTTGTTTTTAAGATTTGATGATGTTTTATTATTGTCATCTATCTCATAAACATTTACCTCCTTATACTCATCCACAAACAATACAGGTAAAACCATTGTAGAAATGATAGATTTACCAACTCCACCTTTTGTATTTGCTACAACTAATGTTGCCATGTAAACTCCTTTGAAATGATTTGAAGATTTATATCTTCTTACCTATATACATATTTTTTATTTTTAAAATTAGATAGAAAAGAATGGAATTGATTACCGTGTTAAAAAATAACCAAAATTGACATTTTTTTAGTTTTATAATATAATTTGATTAACAAGCAGACTAAGAGGTGGAAAGTGACCTCCCATACGCCTACAGCAAAGGAAACTTTGCCCAAGGTGATAGATGCCCGTAACAGTTCGGCTGACGAGGATAAGAGATTTCGAATTGGTCTCCGAACTTAGTCTGCTATGTATCTATCTATAAAATCTTTAAAATCCTGTTTAAA
>Ga0256842_1000689_pt1 | contig 29424 bp, 28 predicted proteins | sample 4559240metaG_FD_185973 | JGI IMG/M metagenome (GOLD analysis project Ga0256842, IMG submission 185973) | Hydrothermal vent microbial communities from Guaymas Basin, Mexico - 4559-240 | ecosystem: Environmental > Aquatic > Marine > Hydrothermal vents | place: Mexico: Guaymas Basin | collected... | reverse complement strand
CCAGTACTTATATAGTCCCTTATCTGATTGAATATCCAAGGATTTCCTATGGCACCTCTCGCTACAACAACACCATCGGCGCCAGATACTTCAAGCGCAGTTTTTGCATCTTCTGGCGTGAATATGTCCCCACTTATATAAAGAGGAACGGGTTTTTCTTTAATCTTTCCAAGAGATTTCCAATCGGCTTTTCCAGTAAAAACTTGTTTCACAGTTCTTGTATGAATAACCACAAAGTCCGCACCAGCTTCAACTAAAGAGTAATAAATCTTATCAGCTTCATCTTTGTCCCAGCCTATCCTCGTTTTAACAGATATGGGAACTTCTATGTTTTTCTTCATTTCTTTGATCATCTCTAAAAGCTTCGGCAAATCTCTAACAAGAGCTCCGCCTGCACCTCTTTTTATAACTTTCTTTACAGGACATCCAGCGTTTATATCTATAAACTTACCGTGGTGCTGGAGAAAAGCGGCAGCTTTTACCATGTATTTAACATCACTTCCGAATATCTGAATTCCGGTGAACGGTTCATCTACATCAGGTAGCATCTTCTCTACAATTTTAAAACTTTCAAAAACGCTCCTTGCCGCCATCATTTCTGTATAAGCAAAGCATGCCTCATATTGATAGGCAATCTTTCTGAACACCCTAGTCGTGTATCCAGCAAGGGGAGCCAGTCCAATGTTGCAAGGAAGGTTTAATATTTTCTCACGAAGCTCTTGAAGGCATCTATAAGATGTTTCGTCAATTTTCCTGGAGCTTCAAAATTTTTGTTAACAACTGTCTTAACAGGAACTATTCCTTTACTGGTATGAGTTAGAAAAATCTCGTCAAATAGAAAAACTTCCCATGGTTGAATTCTTTTTTCTATAACTTTTATTCCGGAACTTCTTGCTACTTCAATAACATTTTTCCTTGTTATGCCGTCTAAAACATCACAGTCAAGAGGTGGAGTAAATAAAACACCATCTTTAACAAAGAAAGCGCTGGAAAACGATCCTTCAGCTACGAATCCTCTTGAGTTAAGCATTAAAAGATCGTAATTGTCACCTTTATTTATTCTTGTCATCAAGATGTCACTTCTTGTTATAACCTTAAGTTGAGAAGGAACTGAAGAATCAGGAGCCTTTCTATAGGGAGAAAAAGCAATCTTAACAGGTTGAAGGGCTTTGTCTTCCAAAAGAGTAGCTTCTATATAAAAACTGCTGGAAGGATCGATATAGATTTTGAAGTAACACTCCTTTTCCTTATCTTTGCAAAAGTCCACCACAAAATCCTCTATGTTTTTTTCTGTGATTTTAACCTTTATATTTACCAATGAAGCCGAGTTCAAAAGCCTTTTAAAATGTTCTTTTAAGGAATGGGGCTTTTTGTTATATGTTCTCAATGTCTCATAAACCACAGGTTCATAAGGAGAAAACTTTAAACAATCCTCTTTGCATTCTTTTCCATTTTTAATCACGAGCTTCAACTGAGACAACCCCCTCATCTGTAACATGGACTATCTTCGTTTCCCTGATCTCTCCCGTTTTTCCTGAAGGCATCTCGTGGTATATGTAATATTGGTCGTATCCTCTATAAAAGCCGTTTCTTTTATTCTCGACAAGAACTTTCGCCCTTTTTCCAACAAGATTTTTTCTATATTCTTTTGCGACTTCCTTTGCAACATTTTCAAGATAGTTTATTCTATCTCTTTTCACATTTCCCGGAATTTGATCCTTCATTATAGCAGCAAGGGTGCCTGCTCTTTTTGAATATCTGAAAGCATGAACTCGAGAAAATTTCGCTTCTTTAATAGCTTCAACGCTTTCTAAAAAATCTCTTTCCGTTTCTCCTGGAAATCCCACAATTACATCCGTTGTTATGGAAAAGTATGGATCGATCTTTCTCAAACTTTCAACTATGTTCATAAATTCTTCTTTTGTATAGCTTCTGTTCATCTTTTTCAAAATTCTATTAGAACCACTTTGAAGTGATAAATGAAGATGGTGGCAAACCTTTGAAGAATTTCTAAAGTAATTGTATATCTTTTCATCAACATCTTCAGGGTTCAGGGAGGATAACCTTATTCGGAAGTCTCCTTCAATCTTTTCAATTTCCCATAAGAGATCTGTTAGATGATAGCCGGTATCGATTCCGTACCTTCCAAGATTTATACCAGTTATCACAATCTCCTTAAATCCCATCTTGACCAAGCCTTCAATTTCTTCTACAGATTGCTCTATCGGTTTACTCCTGATCTTTGTTCCACGGGCAAGTCTTATAGCACAGTAAGTACACGACCTATCGCAACCATCCTCGACCTTTACAAAGGCTCTCGTTTTTTCTATATAACCTGCCTTTAGCTTTTCAACTTTTCCATCACGTAGCCAATAAGCTCTGTCAACAAAAAAGGATGGTTTTTCAAGGCTTATGTATTTCCATATCTCCTTTTTTTCCTTGTTTCCAAGAACAACATCTGCTCCAACTTTCAACACTTCCTCTGGAGAAAGTTGAGGATAGCAACCAACCACCATAACTTTACTTGAGGGATATGCTCTTTTTATTCTTCTTATCCTGTTTTTGACCTTGTTCTCAGCAGTGTGGGTAACCGCACATGAGTTTATTATATATACATCGGCCTGAGATTCTTCAGGCACAATTATATGACCATTCTCTTCAAGGACCTCGGCCATGTACTCGCTTTCGTATTGATTTACTTTACAACCAAAGGTTATTATCGCTATTTTCACTCTAAACCTTCCCTCAAAGCCGCTTTTAAAATATCTATCTTGGTTATCACTCCGATGAGTCTACTTTCTCTATCAACAACGGGGATGGTTTTAATATTATGTCTTATCATCAAATCAGCTGCGTGGATAAGAGGTTCATCCTCCATTATAACTATTGGAGGCTTACTCATGTACTTACTAACCTTGTCATCTCTTATCTGAGATATATTCTTTACAAACTGGTTGGTATCCGGCAAGAAAGAAGCTGATTGTAAAAGAGCAAAATAACTTGGTATAGAAGCTTTCATTATGTCGTTCTCCGTTATAAACCCCACAACCCTCATTTCTTCATCCACCACAGGAACCCCAGACAAAAATTGCTTTGACATAATGTCAACGACTCTTTCTACAGAATCATCTTCAAAAACTGCCGATATATCGTAAACCATCACATCAGATACTTTCATATTTCAACCCACCTTTTTTATTTCATATTTATCTCTATATTCTCCCACTTCCTGCAATGTTGGAAGCTCTTTTCTCAGCTTTTTAGTCTTTGCAAGGGCAGCTATGTATCCAAATTTTCCTATTTCAACCAAATCTCTTTCACCATTAATATACTTATAAACCATTGCTGCTGTGTATGTATCACCTGTTCCCAAAAGATGTGAATAATCTATTTCTACTGTCGGAGATATCATCCATACACCATCTTCTGTTATTATAATATCACTATCGATATGATATGAAAGCACAACGAGCTTAGCTCCTACATTAAGAAGCTTCTTACCTGCTTCTACAAAATCTTCCAAACTTTTCAGATCCTTGCCAAGCAGATGATTTCCCGCCCTTAAATCGGGTTTTACCACGGTCGGCATTACATTGCTTTCATAAAGAGCAGTTAGGTTTTTGTTTGTTGTCTCAACAAAAATTGCTTTTCCTCTTTTCAAAGCTTCCTTTACAAACATAGGGTATAAGTTATCTGGTGCATTCATCGGAATACTCCCCGAGATCACCACAACTTCCACCCTTGAAAGCGTCATGCTGAATCTTCTCATAAGATGGCTTATGTCCTCTTCCTCTATTTCTGGGCCGGGTGAATTTATCTCTGTTATCGTTTTGTTGGTGGGATCAATTATCTCTATATTCTCCCTCGTCTCTCCCCTTATAAAAACAAAATTGGTGGAAACCATCCTTGACTTCTTTCTAAGCTCATCTAAGAGTATTCTTCCCATGTATCCACCGAGAAATCCCATCGCAACAGAAGGCACTCCAAAATTCGCCAATGCTAATGAGACATTTATCCCCTTCCCGCCAGGAGAAAGTTCCATATTATCAAACGAAGGAACTCTATGAAGCTTATTCACTTGAAAGTCATCAAGTATTATTTCCCTGTCAAGCGCTGGATTGAAAGTAACAGTAAGCACCTTCAACTCTATCACCCCGCTGTAAATTATTTTACCATCAAGACGTTCCGTTAGGTAGTCTACAATAAATGTTTCAGAAAAGGAAAAATCTGTATCTATTAAAACAAAAACAAGGAAACACTACAAAAGAGAAGTACATGGTGAGCTGATAAATCTGAATAGCGAATTTTCTTGTGTTATCGCCGAAAAGGAGCAATATATTGTGAAATTAGAGGTTTCGTGGTTCAGCAGATCTTATATTATTAAACACTCATTCAAAGATGGCTAATCTTTCCCCAATTGGTGCCTTTTAAAAAAGCAGAAGCGTTGAAAATCAACCTTATTTTTTAGCTCCCACTAGGTTATAAATCCGTCTATCCAAAGGTTTTTTCTATTCTCTTAAGGGCTTCCTTTACTACTTCCCTTGAAGTAGCCACGTTCATCCTCATGAATCCATTACCAGCACACCCAAAACTTTTTCCATTTTGAAGCCACAATCCGTTTTTCAACAATTTTTCAAAAATTCTATCGCCGTCAAACCCTGTTTTCCTGAAATCAAGCCAAAGTAGATAGGTTCCCTCAGGTAGATAAGCATCAACAAAGTGTTTGTCTCTTGCCCATTCAACAACCATTCTCATATTTTCTCTTATGTACTTCAAAGCCTCTCCAAGCCATTCTCTTCCTTTCCTATATGCAGCAATCATAGCTATGGTAGAAAGAGGATTTGTCATGTGAAGATGTAAGGCTTTAACATAATCTTCAAACTCTTTTCTTATTCGCTCATTTGGTATAAGGGCATTTGCAATATGTAAAGAAGGAATGTTAAACGTCTTATGGGGAGACGTTAAAACGATTATCTTGTCATACATCTTATGGAACTTCACTATTGAATAGAATTTCTTATATATAAGATCGGCATGTATTTCATCAGATATAAGAAGAATGTCATTTTCCTTAAGAATTTCTATAAGATTTGTAAGTTCCTCTTCACTCCAAACCCTTCCAACCGGATTATGCGGAGAACAAAGTATGAAAGCCTTGGCACCCTTTACCTTCTCTTTCAAATCCTCAAAGTCCATTTTGTATTCTCCATCCTTAAATACTAAATTGTTTGTTACTATCTCCCTTTTGTTTTCCTTTATGGTTGAGAAGAAGGGCCAATAAACAGGAGGTTGAATTATAACTTTATCCCCTTCATTTGTAAAAAGTCTCAAAGCAGCTGCTGCCCCAAAAATAACCCCGGGAATAGGCACAATCCATTCCTTTTTAATCTTCGTATCATGATAACTTTCCATCCAATATATTAAAGACTCGAAATACTCATTATCTTTGAATGTATATCCAAAAACCCCATGTTCTACTCTTTTTTTCAAAGCTTCTATAACTGACTCTGGTGATTTAAAGTCCATGTCGGCAACCCACATCGATATCAAATCTTCTGGTGCATCTTTTGGCCTCATATCCCATTTATAAGAATTCGTTCCTTTTCTATCTACAAATATCATCGTTTTTACCTCCTTTGCAAGAAATCTTTGGCTTCTGCACCATCACCTTTGAAAAGAGTTTTTCCAAAAAACGATTAAACTTAGTTACAATCGCCTCTTCTTCTTTGATGGGATTTACTTTTATCGTATATGCTCCTATAAGATTACCGAACAAGACGTCAGTAAAAAGTTGATCCCCGATCACTACAACTTTTTTATAATCAACTCCCAAAGCCTTTATCCTTTTTTTTACCTTACTAGCAAAAGGTTTGTACGACCTCCAAATAATTTCCACATCTAAGTTAGTGTTAACCCTCCTCGAAGATGAATTCGAGGCAATTAAAACTTTCACCTTCTTTGAAAGTTCCTTTAAAATTTCTTCATTTTCCTTTAAGATAGTTGCAGATTTCCAAGGAGCAAGAGTGTTATCAAAGTCAAATATAAAAAGTTCAAAACCACTTTTTATCAACGAATTGTAATCGATATTCCTTATGTTATCTTTCCTCTCATTGGGTGAGATAAGTGCTCCTATTCGAAAAACCCATCCGAATAGAAAAAAAAAGGTTCTATATAAGATAACACTTAGAGCACCAACTATCTTCTTGTACACCCTTATAGCACTATATGTTTGTGGATTCACCATAATGGTATACATACCCATCCTGTTTCCAACTAAAACATCTGTTAGAAAAAGATCTCCTATTATGACACATTTGGATGGTGAAATGCTTTTCTCATTCAATATTTCTGAAATTCTCTCAATTGAGGGTTTTCTAACACTCCAATACACTTCTATCCATGGAAATTTTTCCTTTATATGTTCCACCCTTTCTCTTTTGGCGTTTGTCACTATAAAAACCTTAACTCCCATATCATGAAGCTTTTCAAAGACTCTTTCAGTCTCTTCCTTTATTTCTAATTCTCCCCAAGGCGCTAAGGTAAAATCATAGTCAAACAAAAATGTGTCAAAACCGGCTCTGAAGAGCCGGTAATAATCGATATCTTCTATACTTTTAACATGCTCAATGGGAAAAAGTTTACTAAGCACTCCCACTATTCACCTCAACCTTTTCTATCTCGAATGGAACCTCTCTCTTTATACTTTTTAGCAGCTCCATCAAATCTTCATATAGCTCCTCTGGAACTATTATCCTTAAAAGTCCATTCTCATATTTCCTTATATTAGCAAGGTTGTCTTCTACTTCCAATATGTAACTCAGGTCGTGAATTTTATCCTTGTCAATCTTCAAATAAACATCGTATTCCTTTTTCATTTTTCTTTCCCTTTTCTCCTAATTATTTGGAATGTCAACGACTTCAATGAAACTGCTATATCCACATTTTCCACAGGTATAGATACATTGATTACCCTTGGAGAAAAGTTAAGAATTCCTTCAACCCCTGCTTTTTCCGCAGCTTCTGCAGCTTGCTGAGCAGCTTCTTTAGGCACAGAAAGTATTGCTATCTTAACATCATTCTTCTTCACAAACTCTTCCAATTCATCAATGTGATGAATTTTTGCATTATTCACTTTTTTTCCCACTTTTCTTCTATCTACATCAAAAAGTGCGATTATATCAAATCCCTGTTCTTTAATTCCCTTGTATCCTGCTATAGCCTTTCCAAGATTTCCCGCTCCTATAACCACAGTTCTCCACACGCTTTCAAGCCCGAGTATGGCCTTAAGTTTTTCCAGCAAATTGTCAATGTTATATCCTACTCCTCTTTTTCCAAATTCACCAAAATAAGACAGATCTTTTCTTATCTGGCACGCCTTTATCCCCAGCCTCTGTGCCATCTCTTTAGAAGAAGTCTTATCCTTTCCTTCTTCCTTCATCCTCTGTAAACACCTGTAATATACAGCCAATCTCTTTATAGCTGGCTTAGGTATCTTCATAAATCCATCACCTCACACTACGATATTGACTATCTTCCCTGGTACATATATTACCTTTTTGGGACTTTTTTCACCAAGAATTTTTGTTATCTTATCCCTACTCAATGCTTTTTTCTTTATCTCCTCTTCATTTTCATCAGCGGGTATGATCATTTTATCTCTAACTTTCCCGTTAATAAGAATTGCTATCTCTATCTCTTCAGCCTTCAAAGCTTCTTCATCCCAAGTTGGCCATGCGTTAAGCATCACACTCCCTTCGTATCCAAGATCGTTGTAGAGTTCATCCGCCATATGTGGTGCAAAGGGCGAAAGGATCAGGATGAGATTTTCTATAACCTCTCTCAAAAGTTCCTTGTTCCATTTATCCTCTGGTGTATTGTTCAAATAATCTGTTATGGCATTAACAAGTTCCATAAGGCCACTTATAGCTGTATTAAATTTAAAACCTCCTTCTATATCTTCCGTTATCTTCTTTATCATCTGATGGAGTTTCCTTCGCAGTGCTTTTTCCTTTTTATCCTTCAAAACAGGTCTATCAATTAATTTGACATCTTTAACTTTTTCTATAATCCTCTGAGCAGCGTTCCAAAGTCTTTTTGCAAATCTATGCACACCTTCTATCCCTGCATCACTCCATTCAGCATCTTTTTCTGGTGGAGCCATGAACAATATGTACATCCTCAGCGTATCAGCCCCGTATTTCTCGATCATATCATCAGGTGATACAACGTTTCCTTTAGATTTGCTCATTTTTGCTCCATCTTTGTATATCATTCCCTGTGTAAACATGTTGGTGAACGGTTCGTCGTAATCAATGAAGCCAAGATCATGAAGAACTTTTGTTATAAACCTGGAATACATGAGGTGGAGAACCGCATGCTCCACTCCTCCAATGTATTGATCTACGGGCATCCAGTAGTTAACATCATCAACATCGAAGGGTTTATCATCCATTTTGGGATTAATATACCTTATGTAATACCATGAAGAATCAACAAAGGTGTCCATGGTATCTACTTCTCTAATCGCTGGTCCACCACACACCGGACATGTTGTCTTTTTAAACTCTTCATGGGTTTCAAGGGGTGACTGACCAGTTGGCATGAATTCAACATCTTCGGGGAGCTTTACAGGCAGTTGGTCTTCCGGTACGGGAACAACTCCACACTTTTCACAGTAAACCACTGGAATAGGAGCACCCCAATATCTCTGTCTCGATATCAACCAATCCCTAAGCTTGTATTGAACAGACTTTTTACCTATGCCCTTCTTCTCAAGCCACTCTACTATTTTTGGAATCGCTTCCTCAGAAGTAAGGCCAGAAAATTCCGCGGAATTCACGAGTATCCCTTTCTCTGTAAAGGCTTTCTCCATCTTATCAGGATCGAGTTCAGAACCGTCTTTTGGTTTTATAACAACTCTTATTGGCAAGTTATATTTCTTTGCAAACTCAAAGTCTCGCTGGTCATGAGCAGGAACGGCCATTATTGCCCCAGTTCCATACTCCATAAGGATGTAGTTTGCTGCATAAATTGGAACCTTTTCTCCGTTTACAGGATTTATAGCATATCTTCCAAGGAAGTATCCTTCTTTTTCCGTACCTTCAGCCACTCTTGCAAACCTATTCTGCTGACTAACCCTTTTCAAGAATTCATGAAGACCCTCTTTTCTATCTTCTGTAACTATCTGTTCAACCAAAGGTGATTCCGGAGCGATAGCCATAAATGTAACTCCCCAAAGAGTGTCTGGCCTTGTTGTGAATATTCTCATCGTTATATCAAGACCCTCTACAGGGAAGTCAACTTCTGCTCCTTCACTCTTCCCTATCCAATTTCTCTGCATCGTTTTAACATGCTCTGGCCAGCCTTCAAGTTTGTCAAGACCTTTAAGCAACTCTTCTGCATAATCCGTTATCTTAAAGAACCACTGTTCAAGATACTTAATAGTAACGGGCGTTCCACACCTTTCGCACTTTCCATCCTTCACTTGCTCATTGGCAAGAACCGTCTTACAGTGCGGGCACCAATTAACAGCTGCCTTCTTTTTATATGCAAGGCCCTTCTCATACAGCTTCAAAAATAGCCATTGAGTCCACTTATAATACTCCTCAGTATGGGTGGCGATCTCTCTATCCCAATCGTAACTTATACCTATTTTTTTGATTTGGTTTCTAATCGTCTCTATATTCTTTTCTGTCCAGATTTTTGGATGAATTTTATGCTTTATAGCCGCGTTCTCAGCTGGAAGGCCAAAGGAATCATAACCAAAGGGGTGAAGTACATTGTATCCCCTCATCCTCTTGTACCTTGCCACTATATCTCCTATAACATAGTTCTTAACATGCCCGACATGAGCTGTTCCAGATGGGTAAGGGAACATGACAAGCACATAATACTTTGGTTTATCCGATCTTTGATCAGTCTTAAAAAGGTTGTGTTCCTCCCAATACTTTTGCCATTTTGGCTCTATTTCTGAAGGTCTATACTCTTTCACAACATCACCCCCGAAATTTTTTGAGAACTTTTGTGAATTATAACATCATAAATCCTTATTGTGAATTTTTTATTTTTGATTAATGATCATCAAAAATTCAGGATATTGTTCTGTGCAAATGAACTAAATGAGTTACAAAAACTGAGTATTGAATTTTTAATCAATAAAAAGGTAATTGCAAAATCCTCACAAAATAACTCTCTCTCTTCAAAACTTGCACAAATAGAATTATTAATGTAAAATTCACAAAACTTTTTGGGAGGTGGTGGGTATGAAGAAATTCTTGGTGGTTTTGGTACTTTCCATTTTTATCATCTCAAGTTTTGCCACGGTTATCGACACCATTAAAAAACGCGGCGAAATTATTCTCGGAACAGAGGCAACTTATCCTCCATTCGAGTACGTTGATGAACAGACAAAACGAGTGGTAGGATTTGACATCGAGATAGGTCAAGCCATAGCAAGAAAACTTGGTGTGAAGCTAGTTGTTAAAGATATTGCTTTCGACGGTCTTATCCCTGCACTCATAACAGGAAAGATCGACTTCATTGCTGCGGCGATGACCATAACAGAAGAAAGACAAAAAATGGTCAGCTTTTCCGATCCATACTTCACAGCAGGACAAGTAATCGTTGTAAGAAAAGGGTCAGGTTTCTCTCCAAAAAGCTATCAAGATTTATCTGGTCATAAGGTGGGGGTTCAGCAAGGAACAACCGCCGATATTGATGTTTCCAAGGTAAAAGGGGTCAGCATCGTAAGATACACAAGATTCACCGATGCTTTCCTCGATCTTGCACTTGGAAGACTCGATGCTGTTGTGCTTGATTTCGCACCTGCACAAGCCTATGTTAAGTTCAACCCAAAACTTGAAATATCAAGTCCCGTTCTCTCCCAAGAGAACTACGGCATTGCCGTTAGGAAACAGGATAAAGAACTTCTTGGCGTTATTAACGAAGTTCTTAAAGAACTCAAAACAAAAACCGCCTACGATTACTTAATAGACAAATGGTTCTAAAAATCCTCACAGGGCGCTTCTGCGCCCTTTTTGATTAAAATGGGGGTCTTACCATGATGTACCAACTTGAAGTCTTAATTAGAAATTTTACGTACCTTCTTCTAGGTGCAGTTGTAACTCTAAAAATAACTGCTATATCTGTTCTTATGGGTCTAGCAATAGGAACTTTCGTCGGCATGGGAAGACTGTCAAAAAGGAAGATAATAAGCATTCCTTCATCTATATATGTTGAATTTTTGAGAGGTACTCCTCTTCTTGTTCAGATATTTCTCATTTACTTCGGCCTTCCAAGTCTCGGTCTGAATCTTGAAGCTTTTCCGGCTGCCGTTATAGCCCTTGGAATAAACAGCGGAGCTTATGTTGCGGAGATAGTAAGGGCGGGAATACAATCGGTTCCCAAGGGTCAATATGAAGCTGCAAGATCTTTAGGAATGTCCCACACGATGGCAATGAGGTACGTTATCCTCCCGCAAGCTTTCAGAAACATCTTACCAGCACTTGGAAACGAATTTATAGCGCTTTTAAAAGACAGTTCCCTCGTTTCCGTTATCGGCATAACAGAACTTATGAAATCAGGACAGATAGTTATAAGTAGAACCTTTGCTTCATTTTCTATATACGGTGGTGTGGCTCTCATTTATTTCGCTATGACCTTCACATTAGCAAGAATAGTTAGATACACCGAAAAAAGGTTGGCGATAAGATGAGTGAGATACTGAGAGCAGAAAACATACATAAATATTTTGGAAAACTACATGTTTTGAAAGGTGTTAGCCTATCTATTCAAAAAGGCGAGGTTGTAGTGATAATTGGCCCAAGTGGCTCTGGTAAAAGTACGTTTCTTAGGTGTATAAACCATCTTGAAGAGTATCAGGAAGGAAAAATATATTTTGAAGGAAAGCTTGTTAATCCTAAAAAAGATGTAAACAAGCTTAGAACAAGGATAGGCATGGTATTCCAGCATTTCAACCTATTCCCCCACCTGAAGGTCATAGAAAATCTAACCCTCGCACCTGTAAAAGTCCTCGGAATGGATGAAAAGGAGGCCATTAAAAAAGCAGAAAATCTACTTGATAGAGTAGGACTTTTGGATAAAAAGGATGTATACCCTGCAAAACTTTCCGGTGGTCAGCAGCAAAGAGTTGCAATAGCAAGGGCTCTAATGATGGATCCTGATATAATGCTCTTTGACGAACCTACATCGGCCCTTGATCCTGAACTCGTTTATGAAGTTTTATCCGTTATGAAAGATCTTGCATCCAGTGGAATGACAATGATAGTTGTAACTCATGAGATGGGGTTTGCAAAGGAAGTTGCAAATCGCGTTATGTTCATGGATGAAGGCAAAATATTGGAAGAAGCCCCTCCAGAAGAGTTCTTCACAAGTCCCAAAAACGAAAGAACAAAGGAGTTCTTAGACAGAATATTGGGAATATAAAAGTTTATATTATTGGGCGATTGGCGATTATATACTTAAATCCACCTCGATAAATAAGTAAAACAAAACATGTGAAAGAAAGAAAGAAGGGGTGGTAAGATAGAGATAAGCTTCTTTGTTAAAATAGCTGCAGATGAAGGAAAAGCAAAAACAAAAACATAGCTGAGAGAAAAAAGGCGTATTGAAAACATTTACCGAATGCCCTTACTGTGGGAATAAACACTTTGGAAAGGATAGATTACAGCAAAAGGTTTGCGAATGGGAAGGTGTATATAAACGATATAGAAGGATTTTGGAGTTATGCCAATGAAAGGCTTATGAAGTATCACGGCGTGTCTGGGGACTTAGACCATTTCTTCTCTGGAACAACAAGCGTTTCTTACTCCATTTCAAAAGCTGCCCTCAATATGGTCATAGCATCCATGACAAATGAACTTAGAAGATACAACATAATAGTTATCTCTATGCACCATGGATGGGTAAGAGCCGATATGGGAGGCTCAGCAGCACCGGTTCTTCTGTGCGAATCCGCAAGGAGAATAATAGATGTAACGATGAGCTTAACGACTAAAGACAGTGGAAATTTTTTCGACTATAAAAGGTAAAGTTCTTTCATGGTAATGCCGATAATTTTATCGATATGAACGGAGTGGTTGTTGATATATACAAAAGTTATGTGAAGGTCCATACTCCAAAAGGAGAAAAGATATTGAAAATAAAGGGGAGGAAGAACTTCCCAAAGAAGGGTTGGATATTGGAGTTTAAAAAAGACGACCCCTATGCGCAGTTCCAGGGAAGTATTGTTGTTGATTCTATGATTGCCCTTCCTCCCCTGAACGAAGCCGTTCCAATCATGGAATCTGTTAAAACGAATAACCCGAATGACATAGTCTTTCTTGTGGAGATGACAAGAAATGTTTACAAAAGATTAGGAGGACTTCCAACTTGGTACTATAAGAGACTAGGAGACTATTATCGCGAAGGTGAACCGTTTCTGAAAAAGTACGGTGTTATTAGTAGCATAACAGTGAAAATATTGAAAGAGAGAGGAATAGAGTTTCAAAGAAAAAAGCCGAATGTTAGCAGAGCATTTGGATATTGGCTCAGAACTCTTTCTTCTCCTTTTGAATTCAGATCCTACGACTTAGGAGATAGAAAAAAGCTTAGATTATATATTAAAAAAAACATGATATCGTTTAAACTAAGAGCTAATTATTTCAGTGAAGAATACGGTGAAATACTTCTAGAAGGTGAACTTTCCAAGCTCGACACGAAATTAAAACTTGTATCAGATAAGCATATTGATGATGAGAAAATAAGGTCATTAGAGGAAAAGCTTAAAAAATTTGTATCAAATGTTCTCATAGTTCAAGGAGGAAAAGGCCTTGGATTCTACGTGTAAAGAAAAAGTTGCTGTTGCTTTAAAATATGACCCTTCTCAAAGAGATGCTCCCTTTGTTGTTGCAAAAGGAAAATGTTGGCTTGCAGAAATTATTATTGATGAAGCAAAAAAAGCCGGGGTACCTGTTATAAGATCTCCTGAGCTTGTTCATGATCTTTACGAACTGGAAATTCTTCAAGAAATCCCTTCAGATCTTTACTTTGCCCTAGCACAAATATTAATATTCTTATCAGAGCTTTAAACTAATGTAAAAGTTTTGGGAGGTGTGCTGATGAGGATTCTTAAAAATCTTGTGAAAAAATCAACAGATGCGGCAAAAGATTTATATGTAGAGGACTTTGTTATCGGTATAGGACTTGTCGGTGTAAAGCTTTCCGATGGTTCTGCTGGTGTTGCTTACAATTTAAAGCAAGATCTTTTAGGAGAATGTGAAGAATTTTCAGAGGGTAGGGGGAAGAATTATTCTTTGCTCTTAAAACCTGGAGAGAAGGCCATAACATTCATTGAAGCTTTTACCAGTGAAAATCCCTTAGCAAAATCTTTGGGGCTTGCTACTATCAACGCCGTGCTGTCAGAGAAAGAAAATCTGCAAAAAGGAGATCTTTTGGAACATTTAGAAATAAAAGAGGGCGATGTTGTAGGAATGATCGGCGAGATTGGCCCTCTAATAATGGCAGCTATTGAAAAAGGTGCAAAGGTTCGGGTGTTTGAAAGGAACAGAAAAAGGGGGCAATTCCCCGATTGGGCAATAACAACTTATCTTGAAGATTGCGATGTTGTTATAATTTCCGCTTCTTCCATAGTGAATTGGACAATTGAATGGGTTTTGGATTATGTAAAAACAGACAGAGTAGCGATAGTAGGCCCAACCGCCACACTTGTAAAAGACATATTCCCAGTGAAAGTTATAGCAGGTGCAAAGATACTTGATCCTGATAAACTGCTTGACTCCTTGCCAAGAGGGATTGGAACGGCTGGGCTTTATTCATCAGGTATAGCGGAAAAGGTAACACTTATTCTGAAATAGTTTCGTAAGTTACGGACTATATCACATAAAAAGCTATATAATATCATTTTGATAACCACGGACTTGGAGGTGGATATATGGCGAGTGTTGAGATGCATTGGAGAGGAAACATGCTTTTTTATTCGAGAACTCCATCAGGTCACGATGTCTTCATGGATTCCTCACCAGAAGTAGGAGGAAGCGATTCCGCGGCAAGACCAATGGAACATTTCATATTGGCCTTAGCAGGATGCACAGGAATGGATGTGGTCTCTATTCTATCTAAAATGAAACTTTTGAAAAAGGTGAAATCCTTTGATGTAAAGATAGAGTATGAAAGAGCGAAGATGCACCCTAAAGTTTACACATGGATAAAGGTTCTTTACATATTTGAAGTGGAAAAAGAAATACCTCATGACAAAATAAAAAGGGCTGTCAAACTTTCTCAAGATAGATACTGTAGCGCCTCGGCAATGCTCAAAAAAGCCGTTGAAAATTTTGGATACGAGGTGATAATAGAAGAGGCGCCATGAAGGGCGCCTCTTTTTAAAGTTCTATTCTTACAAATTTCATTTCTCCTCCACTTTTAAGCGGTATAGTTTTGAATCTTAGATCATGGACAGCCGAAATTCTTCTAATTGTTCTTGTTTTTGATCTCATAACTATGGACTCTGTTATTGCTTTGTGCTTTCCGTATTTCACTCCTCTTAGAAATTCTCCGTCTGTGACCCCAGTTGCTGCAAATATCACATTTTCCCCACCTATAAGATCTTCTGTGTAATAGACTTTGTCCACATCACAACCCAACTCTTCCACTTTCTTTCTCTCTTCTTCATCTCTTGGCCACATTTTCATCTGGAGTTCTCCGCCAAGCGACTTGAGGGCTGCAGCTGCCAGTATTCCTTCAGGTGTTCCACCAATTCCTATGTACATATCCACATAACTGTCAGGCATAGCTGTGGCTATAGCACCAGCTATATCACCATCACTTATCAATTTTATCCGTGCTCCTAATGCTCTTACTTGTTCTATCATCTCTCTGTGCCTTTCTCTATCAAGAATGACAACCGTGAATTCATGAATATCCTTTCCTAGGATGGCAGCAGCTACCCTGATGTTCTCCCTAATAGGCGCATTTATATCCAATTTTCCAACCAATTCCGGTCCTACAGCAAGTTTTAAAGAGTAGAAAGTAGGAAGAAACGCTATTTTTCCTCTTTCCGCTGCTGCAATTACACTAACAGCATTAGGTCTTCCATAAGCAACGAGCCTTGTTCCATCTATGGGATCAACAGCTATATCAAGCTCTGGAGCATCTTCTTTCCAGTTCCCAACTTTCTCTCCTATATATAACATTGGTGCTTCATCTTTTTCTCCCTCACCTATAACGACTATTCCCTTCATATCTATATAGTCGAGCATACCTCTCATAGCATCGACAGCTGCCTGATCTACTGCTTCCTTGTCACCTCTTCCAAGATATCTACTTGCCATTAAAGCTGCTGCTTCTGTAACTCTTACAAGATCAAGGGTAATTTCCCTCATCTAAATCCCCCTTACATCGGATAGTATCCTCTCTTCCTCACAGCAACAGCGACTCTGTCAATTGCGACTATGTAAGCAGCTGTTCTCATATCCGTCTTGAATTTCTTCATTGTCTTGTAAACCTCCCCAAATTCCTTTACCATCATCTTCTTGAGCTTCTTTCTTATGTCGTCTATATCCCAGAAGAAACTCTGAAGATCCTGAACCCATTCGAAGTAAGATACCGTAACACCGCCAGCATTCGCTAGAATATCAGGAACTATGAACACACCCTTTTCAAGAAGAATTTTTTCTGCTTCAGCCGTAGTTGGACCGTTCGCTCCTTCAACAATGACTTTTGCTTTTACATCATTTGCAATCTCTTCAGTTATAGCGTTTTCAAGAGCTGCAGGGATAAGTATGTCGACATCGAGGGTGAGAAGATCCCTGTTGCTTATAGGTTCACCTTTGGGGTATCCCTTTATAACACCACCATTTTCATTTCTGTAGTTGATAAGATCCTCTATATCGAATCCATCGGCGTTGTATATTCCACCACTTATATCAGATACTGCAACAACTTTAGCACCATATTCTTCAGATATTATCTTTGCAGCATAAGAACCAACATTTCCGAATCCTTGAACAGCCACTGTCGCATTTTTTATATCCATTCCAAGCACTTCTGCCGCTTCGTTGGCTATGATTGCAACCCCTCTTCCTGTTGCTTCTGTTCTTCCTTCAGAACCTCCGAGATCGACAGGTTTTCCTGTTACAACACTAAGCGTGGTTGCGCCCACATTCATGCTGTATGTATCCATATACCACGCCATTATTTTCGGGTTGGTGTTAACATCAGGGGCAGCAATGTCCTTGTTTGGACCAATCATCATTTGGATTTCCGAGAAAAATCTCCTTGAAAGTCTTTCTAATTCCCTTTCAGATAAATTATGCGGGTCTACCTTGACTCCACCTTTACCTCCACCATACGGGAGATTCATAACTGCACATTTCCAGGTCATCCAGAAGGCAAGAGAGGCAACTTCATCAAGATTCACATTAGGATGGTACCTAATTCCGCCTTTTGCGGGTCCTCTTGCTGTATTATGCTGGACTCTGTACCCTACGAACACCTGGACTCTACCATCATCAAGCATGACTGGAAAGTGAACGGTTAAGATTTTTTGAGGCCAGAGCAGAAAATTCTTGATGTTTTCCTCTAGATTGATAAGATCAGCTGCCTTAAGGAACTGGTTTTGAGCCATCTCATAAAGTGGACCAAGCGGCTCGAGTTTGGTTAAATGCCTTTCCTCCATCAGAATACCTCCTTTTTAAGGTTATGGTTTGTACATTACACATTCCAGCAAAAAGTATACCACTTTGTGATATTTGTCAACAAACTTTTGATGGAAAAGAACACACGGGCTATTTATTTAAAGATAATAGCTATCTTTCCTTTAAGAAATTCAGTGAAATTTCGGCTATTATTCTTCTGAAATAGTAAGAACTTTTATGACCAGATGGTAACCAAACTACTTTCTTGTTCTTTATTAAGCTTAAAAGTTCAGATGTGCTCCTCAGGGGTATGATTTTGTCAAACATTCCTCGAAATGCAAGGATGGGTTGGCTTATGAACTTAGCATAGGAAATAGGGTCATAATGAAAACACCCAATGGGAGATTTGTCGAAAATATCATCTATGCTGCTAAAACTATCGACCACTTTCATAGAATCTCCTCTGAATTTTATACAGTCTTTTTCACTTCTGCACCCATACTCGTTACCGATTTCCCTGTACATCTTTCTCACCACTTCAGTGTAAGGAGAATGCCAATTTATCCAATGCCAATCTCCTCCTGTATACGATAGCACCCCCTTTTTAATCCTTGCATCTAAAGCCAACGCCATTGTAGAGATTATTCCACCAAACGAATATCCCATTATATGTGTAGGATAATTCTTAAATTCTTCTATGGTATCTATGAGATCTATAGTTCTTCTAACATCTTTCACAGCTTCATGGAATTTAACCACACAATGTGCCGGTGAAGAGTGAAAGAAAGGTTCTCCACCCTTCCATCCTTTCCTTGCTCTTTCCTCATGATAGGGAAGAATAAGATAAAAAACATTAACCCCCCTTTTTGAAAACCACCTTGCAAACCAGGAAAGGTAAGGGATATTACCGTTCCTTATACCATGAAGGAAAATTAGATTGCAGCATGGAACGCTCTTTGATTTAAAAAAGTACACCCGAATCTTTTTCGATTCTTCTACCTCAGGATGGTAGGGAGCATCAAACAAAAATAGCTTATCCTCACCATATTTATTTATATGTCTTTCCTCCAGGTTAAAGGGATGCTCTTTGTTATAATCATAAATTTTCATCTATTTATTCCCTCCTTCTTTATGATAAAATTTACAAAAACAGCAAGAGGTGTGGAAAATGTTATTAAGAACATTTAAATACATATCGTTATCAATAATAACAGCTTTAATGTTTTGGTCAGCGGTTTATTTAATATCAACTCACACGCTTCCTGGGCTAGGGGTTACCATTATTATATTGATGCTGTTAATTGATTACCTTGTTATCAACCCCAGGGCGTATCCCTACAGATATACTATACCAGCTCTTATCCTCTTATTCGTCCTTGTATTTTATCCTATATACTTCACAATAAAAACTGCGTTCACAAACTACGGAACTGGTCATATGGAAACAAGGGAAAATGTTATTAAAACACTTATAATAGATCCAACCTACACCTACATTGCTGAATCATCCCCGACTTGGAACTACTGTGTTTTTACCCATGGAGAAAAATTCGTGATTTTGTTTAAAAACGCTAATACTAACTACATAGCTTTTCCGCCAAAACCTGCTTTCGTGGAAGGAAGAAAAGTGTTACTATTTAAGGGTTACATCAAGGAAGCAAAAAACATCTCCTTCATACCAAATAAAACAAATCCAAAATACCTGCTTATCAACAATATACTTTACAAAAGATTTTATTCTCCAGACGACAAAATTCTTCAAATAAATGAAGGTAAATTTAAAACTGAGATAGCACAGAAATACCTCTTTAAAGCAGAATTTGAGGCTCCTGACGGAAGCACAATAGCATTAAGGCTGTACAAAGATGGAAAGTGGCGGTTTCTCAAGATAAAGCATAAATACCGTTTATCTTACAAAGAAGAGTACACCAACGGCAATGTAAAGGTCAAAGAAGTTCTAATTAACACAACCACCGGCAAACAATTGATTGAAGAAAATGGTACATTTTACGATGTTGTAAATGGAAAAAAGGTATTCGTTGCAGGATATATTGATTTTGTAGGGTTGAAAAATTTTGAAAAGATATTTAAAGATCCGACTATATCTGGCCCCTTTTTCAAGATATTTTGGTGGACATTTACCTGGGCTGCTTTGAGTGTATTGTTCACCTTCGTTATCGGACTCTCTTTTGCCCTTGTTTTGAACGATCGTAATTTAAAAGGAAGAACTATTTACAGAACGCTTCTTATAATCCCATGGGCCGTGCCTGCATTCATCTCGGTTCTCGTATGGAAAAACGGAATGTTCAACGAAACCTATGGAATCATAAACAGATTTATACTAGAAAAAGTTTTTGGAATGGAAGGCATAAAATGGTTTAATGATCCATTCTGGGCAAAGGTTGCTGTTCTAACTGTCAACACGTGGCTTGGTTTTCCTTATATGATGACCGTATCTCTAGGAGCGCTGCAATCAATTCCTGAGGAACTTTACGAAGCAGCACAAATAGACGGTGCTGGAAAATGGCACAGATTCTGGAAAATAACCTTCCCGTTATTGATGACAACCGTGGCACCACTTTTGGTTGGATCCTTCGCCTTTAACTTCAACAACTTCGTTAACATCTATCTTTTAACCGGAGGAGGTCCCGCTATACCAAACGCTACAACACCAGCTGGGGCTACAGATATATTGATATCTTATACATATAAACTGGCATTTGAAGGTGGAAGAGGTCAAGATTTTGGATTTGCATCGGCAATTTCTATAATAATATTCTTCATTGTAGCTGGAATATCGCTCATAAACTTTAAAATTTCAAGATCTTTTGAAGACGAGTTTGAGTGATTATTTTATTTCATCGAGTTTTTCATTGCACATCCTATCAACTATTTTTACAAAAGGATTGGTTCTCCTTTCGTGTACGATTCTATAATTTTCTAGCTTTTGTAAAAGTTCTTTAACTTTATTGTATAAAGGCCTTATATTACTGCTCTTCACTCGATAATTACCCAAAAGTTGATTTACCAGCAGTTGACTATCACTGTGAAGCACAACATTTCTATATCCAAGTTCTAAGGCTTTCTCAAGGGCTTTAATAACCGCCATGTACTCAGCATAATTATTCGTAGCAATACCAATATACCCTGAATTCCTAACAAAGGGGAGGTCTTCTCCTTCTTTAAAAAAAGCATAGGCCCATGAAGCTTTTCCAGGATTTCCTCTTGAAGCCCCATCGGTGTATATGTGAATCGCATACATACTTTCTCACTCCTTTGCAAGTACCTTTTTAAAAGTGATACCGTTCAAGATACCGTTTTGGTAGTATAATCCATTTCGGGAGGTGATGAAAAGTGGAAAAACTCACTATAAGAGACGTGGATATAAAGGGAAAAAGAGTGATAATGAGGGTGGATTTTAATGTTCCTCTAAAGGATGGAAAAGTAGCAGATGACACAAGAATAAGAGCTGCTCTTCCCACAATCAAATACGCTATCGATAATGGTGCTAAAGTAATCCTTCTATCCCATCTTGGAAGACCGAAGGGAAAGGTTGTTCCGGAGCTCTCTTTAAAACCCGTAGCTGAGCGGCTTTCAGAACTTTTGGAAAAGGAAGTAAAATTTGTTGATGAAACAGTTGGAGAAAAGGCAAAGGAAGCTGCTGAAAGTTTAAAAGAAGGAGAAGTTCTTCTTCTTGAAAATACAAGGTTTCATCCCGGAGAGACGAAGAATGATGAAAGCTTAGCAAAAGAGTGGGCTTCTTACGCTGATCTTCATGTGAACGATGCTTTTGGAACAGCTCACAGGGCGCACGCTTCTAATGTTGGAATAGCAAAGTTCATTCCATCGGTTGCAGGATTTCTTATGGAAAAAGAGATTAAGTTTCTTTCAAAAGCTGCGTATAGTCCAGAAAAACCATACTATGTTATCCTTGGTGGAGCTAAGGTCTCTGACAAGATCGGTGTTATAAACAACCTCATGAGAAAAGCTGACAGAATCTTAATCGGCGGAGCTATGGCATTTACATTCCTCAGAGCTCTTGGAAAAAAGGTCGGCTCTTCAAAGGTTGAGGAAGACAAGATAGACCTTGCAAAGGATATATTAAGGAGAGCGCAAGAACTTGGAATTGAGATAGTTCTTCCAGTTGATTTTGTTATAGCTCAAAAGGTTGAAGCTGGAGCTGAGACCAAAGTTGTAAAGATAGATGATGGGATTGAGGAGGGCTGGCTTGGACTTGATATAGGTCCTGAGAGCGTGAAACTCTTTGAAGAAAAATTAAAGGGAGCAAAAACAGTGGTATGGAATGGACCGATGGGAGTCTTTGAAATAGACGATTTTGCGAAAGGAACGGAAGAAGTAGCAAAGATGGTTGCAACGCTCACAAAGAAGGGTGCAATAACGGTTATTGGAGGAGGAGATAGTGCAGCAGCTATAAACAAGTTTGGTCTTGCAAGAGAAGTATCTCATGTATCAACAGGTGGAGGAGCATCTCTTGAATTTTTGGAAGGGAAAGATCTTCCCGGAATAGCTTCCATTTTAGATAAAAAAAAACTGAGTAGAAGATTGATTCTTGCCGGTAACTGGAAGATGCACAAAACAATCAGAGAGGCAAAAGAGTTTGCATCAATGCTTGTGAATGAAATGAGAGAATTTAGGAATTTTGAAATAGTTATAGCTCCACCATTTACAGCACTATCAGAGGTTGCAGAGATAATAAGAGGAACTAATATAAAATTAGCTGCGCAAAATATGCATTATGAAGAACAAGGAGCATTTACAGGAGAAATCTCTTCAGTTATGCTTAAAGAGATAGGAGTTGAGTATGTAATACTTGGGCATTCAGAAAGAAGACACATTTTTAAGGAATCAGATGAGCTGATTCATGAAAAGGTAAAAAGTGCCATTGAGCATGGTTTGATTCCTATACTCTGCGTTGGAGAAAAACTTGAAGAGAGGGAAAAGGGACTTACCTTCAATGTTGTGGAAAAGCAGCTTAGAGAAGCTCTGTTTGATCTTTCCGCAGAAAATGTGGAGAAAATAGTTATAGCTTACGAACCAGTATGGGCCATAGGAACTGGGAAAGTCGCCAAACCGCATCAAGCACAAGAAGTTCATGAGTTTATAAGAAATCTTCTTAAAGAGATGTTCGGAGAGGAAGTAGCAGAAAAGGTTAGGATACTTTACGGTGGAAGCATAAAACCAAACAACTTCTTGCCTATAATCGCACAAAAGGACATAGATGGTGGACTTGTAGGAGGTGCATCCCTTAAAGAGAGCTTCGTTGAACTTGGAAAAATTATGAAGAGTGTGATAAGTTAAAAAACATGGAACAGATATTCTACTTCCTTGAAAACAAATTCATGGTTTGGGCTTTTATACTAACAAGGGTGGCAGGCTTTTTGCTTGCCACTCCTCTTTATTCAGGTTGGTATATTCCGACAACTGTAAAAGTTATGTTCGCAATTCTTACGAGCTGGCTTATGGTTTTTTCTGTTCCGAACGTGAATATACCACTTGATATAAATCCAATGCTCATGCTTTCAGGTTTTATAAATAATTTTCTTGTAGGGGTTATCATAGGTTTTATAGCTTACATGCTCATTTCGGCGGTGATGAGTGCTGGCAGTATATTCTCGATACAAATGGGTTTTATGATGGCATCAAGTTTTGATCCAAACGCACCAGATATTCCTCTTCTTGGAAACTATATGTACCTACTTGCATTGTACATATTCGCCGCTGCTAAAGGTCATGTCGTTTTTTACTCAATACTGGCCAATTCGTTAAAGAAAATTCCAATAACGATGTACGGTGTTCACTTCGATCTTGGAAAATTCATAATAGATCATTCCGGCGAAATGTTCGTTCTTGCTCTTCAGATAGGTATAACGATTATCGCTTTCATGCTCGTTGTAACAGTTCTTTTGGGGATAATTTCAAGACTTATACCTCAAATGAATGTTTTTATGGTGGGGATTCCTTTAAAAGTTCTTTTGGGGTTTATAATATTTTTGGGGATGATTCCAATATGGGCGGAGACTTTCGAGATATTAACGGACAAAATGATAAATTACGCGCAAGCTTTCATATCGAAATAGACCTACAACTCTTCGCTGATCCTGATAAAACTGAGAAACCTACGCCGCGGCGAAGGCAAAAAGCAAGAGAGGAAGGTAATGTTGCAGCTTCAAGAGAGCTCAACATGGCTCTTTCTTTCCTCTTTATAAGCGTTGCTCTTGCTCTTCTTGGTACTCACCTTAGTACTCTTATACAAAACGCATTTATTCCATTCTTGTCGCTTGACATGCATGATGATGTTTCCATATATTCCCTTGGTGAACAGGTTATCCAGAATTTTTCGCGTGTGGCGCTTATACTTGCGCTGCTTGTGGTTGGTAGCATGGGACTTGGCGTTCTTATAGGTGCTATGCAGACTAAATTTCTTGTGGCCCCAAAAGCCGTTAAACTCGATTTTGGAAGAATTAATCCTATACAGGGTTTTAAAAGACTTTTTTCTTTAAGATCCCTTTTTGAGTTGATAAAAGCTCTGCTTAAAGTGGTTGTTGTTGGGCTTGTAGGGTACTTTACGTTAAAAGGAAAGCTTGATGAGCTTTTACTTTACCCAATGATGAGTCCTATAGAGTCGGCTGCCCACTTATCAAAGCTTATTGTTGACGTGATGATAAAAACAGGTATAGCGCTTTTAGCTTTGGCAGTATTTGACTACTTTTATCAAAAATGGGAATACGAAAGGAACTTGATGATGACAAAGCAAGAAGTTAAAGAAGAAATGAAGGACATTGAAGGAAACCCAGAAGTTAAAAGAAGACAACGCCAGATGATGATGGAAATATTGAGAAGCAGGATGATGCAAGAAGTTCCCAAGGCCACCGTGGTCATCACAAACCCTGATCATGTCGCAGTGGCTTTAAAGTATGAAAGAGAGGAGGATGAAGCGCCGATATTAGTTGCAAAAGGAAAGAATCAAATAGCAGAAGCTATAAAAAAAGTTGCAAGGGAGTATAATATCCCAATAGTTAGAAATCCTCCTCTTGCGTGGGAGCTTTACAACAATGTAGAAATTGGTGAGTTGATACCTCCTGATCTATATAGAGCAGTGGCAGAGGTATTGGTGTATGTTTATTCACTTAAAGAAGGAGTGACCTAATGAAACACTGGGATGTTGGAGTGTCGCTACTTGTTGTAGCCATAGTTCTCTTGATGATCATTCCAATACCTGACTACATGCTGGACTTGTTCCAGATACTTAATCTTACCCTATCGATGATACTTTTATTTTCCACTTTGTACATAAGAAGTGCTCTCGAAATTTCTTCTTTTCCAACTTTGATACTTATAATGACGCTTTTTAGATTAGCATTAAACATAACATCGACAAGGTTGATCTTGATTGAAGGAAAGAACTTCGGAGGAAGGGTTATAAGAACATTTGGAGAGTTCGTTGTAAAAGGTGATTATGTAGTTGGGCTCATTATTTTCATTATCCTCGTAATCATACAGTTCATCGTTATAACAAGAGGCGCTGAAAGAATTGCTGAAGTCGCAGCAAGGTTTACATTGGACGCTATGCCAGGAAAACAGATGAGTGTAGATGCTGACCTCAATGCTGGCCTTATAACAGAAGAAGAAGCAAGAAGGAGAAGAGAAGAAATACGAAGAGAAGCTGATTTTTATGGAGCGATGGATGGTGCTAGTAGATTCGTTAGAGGCGATGCTATTGCAAGCATCATCATAACCTTTGTTAACATAATAGGTGGTTTAATAATTGGTGCAGTTAAGCATGGACTTTCTTTCAGTGAAGCAGCACAAATTTATACCCTTTTGACCGTAGGTGATGGACTTGTATCTCAAATTCCTGCACTGATGGTATCAACGGCAACAGGCATTATCGTATCGAGAGCTGCTTCAAAAGAAAATTTTGGGAAGGAAGTTATTACAGAGCTTGGGAGAGAAACGAAGGTACTCTATCTTACAGGTGGAGTTTTGGTCTTTCTTGGACTCTTTACGCCCCTTCCAATAACAACATCCCTTGTTGGCGGACTTCTTCTTTTTACAGCCTGGTATGGCTCAAGGGGTGCTCAGATACCGCAGGAAGCACTTGCTGGAGCGGAAGAAACTCCAGCAGCACCTACAGGACCCGTTTTATCTTCTCCTGAGGAAGTAGCAGAAGTTATAGAAGCTGACACCGTCGAAGTTGAAATTGGCTACGGATTAATTCCTCTTGCTGATCCTTCGCAAGGCGGAGATCTTCTTGAAAGGATAACCATGGTTAGAAAGCAGATAGCCTTTGAAATGGGACTTGTTGTATCACCTATAAGGGTCAGAGATAGTATTTTGCTCAAACCTAACGAATATCTTATAAAGATAAGAGGAGCTGAGGTTGCAAGATATGAGCTTGTTCCCAACAGACTCTTGGCTATAAATCCAGGTGGGGTTCAAGCTAAGCTTCCTGGAATTCCGACAAAAGAACCTGCGTTTGGACTGGAAGCTTTCTGGATAGATGAGTCGAGAAAGGAAGAGGCGCAAAATCTTGGATTTACTGTAGTTGACCCTCCGACAGTTTTCGCAACACATCTTACCGAAGTACTGAAAAGGCATGCTCATGAACTTCTTGGTGCAAGAGAGTTTGAGCTTCTTGTCGAAGGACTTCGTCATAGAGTTCCAAAGCTTGTAGAGGATTTGATACCAAATGTTCTCAAAGAAGCAGAAGTTAGAAGGGTACTACAAAACTTATTAAGGGAAGGTGTCTCCATAAGAGGTCTACCTTTGATATTCGAAACATTGCTTGAACACGGTGAAAAAACAAAAGACATTGATTACCTAACAGAGCAGGTAAGAAGGGCTCTGAAAAGGCAGATCGTTACCCCGCTAAAAGCTTCCGATGGTAAAATTCATGCAGTAGCTTTTGATTCGGAACTCGAAAAAAAGATAGCAGAATCTATAACCGAAGAAGGAGATCAGAGGGTAATAGCGATGAATCCCGATGTTTTGCGGGAAATTATTAACAAATTATCTCAAGAACTGGAGAACTTGATGAAGAAAGGATACTCCCCCGTGGTGATAACATCTGGTGAGATAAGGCCATATCTCTCAAGACTTATAGCAAGGTTTGTACCAAACGTTCCTGTCATAGCCTATGAGGAAATACCTGAGGACTTTGTACTTCAAGTTGAAAGTGTGGTGAGATTGTGAAGGTAAAAAAGTACTTAGTCAGGGACGTAGCAGAAGCAATGAAAATGATAAAAGAAGACCTAGGTGATAATGCTGTTATTCTAAGTACTCGAAAGGTAAAAAAGGGTGGATGGTTCTTTGGTCTTGGTGCAAAGACATTCTTTGAGGTTACCGCAGTTGTGGAAGATGAAAACCACAAAAAGCAATCCGAAAAACCTAAAAGAATAGGTAGAGAAGATATATATAAACTCCAAGAAATTCTGGAGAAAAATCGTCAAGAAAGGCTTCAAAAAGCTATTACAGAATCCAAAGCTATACAAGCTTCAAACAATTCCAATGTTACGGACGAGATGGAGAAAATAAAAGAGATGATATCAGAGCTTAAGATGATGGTTATATCTGGAAAAACAACAAATATTCCTCCAGGCATCGAAAAAATTGCTAAATCAATGCAAATTCATGAAATAGACAACGAAGTAACCAGCAAACTTGTAGAATTTTTAAGGATGAACTATGGAGATATTGACATAAACAACGAAGAAATAGAATACAAACTCATAGATTATTTAAGGCCATACATAAAAACAGAGGAAGTTAGTCTCGAAGGTAGAATAATATTCGTAGGACCAACAGGTGTAGGAAAAACAACGACGTTGGCAAAGATTGCAGCGAGACTGGCGCTTGAGGAGAAGAAAAGAATAGCAATATTAACGCTTGATACATATAGAATAGCTGCAGCTGAACAACTTAAAACGTATGCATCAATAATGAATATACCCATAAGAGTCGCATATACTCCACAAGAGGCAAGAATGCATCTGAATGCGATGATAGATTACGATGCAATTCTGATAGACACAGCAGGTAGGAGTCAGAAAAATGATCTTCAGATGAGGGAATTGAAAGCGATCGTTGATACTGTGATTCCTGAAAAAGTATTTCTGGTTGTTAGCATGACAGCAAGATTTTTAGATATAAAAGACATATTGAGAAAATTTAAAGAAGTTGGACCAACCCATGTGATATTGACAAAGCTTGATGAAACAAACGCGATGGGACCTATAATAAATGTACCGTACACATCAAATCTACCAATATCCTTTATAACAAATGGTCAAAGGGTCCCAGAAGATATATTTGTAGCAAACACTTTTGAACTAACGAAGATGGTAGTTAAAGAGGTGCTAAATTATGCTAGGACAAGCTGAAGGCTTGAAACAAGAGCCTAAAATAATAAGCGTTGTAAGTGGAAAGGGCGGAGTTGGAAAGTCTTTAATCGCCGTTAATCTTTCTATAGCAATGAATAAACTTGGGAAAAAGGTACTTTTATATGACATAGATATCGGCTTTGGAAGCGTTGAAATTTTGCTGGGATCTTCTGCAAAGTTGACAATGAAGGATTACTTTCAGAATAAGACAAGTCTTGATAATATAATCATGAAAACAAAATACGATATAGACATTATTTCTGGCGGCTTAGATGTAGAAGATCTCGTTTATTTTAATATAGGGAACAAGGACTCTCTTTTCAAGGATTTTTCCCGAGTTATGAGCAAATATGATTTTATAATCCTCGACTTCCCTCCAGGATATAACGAAAATTTGGAAAATTTCTACGAGTCCTCTGATTTTATGGTCCTAATAACAACCTCTGAGCCAACGTCATTGATAAATGCCTATACATTTTTAAAGATGATGGCAGTTAAAGGTATTGATCCTGACGAATTACATGTGGTTCTAAATATGGCAAGAGATATGAAGGATGCCAGAAAATGCATGGAAAGGTTCATAGGAGTTATAGAAAGATTTATCGGAATGAGTCCATCTGCCACTCATATAATGAGATTTGATAATTCAGTCAGAAAGAGCGTAGAAAATCAAAAACCGTTTGTTGTTGAAAAGAAAACTTCACAACCATCTCTCGTCATATACAGATTAGCCAATTTGATAACCAAAGAAAGAAAAATCAAAGAGAAAAAAACATTTCTTGATAAATTGAAAGCGTTTTTAAGAATAGGATAACGGAGGGATAAGAATTTGAAACTAGTAGATTTGCTGAAGGATAAAGTAATTGGCATGTATATAGACATATTAAAAGGTGAAAAAAAAATAGCTGGTATCTACCAGGGAATGGAAAAGGGAAAATTTATGGTTAAATCTGTTGAAGAAATTAATGAAGGGGATAATCTCGAAGTCAGACTTTCAATTGGAGGATGGAACTTTATCTTTCCATGCGTGGTAGAAAAGGTAGGGGAAAATAGAACTATACTAAAACCACTTGGTAAAGTTAAAATCAGGGAAAAGCGGAAAGAAAAAAGAGTTCCGATTTTAAAGAAATGTGTTATAAATAGTAAAAGGGGATTAATGCTGGATGCATCCTTTCACGGAACAAGGATTTTGACAACAGACGAATATAAAATTGGTGATGCTGTTGAAGTTAAGATTAAAGAAAATACTATAAAAGGAATCGTACGATGGATGAAACCCGAAGAAGTTGACTTAAAAAGTGTGGGAGTCATGATAGAAAATGCCACCCCATGGTGGATGGATTATGTGAAAGAAAGATTAGCTGAATTTGCAA